>Ga0210009_1000147_pt1 | contig 89219 bp, 63 predicted proteins | sample CryGeyCG2114_065_FD_185457 | JGI IMG/M metagenome (GOLD analysis project Ga0210009, IMG submission 185457) | Groundwater microbial communities from aquifer - Crystal Geyser CG12_big_fil_rev_8/21/14_0.65 (SPAdes) (version 2) | ecosystem: Environmental > Aquatic > Deep subsurface > Groundwater ...
ATGCCGTTGAAGCCGTGCATCGCCAATTCAGGAAGTTAACCAAAACAAAGGGCGGTTTTGCTAACGAGAACAGTTTACTCAAACTGCTTTACGCGGGTATATTGAAGGCCTCTGAGCGCTGGACGCATCCCATCCAAAATTGGAATTTGACGCTATCACAGCTCTCAATCCATTTTGAGGGACGCTTAGAAAACCATATCGATCTGTGAAATTAACCTGACACAGAATTATGAACAGCCTCGTAAACAAGCATCCTGCACATCCTTGCTCAATCCTTGATATTTCCCTGTACCTAAGTACTTCCCTATCTCTTGGCATTCCTTTTACCAAGCTTGCTCCTTCCTGAGCGGTTCCACCATCATCCTTGAAATAGGTATATAAGCATCCCTTCTAGTGCACTCCATGTGCCATTGCAATCCTATGCAATTAGGCTATCTATCCTTGATAGTCTTCCCTTCCGTGGAGTCTACGCGCTCTCATCCTGAAAGCTTATCTCCCTATCACTCCTTCAGTGCTCATCCTTTAAACACTGTCCAGTCATCCTGACCGCTAACATCCTGTTAGGTATAATTCCTTCTACAAAACCAATTCTACGCCAGCGTGCTTACCTCTTCTCTGTAAGTAGAAAAAAAAGTTAACCGTAATATTAAATAAATAATCTACAATCAAGACTAACCTATTAATTAATAATAACTAACTTAAGCTCGCACGTTATTTCCGGCTTAAAAACTTACAAATCACTTACATTCCTGTGAGACATATCTCACACACAGCTAAGCAATTCAGCATTTATCGCTTAGTAGGCACAACCTTGCTAAAGCGAACAAAATTCAATCTCTAAACGTCAATGCGCCCTAAAAAAATACAAAAGAAAAGGGCGCACTCTGTGCGCCCCATTTATCCTTTGTAAGCCTTCCTGCTCGATTCGTGCTCCCTGCACCATCCATGCGTATGCTTACTTCCTGTCATCCCTGAGCTAATCAGTGTTTTAACACTCAGTCCCTTAATCCGAATCGTCCTATTCAGAGCCTGTCATATCCTATGACTTAATCCTATTGCACCTGCATCCTGCTGATGTATCGTCCATGAATTGAGTACAAGCTGTTCACCCTTATACTATATTCCTTAACCCGATACTTCCTATACCGGGAGGATGCTTAATCCTTAAGCCTGTCCTGTATTCATCCTGAAACCTATCATCCTGACAAGTGCGCTGTCCTGCTATCATCCATGAACAAGCAACCCTGCTTTTCCTTAGCCTATCTTAGGCAAATGACAGTTTTCCTACTGCCACTGGTTCAAATCCAAGAACCTAAATTTGTAGCCTCCTGCGTCCCTCTCACCTGTCTTGCTATCCATGCTATCCATTTGTTTTGGCGATGAATGAATTCTACGCCAATCCCGCTATTTTTGTTTTGTGAGAAGAATACTTGTCGGCTCAAAATTTATATGGTGGAGGGCAAAAACAATGCAATCAATTGATTATAAAGTAATTTTAAAATCACCGATGGCAAAACAATCCAAAAGAAAACATTTTATCCTACAGTCTTTGTAAGCGATCTCTCACAAGGGCATGAGCATCTCACTTGTATTGATTATTTAACGCTTCAATAAGTTGCGCAGCATCTGTGCAAACATCACCCAATCTCCCATCAAACTATACAAAGGATATTGAAATGTAGCGGGTCGATTTTTTTCAAAGATGAAGTGCCCAACCCATGCAAATCCATAACCCACCACAGGAATAAACCACAATAGCCAGCCGTTATTGGTGACTATGGCGCCCACCAGTAACAGCAACACTAAACTGCTGCCGATAAAATGCAGTCGCCGACACGTTTTGTCTTGGTGCTGTGAGAGATAAAAGGGATAAAAATCGGCAAAGCATTTGTATCGCTCATTCATCTCGTTGACCCGCATAAAATAATAATTGCCCAGGCACACTGCCAATAACCAATTCGCCCAGAGAGACAAAATCATGCTGAGTCAACAAATGCGTATGGCTTTCTTGGGTAGTAAAAACACCGATACCATCGAGCGCGGGCTGTTCATCACACCAACTCACAACGGCCTTTACGAGTTGATGACCTAGACCTTTGCCCTGTTCATTCGGTGCTAAGGCAATAAACTGCAAGATCCCACAGTGATCGCTCGGTAACAACTCCAAAATTGACGATTCCTTTTTCATCATAGCTTGGGTCGATTGCCACCCCGTACCGAGCAACATTTTTAAACGCCAATGCCAATAGCGCCCTTCCCCAAGTGGCACTTCTTGAGTCACAACACAGGCCACACCCACTAAACGTTCTTGGTCAAATAACCCAATTAACGCTTGTTTTTGTTGCCATAGCGTATTGAGTTCTTCACGAATGGCGGCGCGCAGTTTTTGTTCGTAGGCAAACTTGTCGGAAGTAGATAGTGCTTCGACAAAGAAGGGATCGTCATGGTAAGCATTGTAGAGAATGGAAGCGGCAACACGTAAATCTTCGGCGGTCAAATAAACAGCACGACACTCGTCCAAGGTTTTATTGTCCATTATTAGTATTCCTTGATTTAGATCACACTCTTATGAGTACTAATCAATGTAACAAGGAAACCAGAAAGTGCAAATTTTAATCATAGATTGCATTTTTCAATCAGGCGCTTACTCTAAACAAAGGCACGATACTGATAAGGAAATAATGATGGATACAACTCCAGTAGACTTAAGCCACTTATTTGAACAACTCGGTTTAGACAATAGCGATGAAGCCATGGTGCAATTTATCACAGCGCATAAATTAGCGTCTCACATACACCTAAGCCAAGCGTCCTTTTGGACATCGGCCCAGAAGAGCTTTATTATCGAAGCTCTAGAAGCCGATGCCCAATGGACTGAGCTGATTGAGCAATTAGATACTCAGCTCAGAAAGCCCTAATCTCGTAGGGCTTCGGTCAGATTTTGCTATAGGCCGTATCACCCCAACCCACTAGCGCATTATTGCTAAGGACGATTGGCGTACATTCGTCCTTAGTGGTTTTACCGTCACTATGGGTATGCTGGGTTCGATAAAAAAGCACTAACACTTCTTTATTGGCTTCGCCTTGCTGAGCACTTTGCTGAATATAAGCTTCGCTCAAATCGGCGGTTCCCATTAGGGTCATAACTTGGTCTTTGCTCATGCCAAGGCTGAGTTTAATTAGATTATTGCGGTTCTTTTCCTGCACTTTTTCCCATGATTCGCTGCTGTCCCAACCCGATTCTCCATCGCCAACATTGACCACGCAGCCGCTAAGACCTAAGCTTGCAAGCCCTAAAAACGTCACTGCGATAAGTTTGCGATTAAATCTAGTGTTCATAATATGACTTCCTGTGTAATTGTTATTGAGATGCTGCAAAGGCAAAATACACGCCAAAAATATAATGCATTGTTATTTAACAAAAAATAAATATCGCATGCCGAAGGTTAGTGTAAATGACAACTCGAATTAAGGAATTTCACTCATTATGAGTCCCATTGACCAAGTATTGGCTGCGGCACGTGCGCTCGAGGCCAGCGGAAAAGTCCCAAGTTTAGCCTTAATTAAAACTCGCTTAGGGAACAGTCTGCCTTTACCTATATTGATCCAAGGTTTACAGCAATTTAAATCTATGCCAAAAGCAGATCGCGATCGCTTAGCCGAGTTGCAAACCATCAGCCCTACTACAGAAGCAGCGACAACGAGCGATACCTTAACCCTTGCGATGCTCGCCGAGTGCCTGCAGAGGCAACAGACCCATTTTGAGCATCATACTGAGCAGCAAAAAGCAGAAATAATGCAATTAAAAAACGAACTCCTTGAGCTAAAGCAACGCCTCAGCTTATTAGAATCAAAAGGAAAAACAGCTTAATGTTTGTCACTGAACTGCGCTTCGAATGCTTCGCCGATACCACGATTTCTGCTGCCGAGAAAGCCATTAATCAGCTACTTGAGGCCTATAGAGCCAATGGCCAAGTATTAGGGCGAGAATTTGCGGTCGCCTTTAATGACGGTGAGTTTAGGGTGCGACTATTAACGCCTGAAAATAACAGCCTAGCGCACAAATACCACAGTCCATGGGTCAAAAAAGCCTTAGCCGAATTAACCGAAGCCAAACTACTCGCGCCACGGGAAAAGTTTATCGGCCAGGATATCAATTCTGAGGTCAGCAATACCGAAACGCCGAGCTGGCAACTGCTGTACACTAGCTTTGTACACATGTGCTCCCCCCTGCGTAGTGGTGACAATTTATTGCCTATTCCCCTGTACCGTATACCCGCCACTTTTAATGGCGACCATAAGCGAATTATTCGTTGGCAGAGTGAATGGCAGGCCTGTGACGAGCTGCAAATGGCGGCGGCCACTAAGGCTGAATTTGCCGCGCTTGAGGAATTATCGAGTCCAGACAGTGATTTATTTCGCAGAGGTTGGGATTTACGCGGCCGTATCGAATACCTCACTCAGATCCCAACTTACTATTATTTGTATCGGGTAGGCGGCCAAGATCTGGCATCTGAACTGGCGCGACCCTGCCCACGTTGTGGCAGTCATGCGTGGAAACTCGACGAGCCTTTATTGGATATGTTTCACTTTCGCTGCGAACCTTGCCGCATAGTGTCTAACTTGTCTTGGGATCACCAATAGTCATCTTTTTGCAATGCAAACTCGCTCATAACCCTCATATCGAGTTTGCAGTGCAATCATCAACTGTCTTAGCGCTTACCCGTCAGGTTGTGCCACATACGTTTAAAGCTGGCAAAAATCCCCGGATGTTCTAATGCGGGCATAGGGAGTTCTTCGTGTTTTACCGGCGGTGCTATCCGTGGCGATAACACCCCAATAAACTCCGCTAAACTTGGCGACAATTGCTGGGTGGGGATCTCACCTGGGATCTCAATCCACACGCTACCATCGGCATTATTGACCGTCAGCATATTATCGCCATCGTCTAAAAGGCCGATAAACCAAGTTGGTGGCTGTTTGAGTTGTTTCTTCATCATCAAGTGGCCAATGATATTCTGTTGCAAACAGTTAAAATCATCCTCATTCCATGCCTGTAACAATTCGCCGGTGCCCCACTTGGAGTCAAATAGCAAAGGCGCGGCAAAATACTGTCCATAAAAACTATGGATATCAGGCCATAACTTAAGATCGAGCGCATGCTCAAGGTTTACAAAACTGCCCTCCTCATCACGCTTAATAGGCTTCCAAGCGACAGTTTCACCCATATCAGGCAACTCCCCTTGAATACATAAAGATGGCTCACCCTGCGGGTAATATCGCGGTAATTCACCTAAAGTAGTTAGGTAAGCTTGATGATAATTTTGCAAAAATTTATCGAGAGCCGACAGACAAGACACTTAAGCACAATCCAATTTCGGGTATAATGTGCGCCTATTTTGACATGGAAACAGTATTGATGACACAGAATCACGATCCCTATAGTGATGCAAAAGAGCTTGCAGGGCTGACTTTAGGTAAAGCCACAGACTATCAAGCCGAGTATGATGCATCGCTGCTGCAAGGGGTTCCTCGCTCACTCAACCGTAACGCTATCGATCTAGGTGAAAGCTTGCCTTTCCACGGTGTGGATATCTGGACGGGTTATGAGTTGTCTTGGCTGAATGCGAAAGGGAAACCTATGGTCGCCATAGCCGACATTCATTTAAGCTATGAAAGCCTGAATCTGATTGAGTCAAAATCCTTCAAACTGTATTTAAACAGCTTTAATCAGACCCAATTCGACAGTATCGATGCCGTTCAAAAAACCTTAGTACAAGATCTAACTCAGTGCGCTCAAGGCGAGGTCACTGTCAAGATTATCGAACCTAAAAACTTTGGTATTCAGCGCATTATAGAATTACCAGGTACCTGTATTGACGATCTCGATATTGAAGTCAGCGATTATAGTTTTAATCCTGATTACTTAAAAAACAGCACGGACGATAAGCAAACGGTCGCGGAAACGCTCAATTCAAACCTGCTAAAATCCAACTGTTTGATCACCTCGCAACCCGATTGGGGCAGTGTGATGATCCGCTATCAAGGGCCTAAAATCGATCGCGAGAAACTACTGCGCTATTTGATTTCTTTCCGCCAACATAACGAGTTCCACGAGCAATGTGTCGAGCGAATTTTTGTCGATTTAAAACGCTATTGCCATTGCACTAAGTTGACCGTTTACGCCCGCTATACTCGCCGTGGCGGCTTAGACATTAACCCATATCGCAGTGATTTTGAGCACCCAGGCGAAAGCCATCGTTTAGCCAGACAGTAATCTAGATAACCGACCTAGATTATCCATTAAGACAAACACTTAAACTCTGGAGCAGTTGTAGTCGTTGCTAAACTGATCCAGAGCTTTTTCGTTGACACTGGCCGAACTCGCATCGAGCAATAGGCGACGCAACCATTGATGACTCGGGTTTTGAGTGTACTTACTGCTCCACACCATATATAAATCAATCGGCTTTGTTTTCAGTGGCATAGGTAAAATCTGTAAGCCGAACATCTCAGCGTACTGACTGGCGTACCGCAAAGGTGCTATGCCTATCGCCTCACTTTTACCAACGGTCGCAAACATACTCAATAGGGAAGACTGCTCACTGTACATTTTGCGCCTTGGCAACACGCCCTCGGTAAACAGATCCCCCGCCGTCAAATTAAAACGCCGCAAATTCAAAAAGACGTGTTTCTCCGCAAAATACTGTTCATGGCTGATGGCACCTTGAATACGGGGATGTTGCCGACTGACGATACACACTAAGGTTTCGGTGAAGAGCAATTTGCTCGAGAGCAAACTTTGCTGCGCGGGTTTAATATCGACCGCCACGGCGACCCGCTCAAGCAAGATATCTTTATATAACTCAGCCTCCTGCGGCGGCGACTCACGGAAAATCACTTCGATATCCGCCCCCTGTAACAGAGTCTGCACACTGGCCTGCAGCGCTTCGATAACCGACTCATTGGCATACACATAAAAGCGCCGCTGGCTCGAGTTGGGATCAAAATTCTCAAACCCTAATAAGACGGTTTCGATATCTGCCATGGGTTGTTCGAATTTTCGGTACATTTCCCGCGCCACCGCCGTCGGTTCAATTCCTCGTCCAACCCGATTGAACAGAGACTCCCCGACCCAGGTCCTGAATCGACTTATCGCATTACTCACCGAAGACTGAGTTAAGTTCAACTCTTCAGCCGCTTGGGTGAATGACCGAGTACGGTAAACCACCATAAACACCCGTAATAAGTTTAAATCTAACGGTTTTTGTGTCGGCATAGGGAAAGCACTCATTCACAATATGAATATTACAACCCAAGCTAACTCGAGTTATCTCAATACGCAAGCTGGCTATACTCAAACCATCAACGGCACACTCCCTCTTATCGGTAGGTAAAATGATGCAAAAATCTTTGATGACATTGAGTATTATCGCCAGCTTCTCTTTAAGCGCGGTGGCGGCAGAACATGAGCATGAACATATCAACCTGCACTATCAGGGAAAGCCTGCCACTGAACAAACCATTTCAGTAAACAAAACCACAGCAGCCACTCTAAATTACACAGATAAAAAAGCCTTTGAAGAGTTCTCTAAGAATCTCATCGCCGAACTCGATGAACCAACTGCCGCCATTTTACGCGCCGATTTCAGCTTTATCGGCGACAAAACCCCAGACACAGTCAACCCCTCGCTCTATCGCCAAGCCCAGTTGAATATGGTGTCTAACGGCTTATACAAGGTCACAGACGGCATCTATCAAGTTCGCGGCACCGACTTATCGAACTTAACGCTTATCCGCGGTAAAACGGGGTGGATCCTTTATGACGTGCTGCTCACCAAGGAAGCGGCAAAACTCTCCCTCGAGTTTGCGCTAAAACACTTGCCAGAGGGCAATGACTTACCCGTAGTCGCTATGATTTATTCCCACAGCCATGCGGACCATTTTGGCGGTTCGCGCGCCATCAAAGACCTGTACCCTAAGGTCAAAGTCTATGGTTCAAATAACATCACCAAAGAAATTGTCGACGAAAACGTTCTCGCCGGGAATGCCATGAGCCGCCGCGCCGCCTATCAATACGGCGCAACATTAGAGCGAAACGATCAAGGCATTGTCGATGCCGCACTCGCCAAGGGGCTATCCAAAGGCGAAGTGACCTACGTGAAACCCGATATCACCTTAAACAGCAAAGATAAGTGGGAAACACGCACCATTGATGGCATAGAAATGGTGTTTATGGATGCCTCAGGCACAGAAGCCGCCTCGGAAATGGCCACCTATATTCCCTCAATGGAAGCCCTGTGGACGGGTGAACTCACCTACCATGGCATGCACAACATCTACACCCTACGCGGTGCAAAAGTCCGTGACGCCATCAAATGGTCTAAGGACATCAATGCATTGCTGACACGCTTTGGCGATGATGCGCAGGTTCTTTTTGAGGCCCACTCGGCGCCCGTCTTTGGCAATGCAGATGTCAATGCTTACCTCAGAATGCAAAGGGATAACTATGGTCTAGTGCATAATCAAACCCTGCGTTTAGCCAATAATGGCGTAGGTATTCAAGATATTGGCGATGCGATTCAAACCACTATCCCCAAGGCGGTGCGCGACACTTGGTATACCAATGGCTACCATGGCACCTACAGCCATAATGCCAAAGCCGTGTACAACATGTATTTAGGCTATTTCGATATGGATCCCGCCAACTTAAACCCGCTACCGACTGAGGATGAAGCGAAGAAATTTGTCGAATATATGGGCGGCGCTAAAGCCGTAGTTAAACACGCCAAAGCTGACTATGCCCAAGGTGAATACCGTTTCGTGGCCACCGCGCTAAATAAAGTGGTGATGGCAGATCCCAACAATACAGAGGCAAGACAATTACTGGCCGATACCTATGAGCAATTGGGCTATCAGGCTGAAGGTGCTGGCTGGCGTAATATCTATCTCACCGGCGCCCAAGAGCTACGCGTGGGGATTCAACCCGGCGCACCTAAATCGGCCTCGGCAGATATTTTAGGTGAAATGGATATCTCGACTCTGTTTGATTTTCTCGCCGTAAGGGTCGATAGCATCAAGGCCGCTGAACTTGGACTGTTAAGGCTTAATGTGATTAATCCAGACACCCAAGAAACACTTTATGTCGAGCTAAGCAACGGTAACTTAAGCAATATTAAGGTTGATAAACCTATGGGGGCCGATACCAATCTTTATATTGATAAGCGTTATATTACCGGGATTTTACTCGGCAAAACGACCCTCAAAGACTTGCTGGCCAACGGCACGGCCAAACTGGAAGGCGATAAAATGGCTTTTGGTAAAATCATGTCAACCTTAGTACAGTTCGATGCCAATTTTGAGATTGTTCCCTTACCAACAACAAAATAACCTCAAAGTAAAAAGCCCTGAATTATCAGGGTCTTTTGCTATTCATAACCACTATTAATTAGCGTATATTAGCTTTAAATGCCTCTAGCACTTGGCCAAAGGAAGCCTCGTTAGACAAGGTAAAATACTGGTATCCATCACCTCTAACTCCACGGTCTAACTCAATTAAGACATGGGTTTGCTCGGCTTCACATACCAGAGAGACTTCCACTTCGCGCACCGCATTAAATCCCATGCTCCGGGGCTTAAATTCCAATTCTTGATAACAACCAGAAGTTGAACTAAAGGCCCGGGTATTTAAAAAACCTTGCTCCACATCTGCCTTAAAGAGCACATAACCTAAGCTATCCATGGCATTTAATACATGCTCAGCGACGGGTGTTGGTAGGATCTCAAGGACATCAACATCGTTTGGGTCGAGCGCAGTATCAATATCCACACCAGTTTGCAGCCAAACTTGACATTGATTGTTCCGTACCGGTAAGAGTGTAAACGGCGTTTCTGGATGCAATTTACCTGCAAAGGGGATCTCACGGATTTCCCCGGCCTTAATTTCAAAGGATTCGGTTAAACGCCAGCTGGCGAGTTGATGATTTTTAAAATAATTTTCATTGTCATCACTCACTTTAATCTTAGTTAGTAATGCGAGATCAAGCCCAGAGATCTGCTGCGACACATTGCCGCCTTTTATCACTATGGTCGCATGAAAAATTTGCCCTGGCTGTAGTCGATTATCCACTAATTGGGTATCAACACTCGCGCCGCCAATACCAACGGATGCAAGAATTTTTTTAAACATGGTATTTCCTTATTCTTCGCGATTCATTTTGTTTGCCATGAAAACCGCCCAAGGGGTTGTACAACACAGCTCATTTAATGGTGGCAATTTACTCTCAAACATAAGGAGTAAAAGTGTACACCTAAATCCCGCTAAGCAAAGTGTCAACACTGAGCATCTGCATCGACAGCGCCAATTTGCCCAGTGTTGAGTCGTTCACCGCCAAACTAAATGCAAAACGGTACTCGTCATTCAATCGGCCAAAATAAACCAGCCACTGATGGGCATCGCTCGGGCCCAATTGCAGTACAGGAATATTGCCAAATAGGGGCAGATTAGGGGAAACATTGAATGCGACATCCCCTTGTATTTCGATAGGTTTAAGCTCCAGCTGTCCCGATAAATAAGACGAAACACTCAGGTTAACATGCCTGTCTTGTACTAAATCAAAGGCCGCTAAATCAAAGGCAAAAGATTTAAGCGATTGGGCTAGACCTAAACCCGTTGCCTTAATGTAAGACTCCTTTAGTGCCCATAAATCAAAAAAGCGCTGCCGCTGATTCGACTCCCCCTTAAGCGATAAGAGTGCTGACGTTTCTTGGGGGGAGAAATAGTGATTTAAAATCGGATAAATATCCGTTTTGGGCCTCGACCTTTCAATATCGACTCCGAATAAAACAGATCTCGCATTTTGCGCTTTAACCACTCCTATCAATAACCAATCGCCACTATGACTGACATTAAAATCCAGTCCTGTCTGTCGCCTCTGCACAGCCGTTAAACTTGGTTTACCTTTAGGACCATATTCGAAACACCAATCCTTTGGGTGGAAAGGCTGAGTGCTGGCGGTTTCGGTTTTGGATAACGTTGTCGATAATACCGCACGCAAGGCAGCCCTCACCAGTAACGCATTCATTTGAGCCTCGGGAGCACGATAACGAGCAACCTTAGCCCGCTCATCCTCGCTCAACCACGCCATAGCCTGAGCTTGCAACTCAGCACTTATCCCCCCTAGAGGGATAAAAAATAATGCTATGTTCCCCATAGGCTCAGCGGATGAAACATCACTTTGCCCTGGGATTAATGTGCCCATTTGATGCTCGCGACTGGGATTGTGGTTGCCATAGTTCCATAGATTAAGACTGAATTTTGTGGGCATTTTACCCCGTAAAGCAGCAAAACCGCAGTACTCACTGCTTAACCCACTCACTTATTACCTCAAAAGCCCTGTCAATTGACTCTAAAAGCCGTTCCAGTGCACAAAAAATAACATCCGTAGTCAATCGATTTGATTTTCCAGTCCCAGATGATTGTATCGACCAGAAACCTCAGGTAATCTGCATCCCCATTGTGTGACGTATATACCAGATATATAGATTTAGCGAGTCACTCAACGAGAGCCCCCTATAGTGCTAGCCGCCAGCATGGCAAATAGTCCCAATAGATTATGTCGAATGATAATGGAAAATGAGCACGATTGATAAACGAAAAGTTGATAAATGAGCACTAGCGATTAATGAGCTCGAGCGCAGCAGATAAAAAGTCTCCCAAAAAAACCAGGAGACACGGCAACGCCACCACCACGCCAGAGATGCGGCACTTTATTCAGCAGTCTGATTTGAGTGTGAGTCAGCTTGCCAAAATTTTGAATATCACCGAGGCCACAGTGCGTAAATGGCGTAAGCGGGAGTCGATTGTTGACAGCCCTAATACCCCACACCACCTCAATACCACGCTCACGCCGATGGAAGAATACGTGGTGGTGGGACTACGCTACCAGCTAAAACTCACCTTAGATAGATTGCTCAAAGTTACCCAAACCTTTATTAATCCCAATGTGTCGCGCTCCGGTCTTGCCCGTTGCTTAAAGCGCTACGGCATATCGCGGCTCGATGAGTTTGAAGCACCACAAGTACCCGAACGCTATTTTAATCAATTGCCTGTGACTCAAGGCTGCGACATCCAAACCTATACAGTCAACCCAGAAACCTTGGCCAAGGCGCTGGCTCTGCCGAGTACCGACGGCGATACTGTGGTGCAAGTGGTGTCACTCACCATACCGCCACAGCTTACTGAGCAAGCCCCAAGCTCTGTGCTATTAGGCATAGACACGGCAAGTGATTGGATTTACCTCGATATTTATCAAGACAGCAATACCCAAGCGACCAATAGATATATCGCCTATGTCCTCAGACATGGGCCGTTTCATTTACGAAAGTTGCTCGTTCGCAACTATCACACCTTCTTAGCCCGTTTTCCCGGTGCCCATGGCACGCCAAAGACAAGCGCGGCTAAATCCCAAAACAAGGTCACCGTATCCAGGTCGACCCGTGGAGACTCTTTATGAGCCATACCCCTTCTGTACCTAATTCAACCACTGACTCAAAAGCTGAGTCAAAAAAAGATAAACGACTCAACAAACGTTTAAAAGATATGCCCGTTGCCATTGTCGGCATGGCCAGCATCTTCGCCAACTCGCGTTATTTAAATAAATTTTGGGATTTGATCAGCGAAAAAATCGATGCCATTACTGATATCCCAGACACCCATTGGCGCGCCGAAGATTACTACGATGCAGACAAAAGCAAGGCCGATAAAAGCTACTGTAAACGCGGTGGTTTTTTGCCTGAAGTCGACTTCAATCCAATGGAATTCGGTCTGCCACCCAATATTCTTGAGCTAACAGATACCTCGCAACTGCTGTCGCTGATTGTCGCCAAAGAAGTGCTTGCCGACGCTAATCTGCCCACCGATTACGATCGTGATCGTATCGGTATCACCCTAGGCGTGGGTGGTGGTCAAAAAATCAGTCAGAGCTTGAACTCGCGCCTGCAATATCCTGTATTGAAAAAAGTATTTAAAAGCAGCGGCCTGAGCGATGAAGACAGCGAAATGCTGATCAAAAAGTTCCAAGACCAATATATCCACTGGGAAGAAAACTCTTTCCCAGGGTCCTTAGGCAACGTGATTGCAGGCCGTATCGCCAACCGTTTTGATTTTGGCGGCATGAACTGTGTGGTCGATGCTGCCTGTGCGGGCTCACTTGCCGCTATGCGTATGGCGCTGACAGAGCTGACCGAAGGTCGCAGCGACATGATGATCACAGGCGGCGTCTGTACCGATAACTCGCCGTCCATGTACATGAGCTTCTCAAAAACGCCGGCCTTCACCACTAACGAAACCATTCAACCCTTCGATATCGATTCAAAAGGGATGATGATCGGCGAAGGGATCGGCATGGTCGCGCTTAAGCGCCTTGAAGATGCCGAGCGCGATGGCGACCGAATTTATGCCGTCATCAAAGGCGTTGGCGCCTCATCTGACGGTAAGTTTAAGAGTATTTATGCGCCGCGCCCCGAAGGCCAAGCTAAAGCATTGGAGCGCGCCTACGACGATGCGGGTTTTGCCCCGCACAGCATTGGTTTGGTTGAAGCCCACGGCACGGGTACTGCCGCGGGTGACGTGGCCGAATTCAATGGCTTAAAATCGGTATTTGCCCAAGGCAACGACACCAATCAGCATATCGCGTTAGGCTCGGTAAAATCCCAAGTGGGCCACACTAAATCCACGGCGGGTACTGCGGGGGTGATCAAAGCCGCGCTAGCGCTGCACCACAAGGTATTGCCTGCGACCATTAACGTCAGCCAGCCTAATCCAAAACTGAATATCGAAAGTTCACCATTCTATTTAAATACCGAAACTCGCCCTTGGCTGCAACGCACTGACGGTACGCCGCGCCGTGCTGGCATAAGCTCCTTTGGTTTTGGCGGCACTAACTTCCATCTCGTATTAGAAGAATACAAACCTGAGCACAGCCGTGACGAGCAATATCGTCAGCGCAGTGTGCCGCAGACGCTATTATTTGCCGCCGCCAATAAAGCTGCGCTGCTTAGCGAGTTAAAAGCTGCGTTGAGCCAAAGCGTGAACACGAGCGCAAACGCGAATAAGAGCAGCGCTGCGAGCCTAAAGGCTATCGCTCAGCAATATCCGCTGCGCGCGCTGGCAGACACAGATGCCCGTTTAGGTTTTGTGGCTAAGGATATCCCTCAGCTGCAAGCTCAGTTAAATCAAGCCATCTCTCATCTAGAAAGCAATGCAAACGAAGCGTGGCAGTTACCTTCTGGGATCAGCTACCGCACAAAAGCTTTAGTTGCTAAAGATGAATCAAAGAAAGTAGCCGCTCTGTTTGCCGGCCAAGGTTCGCAGTACCTGAACATGGGCCGTGAACTCGCCTGCCATTTCCCAGAAATGCGCCAACAAGTGATGGCCAGCGATAAAGTATTTGCTCACCACGGCCAAACATCATTATCGAACATCCTCTACCCTATTCCAGCATTCGATGCCGATGCGGTGAAAGCCCAAGAAGCGGCGCTGACCAATACTATGTTCGCCCAAAGCGCCATAGGCGCGGTTTCAATGGCGCAATATTCGCTATTAACTCAGGCGGGGTTTGCCCCCGATATGGTGGCGGGCCATAGCTTTGGTGAACTGTCAGCCCTTTGCGCGGCTGGCGTGATTTCGAGTGTTGATTACGTCGAACTGGCCTTCGCCCGTGGGCACGCCATGGCGCAAACACCAAATGATACTGGCGCTCAAGTCGATTTAGGCAAGATGTTTGCCATCATCCTCAAACAAAATAATGATATCGATGCTCTCAATCGCTGTTTAGCCCAGTTTGATGGCGTTAAAATTGCCAACTACAACGCGCCGACGCAATTAGTCATCGCAGGTGGCACAGAGCAAACTCAGCTGGCCGCCAAAGCTATTAGCGAACTGGGCTTTAAAGCGATTGCCCTGCCTGTCTCAGGCGCGTTCCATACCCCATTGGTTGGACACGCACAAAAGCCCTTTGCCAAGGCCATTGATAAAGCTAAATTCAGCGCGCCTTCAATCGCACTTTATGCCAACGGCACGGGTCAATTGCATCCAAGCGATGGCAAAGCGATTAAAGCAGAATTTAAACAACACATGCTGCAATCGGTTCGTTTTAGCGAACAGCTGCAGGCCATGTATGATGCTGGTGCCCGTGTGTTTGTTGAGTTTGGCCCTAAAAACATACTGCAAAAGTTAGTTGAAAATACCTTAAGTGAACACTTAAACGAGCTTTGCCTTGTCAGCATGAACCCGAACCCTAAGGGCGACAGTGACAGTCAATTACGCTTAGCCGCAGTGCAACTCGCAGTAGCCGGTGTGGCGTTAACTGAGGTTGACCCCTATCAAGCCGTCACGTCACAGGAAATGAGTGAGCGTGAAGCGCCATCGGCGATGAACATCAAACTCACCGCCACTAATCATATTAGTGCTGCGACCCAAGCTAAGATGGCCAAATCCCTCGCCACAGGCAGCGTGACTAGCCAAGTGCAATATGTGGATCGCATCGTTGAAACGGTTGTCGAAAGAGAAGTCGAAAAAATTGTTGAGAAAGAAGTCATAGTCGAAAAAGTGGTTGAGAAAATAATAGAAGTGGAAGCGAATCAAGTGGCAGCTGTTGAAATGAAACAAAAACTCCTAAGCGTTACGCAAGGCTTAAGCAATCACCAGCAGCAAGCGACGGCGCAGTTAAACCCAAGCACAGCAAGCGTCAGCGGCGATGCGTTAACGGCATTTTTCAGCGCACAATCTCAAGCGGCGCAGTTACATCAACAGTTTTTAGCTATCCCGCAGCAATATGGCGATACCTTCACGACACTGATGACTGAACAAGCCAAGATGGCGAGCCTTGGCATTGCAATCCCAGAAAGCCTGCAACGCTCAATGGAGATGTTCCACCAGCATCAAGCGCAAACCCTGCAAAGCCACGCCGAATTTATGCAACTGCAAAGCAGTAGCAGCCAAGCGGCCTTGGCGATGTTAAACAATGCGCCGATTCACTTCATCCCTGCGGTTGCAAGTCAGCCACGAGCAACTGCGCCGGCTCCTGCACCTGTTGCTACATCGACAGTGGCACACAATGCCGCACCAGTAGCGGCTCAGGCTGTTGCGACGAGACCAGCCGTTAGCACACCCGTTGCACCTGTTATGCAAACGGCTCCCGTTGCTTATGCACCTGCTGCGACAGTACAAGTTGCGCCAGCAGCTCCTGCCGCACCCGCATTAGTCATGCCTGCTGTGGTGATGCCAGAAGTGACACCTGTGGCACCAACAATGAACGGTTTAAGTGCTGAAAAAGTACAGCAAACAATGATGGCTGTGGTGGCCGATAAAACAGGCTACCCCACTGAAATGCTGGAACTTGGCATGGATATGGAAGCCGATTTAGGTATCGACTCTATCAAGCGCGTTGAAATCTTAGGCACAGTGCAAGATGAACTGCCGGGCTTACCAGAGCTCAGCCCAGAAGATCTGGCCGAGTGTCGCACCTTGGGTGAAATCGTAAGCTATATGAATAGCAAATTACCAGCAGCGGGAGCTATTGCTTCGGCAGCTGCGCCAGTTGCTCAAACCATTGCGGCTACTGCATCTAACGCTTTAAGCGCTGCACTTGTTCAACAAACCATGATGGCTGTGGTCGCCGATAAGACAGGCTACCCCACTGAAATGCTGGAACTCAGCATGGATATGGAAGCCGATCTAGGTATCGATTCAATTAAGCGCGTTGAAATCTTAGGCACAGTGCAAGACGAACTGCCGAGTTTACCTGAACTCAGCCCAGAAGATCTGGCCGAATGTCGTACCTTAGGTGAAATCGTAAGCTATATGAATAGCAAATTACCAGCAGCGGGAGTTATTGCTTCGACAGCAGCGCCAGTTGCTCAAACCATTGCCGCTCCTGCCGCAAGCGGCTTAAGCGCTGCTCTTGTTCAACAAACCATGATGTCTGTGGTGGCCGACAAGACAGGCTACCCCACTGAAATGCTGGAGCTCAGCATGGATATGGAAGCCGATCTTGGTATCGATTCGATTAAGCGCGTTGAAATCCTAGGTACAGTACAAGACGAACTGCCGGGCTTACCTGAGCTAAATCCTGAAGATTTGGCCGAGTGCCGTACCTTAGGTGAAATCGTTGACTACATGAATAGCAAGCTGCCCGCTGCGGGATCTGTTATTGCTAAGCCGATTACAACAGCAAATGTAGTCACTCAAGTGGTAACAGCCGCGCCTGCCGCCAACGGTTTAAGCGCTGCATTAGTGCAACAAACTATGATGGCTGTGGTGGCTGACAAAACAGGCTACCCCACTGAAATGCTGGAACTCAGCATGGATATGGAAGCCGATCTCGGTATCGATTCCATCAAGCGCGTTGAAATCTTAGGCACAGTGCAAGACGAACTGCCGGGTTTACCTGAGCTGAATCCTGAAGATCTGGCCGAGTGTCGCACCTTAGGTGAAATCGTTAGCTATATGCAAGGTAAGTTAGGACAGAATACTGCGGCAAATGTGGTAAACGTCGCTGTCGCAGTTGAACCAGCTATAGATTTGCCACCACATGATTTACCCCCACACAGTGAGGTGGTGCTAAAAAAGTTGCCAGCGGCGGCTGAGCTAACGCAACTATCAGCGCAAGGTGAGTCGCAAAAGGCTCTAACACGCGTTTTTGCTAAAGATGCCTGCATTATCATCGCTGATGATGGTCACAATGCTGGCGTACTTGCCGAGAAATTGCATGCTCAAGGTCTAGTGGTTGCGGTTGTGCGCTCACCAGAAAGCCTTGTAACAGGTGCATCGCCCCTCGATAGCCACATTGCCAGCTTCACCTTGGCCGCGATTGACGATGCTAGCATTAGCGCAGTGATTAATGAGATCAAAAAGTTAGGTACGGTTGCAGGCTTTATTCATCTGCAACCACAACATAAAACCTCCGCCGATGCGAAAGGTTTAGTGTTGTCCAATGCCGCCAAAGCGTCGGTCGAGCAAGCCTTCTTGTTCGCTAAACACTTGCAACCTTTGTTGATTACGGGACAAAGCAGCTTTATCAGCGTCAGTCGTATCGACGGTGGATTTGGCTACCTCAACCACAACCAAATTGCCCGCAGCGAGTTAAACCAAGCGGCATTGGCAGGCCTAACGAAAACCTTGAGCCACGAGTGGCCAAGCGTGCATTGCCGCGCCTTAGATATCGCGCCCGCACTTGATGCCAAACAACTGGCCAATGCGGTGATCGCAGAGCTATTTGCAACCGATAAGCTATTGGAAGTCGGTGTTAGCCAAGGCGCTGCCCAAGCACTTGAGCGCGTGACCTTAGTGGCAGGCAAGGCCGATACCCGCCACGGCGCGGCGAACTTGACGAGTGCAGATAAAATACTGGTGACCGGCGGCGCAAAAGGCGTGACCTTTGAATGTGCGCTAAGTTTGGCCAAACGCAGCAAGGCGCACTTTATCCTTGCCGGCAGAAGCAGCCAACAAGCGATTCCCGCTTGGGCACAAGGTAAAAATAACAGCGAACTTAAAGCCGCTGCTATTGCTCATATTCAAAACTTAAATAAACAAGGAATTGGCGAGAAACCCACGCCAAAACAAGTGGATGCCTTAGTATGGCCAGTGCAAAGCAGCCTAGAAATTGCAGCAGCACTAGCAGCCTTTACCGCAGTAGGCGCGAGCGCTGAGTACTTAAGTCTCGATGTTAACAACCCTGATGCCATCGCCAGCACTATAGTGCCGATCACCGAGTTATCGCCTATTACTGGCATTATCCATGGTGCGGGCGTACTCGCCGATAAACACATCCAAGACAAAACCTTAGATGAGTTGGCACGGGTGTATGGCACTAAGGTCACAGGCATTAGCAATCTGCTAGCCGCACTGGATTTAGATAAGTTAAAACTGGTTGCTCTGTTCTCATCGGCGGCGGGTTTTTACGGCAATACCGGCCAAAGCGATTACGCTATGTCCAACGACATTCTCAACAAAGCCGCACTGCAACTGGCACAGCAACTGCCTAATGCCAAGGTGATGAGCTTCGATTGGGGTCCGTGGGACGGCGGCATGGTGAATCCTGCGCTGAAAAAGATGTTTATCGATCGCGGTGTGTATGTGATCCCGTTAAAGGCGGGTGCTGAGTTATTTGCTAGCCAATTGTTGAGCAACACAGGCGCACAATTGCTGGTCGGTACTGATATGCAAGGCACAGTTCCAAGTGACGAACCAGCAACTCAAGGTAGCAATCTAAAAAAGCCTGAAGCGGATCTGACCACTGACGCGTCGGATCCGCATGCTTTGGCATCAACACTTGCTGCTATCGCTTTCACGCAACCGCTAACACTGCAGCGCACACTGGACCCTAAGGCAATGATCTTTGTTGAAGATCACTGCATTAATGGTAATCCCGTATTACCAACTGTGTGCGCGATTCAGTGGATGCGTGAAGCCGCCTTTGATGTGCTTAAGCAGCCTGTCAAAGTGCAAAGCTACAAGCTGCTGAAGGGCATTATTTTCGACACTGCCGTGTTACAAAATGGAGTGTTAGAAAGTGCAGCCCCCATCATGCTGGAACTTGAGCTAACGCCCTTGGATAATGCACAAGCATTCAATGCCTTAATCAGCTTTGAAGGTCGTCCGCAATATCAAGCTATTTTAGTGGTTGATGACACGGCTAGCAGCTTGAACAAAGCAACTGCTTTTGACGCGCAAAGTTTAGCGGGACTTTCTGTCATCACAACCGCGGGCAGCCTTTACAGCGATGGCACGCTGTTCCACGGCCCAAGACTGCAAGGTATTGAGTCAGTGTTGAAGTTTGACGATGCGAGCTTAGTCGCCAAGGTGAACCTACCCCATGTTGCGTTAGCGGACTGCGGGAGTTTTGCACCCAATCTCACCCCTAAAGGCTCACAAGCTTTTGCGGAAGATTTGTTGCTGCAGGCGATGCTGGTATGGGCGAGACTCAAATATGGTGCGGCGAGTTTGCCATCAAGCATTGGTGAGTTTATCTCCCATGCGCCATTTGCCTTTGGCGATAAAGGTCATCTAGTGCTCGAGGTGGTAAAACACTCTGGCCGCACCCTTGAAGCCAATATCACGCTATATCATCAAGATGGCCGCTTAAGCTGCAAAATGAGCAACGCCAAAGTCACCATCAGCAAAAACCTTAACGGTGCGTTTTTAGCGAATAAAGTTGCCAATAAAATTGCTAATAAAAGCATTGAAAGCGTGGAGGCAAAAGTCGAGTGAACTTAGCCTCTCCTTTAGCGACGACAAATAACGCCAAGCCACTGCGTATTGCAGTATTGCTTGGCGATGCGCTCAACCTTGACTCTCACTCAGCCCAAATATTAGGGAGGTTTGCGGAACATGAAAGCGTTCAGATTTGCGCTTTAGATGCCGACCTCTCGCCAACACATGGACCAAAAGCACATGAACCAATAGTGCATGAGCAAAGGTCGCTTACTGCATTATTGAGCCAAGCTGTGGCGGCCATTGAGCAAGGCAAGCTGGTTGAACTTAAATTCAATGATGGCAATCAGCCGCAGCCTTTGACTCAGTCTTTATATTTGCTCGATGGTTTAACCGCCGCCAAACTGCGCCTGCACGCCCACGGGTTTATTGCGGGCTTTGCCGCAGGCAATGAGGCAACAAATGGCGTGAATGCGGCTGTTGCTAATACGGAAGCAGTTGCTAATGCGGCAGCTGTTGCTAATAAGGCATTAGCGGCGGCAAAGCGCAGCCCTGCACAAACCGTTCAGCATCAGCTTGTCGCCAACACACTCAACGAGGCATTTGTTGCGCTGCGCCAAGGCGTAACCGCCCTCGCTGCGCGAACACAAGCGCCGCTTCATGGTAAAAAAGGGGAAAATAAGCAAACGGGTTATTGGTTTAGCGACCAACATCAAGCGCGGGTGTTGTGCCTAAATCTTGTCGCAAAAACGTCAAGTCAAACGGATGAGCCTCGACATCTAAACCAAAGTATTGTGCTGACCCAAGGCACACAAGCTATCGCGCCCAAAGCTCTTGTTGATGAAAATCGGCTGTTTGTGCCGATAAGCGCTGACAATATTGATGCACTCATAGCGCAAGTATTGCAACTAGTTAACACTCAAGAAAATGGTGCGGGCACACTGGAAAATGGCGCCGGCTTGCACGCTGACTTTCGCGCTGAGCAACTCAAACCTTGGTTTGAACGCTACGATGCCAACGCACCTCTGGCATTGGTCTTGATGGCGGCATCGATTGATGACCTCAAACTGGAAGCCAAAGCTATGGTTTCGGCGCTTGAAAGTGATGCTGTTCGTCATCATGGTCAACACTTTAAAACGCCAGCGGGTAGCTGTTTCACCGCTAAGCCGCTAGGGGATGCAGGACTTACCTTTGTATACCCCGGCGTTGGCACTGTTTACGCCAATATGTTCAATAACTTGCATGAATATTTCCCCACGCTGTATCACCAGCTAGAACGTGAAGGCGATTTAAGCGCCATGCTGCAATCTCCGCTGATTTATGCCGCAGATGTTAAAGCTGCGGCCAACATGAGCCTAAGCCAGCAAGCGATTAGCGGCGTGGGTGCCAGTTATTTATTCACGAAACTGTTGACCCAAGTCTTTAATATTAAGCCAAAAATGGCGCTCGGTTACTCAATGGGCGAAGCCGCCATGTGGGCAAGCCTTAATGTGTGGCAAACGCCCCATGCTATGATCAACGCCACCGAAAATAGCGATATTTTCAACCATGCCATTTCTGGCGAGCTAACCGCAGTGCGCCGAGCATGGCAGCTTGCGGATGATGAAGCCATAGTGTGGAACAGCTTTGTGGTGCGTTCAGGTAGCCATGAAATCAAGGCATTATTGCCAGAGTTCCCTCGCGCCTACTTAGCCATCATTCAAGGTGATACTTGCGTCATTGCCGGCTGCGAAACAAGCTGTAAAGCCCTGCTTGCCAAGTTAGGTAAGCGAGGGATTGCTGCCAATCGCGTCACGGCAATGCATACCGCGCCTGCCATATTAGTCCATGGGCAAGTACAAGATTTCTATACTCAAGCACTAAAACCCGAGGCACTGAAACCTAAGGCGCTGAAAGCGGCGGCGCAAGATCTGCCTATTCGCTTTATCAGCGCAGCGCAAACTGCGCCAGTAATCGTGGATAGCCACAGCATTGGCCGCGCGATTGCTGATACCTTTTGTTCGCCACTCGACTTTAGTGCGCTCATTCAAAATGCCACTGAGCAAGGCGCAAGGCTATTTGTAGAAGTGGGCGCCGATAGGCAAACCAGCACACTCATAGATAAAATTAGCCACGCCCACGCAAGCCAAAACACTGCGAACGCGGCGACAGCCGCAATTGCTTGCAATGCCAAAGGTGCTGATGCGATTACCAGCTTACTCAAGTGTTTAGCTCAGCTAATAAGCCACAGAGTGCCGCTGTCGCTCGCGCCGATCATTCAGCCAATAAGTGCTAACGCAGCCCCTTTATCATCAGCAGTATTACCAGAAGGAGAACCCCAGTGAGTTCTCAGCATTCCCCTACGATTGATAAAATTACCGTGCCTACCATTGCGTCAAAAATTGCGATTGTCGGTCTCGCGACTCAATATCCTGACGCCGATAATCCCCAAACCTTTTGGCAAAATCTGCTGGATAAAAAAGACTCACGCACTCAAATCAGCCGCGAAAAACTCAATGCTAATCCCGCCGATTATCAAGGTGTGCAGGGTCAGTCTGACCGTTTTTACTGTGATAAAGGCGGCTACATCCAACACTTCCAGTTTGATGCCAAAGGTTATCAACTACCTGAATCCGCCTTTGACGGTTTAGATGAAAGCTTTTTATGGGCACTCGATTGCAGTCGTAAAGCCCTTCAAGACGCAGGGATTACCCCAAGCGATGCCGTACTGGCGCGCACAGGTGTCGTAATGGGAACCTTGTCGTTCCCCACCGCCCGCTCCAACGAACTGTTTTTGCCTCTGTATCATCAAACCGTTGAAAAGGCGCTGCAAAACAAACTTAACCAAAGCGCGTTTCAACTGGCTGATTTTGGCAACTCAGTTAACGACTTCAATGCCAATAGTCAAACCTTAAACATCGCCAATGGCGCGGTTGCCCACACTGCCTCAAAGCTGGTCAGCGATGCACTCGGTTTGGGTGGTACTCAGTTAAGTCTGGACGCCGCCTGCGCCAGCTCGGTTTATGCGCTCAAACTCGCCTGTGATTACCTAACCACAGGCAAGGCCGATATGATGCTAGCGGGCGCGGTATCGGGCGCCGATCCCTTTTTTATCAATATGGGATTCTCGATTTTCCACGCCTATCCAGACCACGGTATTTCGGCGCCCTTTGATAGTAACAGCAAGGGCTTATTCGCCGGAGAAGGCGCAGGGGTTTTAGTCTTAAAACGCTTAGAAGATGCCGAGCGCGATGGCGATAACATCTATGCCGTCGTCAGCGGCATTGGTTTGTCGAACGACGGTAAAGGCCAGTTTGTATTAAGCCCCAACAGCAAGGGCCAAGTGCAAGCTTTCGAGCGCGCCTATAGTGCGGCAAACACACTGCCCGCCAATATCGAAGTGATTGAATGCCACGCCACCGGCACGCCGCTTGGGGATAAGGTCGAACTCGCCTCGATGGAACGTTTCTTCGAGGACAAACTCGCGGGCTCTGCAGTGCCGCTGATCGGTTCGGCAAAATCCAACTTAGGCCATTTACTCACCGCCGCTGGCATGCCGGGGATCATGAAGATGATTTTTGCCATGCGCTCGGGCCGACTGCCGCCAAGTATTAATTTATCGGCGCCGATATCCTCACCTAAGGGTTTGTTTAGCGGTAAAAATCTACCGACAGAAATGCATGCTTGGCCCGATAAAGCCGGCAATGACCGCCGCCACGCGGGCGTTTCCGTGTTTGGTTTTGGCGGCTGTAACGCGCATTTGTTGCTGGAATCCTATGCTGCCAATACAAACAAAAAGAATGAACAAGCCGCTGCCGCTGTAAGTTACCAGCACACGCCATTAAATATCATTGGCTTAGCATCGCACTTCGGGCCTTTATCTTCGATTAATGCACTGGATAACGCGATTAGTTCTCAGCAAAACGCCTTCATTCCACTGCCTGAAAAACGCTGGAAAGGCTTAGATAAACATCCTGAGATCTTAGCTAACTTTGGCTTGCCTGCTGTACCGCAAGGCGCGTATATCGACCAGTTCGATTTTGACTTCCTGCGCTTTAAAGTGCCGCCCAATGAGGATGACCGCCTGATCTCCCAGCAACTGCTGCTGATCAAAGTGGCCGATGAAGCGATCCGTGATGCCAACTTAAAACCCGGCGGCAAGGTGGCCGTATTAGTGGCAATGGAAACCGAACTCGAATTACACCAGTTCCGTGGCCGCGTAAATCTGCACACTCAACTGGCAGACAGCCTTAAAAAACAAGGGATAACACTCACGCAAGCCGAGTATATCGCCCTTGAAAAAATCGCCATGGACAGTGTGCTCGATGCCGCCAAACTGAACCAATATACCAGTTTTATTGGCAACATTATGGCGTCACGCATCGCCTCCCTGTGGGACTTTAACGGCCCAGCCTTTACCATTTCGGCGGCCGAATTGTCAGTCGCCCGCTGTATCGATGTGGCCGAAAACCTCTTGTCCCAAGAATCCTTAGATGCCGTAGTGATCGCCGCCGTCGATTTAAGTGGCAGTCTAGAGCAAGTGGTGCTTAAAAACGCCGTATCGCCAGTGGCATTGAAGGCAACAGACACTGGCTGGAAAGTCGGTGAAGGTGCCGGCGCGCTGGTACTCACTGCTGAAAATTCAAATACTAATGTTCTACTTAATGATGCCAATAGCAGCAGTTATGGCAATTGTTATGGTCACATCAGCGGCCAAGTATTTGGTGCGATTTGTGACCCACAAGGCAACAGCAACACGGCGCGAATTTGCGATGACTTGTTAACTCAAGCCAAGGTGAGTAGCAGCCAGATTAGCTTGATTGAAACCAGTATTGCGGTTGAGCAACATGCCGATTCAGAGCAAGCACCCAATACCCTGCTGCCGAGTGTGAGTGAGCGCAGCCAAGCCGCAGATAGCCTAGGCCACAATTTTGCCGCGGCGGGAATGGCGAGTATTTTAAGCGCGCTGCTTCAGCTTAAAAATCATGGGCAACTTAACAAGCATTCTTCTCAAGCTCAGCAGCACGCGCTCGTTGCCACCTTTAGCCAAGGTAAATGCGCGCAGTTACTGCTCAGTCAAAGTGCCACGCAAGCGCACAACTTGCAGCAAAGACTCGCGCAAGACTTAACGCTTTCTGAGCAAAAACACTTAATAAAACAAGTAACGCTCGGTGGCCGCGATATCTATCAGCATATCCTGGATACGCCGCTCGCAGGCCTTGATGCTATACAACAAAAAGCCCGAGCCATGACGGCATTGCCAGCGCGCAGCCAGCGCAAACATTTGGCCCAAATAGCGAGCAAAGACACGAATAGCTTTGCAACAAGCAGCCCAACCACGGCTCAACAAAAAGAGACATTAAGCAGCATGCCAATTAATGCCCTAAGCACCAATAAAAACGCCACTCAAGCAGAGCTAAAAGACGCGGCATTTTTAAGCAATCAGCAACTCGCCCGTGAAGCCCATTTAGCCTTTTTACAAAGCCGTGCTGAAGGACTGAAACTGGCCGATGCCTTGATGAAAGCCCAGCTTGCCAGCGAGTTAGCCGTCAATGGCCAAGCTGCACCAGTACAACAGCAAGCCATTGTTCAGGCATCTGCGACAGCGGTTCTTCCACATCCTGTGCTTTATCCCAATCATGCAAAAGTGCCTGAGTACACGCCGCCAACACCGATAAGCAAGCCTTGCATTTGGGATTATGCGGATTTAGTCGAGTACGCCGAAGGGGATATCGCTAAAGTATTTGGCCCAGATTATGCCATTATCGACAGCTATTCGCGCCGTGTACGCCTGCCAACCACAGACTATTTACTGGTATCTCGGGTAACGAAATTAAACGCCCAGATGAACCAATATCAGCCTTGCACTATGACCACAGAATACGATATTCCTGTGGACGCGCCGTATTTGGTCGATGGCCAAATCCCTTGGGCCGTGGCGGTCGAATCGGGTCAATGCGACTTGATGCTGATCAGTTACTTAGGTATCGACTTTGAAAACAAGGGCGAGCGCGTTTATCGCCTGCTCGATTGCACCCTGACCTTCCTTGGCGACTTACCACGCGGTGGCGACACCCTGCGCTACGACATTTCCATCAACAACTTTGCCCGCAATGGCGATACCTTGTTGTTCTTCTTCTCCTACGAATGTTTTGTGGGCGATAAGCTGATCCTGAAAATGGATGGCGGCTGCGCCGGCTTCTTCACCGACAAGGAACTCGCCGACGGCAAAGGCGTTATTCGCACCGAAGCTGAAATCAAAACTCGCAACCTTGCGCTCAATAATCCCAATAAGCCGCGCTTTACTCCGTTGCTTAACTGCGCACAAAACCAATTTGATTACAGTCAAATCCATAAACTGCTCAGCGCCGATATCGGTGGCTGTTTTGGCGGTGCCCATGCGGCGCATCAAGCCCAATATGGGTTGCAGCCCTCTTTATGTTTTGCCTCCGAAAAATTCCTGATGATTGAACAAGTCAGCCATCTTGAGGTGCATGGCGGCGCGTGGGGCTTAGGCTCAGTGCAAGGCCATAAGCAGCTCGAAGCCGACCATTGGTATTTCCCGTGTCATTTCAAGGGCGACCAAGTGATGGCGGGATCGTTAATGGCCGAAGGCTGTGGTCAATTACTGCAATTCTTTATGCTGCATATTGGTATGCATGCCAGTACAGAAGAAGGTGGCGTCAAAAATGGTCGTTTCCAACCACTCGAAAATGCGTCACAAAAAGTGCGCTGTCGCGGCCAAGTCTTGCCGCAATCTGGCCTGCTCACCTACCGCATGGAAATCACCGAAATAGGCATGAGCCCGCGCCCGTATGCTAAGGCAAATATCGATATTCTGCTCAATGGCAAAGTGGTGGTGGATTTCCAAAACCTTGGGGTGATGATCAAAGAAGAAGCCGAATGCACTCGCTATATTGCGGATAGCGATACCAGCACAACTAGCAATGCGGCTAGAAATGCTGCTTCGGCTGCGACGCTGGTTTCGACAACAGCCGCATCATTAGCCGCGCCGCTGATGGCGCAGCTGCCCGATTTAACCGCGCCAACCAACAAAGGCGTAGTGCCGCTTAAGCATGTAGCTGCTCCAGTCGCGCCTGCGGATTCAAAGTACGCCAACCGCGTGCCAGACACCCTGCCGTTCACGCCATACCACATGTTCGAATTTGCCACTGGCGATATCGAAAACTGCTTCGGCCCCGATTTCAGCATCTATCGCGGCCTTATTCCACCGCGCACGCCCTGCGGTGACTTGCAGCTCACGACTCGCGTCATTGCGATTGACGGCAAACGCGGTGAGCTGAAAAAGCCCTCTTCGTGTATCGCCGAATATGAAGTGCCTGCAAATGCTTGGTATTACGATAAAAACAGCCATCACGCCGTGATGCCCTATTCTGTGCTGATGGAGATATCACTGCAGCCAAACGGCTTTATCTCAGGCTATATGGGCACGACCTTGGGCTTTCCCGGCCAAGAGCTGTTTTTCCGTAACTTAGACGGTAGCGGTAAGCTGCTGCGCCACGTGGATTTACGCGGCAAGACAATCGTAAACGACTCACGTTTGTTATCGACTGTGATTGCAGGCAGCAACATTATCCAGAATTTCAGCTTCGAATTAAGCTGCGATGGCGAGCCTTTCTACCAAGGTAAAGCGGTATTTGGTTACTTCAAGGGCGATGCGCTGAAAAACCAACTTGGCATAGACAACGGCAAGATCACACAGCCTTGGCATGTGCAAAATGGTATAGCCGCCGATAGTCAAATCAATCTGTTAGATAAACAGCATCGCAGCTTTAACGCCCCACAAGGCCAGCCGCACTACCGTTTAGCGGGTGGTCAGCTTAACTTTATCGACAAGGCCGACATAGTGAAAGCCGGCGGTAAAGCAGGCCTTGGCTATTTATACGCCGAACGCACCATTGACCCGAGTGATTGGTTTTTCCAATTCCATTTCCATCAAGATCCGGTAATGCCAGGCTCATTAGGGGTTGAAGCCATTATCGAGCTGATGCAAACCTACGCGATTGACCAAGACCTTGGCGCGGGCTTTAAAAATCCAAAATTTGGGCAGATATTATCGGATATCAAATGGAAGTATCGCGGCCAAATTAACCCATTAAACAAGCAGATGTCGCTGGATGTTCACATTACCAGCGTGACAGACGACAATGGCAAACGCATCATCATGGGCGATGCCAACTTGAGTAAAGACGGCCTGCGAATTTATGAAGTCAAAGATATCGCCATCTGTATTGAAGAAGCCTAATGAGTTTACGCTGTTAGAAAAATACGAATAACGAATAGTTGCACCGCCTTGGCTATCCACATCACCAAGACGGCACAAAAAAATGGGAACACCTATGACTAGCCATACTCTCGATCAATTTAATAGCAATAACGAAAAACTCAGCCCTTGGCCATGGCAAGTGAGTGATGTGCAGTTGAGCTTTGATATCGACGCATTAGGCAAAAAACTCAAAGACTTAAGCCAAGCCTGTTACTTAGTCAATCACAGTGAAAAAGGCTTAGGCATAGCGCAAACCGCCGAAGTGACCACCAGTGACAGCCAAGCGCCATTGGGCTCACACCCAGTCAGCGCCTTTGCGCCTGCCCTTGGCACCCAAAGTTTAGGCGACAGTAATTTTCGCCGCGTACACGGCGTCAAATACGCTTACTACGCCGGCGCTATGGCAAACGGTATTGCCTCGGAAGAACTGGTTATCGCCCTTGGCCAAGCGGGCATTTTGTGCTCATTTGGCGCGGCGGGGTTAATTCCATCCCGCGTTGAAGCGGCCATTACCCGCATTCAAGCGGCGCTGCCCAATGGTCCCTACGCCTTTAACTTAATTCACAGCCCGAGCGAGCCCGCATTAGAGCGCGGCAGCGTTGAGCTGTTCTTAAAACACAAAGTGCGTACGGTCGAAGCCTCGGCATTTTTAGGTTTAACACCGCAAATCGTCTATTACCGCGCGGCAGGTTTGAGCCGCGACGAACATGGCGAAATCGTCATTGGCAACAAAGTGATTGCTAAAATCAGCCGCACCGAAGTCGCGACTAAATTTATGGAGCCGGCGCCGGCCAAAATCCTCCAGCAATTAGTGAGTGACGGTCTTATCAGCCAAGACCAAATGACGATGGCATTACTGGTGCCCATGGCGGACGACATTACCGCCGAAGCCGACTCAGGCGGCCATACCGACAATCGCCCACTCGTGACGCTATTGCCGACGATTTTGGCGCTTAAAGATGAAATCCAAGCTAAGTATCAATATAAAACGCCCATCCGCGTGGGTGCTGGCGGCGGCGTCGGCACACCCGATGCAGCACTAGCCACCTTCAACATGGGCGCGGCCTTTATCGTCACAGGTTCAATCAACCAAGCGTGTGTCGAAGCGGGCGCGAGTGAACACACACGTAAGTTACTCGCCACCACAGAAATGGCCGATGTGACTATGGCGCCTGCCGCCGATATGTTCGAAATGGGCGTGAAATTACAAGTGGTTAAGCGCGGTACTCTATTCCCGATGCGCGCCAATAAGCTGTATGAAATCTATACCCGTTACGATTCGATTGATGCAATCCCCGCGGACGAGCGTAAAAAACTCGAAGAGCAAGTGTTTCGCTCATCACTCGATGACATTTGGGCGGGCACTGTCGCCCACTTTAACGAGCGCGATCCTAAGCAAATCGAGCGCGCACTGGATAACCCCAAACGTAAGATGGCGCTGATTTTCCGCTGGTATTTGGGTCTGTCGAGCCGCTGGTCGAACACAGGTGAAGTCGGCCGCGAAATGGATTACCAAATCTGGGCAGGCCCAGCGCTCGGCGCATTTAACGCTTGGGCAAAGGGCAGTTATTTAGATGATTACCGCGAGCGCAATGCGGTGGATTTAGCCAAACATTTGATGCAAGGTGCGGCCTATCAAGCACGCATTAACTTGTTGTTATCCCAAGGGGTAAGCATTCCAGTAAGCCTGCAACGCTGGAAGCCATTGCAACGCTGCTAGTCCTATTTGATAAGCGCCTATCGAGCGGGTTGAGAAAAACTTAACCTGCTCTTTTTGGGGTTCAATTTTTAGTTCAGTTTTTGCTCGACACTGTCGCTTCAGTGGCACGCCGTAAACCCATCCTTGGGGGCTCAACGGAAAAATCCCTTTTCCCAATGGCTTACTAATGGGTGACATACTTGCGGGGAGTGACCTAGTTTCCAGTCATGCCCGCGAGTCGATTTAGTCACAGGTGAGGCAATCCCAGAAAGGCCTCTATTGCCTGGCAGTACCCATAGCTAATCGCTGCTACATGCTTTCAGCCGTGAACATTTCTTAATCTGTGGGTCGTTGTTTAATCTGTAGATAGCTGCTTAATCACGACATCCTGATTGCTAAAATCACTAATACGAGCCGTGACCTTGCCGTCTTTGACTCTGATCAACATAGGAATGCTCCTGATATTAAACTCAGTAAACAGAGTACCGGCGGTATCTATGCTAAATGGCACTTGCATGTGATAAAGCTGGTTGAACTCTGTCAGCGCCTGCTCGTCAGTCCATAGATGATTAACAAACCCATGCCAAGGCTTGTTTGGCAACCGCTGCTGCAAACCATTTAAACCGTTCTGCACTTGCTTACATTGCTGCGCCATCCCAGGCCTAGAGTCGAGTAGATACCAGTCGCACCACGTCGCGGTGAAAAACAGCAAATGTTCACCCTTCTGCCAAGGCGCCAGTAGCGCCTGTTTCTCTTCGTCGCCAATGGCATTTGTGGTTGCAGAGCTCAGCTTATGACCTTTTGCTAGCATGCTCAGAAAACGGTCAAGATTAGCGTCAGACTCGTGGGTAGTGTACACCACCTCACCTTCGCTATTTAGCAACACGCTATAGGGCGTGCCAACGAGCCCGAGTTCAAGCCCCAGTTGGCCTTCGTTGTCGAGCAACACTGGCATGCTCAGGCCAAAGCGGGCGATAACCTCATCGATTTTTGCGCGTTCTTCATTGATGTTGATGTTGACCGCAACAAAATCCACCTTGTTTTTAAATTTCTGTTGTAACGCCTCAAAATGAGGCATCTGTTGCATACAGGGTTGACACCATGTCGCCCAGAACTTGATATAAGTCGGTTTACCTGAATCTAAGCTGCTAAGGGTGACAATCTGCGCACTGTCTAGCTGCCCCAGTTGAACCTCGCGGTAATCCAGCTGCTGCGCCTGTACTGACCAACAGAGTAATAGCACAATCAATGCACCTAAGCGTTTAAAAATATTCATGTTATCTCCATTAAAAAATGGCCTTTCAGCAGCAAAAAAACGATCTTGGGTCCTCTTTTTGCCACTGCGACTTTAGCCTAGTTCAAACCAGCCTTATTCAGGCCAAAGGCGGTATCCGCTGAGCCCGGCTCCGCCAACGACAGAATCTGCAACCGATTCCACACATTAATTATGCCTATCAGATAACACAGCTCTGATATCTCTACCTCACTGAAATGCTCTCGGGTCGAACGGTAAAGCTCATCACTCACCCCTAAATCGGAGAGTTTCGTCAGCGCTTCGGTCAGTGCCAATGCCGCTTTTTCTTTGGCGGTAAACAGCGGAGACTCGCGCCAAATAGCCACATGGTACAAACGTAGTTCACGTTCGCCTTTTATTTTTGCCTGTTTTACATGCATGTCTAAACAGAAAGCACACGCGTTTAGTTGCGAGGCGCGGATATCGATCAGGCTCTTAATCAAGGGATCGATTGATGTCTTATAACCGGCCATAGAGGCCTCACTCAATGCTTGAGTTAGCTTAGGGGCGGTCACGAAATGGTTCACTCGGTTGCTCATGCTCTTGTCCTCTGATACTAAATATAGGTAAAACTGGGGTCATAAAAAACGTTACAGTTCGAGTAGCTCGACGGCCTGCAGTGCATCGGGCAAAGCGGTTTCACGACTCAGTAAATCGTGAGTGCCATCGACTCGGATTACGGTCAAATCGGTAATGCCGATATAGGCCAATGCGGTAATGGCAGCTTCGATAAGTCGAGAGGATTTTCCTGAAGCTGCGGATAACGGCTTTTAAGCTGAGCCAACAGACGAGCTGAGACCCTTCTCGATGATGAACCTTCAATATTGGGGCTGACGGTAAGATGCAACAGTTTCATATATCGCTCCAATGCGAAGGCTGATGTTCATGTGGCTCAGTCTAGCCTTATATGCCATATTAAAAAGGTACAAAAACCATGAAAATGAGTAGGACATCTGAATGGGCTATAAAGACATATACCAGCGCTATACCCAAAGTATTCTGTCGGGAAGCCTAAAGCCTGGGGAGAAAGTCCCTTCTATCCGGGTGCTGGCACAGGACTTGGGGGTCGCAAAGAAAACCGTAGAGACGGCTTATGACATTCTGATTGGCGAAGGTTATCTTGTGAGCCAAGGCGCCAAGGGCACCATAGTTAATCCTGATCTAGACATACAGAAAACGCCGACAGCGGCGACCCCGCCACTTGAAGATGCAAAGCTGCAAGAGCTACTCGACCTGAGGGACACCCCAGGTTTTCTGCGTCTGGGCATTCCGGCGCTGGATGTTTTTCCGCACAAAAAATGGCTACTGTTATCAGGCAAGGCAATACGTACTATGCGTCCTGAAGATATGATCATTCCTTCAGCCATGGGATATGAACCGCTGCGTCACGCTATTGCCAATTACGTTAATATCTCGCGCGGGCTTAATTGCGCTGCCGAGCAGGTCTTTATCACCAGCGGTTACAAACACAGCCTTGCACTTATCCTGCAGGCGATGACCAGCCCCAAAGACAAAGTGCTGTTCGAAGACCCCGGCTATTTATTTGGGCAAAAACTGCTCAAGCGCATGGTGCTTAACCTGCATTATGTGCCAGTGGATAGCGAGGGACTGGATGTCGATTACCTTATTCGTAATCACGCCGATGCCCGTTTTGTTATTACCACCCCATCCCATCACAGCCCGCTGGCTGTCACTCTGTCACTGCCGCGACGTAACCGCTTGTTACAGTGGGCACAAGATACAGATGCTTGGATAATTGAGGATGACTATGATGGCGAGTTTCACTACACCCGCAAGGTGATGCCAGCGCTAAAAAGTCTCGATACCCAAGAGCGGGTCATCTATGTCGGTACTTTCAGTAAAACCATCATGCCATCGATGCGGGTCAGCTATCTAGTGATCCCCAAAGCCCTTATCGGCAAATTTGTGGAAACAGGCGAAATTGTCGAAACTGGCCAGCCACTGTTGCCACAGAAGATCCTGACCGCTTTTCTAGCTGAAGGGCATTTCTTCAAACACCTGAAAGCCATGCGCCCCCTTTACCAGCAAAGACGAATGATGCTGTATAACGCGCTGCAGCAAATCTACCCAGGGATATTTGAATTTGAGCAAACGGACGGTGGCATGCACATTGTCGCCTTACTTAAAAAGGGCACCCTAGATAGCAAGCTCGCCAACATTTGGCAAGAACATAAGCTGATGGTGTTTCCCTTATCCGCTTGGTATGCCGGTACCAGCCGCCGCTATGGCTTAATCATGGGTTATACCAATGTGCCTTCAGAGCAAGAAGCACTACGACTTGTCTCCCTGCCCTACAAGGAGACAATGATACTGCTGGCAACAAGCTGACAGCCGATTTAGCGTGATGCAAATGCAACAGACCTTGATACTAAACAACCCAAACTCGCTGATAGGTGTTTGCCTATAGAAATTGATGAAAGATTTATATACACGTATTGCAAGGATTTTTAGCGAAAAATGACTAATCCCCTCTTACAGTCTCTCCAATTCAGGTAAGACAAATGCGGCTACCCAAGTTAAAACAATAACACACTGTCCTTTCGGCTATCCTTCGAGCAGGGATATTAACATTGAAATCCAGCCTGCATCCCTGAGGCTGTTTATGCTCTATCAAGCCCATCCAAAATAGCGTCGAGCTAAAATTCCATCAATGACAAAAAAACGATATGAAAGCTAATGCCAGATACAAGCTAAAATTCGGGCTCAGCGCGGGTTTCAAAACCAAACTGGAATTCATAAAAATGCTGACCATTTTCGATATTAATGGCCATAGTGCCAGTTAACCCCTGCAGCTCACCCGCGCCAGAATGGGGAACCACTTCTAAGATCAGGCGATTTTGTCCATCGGTCATAATACCAAAATGCTGCAGTACAAAACTGCCCTGCTTACCGCACAAGCTACCCACCACTTGTTCAATCGCCACATAACCCGCCGAGCCTTTTACAGCGGTCATCGCACTGAGCATTTCCCCTTGACTACGAGCCTCAAGTTCACCGTAAAAGGTTTTATCTAACATCATTCTGCCAAGAGCAATACCATTAACGCCAGTTGCATAGGTATTACTGGGGGTGAGTTTCACATCGAATTTTCCGGTGATTTGTTTTGCGTCCATCGCACTCTCCTTGTTTTGATCTTGAACTGTGTATTCCCAAGTTTGGGTTCTCAAAAAGCAATAAACGCAAAATCACATCTAGGACCTAAGCGAGTTTATCGAGCGAAAAATAACTTAACATAGGATCCTGTATAACCCAAGTTTCCACTAGTTGATCTCGGATTCACTCACTGTCATCTCAACCGTCTTAACGACTTTAGGCTCCTCAGACATAGCTTGGCTCGGCGCCCTATCTCGATAAGTCACTGTCACTTTGTATGGTGATTCAAAGGGATATACAGGTTCAATACTATCGACTTCAATTCGATCTCCTAACATGACGCTGCCCAAATGATTCAGAGTATTATGGTCATAATCGAGGCTAAACAAGCCAAGATACCAAAATACCCCAGAACCTTGAGTCGTCACAATAAAGGGCGCGACAAAGGGCATGGCCTGCATTTTAGGATCATCCTGAACGGGTGCTTGATTTTCAGTATCGGGATTGAGTGCGGGATCGAAGTTGAGTGGCGTAATACGCATATAATCGAGCAAGACCCGGCCCTTCACTTCATCATCCTGATAATCACCCATGGCAAATTCCGTTTGTTTAATCTTGATAAAATGGGTTAACACCACAGACTTATTCCCCTCTGGTAATTTGACTTCGAAGGGGTTCGCGGTATTTAAACTAAAGAGTTTACCCATAACCTCCGAGGCATTTGCCACAGGTTTTATCTCACTGGGTACGGCAAACTCGGGAGTATTTAGCGTCTCATTCTCCACCGCATCGGCGTGTTTCTTCGCCATAGCCTCATCGTATTGCATCACCCCACCGTCTTCCATCACCATAAAAATATCATCATTGGTCATGTTGAAACGGTAAATGCCAGCGGCAAGTATGGCTAATACCACTAAGGTGCCCGCTAGGGTCAACTTTACAAATGTACTCATCTTTTCTCCCCCAATCACGCGCTTTATGCGCTGCTTTTCTAACACAGATCAACTTCAAATCAATGTCGGAGCAGTATTACAGATACCGAGTTAAAGCGGAGTGGGGAAAGTGTAAAAAAATGACGCTATTTTGAGTTTTGTCAGGCTGAGTTCAGCAACATGCCCTTTACTCGGCGAATATGATGGGCCGAGTAAATACTCAGCCCAACACTTAGCTATTTCTCGTTTTTCCACAAGGCTGGGGTTTGGCTCGGTTGCCAATTACTTTGGGAAAAATGCGCTTGCACTAAGGAATAAATTTTATCTTGATAGGAGACAAAATCAGGCTGCTGATAATCATGCTGATCCTGCCAAGCGGGGGCATAGTTATCTAGCGTGTCGAAACGGTATCCTTGGCGCTGCGCCTCTTCCACAAAGCGTTTAATTTTAGGCAAGTTGATGGTCGCACCTTGACCACGATGGGCATTCTCAAATAAGAAGTCATGGGTCAAGATCACCACTTTACCGTCGTGTAAACCATCGCTGCAGTCTAAGTTCGGTGTGCGACTGTTCAGAGGGTTCATCGTCGTTGGGGCACAAGTGTTGATCACTTGATTGATTTTATTCACCAACTCAACCCCATCGGCCATGGTTTCAGCAGGAAATGCGACGCCCCAATTTTCGGGGCCCCAATCAAAGTCCCAACCAAATATCTTATAGTCACTCTCGGCGAGCATATTTTGAATTTGCACCGCAACTTGCGAACTGTTGGTAGAGGTTTCGGCGGTACAAGCAAAAGCTGGGTCCCAAGGCGGCACAGTATCTGAGGTTGCACACAAGCCGTCGCCTTTGAGTTTACTGGTCACTCGCCAGCCATTGGTGTAGGGTAAACGCGCCAATTTAGTCATCTTGTTATTGGGATAACTGGCAGCATTAGGAATAAGTTCGGCCACTTTGGCGGTGTTCGTCACGAAGTAGGTAAAGTCGGTGGCCGCATCTTGATAGGATTTAACCGGCCAGAGGCCAACTTGATTACAATATGCCGCCCCCGATTGCACGCCATCGGTGCAGTTATGCAGCATATGATCGTAGCTGTGGTTTGCCAGAATATGACCATCGTCTAGCAAACGTTGCAGGGCAACGGTCGCTAACACCTCGTTTTCATCCCCTTCGCCATACATATGGAACGCATTGATAAAGAACGTCGCCTTGATATTGGCGTCCTTTAACGCGTCTAACAGCCCTAAGGTTGCATCAATTGGACCATCATCAAAGGTGAGGTAAATGGTTTTATCGCTGGCGTGGGCAAGACTTACGCTCGCTAAACAGAGTCCAACTGCGGCGACTATCGATTTCAGTTTCATGAATTCATCCTGTAGATAATGCTTGAAGCTAATGTTTTAAAATAAATGAGTTAACGCCCACTATGTCCAAACTCGCACGCAGTGGCGGCACTCATTCGCTCGGCATATCTATAGTGAGTAATCCAGATGGCGTTAGTTATACCATCCTAGCAACAAGCCATACTTTTCTACGCTAAGTCGATAAATCTCCATCGCCACTCAAGTTGAAATCATCTTTTCCCCCGCGTTAAACACAATAGAAAAATACCAATCCTAGTGTGAAAAGTACCGCATCAACAATTCGATAACAGGTAAGTTAACTGCAGAAAAAAACAACACTAAAGCACTACAGGGACGCTATAACATGTCAGAAGGTCAATTATTTAAGAGCTCTTTGCTCGCACTTTGTATCGCTAACGCCTTATTCGGGATGAGTTCAACCGCAGTCGCGGCGGAGCAACAAGAGGCAACGGCAGAAAATATGGAGGTGATCCAAGTACGCGGCATACGTCGCTCGATTGAAGCCTCATTGAATACCAAACGCTTCGCCGACTCCACGGTCGATGCCATCACCTCGGAGGACATAGGTAAGTTTCCCGATAAAAACATCGGTGATGCGCTGCAGCGAATTTCAGGAGTCACAGTCGATAGGCAATACGGCGAAGTAAGCGGCGTTACCATTCGCGGTACTGCGCCAGAGCAGAGCCGTATTTTGCTGAACGGTCAAACCGTTGCTAGCACCTCTTGGTATGACCTTGGTCCCGCCACTCGGACCTTCAACATGGAATTATTGTCAGCCGAGCAAGCGAGTGCGGTTGAAGTGCACAAGACGCCAACCGCGAGCCTTGAAGAAGGTGCGCTGGGCGGCACAGTCGATCTCAAAACCCGCAAGCCCTTAGATCTCGATGCCCACACCTATCAAGTGGCTGGCGAGCTGAGCCAAAGCAGCCTGTACGATGAAACAGACCCGAGCGGCTCTTTCCTCGGGAGCTGGAAAAATGACGACGAAAAGTTCGGCATTTTAGGTGCCTATTCAGTGGAGAAAATTACCAGCGGCCGCCAAGTGCTGGAATCTCTCAGTGGTTATTATGAATACTTCGCCGCCGATCCCGCGCAAAATCAAGAATCTACCGTTGGCGCTTGGGGCATAGGCTCGCAGGCATTTAGGGCAGAACGTGAACGGACCAGCGCCCAAGTCACACTGCAATTTGCACCAACTGACAATACCGAGTTCACCTTAGATTACTTTAATTTTGAACTCGATATCCCCCACGTAAACCATAACTTCTTAACCGTTGGCGCCCGCGGTTCAGGCTCCACCAACGTAGTGAACAACGCCCAAGGCGGCACAGCATCGGCAACGATTCTGCCGGCGTATGCGTCGATTATTTATAACCCTGTGGTGCGCCACGCGGTCAATATGAAATCTGACGTACTCAACTTGACCGGAAAATACGTCGGAGACAGTTTTACGGTGAGCGGCGTCATTGGCCAATCGACCTCGGATGGCGGCACCCAAGGTGGTTCATCTTCTTGGTGGATCCCAGCGACGGATCAAGGCGGCAAAATTGGCGACCCCGCCTTCCCTAACGGACAAGGCAGTGTCGATGGCGGCTTTAGTTACGATGCCACGGGTCCCTATCAAGTGGTGCTGACCAGTTTAGATGCCAACGATGCCAGTCAATTTAAGCACGCCCAAGAAGCGAACTACGAAACCACAGTGCAAGATCATAAAGTGACCTATGCACAGTCCGATTTCGAATACCAACTCGACCATGATTTTATTAATAAAATTGCGGTCGGGATTAAGTACAACACCAGTGATTTCGAGCGTAATGCCTTTAACCGTAACCCCGCAGAAATTCTAGGTTTCGTGCCCAATGGCAACCTCGCTAACTGGAGCGATGGCGTACTGTCTGGGCTACATTCCCAGAGCGGTGGCAATGTACTCGACTCCTATGCCAAGTTAGATGAAGACAAATGGTGGGCCTTTATCAGCGAGAAATACGCCAATGGCGAGTTAGTGGAAGTCGCCGATCTCGGTAACACCTTCACTGTCGAAGAGGATATGTTGGCCCTGTACGCTCAAGCGGATTTCAGCGGCGAATTCTACCGCGGTAACTTTGGCGTGCGTTACGTTAACACGGACCAAACCTCAACCGGTTTTGCCGATGGCAAGCCCTACAATGAATCCGTCAATTACGATAATTGGCTACCGAGTATCAACGTCGCCTTCGATCTGCAGGAAGATTTAATCCTACGAGCCTCGGCCTCTTCCGTGATGGCGCGTAACAACTACAGCGATCTTAAACCAGGCTTAGCCATAGCAAAAAACTTTGGTACTGCGACCGGCGGTAATCCCAATTTAAAACCCTATAAGGCGAATCAAGCCGACCTTGGCATCGAATGGTACTTCACTGAATCTTCTATGCTGTCGGCGGCCTTGTTCTACAAAGATATTGATAACGTAGTGTTTGTCACCGAGTCGGTTAAATATGTCGAAGGCTGCGGTGCCTCAGAATCCGAGTGGGATAAATGCCGGGTTACCGCTCCAGAGAATGGCGGTAACGGCTCTGTGACTGGGCTTGAAATCCAGCTGCAACATAACTTTGAAAGCGGTTTTGGCTTCTTGACCAACTACACCTATGTTGACAGTAAGAGCACTCGCCCCGATGGCACAGAACAGATGATTGAAGGTGTGTCAGAAAACGCCTTCAACGGCTCACTCTTCTACGAAGATGATCTGTTCAGCGCCCGTATCGCCTATAACTGGCGTTCAGAATACTTAGGCGTGGGTAACATTCAAAACGTGTTAAACGACAGCTACCAACAAGTGGATGCCTCGATTATTTGGCATGCGATGGAGAACTTAGATGTTTCACTCGAAGGGGTAAACTTAACCAATGAAGTGGTGCAATCCTATGATGTTAAATACGGATTAACCCAAAACACCATCGAATTTGGTTCACGCTATTTCGTCGGTGCCAGTTACAAATTTTAAACTTGAGTCACAGCATAGCCGACCTTAGGGTCGGCTTTTTGCGTTGATAATGCAATGGGGATAAGCCATGAAAGTGAAGCGAACAATCAGAAAAATCATTATCTTAGGTGGCGGCACCGCAGGCTGGATGGCCGCGGCCGCACTCGCGAACAACCCCGTATTTGCCGCCATTGAACTCTGTTTAGTGGAATCGGACAACCTAGGCACCATAGGCGTTGGCGAAGGTTCGACGCCACACTTAAAACGCTTTATGGACAACTTAGGCATTAGCGAAAAAGATTGGATGGAACAATGCCACGCCAGCTATAAAACCGGCATCGATTTTATCAACTGGAATGGCGACGGGCAGCAATACTTTCATCCCTTCTATTTTCAACTGGATGTGAAACCCGCCGAGGTGTTCTTCGTCAACGCCAATGCGAGACGCCGAGGACATGGTCATGCAGTAAAACCCGACGATTTCTTCTCCAGCGGTGTGTTGGCAAAGCGTAATCTCAGCCCCACCCCCCGCAAGACACTGCCGAGCGCCAACGAATACGGCTATCACTTCGATGCGACTGAGCTGGCCCACTACTTAAAAAATTACGCCTGCCAACGCGGCGTGCGGCAGATCATTGGTGATGTGGTCGAGGTTTCAACCACCCAAAACCAATATATCGAGGCGCTCACCCTGGCCAGTGGTGAACAGCTGAGCGCCGACTTTTTCATCGATGCCAGCGGCTTTAGTGCTAAATTAATCCATCAATCCCTCGAAGTGCCCTTTCAATCCTTTGCCGATGAGCTACTCAACGACAGCGCGGTAACCGTCCCTATATCCTTAGAGGTAAGCCAAACTGTCGCGACTCAGCCACAGGTCAAATACCATACCCGTGCCACTGCGCTGAGTGCGGGTTGGCTGTGGCAAATCCCCCTCACCCATAGGACGGGAAATGGCTATGTTTACAGCAGTCGCCACCTCAGTGCTAACGCCGCGGCCAAGGAATTGTTGCACAGTGTTAATCTGCCAGAATCGACCCCAGTGCGTTTTCTCAAAATGCGGGTTGGTGTCAGTGAAAAAGCCTGGCACAATAATGTACTGGCGATAGGGCTGGCACAGAGTTTTATCGAGCCGCTCGAGGCCACGTCCATCATGATGACCCAGTTCACCCTAGAAAGATTTATGGCATTATTCGAACGTTATCAATTAAATAAGCAAGCGGCAGTCTTAAGTCGACAAACACTCAATCAGGCGGTGATGCAGTTAGTGCTCGGGGTAAAAGATTACATTCAGGCTCACTATGTCACCAGTCAACGCAACGAGCCCTATTGGATAGCGGCACGGAAAATCGTCCTATCCAAGAGGCTGACTCAGTTACTGCAAGCTTGGTATCGCGGGGAAGACTTTGATCTGCTGCTTTACCAATACGATCAGCAGCTCGCCTACTTCCGCCCCTCTTGGTATGCGCTGTTAGCGGGGATGGATTATCGCGATCCTAAGCTTAAGCGCCCCTTTGAGCCGATTTCAGCGGACATTACGGCGCAGGCCATCCGCTATTGTCAAACCTTAGTCGAACAGTATTTCCACCCGAGTCCTCAATGATGCCGAGGCCTAAATCGCCCTTTGTTTGCTACTAAAGCGCTGACGAAAACTGCTCGGGGTCACGCCCTTAAACTGGATGAAGCGGCGATTGAAATTAGATAAGTTATTGAAGCCACACTGATCGCTGATGGTTGAAATGGGACTCTGATTAGACAGCAGTAACTTACAGGCCTTAGCGATCCTGAGCTGATTAATAAACTCGGTTAAGGTTTTTTCGGTGCGTTTTTTAAAGAAGCGATGGAAGTGATTGGTGCTCATGTGCGCCAACTTTGCCAACTCCTGTGCCGACAGAGCCTGAGTGTAATTGTCATAGATATGCTCGATCACTTTATCGAGCTTCTTCACGGTAAAGTCGAGCTTACTGCCATGGGTGAACAAGGTGCTCGATAAGAGTTCTTGCAGACTATCCTGTTGTAATAACGCCAATAATTCCAATAACAAAATATAGCGTTTAAAGGGATTAGCCGTCTCCATCGCCATAAACACGCTATGGGCCTTACGCGCCGTTTCCTCACTAAACAATACGCCACGTTTAGCATGGGTCAAAAGTGAATGCAAAGACGCTAACTCACGCTGTTCATTGACAATTTGGTGTAGCCAGGCCGCTGGAATTTGTGCCACATAAACCACTTCCTGCACCCTCGCATTCGAAGTGCCGTCTTTTAGCGCGTTACCATTTGATATCTCGTCAGCTGAAACATCAAGGTTGGCCTCGGATTGCCAGCCATGGGGCATGTCGGGGCCAATGATCACTAAATCATAATCACCATAACGGGCAATATGATCGCCGACATAACGCATACCGTGGCTGTTGAGGGTTAAGCAAATTTCGTACTCGGGATGGTAATGCCAGTTGAGCTCCATATGATCCCATTCATAGCGAAAATAACGCCAAGAGCTGTTTTCATCGGGGATCACTTTTTCACACAGAGGTTTCATCCATTAAACTCCAGTTGCTCATTCCTTTAATCGAAGATGCTGATGTCTCACGCATTATTGTCCATAGCGCCAGCCCCTAGCGGTAATACCCAACAACGTCACTCTAATACTATTCTATCCATTGTTAACTAAAGGTAACGATTTTATTAGCAAACACTGAATTTACCCTCCCATGACCGTCAGCTAAGCTAGACGTTCCACTTCCGAGCGGTACCAATCCCAAAGGCCCAAAGGTGGCCGTTGTTTCATTGATGCGCCTCGAATTAACACATCTTGAGTTAAAGCCCCTTGGGCGCGCTGAAACTCGTATCTTCAGCTCGCTTGGGTATAGATGTGTGAAAAGTATCGACAGAGGCACTATGCGTATCACCACGGAAGCGGACAGCAGGTCACAATGAATTTCACTTAATTCAATTGGCTAAGCACATGAAACACAAACTTATCATACTGTTTGTCCTCTGCACTTTCTTCGTGATCTCCTTGATGACTAACAGCATGGGGCCGATTTTCCCCGCCTTAATTGACAGTTATGCCATCGGCCTGACGTTGGCAGGATTATTTCCCTTTGCGTTTTTTATCGCCTACGGCGTGACATCGATTCCGGCGGGGATGTTAGTGGATAACTATGGTGAGAAACGGGTGATTATCTTAGCCTTTACCCTAGCGTTTATCGGCGCCGCCACCTTTGTGAGCTTGCCCACTTTTAGCGTCGCCATGTTTAGCCTGTTTTGTATCGGCACTGGCATGAGCTTATTACAGGTGGCGGTGAATCCTTTGCTGCGCCAAGCCGCTGGGCCGGAACATTTTGCCTTTTTCTCCGTATTGGCCCAGCTCGCCTTTGGCGGCGCCGCGACCTTAGCGCCACTGGTGTATCAGCATTTTGTCGCCTTAGATCAAGCCACCTCAGTGAACACTAACTATGTGCAACAGCTATTGCCCGAGAACATGAGCTGGCTCGCCATGTATTGGCTGTTTGCCGTGGTGGCGCTCGCCATGGTGCTCTTCGCTAGCCTAGTGAAGATGCCCAGTATGGATAAGCTTGCCAGTGATTCGGCCGGTGCCCTCGATACCCATCTGCGGCTCTTCAAAGATAAAACTGTTTTGAAATTTTTCTTCGCGATTGCCGCCTATGTCGCCCTAGAGCAAGGACTCGCCAACAGTATCTCAGTATTTTTGTCGCAATATCATGGCCTTGATACCTTAAGTGTCGGCGCCAATGTGGTCAGCGACTTTTGGTTTTACATGACACTCGGCTGTTTACTCGGTTTGCTGCTACTCAAGCTTATCGACAGCCAGATCTTGCTGCTCAGTTTTTCCCTTAGTTCACTGGTTTGTTTTCTGGTGGCGATATGGGGACCGAGCCAACTAGCATTAATTTGTTTCCCATTGGTTGGCTTTTTCATTTCTATCATGTGGTCGGTGATCTTCTCGTTGGCGCTCAATTCGCGCACTCAAGATCATGGATCATTCGCCGGCATTCTCTGTACCGGCATTATCGGCGGTGCATTTATCTCGCCGATCATAGGCATAATTAGCGAGCTATCCGGCGAGTTACGGCTCGGGATGTTAGTGCTGTTAATCCCTATGGCTTACATAGCCTATGTCGCATTAACGGCTCGGCCACTGATTAAAAACACGACGATATTTTCGGCTAAATCGACCTCAAAAGATGCCGACATAGGTCCTATTGCAACCACTAACACGAGAGGCAACAAGCTATTATGAGCGTCCTATGTTTAGATCTTGGGGGAACTAAACTGATGTTGGCACAGGTGGAAGGTAAAACCTTACTCGACACTTGGCGCTATCCCGTTCCCGCCGATGGCAACTTTGAGCAAGTGTTCGATTTTCTCGTGACCTGCATCCACAGTCACCTCACGCCCGAAACCTCTGGCATTTCCATCGGTATCCCAGGCATGGTGGATATGCAGAGCGGCACCTTACTCGAAGTGCTCAATATCCCGGCGCTGACGGCGACTCAGTTAGCCCGGCAACTGCAAAATACCTTTGAAATTGACGTCGTTGTGAATAACGATGCTAACCTCTTCGCCCTCGGCGAAGCTGTGCTCAACAGTAATCAAGACATGCTCGGCATTACTTTAGGCACAGGCGTGGGCGCTGGAGTGATTTTTAATGGTCAGCTGTACTCGGGTAAACATTGCGCCGCAGGTGAAATCGGCAGCCTGAATTATCGCGATGGCATTATTGAGCACTACTGCTCGGGACAATACTTTACCGCCCACCATCAAATGAGCGGTGAACACTTATATCAAAAGGCCTGCGAGGGTGACAGCCAAGCACTGCAAGTCTTCGCCCATTTTGGTGAACACTTAGCGCACATGATCGCCCAAACCTTACTGGTGTACGATCCCAAAGATATCGTCCTTGGCGGCTCAGTCAGCCAAAGCTTTCCCTTTTTTATTGAAGCACTTAAACAAAAATTGCACAGCTTAGTCTATGGGCCGCAACTGGCTGACTTGACGATTTCCGCCAGCCAGCATCACAATGCTGCCCTCATAGGCGCCGCGCAGTGGTTTTTACAACAACAGAAAATCAAGCGATTTCAACTAACATCACAATGCCCCAACAATTCATAGGCGCCGCGCAGTGGTTTTTACAACAACAGAAAATCAAGCGATTTCAATTAACATCACAATGCCCCAACAATTCATAGGCACCGCGCAGTGGTTTTTACAACAAAAGGACCTCACTCAATGAAAGGGAAAATAAAGTGGCAGAGAATGAAGACAGCCTTGGCCTGCGGGATAGTGACTGTGCTTCCCTTAACGCCAGTGCTTGCAATACTCGCTATGCCATCAGTACAGGCCGCCAACACTGCGCAAGCTGCGGACAGCAGCGTGCTTAATCAATTGGCCGATAAACTTCAGCTGAGCTATACATTAACCGCCAGTCATCTAGAAACCTGTCCCGCTAAAGAAGCCCAATGCTATCGCTCCGCCATTGAGCTGACCCTGCCCGCTCAGCTATCTAGCGACAAGCTATCTAGCGACAAGCTATCTAGTGACAAGCTATCCAGTGAAGAGCTAAATCATGGCGACTGGCAAATTTATTTCAGCCAGTTATCGCCCGTTTATTTAGTCGACTCGGGTGACTTTAGCATTGAGCATATCAATGGCGATTTACACAAAATCACTCCTAAAGCCAGCTTTAGGGGATTCGTCGCCAATCAAGTTTATCGTATTGAGTTTTATAGCAAGGGCAGCCAAATCACCCGCTCCGAGTTTATGCCAAACTTCTTTGTCGCTATGGGCGATAAGGCGCAACTCATAAAGAGCACTCAAACCCGACTCGATAAAGAGACGGGGTTAGCCGAGCAAGATTACCTCGCGCCTTTTAATGCCGATAAACAATTCTTACTGGCAAAAAACGATAACACGCCCTTCGTCGATGGCCCGTATTTAGCCGAGCAATATCAAGCCTTAACCGCAGATGCAAACGCAGACAAGGCGCCTGACATTAGCGGCAAGCTCATCCCCACGCCACTTCATAGCCAAAGCCTAAACTCGGCGCCTTTATCCCTTGCCAAAGGTTATCGACTCACGGCTGCGACTGTCGATTTTAAAGGACGGCAGGCGGCGTTTGATTACCTCGATTCTTTAGGCTTTTCGGCCAAGGACAGAGGCACGCCGCTGTTATTGCAACTCGATGCGCAAGCTCCTAACTTTGCTGGCAGTGAAGTCAGCGCCAGTGAAACAAACCGCCATGAACTCAAAAATGAGGCCTATCGGTTAACCGTAACGGCCGAGCAAATCAGTATTCGAGCGAGCAGCGATACTGGACTCTTCTATGGCCTCCAAAGCCTCGCTGGGCTGATCAGTTTAAGTGACGATCAACTCGTCGCCATCGATATTCAAGACCAACCTCGCTATGCCTTTCGCGGCCTGCATATCGATTTAGCCCGTAACTTCCACTCGCTCGATTTTATTAAACGCATCATTCCACAGCTCGCCGCCTATAAAATCAATAAACTGCATTTGCACTTAGCCGACGATGAAGGCTGGCGTTTAGCCATCCCCGGCTTACCCGAACTCACAGACGTGGGCGCAAAACGTTGTTTCGATTTAACCGAGCAGACCTGTTTATTGCCGCAACTGGGCAGCGGTATAGCGGAGGTTAATTCAGTCGATGGCTACTTAACCGTGGCGCAATACCAAGCCATTTTACAACTGGCCGATGCTCACCATATCGAAGTGATCCCCTCACTGGACATGCCGGGGCATTCCCGCGCGGCGATAAAATCCATGGAGGCGCGTTATCACCATTACCTCGCCAAGGGAGACAAAACTAAGGCGGAGGAGTTTTTACTGACTGAATTTGCGGATAAAACCCAATATTCTTCCCTCCAGTATTACCATGACAACACGCTCAATGTGTGCCTGCCGAGCACCTATCATTTTATCGATACTGTGATTGATGAAGTCAAAAAAATGCACCAAGCCGCGGGCGTTCCCTTAGTGCATTACCACATAGGCGCCGATGAAACCGCGGGCGCTTGGGTCGACTCTCCTGCCTGTATCGCCATGCACCAACAAAAAGCCGATGAATTAGCCGGACTGCACTCGCTCAATGGCTACTTTATCGAGCGCGTCGCTAACATGTTGGCAGAGAAAGGGATTATTGCCGCAGGTTGGAATGATGGCATGGGCGAAGTGCGCCCCGAAAACATGCCAGCCCCAGTGCAATCCAACGCTTGGTCACTGATCTCCGACAACGGCCATCAAATCGCCCATAAACAAGTCAATCTCGGTTGGAAGGTCGTGATCTCAACGCCGGAAGTGACCTATTTCGATTTTCCCTATGAAAGCCATCCAGATGAGCGCGGTAATCACTGGGCCTCGAGGGGAATAGACAGTTTTAAGGTGTTCAGCTTTATGCCCGACAACCTGCCCGCCCATGCCGAGCGCTGGCACAATAGCTTAAATCAGCCATTTGTGTCGGACGATAGCCACAGCCAGCTCAAACCGGGACACAGTTTTTACGGCTTGCAGGGGCATCTTTGGAGCGAAATGGTGCAATCGGACGAGCAAGCAGAGTACATGCTATTCCCGCGCATGATAGCCCTTGCCGAACGGGCATGGCATAAGGCGCCATGGGAATTGGCCTATGATTATCAAGGTAAAGTTTATAGTCAGCATACTCAACATTTTGCCAGCCAACTCAAGGGCCAAGCCGAGCAAGTGCTCAAACAGGATTGGCAAAACTTCGCCGCAATTTATGCCAATAAAGTGCAACCTAAGTTAGCGAAAGCGGGAATTTTTTACCGCATAGCACCACCTGGGATCCGTATTGAAAATCAGCAGTTAGTGCTCAATAGCTTATATCTCAATGCCGAGCTGGAATACCAACTCGATTCAGGACCTTGGCAAAGCTACCGCCAAGCGTTCAAGCTTAATGATGTCAAACACATCCGTGCCAGAGTCAGAGATGGCGCACGTTACTCCCGCCCATCGACTTGGCAAGGCACCCTCTAGTCGTTTCTCGTAAAAAGTCGGCCATCATATGTGATGGTCGATGGATTAAGTATGAGCTTAACGCTCTTACATTGAGGCTTTTCAATAACAGCGCAACTCAGGCTATAATCTCACTATTCGCGATGACACTCTCGTGATAACACTTTATCAAGCCTAAGGATCCGCCAACCGATGACAACAGCTTCTACTAGCCCCTTTGCCGTGTTAAATCAAACCACTGCGACCTCGTTTAATGAGCAGAAGAATCTGATTAAGCGGGTATTTAAAGGTAAGCCAGTGCAATGTCCCAGCTGTAAGCAGACATTAAAAGTGATATTGCCTGAGCAGGCAAAGGCAGAACAAGCGGCAGGAATATACTGTGCTAAAGGCTGCACCGATATCGAACTCGATATGGAAGCCGTCGCAGGACTCTAGCAAATTAGAATCAACACTTTTGACTTAAAACTTTGGAATTAACACTACGGCGGTATTAAAAATAACTCGCCGTAGCAGCACTGATTGCTTAGCTATTTATTGACATTGTTCGTGCGAAATTCAATCTTTTCAAGACTCAAGACTCAAGACACTTGCCATTGCCACTCGAGTAAAGGCTCAGCACCCGCTTGCAGACCACGGCTCAGCCTGACGTTAAATACACTTTTAGCGGGAATCACACCCACGCCCTTGGGGGTGCCTGTCATCACGATATCGCCGTCATCGAGACTGATAAAGGCTTGCAGCTCAGATAATATGGTCTGAGGTTTGTAGATCATTAAATCGATATGCCCCTCTTGCACCAAGTTGTCGTTGATACTCAAGGTAAAATGCAGTGGTGCCTCGACATCATCAATCGCCACAAAGGGGCTGAATAATGCCGCACCATCGAAGGCCTTTGCCCGTTCCCAAGGCAATCCCTTGGCTTTTAACTTGCTTTGCAAATCACGTTTAGTGAGATCTAACCCAAGGGCGACGCTGCTAAAACGGCCATCTTGAAACATAAAACACAGCTCAGTTTCATAGTGCAAGGTTTCACCTTGATGCTCGGCAAGCAGTACAGTCGAAATCGCCGAATTGGGCTTTAAAAACACCACCATATCGTCGGGTATATCATTGCCTAACTCATGGATATGATCGACATAGTTACGCCCAATGCAGACAATTTTTGTCGGTACGACACGCTTTTCACCCAACACGACTGATTTCATCTTCAATCCTTTTACGCTACAGTTGAGATTGTTTTCAATAATCAAACCAAGAAGTTAACCTTAACTAGGGTTAAACTCACAGTATAACTAGTCACTTTACTTGTGACGAACTCTGCTACACTTGAATTAATATTTCAATAAAAACAGCGATCTAATCACTCATATCTTTTCAGGGACTGCCATAGAAGAGGTTTTCGCACTATGTTAACGCTTACCATAAAACAAAAAATCATTTTTAGCTTTAGTGCCATCGGCGCCCTGCTCATCGCTGGCAGTAGCTTCTTCTACTATTCACTCTCACAGGTACAAACCGCCTACCAAAATATCGAAACCTTAGCCGTACCGGTGCAAAAGCAGAGTAATAGCTTGCAGCTGGTACTGTTAAAAATGTCACGCCTTGCCACCTTGGCCCATAGCCAGCAAGACACCGTCGCCTTAACCAAAAGTCAGCAAGCGTTTACGGCGCTGCAGAAAAAATATCAAAGTATCGAAAATGAGTTAACTGAGCGAGTGGCTGATCAGTCTAAGATGCGGACTTCCCTGCAAGAGGCGCAGGCAAGATACCAAGCCTATTTGCAACAAAGCCAAGCCATGTTTAGCGCGAAACTCGCCAATGAACAAGCAAAGCAGCAGTACCAACAATTTTTCCAGCGCTTTAACGATGCTAGGACCAACGCCAGTAATGCGATGATCGATCTCGAGACCCTGTCCATCCCCGATAATCCCACTCTGCTCGAAGAAATTATCGGCACGGGCACGCGTATCGACGACATGCTGTATACGCTAACCAACACTATGGGAGAGCTGATCCACACCCAAAGTGTGGAGGTGATCCAATCGCACCAGCAGGATGTCAGCATCTTACTGGGTAACCTCACCACTAACTTTACCTTTTTAAAACAACAAACTGATGGGCTTGATACCTTAGGCTTGCTGCAAACCTTCGAGCAGCAATATGCGATTATCAATACCTTACTCGCGGCGCCTGCCGAGCTTTATAAAGCACAGGAAGCCGTGGTTGAGGCGCAGCGACAAGCCGAGCAACATTACCTCGATGCCGATAAAGAATTTAACGCCAATAATCTCGCCTTAGATAAGCTAATCACCTTAGCCGACCGCCGGTTTAGCAGCCTGCAAAACATTGCCAGCGATGCAATTGAGCAAGGGCAAACCTTAGCGATAGTGCTCGCATTGGTGTTCATCGTTATGGTGAGTTTTATTTCCTTCTTTACCTCCAAGGCCATGCTCAATCCGTTAGCCTTAGTGAACAGCGCACTCGCGAGCATCGCCCGTGGAGATTTATCAAAACGCATCCATAAACGCCATGACGATGAATTTGGCACTCTGATCGATAATATGAATACCCTGAGTGACGATCTTGCCAAGTTACTCACCAATATCAGCCAAAATGCCCATTCGCTGGACAGCTCAGCCACCCAAACCAATGAGCAAGGCCAGCGCATCGCCAATGCCGCAACGGCGCAAATTAGCCGCGTCGATGAGACAAAAGCCTTAGCAGAACAGATGTTTACCAGTTCTAATTTGGTGACAGAACAGGCCAGTGAATCGGCGAAGCAAATCAGCCAAGCCTCGAAATACGGCAATCAAGTGAAGCAAATTGCCGATGATAATCGCAATAAAATCGCCGAACTGAGTGCTCGTTTAAGTAGCTCGGTTGAGGTCATGTCCCGCTTGAGTATTCAAAGCGATAATATAGGCAGCATTTTAACCACCATCAGCAGCATTGCAGAACAAACCAATTTACTGGCACTGAACGCCGCCATTGAAGCCGCCAGAGCGGGGGAACATGGACGGGGTTTTGCCGTCGTGGCCGATGAAGTGCGCTCCCTTGCCTCACGCACTCAAGCCGCTACCGCTGAAATTCAAACTATGATCACGGCCCTGCAAAAAGAGACCTCTATCGCAGCCGGTGCAATTACCACAGGTCAAAATCAGGCAAACGAATGTGTCGGACAGAGCCAAACCCTGCAGGATGCTATCGCCCACATAGAAAGCACTTTGCACACGCTCAATGATATGAGTCTAGAGATCACCCACGCCGCCCATGAGCAGTTAGATTACAGTCAACGTATTGAATCGAGCATGAGCGAGGCGGCGCAAGCGGCGGATCAAAATGCCAATGAAGCCATGGACATGGCCAAACGCAGCAACGAAGTGACCACGCTTGCCCACTCGCTCACCAGCTCAGTGGAACGTTTTAAGTTGTAGATGGCCTAGAATCTAGAATCTAGAATCTAGGCATATTCCATTAAAAACTCATCGAGTTGCTCGTTGGCGATCTCAATTTCGTCGCCTTCAAACTGGGCGATATGGAACATGCCCTCACCTTCGTTGGTAACGGGAATATTGCTGATCCCTATGATGATACCGTCGGTTGGCGCACGGATGGCCACACTGTCACCGCCGTGGGGACTGACGATATGGGCAATGATATACCCTTTAGTCACCCGCTGGCCGAGCTTGAGCTTCATATTAACTAAGCCATCGGATTCGCTGCGCACCCAATAACTGCGAATAGCGCTGACACTCGATCCCTTATTGCTCACGCGTCCCTTGAGCATGCCTAAACTGCGCATCACATTGAGCACGCCCTTAAGGCCGGATTTTATCGACAATTCACTGAAACGCAGCGCCTCGCCCGCCTCGTACAAAATGCATGGAATATTCTGCTGGTTAGCATAACCCCGCATCGAAACACTGCGCGCTTTGGAATGCATGATCAGCGGCGCACCAAAGGCATTGGCCATGCCCAGCATAGTCTCGTCACTGGTGTCACAGCGAATTTGCGGCAAGTTATCGCGGTGAATCGCACCCGTGTGTAAATCAATCACATGGGTTGCATGGACTAGTAACTGAGTGGCAAACAGATTGGCTAACCGGCTTGCCAGCGCCCCTTTGCTGGAGCCTGGGAAGCAACGGTTGAGATCCCGCCTATCGGGTAAATAACGGGATTGCTGAATAAAACCAAACACATTCACAATCGGTACCACAATCAAGGTGCCCGTCAGATTCTTGGGATTGACTCTGGCTAATAGTCGCCGACAAATCTCGATACCATTGAGTTCATCCCCATGAATGGCGGCGCAAACCAGTAGTGTTGGGCCGGGTTTGGCCCCGTGAAACACTTCCACATGAATATCGAGTTGCGTATCGGTATACAACTTAGCGGCGGCCAGCTTGATCCCCAGTTGAGTCCCTGCTGTGACTCGTTTACCTGCTAATTCAAATGCTTCACGTCTTTTTACCATGACAACTCCCTTGTACTATCGCATGTTGTCCCGCGCGGCTGATCCATATTGGCCAATAGCGCTCGGCTATCGCCTGATGTCTAACACTAGAAACTAAAATAGAAACTTAAAACTAAAAACTCACGTGAGGTTTAAAGCATTTATTGCGGTTCAAATTGGTTCAGCCAAGATTTTAAAATCTGCAGCAACATAGGTCTATCTTCGGCACTCACGCCCGCTAACAGCGCACTCTGACATTGAATATGCTGCGGCAGTGCCTTATCAATGAGCGCCTTACCCTCGGCAGTTAACGAGACATGGACGGCGCGGCGGTCTTCCTTACTGTGCGCCCGTTCGAGCAGCCCCTTATTTTCGAGTCTGTCTAAACGGCTCGTCATAGCGCCAGAACTTAGCATCATGCTCTGATAAAGCTGTGAAGGCGAGAGCGTAAATGGCTCACCCGAACGCCTTAGGGTGGCAAGCACATCGAACTCGCCCTGACCTAAGCCAAATTCACCGTGGCATTGCAGCAGTACCACTTCAATATACTTAGTTAAACGCGCGATTCGCCCAAGCACAGCCATAGGGATCAAATCATTCGTTACCCCTTGCTGCCGCCATTGGTCGACAATTCTATCGAGACCATCCGCTTGGGTGTTCATAGCCCCTTGCTCCTCACCTGCCAGACTAGTGCTATTGGGCCGAGTTTTAGCTGTCATAGGTTTTATTGCCATAGGTTTAGTTGCCACTGGTTTATCTCTACGTAAAGATTCTTTATATCTTAGTCATTTTCTCACAGAATTAAAATACCAATATCACGCTACCCGCTGCGTATCTTAAGTACCTAAGTAGACATAAAAAAACCGCCGTGTCGATTAACGAGCATGGCGGTTTTTTATGGTGCGCTGCTCGATAAATCGAGCCGACACGAATTGAAACTTAAGACTTTTTAACGAAACATGTCAGGATCACAATGCGAGTACCGTTAACACGGCCTTCGATATGCTCTGGGTTGTTGGTCAAAGCAATGTTACGCACTGCTGTGCCGCGCTTAGCCACAAAACTCGTGCCTTTCACGTTTAAGTCTTTGATGATCACGACAGTATCACCAGCGTTGAGCACGGCACCATTACTGTCTAACGTTGGGGTAGTGTCGTCACCTGCAGTGGCAACTTCCGCATCGCCCCACGCTTTTAAATCGTCTTCCAGATACAGCATATCCAGCAAATCCTGCGCCCAGCTTTCGCCATTTAAGCGCTTAAGCATGCGATATGACATCACTTGAACTGCCGGTACCGGGCTCCACATGCTGTCGTTTAAGCAGCGCCAGTGATTCATGTCCATGGTATCTGGCGCGGCAATCTGGCCACTACAGGTTTCACAAATCATGATCTCATTGTCACGACCATCCGATGCGGGTAAGTCATAAATTGAAAGTTCGATTTCGCTTCCGCAGAGTTCACACTTGCCGCCACAGCGACTTAGCAGTTCATTTTCAGTCATTTTTCTGTCTATATGCTTATTAAAACGCGGATTATGCCATAAATTGGCTTTTTACGGCAGGGGGCCTTGGCAAGATAACCTTATTTTTTATAAGTTTTATAAATATCTCCCCCACAATCTTAGTAATTAGCCTTTTAAATTCATAGACTAATGCTTAGAGAAGGACATCAAATAAAATCTACGTGAAGATCTTCCCTGGGCATGGCAGTATGGGGCTATCTTTAGCAATCCCTGAGCAAATGCGAGCAGATCCTCACATTCATTTCTAAGTATCAGTGCAGTTTATGCTCGCTGCAGATGCATGATTAAGGTTCACCGAAATGGTCACACACACAGCTAAAACGCCTCTAACAACTGGCGCTACCTTCTGCATAGCCAGTATGCAATTTTTACAGCAATTGGCGCAAAATAACTCCCGCGACTGGTTTAAGGCCCATCAGGATGAATACGAAAATACGGTACGTAGCCCTGCATTAGCTTTTATTACCCAAATTCAACCCTTTATTATTGAACTGTCACCAAGGCTGACTGCCGTGCCGAAAAAAGTCGGTGGCAGTTTAATGCGCCCCCAGCGAGACAGCCGTTTCAGCAAAGATAAAACACCCTATAAAACCAATGTCGGCATTCAATTTCGTCATTTTCAGGGCAAAGATGTGCATGCGCCGGGACTGTACTTACACATTGCCGAGGATGGTTGTTTTATTGCAGCGGGGATTTGGCACCCAGAATCGAAGGCCTTAAATGCCATTCGCACTTGTATCGATGAGAATCCCAACGGCTATAAAAAGGCGTTACAAACCTTGCAGAGTCATGGATTTAACATGGACGGTGACAGCTTAACTCGACCACCAAAGGGGTTCGATAAAAACCACCCTATGCTGGCCGAACTCAAACGCAAAGATTTTATCGCCATAAAAAATATCGCCTTTGAGGAACTCTGCCGCCCAGATGCCGCCAGTTTCTGTGCCGAGCAATTTGCCCACTGTTCTCAATTAATGGCCTATCTGTGTTTCGCGCTGGACTTGGACTTTTAAAAATGGACTTTTAAAAAATAGGCTTTAAAAAAATAGCTTGCTAAAGCAACATGGCCTAGGCAAAAACCTAGGCCATTCAAACAACAACTTGTGCCGTTAAACGGCTTGATTTGTACTTAACTTAAACTGCACTATTTGCACTTAAACCTTTGTATTTAAAGTGCCTAAGTAGCCCTGTAATACTGCGAACGCATTGTCTAGCAGCTCATATTCCCCCGCCTTACCTAGCACTCTAATCCCTTGTAATTGCAGTACTAAAAATGCAGCGATCTGATGCGGTTGTACATGGTCGAGTAGCTCTCCCCGCGCTTGGCAAGCTTGCAACACTTGAGTAAATGAGGCCTGTAGCCGGCAAAATAATCGCTGACATTCCTGCAGTACACCCTCATCGTCGAGGCTCTTTTCAAGCACGGCATTTTGCATAAAACAGCCGTATTTTTGTTCCCGCTGCAGGGCAACAAAACGTACTAGATAAGCTTCTATTTCGGCTAAACCCGCTTTTTCATGCAGCAGGGTATCTGAGGCGCCAAAGGAGTAGTTATCGAGGTAGAAACTGAGACACTCGCGGTAAAGATTCTGCTTGTCGCCGAAACTGTTATAGAGGCTAAATCGATTGATGCCTAAATAACCGACGAGATCGGAAATCGAGGTTTTGGCAAAACCCTTCTGCCAAAATAACTCCATCGCCAATATGAGTTTTTCCTGCCGATCAAAATTACAACTTCGTGCCATAGTCTGTATCTACCGTAAAAAACCACTGACTACGCCCATCATAGTCAGCCTAAATCCAAGGGGCAAAACATTCTTGACTGATCGTTTAGATATGCGTAGATTTTATCCTAACCGATCGTTCCGATAAAGCTTAATATGTGCCTAGATAGCATCAAGCAAAAGCTAAAAACTCAAGGATATTAGATGAAACTCTATGAACTAGCCCCTACGCCCAGCGCTCGCCGCGTCAGTATTTTCCTTGCGGAAAAAGGTATTGATATCCCGAGGGTTAACGTCGATATCCGCGGCGGTGAAAATTTAAGTGCCGAGTTTAAAAGCAAAAGTTTAAATGGCCGCATTCCACTGCTCGAACTCGATGATGGCAGCTACCTGTGTGAATCCATCGCCATTTGCCGTTATTTAGAAGAAATCCACCCAAGTGTTAATTCGCTGTTTGGCAATAACACACTCGAACGTGCCAAGATTGAAATGTGGCAGCGGATCATAGAGTTACAAGGCTTAATGGTAGCATTTCAAGCCTTCCGTAATTTAAGCGGCATCTATAAAGACAGAGAAAACTGTGTCGAAGCATGGGGCAAAGAATCCCGCCAAAGGGTGATTGACTTCCTACCGACCTTAGACCAACAATTAGCCAAATCGCCCTTTATTGCCTGCGATAGATTCAGTATTGCGGATATTTCGGCTTACGTTTTTATCAGCTTTATTAAGAATTTAGACATCGAAGTCACTGATAGCTTGCCGCATCTTAAGGCTTGGTTCATCACTATGGCGCAGCGTCCTGCCATAGTATCGTTAACCCCTAAAAAATAGCGACACTAAAGCCTGAATGGGCCCTAAAGTGAGTAGCTATAAGCGTTATAACCTAAAGGAATCATCATGATAGATTTATACACAGCCGCGACCCCTAACGGTTTTAAGATCTCCATCGCATTGGAAGAAATGGGGTTAGAGTATCGCGTCCATAGGCTAGATTTCAGCACCAACGAGCAAAAACAGCCCGAGTTTCTGGCCATCAACCCCAATGGTCGGATCCCCGCCATTATCGACCGCGACAACGAAGATTTTGTAGTATTCGAATCGGGGGCTATTCTGCTGTATCTTGCCGAAAAGACAGGTAAATTGCTGCCCGCCGATCCTAAAAAACGCTCTCAGGTCATCCAATGGCTCATGTTCCAGATGAGCGGTGTTGGCCCCATGATGGGTCAAGCTAACGTATTCTTCCGTTATTTCCCAGAGAAAATCCCCGCCGCCATTGACCGTTATCAAAAAGAAGGCAGGCGTTTATTCGAAGTGATGAATACCCAACTCGCAACACATCACTATCTTGCTGGTGACGAATACACGATTGCCGATATCGCCACTTGGCCTTGGGTGCGGATCCACGAGTGGAGCGGCATCAATATGGAAGGTTTGACTCATCTGCAACGTTGGTTGGATGAATTAGCACTCAGACCCGCGTGTCAAAAGGGCATAGTTACGCCGCCACCGGTGGAAATGAGCGATGAAGAACGGGCTAAGCAAATCCAAAAGATGGTGACCAAATAATATCAACTAAACGGCTATTGTCCGATCGCCTGCCAATAGCCGTTAGATACAAAATCACTGAGCACCAGTGGCTAGCGCACTTAAAGCCCCGCAAACTTAGGCTAAATAGGGGCTTTTTTACTGCCGGTTTTTAGGTAAAACTGCTACACTCTGCGCCACTTATTTTCTTCTCTGTGATGGCAATTATTCTCCCATTTGCCCCAATACAGGGACATGATTCAGGCTAGATTTATGGGTAATCCAAACAGCTTCTCATCCGGCAATGCATTCAACTCAAACACATCATCGGCATTAAATGTAGAGGCGAACACCCCAGCGCAGAAACGTGCGCTCAGTTACGCCAGCACAATTAAGCAATTATTCGATGAAATTCAAAGCAGTAAAATGCCCGCGGACCGTATTCTGGCAAACTACTTTAGAGAACATAAAAAACACGGCTCCAAGGATCGTAAAATCATCCGTGAATCCTTGTTTAGCCTGTTTCGCTGGTGGGGTTGGTTTAAACAACTCGGAGAACCACAGTCATCGACCGTCTTCTTCGCCAACCTGAGTGCCAGTGCGCTACTCGAAGCCCATGCTTGGCGGGATATTGCCTGCGCTTGGCATGAATTATCACAATCAGCAATAGATTATCGGCAAGCTCAAGCACTTACCGTTGAAAGTCTCGACGATAAACTAGCGCTGATGCGGCAGCTATTCCCCAACACTGAATTTAAGCCACAGGATTTATTACCCGATTGGTTCTGGCAGGTTTGCCCTATTGATACGGCGCAGCAACCGCAATTCATCGCCGCTATGTCCAGCCGTCCACCAATTTGGGGACGGGCACAGGGGATCACTAGCCAAGATGCGGCGACACAACTGCAAGCACTCGGCATAGAGGCAAGTTTTGGTCATTACTTTAGCGATGCGATTAACCTTGGCAACAAGAGCATGAATCTTAATGAAATTGAGCTATATAAAGACGGCAAGATTGAGATCCAAGATTTAGCTTCACAGGTGATAGGGCAAATTTGCGCGCCAGAGCCCGATGCCCATTGGTGGGATGCCTGCAGTGGAGCGGGTGGTAAGACCCTGCAACTGCGTTCTTTGATGTTAGCTAAAGCCGCTGCCCCCTACTCAGCCGGAAGCCAAACCCACTCAGCCGGAAGCATAATCTCATCGGATATTCGCTCCAGTGCCCTAGATGAACTGACTAAGCGTGCGCAAAGAGCCCACTTTAACGGCATTAGCGTGGCCCGTTGGAAGAGCGATGCCCTCCCCGTGCCTGCGGATCATTTCGATGGTGTGCTAGTCGATGCCCCCTGTAGCTGCACTGGCACTTGGCGACGCAATCCCGATATGCGTTGGCTCGATAGCATTGAAGCCGTAACAGATAAAGCCGCGTTGCAGCTCGATATTTTAAGCCGCAGTAGCCGAGCAGTGAAAACCGGTGGCGTTCTCGTTTATGCTACGTGCTCCTTATCGCCCATCGAGAACCAAGATGTAGTGACGGCGTTTTTACAGCAACATCCAGAGTTCACGCTCACGCCAATCCACCATCCTTTTACCGGTGAACAAACAGAAATGTTGACCGTCTGGCCCTTCGAAGCCAACAGTGATGGCATGTTTGTCGCCAAAATGCATCGAAGGACATAGCACTAACTCATTATTTTTTATCGGATCTTAGCGCCCGAAATTATGGGTGCTAATCATCACCTAACAAAAACACTCACCGATATAGTTCTAAATACCAATTATATATCATATAGATAGACATAAAAAGTCACGATAAAATCCAGAATAAACCCAATAGTATGGATAAAGCACAATCTTGGACAAAACTTTTCACCATCAATGATGAAAAATTTCGCTTTAGCTTCATCTCACCTTTGGGTAAAAAGATCGGGTGCTGAGAATGGCACAGATATTTTGGAATTTTGACCATGTCACACTCCTATGAATTTGACGACGATGATGCGCCATGGGGCGATAACGTCAAAGGTAAACAAAAGAATAAACGCGTAAAACAACGTCGCAGGGATACTAAGCGCCGTTACTCTGACGAGACTGAGGTGGATTTTTATCAGCATAAATCGAAGTAGCGTGAATTGTACTGATTTATTTTATTAAATTAGTACCCTATGAAAGCCAGTCAAATCCGAGCAAGTTGGCTCCCTTCCAACTTGCTAGTTATACCAATCTCCACACCTGTTTTCCCGCCGTAATAAATCAATTGTAAAATCAATAGGCTAAATAGCTTATTTGCCCTATGCTTTTTAGAGTCTGTTAATATAATGCAACGATTAATAAACTCAATGTATTGATAACTATACCATAATGACTCTCTCCAGGTTTAAAGGATGATCCCATGGAAAAGCAACGCCCCGATTTTATCTATCCCCAAGGCAGTATGTTGATGCACTCCCCCTTAGTGTTAAATAAAGCCGATATGTATGGTTTTTTCCTGAAGGGGAAACAAGTAAATCTGCAACTTTCTATCGATAGGACCTTGAATCAAGTTGCCAGTAGCGCAATGTATTTTAAGGTGTTATCCCCTTACGTACTGACCACTTTCACCCAGATTGAAAAAGCGTACTCAGCTTCCCCAGAAGACAGAGCCAAGGGCTGGATCCAAGAAACGGACATCATCACTTGGGTCATGGTCGGGCGGCAGGATAGCAGCGACAGTACAAAGATAAGCCAAGTGTATTTTCAACCGCTGCACATTTGGGTGAACGATGCCATGGCCTTGATCAACGGCCGCGAGCTTTTTGGCTATCCCAAATATTCCTGTGAATACACTATGCCGGCGGTGGGTGAGCCCTTGACTCGACTGTCACTTGCAACCAAAAGCTTTTTACATTTTTCGCCAGAAACCGAACTCGCCCTGCATCCATTGATTGAAGTAAATTGTGATGCTAAGCCCGAGGCGCAGCTTTCAACCCTTGAGGCCATTACTCAAACCTGGCAACTCTTTAAAGAACAAACCGATTTTATCCCAGAGCTTGACCTGCTAGGCGAAGAGCAACTCTTTCAGCTATTATTTAAACCCGCTATCGATCAAGTCTTCCTCAAGCAGTTTCCCGACTCATCTGGTCAAAAAGCGGTGTATCAGGCCATAGTCGCCGCGCCCGCCCAAGTGAATAAAGTGCACAGTGTTGCCTTACTCGAAAATGATTTTGTCGCAACCCTCTTTGACAATGCCAGCTTTCCGTTAAAGGACACGCTCGGGGTTGAGATTGGCGAGCAGCACGTATTACTGCCCTACCATGTGAACTTCGATTTTGAAGTGCCGCCCGGTGAAGTGTTAGTCGATAACTCCGAGATCAAAAAACAGAAAATCGCCATTCTCGGTGGCGGTGTCGCGGCAATGACCGCAGCTTGCTATCTGACCGACAAACCCGGTTGGCAGAATCAATATCAGATCGATGTCTATCAACTCGGCTGGCGTATCGGCGGTAAAGGGGCGAGTGGCCGCAATGCCGCAATGGGGCAACGTATCGAAGAACACGGCCTGCATATTTGGTTTGGCTTCTATCAAAACGCCTGCGCCTTAATGCGTAAGGCCTATGAAGAGTTAGATAGACCGGCGGACGCACCACTAGCAAGCTTTTTTGATGCCTTTAAACCCCATAATTTCATCGTATTACAGGAAGAAGTCGATGGTCGTTCGGTAAGCTGGCCAATCACTTTCCCGACGCTGCCGGGCGTCCCTGGTGATGGCACCGAAACCCTCACCTTCTGGAAAGTGGTAAAGGCCGCCTTTGCTTGGATAAAGGAATGGCTCAAGGACATGGATGACCTGCTCGATGCCGATGAAAAAGCCATGGCAACCCCTAAAAACTGGCTCGATAGCAGTTGGTTTGAGCGCTTGAAAGATAAGCTAGAGGATTCGGTCGAAGATGCTAAAGAATCACTCGATGCCCTCGGCGATAAGCTTGAATGCCATTTTAATCAAATGATTGGCCGCGAATGCGATGAGCATGTTCACAGCGAAAGTGACGATGGTTTTGTGGAATCGGCCGTCGACGCCCTGCACCAAAGGTTAGTTAAACGTTTTGGCGATCATTTAGATAATAATGACGAACTGCGCCACTTATATATCGCCGCCGATCTCGGATTAACGATATTAAAGGGTATGTTTGCCGACGATGTATTTGAAAAGGGCTTCGACGCTATCAATGGCTATGACTACCGCGAATGGCTAACTCTGCACGGCGCGAGCCAAAAATATACCGTCGACAGTGCGCCAGTGCGTGGTTTTTACGACTTAGTGTTTGCCTATGAGAAAGGCAACTTCGACAAACCCAATGTCGAGGCAGGCACAATTATCCGCGCTATGCTGCGTATCGCCCTGTGCTATCAAGGTGGCGTAATGTGGAAAATGCAGGCGGGTATGGGCGATGTGGTCTTTACTCCTTTTTACGAAGTGCTCAAACGCCGTGGTGTCAACTTCCACTACTTCAATCGAGTCGATAATCTCGAATGTCACCATCAAAGTATTCAAGCAATTGAGATCACCGAGCAAGTCGCCTTAGCGCCGACAGTCACAAGCTACGATCCTTTAGTCGATGTTAAAGGTCTCGCCTGCTGGCCGAGTACCCCCAATTATGAGCAACTTGAGCCTGAGCAAGCGGCACTGCTCAAAGCCCATAATATTAATCTGGAACACTTCTGGAGCGATTGGGACAACATATATGAAACTCACTTTGGCAAAGCCCTGCCAAAAAAACGCTTAGTCAAAGGCGTGGATTTCGACAAAGTGATCTTCGGTCTCTCCATAGGTTCTGTGCCCCATGTCGCCAGAGAAGTGATGGCGCACAGCCCCGACCTCACACTTTGCGTTGATAAGGTGCAAACCGTTGCCACTCAAGCCTATCAACTGTGGATGAACCAAGATCTTAATGGAATAGGCTGGCCGAATTATTCTGAAGATAGCGAAGAGCCAGTACTCTCCGGTTTTACTGAACCCTTCGATACTTGGGCATCGATGGATCAATTATTGGATAAAGAAGATTGGCGCGGCTTAGCGCCTAAAAATGCCAGCTACTTCTGCTCGGCATTACCCGTCGAAGCCTATCCACCTCGCTCGGATGTGGAGTTCCAACAACGCAAAACCTTAGAAGCTAAAGCTGGTGCTATCAACCAGCTCAATACCGAAATCCATAAACTTTGGCAAAATGTCGGTGATAGCTTCCCTTGGGAATGGCTACACGATGAACAAGACCGCCAAGGCGTTGCCCGCTTCGATAGCCAATATTGGCGTGCGAACGTGGATCCCTCAGAGCGTTATGTGCTCTCAGTTAAGGGCAGCTCACAATACCGCATCACCACCGATGGCACTGGGATAGATAACTTGTATATGACGGGGGATTGGATAAAAACCGGCCTCAATGCGGGCTGTGTCGAAGCGGCCACTATGGCGGGTATGCACACCGCTAAAGCCATCTGTGGCCACCCCGCAATAATCAAGGGCGAAAAGGATTTCTAGCTATTAACAAATAAAACGGCGTGAATATTCCACGCCGTTTTATTTTAATAGGATGATTCACACCCTTAACTTAAATGTAGACTCACATCAATACCTTGGGTCTGCGCATACTCTTGACGACGTTTTTCCATCCGGGATTGGTATAAGCTGGTATCCGCTAACCGCAACCACTCGTGGGGCTCTTCCACCTCAGTATTTAACGAGACCCCAAAACTAAACTGACAATCCCTAAACCCCTGCTCCGCCACCAGCGCCGTTAAATTTGTTAAGGTATTCAGCAAAGTTGAAGTCCCATTGGCGGGGAGAATAATCACCAATTCATCGCCACTGATGCGATAAATTTTAAGGTGCGCAATATCTGTCGTTTGCAATAACTGCACTAAGGTTTGCAGCAAACGATCGCCTTCTTGATGCCCTAAGGTATCATTAACTGTCTTTAAACTATCCACGTTCAGTAGCACTAAGGCTAGAGATTGCACGGCTTTATTGGCAAAACCTAGTTGTGAATTCATATACTCATCAAAGGCATACCTATTACCGACATGGGTAAGCCCATCGAGACGCGCCTTCTCCCAAGCAATACCCAACTCTTCGATATGGGCCTTGCGCTCCTCGGCCAATAATTTAAGCTTATTCGCTAATGCGAGGGACAAGAGTAAGGCATCGGCCGTCCCTCCTATTAAGGTGGCAAGTTCGGCATGCTCAATAAAATCGGGGGTTATCCCCATGTTGCCAGGCAAAATAATCACCGCAGGGAGCAATAGGCAAGTAAAAGCCAAGATAAAATAGCGGGCGGGGGCAAAGCCTTTCATCAAACACACATTACCGCAAGTGATCGCTAGGGCAATCCATAACATGATCAGCACTGAGGCGATAATCGCCGTATAGGATATCAACCAAATACTGCTAGGTAATGCCACAATGCAGGCAAACATCAGGCATTGACTCATTCGCCATAACCGAGGTGAATAGCTTGGCAATTGGAGAAAATGCTTGTAGAACATGATATTAAATATCGGCAAACCGATAAAAAACAGATGATGTAATTCGAGTAAATGGAAATGAAATAAGTGAGCGGGTATATGGAAGGTCAGTGCCCATCCGCCAAAATACGCTAACACATAGAGGCCATAATAGAGAAAGGCTTTATCAAAAATAGATATGTAAATCAGTAAATTATATAACGCAATAAACAATAATCCGCCCAAACATAACAACACTGCCATGGCGAGCCTATCGGACACAAGCTGATGCTGCTCCACACTCTGCAATGTTAGCTCGGGGGCCGATGAATAATAACGACTATTGAGTTTGACGACTAACCAATAATCCGTGCCCGTCTTAAGTTTGACCTTACGGCCATAATCGAACAAAAACTCATAGGGCGCACTATAACCACTGTGGGCATATTGAGCACTACCATCACTGCCCAGTAGCCAATAATCGACAGATTCCACTATCGAATTACTCGCATCGACGACCCACTCGTTTTGGCGGCTATTGATTAACACTGGGGTGATCATCCAGTAATCTCCCCCCGTTAAACTGACCGATGTAGCTTCATCGAGTCGTCCCATCCAATGGGGGATCTCATTGTAGTTTTTCGGTGGAGTTTGATTCACTCCAACATGGAACAAATAAGGGGAATCCAACGCAATTTCAGCGCTTAAGGAAAAAGGACTAAATGTCCATAAAATCATAAAAAAGCACCAGTACGAGTTTTTTTTAAGTGTCTTCATAGGTAAATAGGTTCGAATACTGGATTATTTTCACATTGAAAATAAAACTAGAGCGTTAACTTTATGTTTACATCTAATTTTTTACAATCAGTTAGACTAAATTAGTCGGATATCGAATGTCTTATGATGGTATTTTAGCCGTAAAGTCTAAGACGCGGCCTAAAATGCCCACGTACGACCCTATATTGATTTCTTGCTGTGGAAACTATGCCTCCTCTACTGATGATTTTAGCTGCACAACTGTTGATTGCCAGCGGTAACCTTTTGGTCAAACTGCTCGAAACTGACGCACCGGTTTTCCAACTTGTGCTGTATCGTCAATTGTTTGCCACCCTGTTAGTCCTCCCTTTTGTGTGGCGTCTTCAGGGAAACCTTAAACTAAGCCCATTTTATAAGGTACATCTTGCAAGGGCGCTATTGATTGGGCTTGGTAACGCTATCTTTATGCTCGCTATTATGCATCTCCCCTTAGCGACAGTAACCGCCGTGATTTATACCTCGCCTTTATTGCTTCTCGTGTTGTCGGCATTATTTTTAAATGAGCGCATTGGTTATCGACGTACCGTCGCTGGGATCATTGGTTTTAGCGGCATTTTACTTATCAGCCAACCAAGTGAATTTAACCTGTATATAGGTTTAGCTTTTTTCGGTGCCATGACATCAGCATTGAATAGCTTGATTTTAAAGGCCTATTCGACCCATGAACATCCTTTCTCCATGCTTTTTTGGTCTAATGCCTTTGCGATGATATTTCTAATACCGGCGACACTATATGAAGGAGCCGATTTTAGTGTGTCAGTAGCCCAGGTGGGACTCACGTTAGGGCTATTTTATATTGGTATGACTTATCTCATCATCCATGCCTATCGACGTGCCGATGCGAGCCAAATGGCGCCTGTAGAATATACCGGATTGATTTTTGCGGCCTTGCTCGGCTGGTGGGTACTCGATGAAGAACTCAGCCTAGTGATGTTAACCGGTATAGGATTAGTCATTTTCTCGTCCATATTGCCCAGCTACAGCGAGCTAAAAGCAAAATGGAAAAGCCGGCGAAGTTAATCCTTAGCCGGCTCTTGACATCAACACTGCAGAATTAGCGCAGCGAGATCAAAACGATTTGTTTTAGAAGCGGTATTTACCGCCGATGTAAATGCCATCCTCAAAGGTGAAATCACGGGCATTATCGTATTCAAAGGCGATTTTACGGTAACCAACATAAAGCGCCATATTTGGCGTGACACGGTATTGTACCTTTGAATCTAACTGGTAATAACCATCGACATTACCAAAGGACAAGACTTCAGGCGCATAGTAGGCGGCGGCATGCAAAGAAATATTCGGCCCCATGGTCAGGATATAACGACCGCCAACGGATATGGCACTGCCGTTTGGTGCATCATCGGACCAAAGCTGACTTAACTGTGCCCCCACCTCAAAATGATGCACGCCAGCATCATGGGTCATGTGCATAGCACCTTGGGCAATATGACCACTCTCATCTGAATAGATATACCCTAATACTGCATTAGTATCTTTATTCATCTGCAGTTCTAATTCGGTAGAAACTACATCGTTGTTTAACCCAAGATTAAATTCTGACGCACTCACTTGCAGCGCTGCTGCACTCAATAATAAGACACTTGCTACTCTGAACTTAGCCATAAAAACACCTCGATAATGACTGTGGATAATGGCGCGGATCATACCGAATTAAAAAAGAAAATCTGCATATTTAGGTGATAATAGCTGAGATTTTTGGGGTTTAGCATTAACTAAAACATCTTCAAAACAACTGAGAAACGAACCGATTCCAATTTAAAAACATTTATACCAGTCACATTAAATATCTAATTGGTATGCACTACTGGCACTCTATCTCCCACTAAAGATTGCATGACGATTTCAACATCGACATGCTCTTTAAGGGATAAGTAATACCAACCCACAGTGTTTCCTGTACCCCGGATACTTAAATAGTCACGCCAAAATTGAAAGCCCGCTTTCAGTAAATTGGCTCGGCTTGAGGTGTTCTCCGCACGAATGGTCGCAAATAACATGGCAATACCGAGGGATTTTGCGACTTCAATACGTTTGAGCGTTAATCCTTGTGCAATGCCTTGGCGACGATAACCGGGTGAAACAACAAGATAACCAAGTTCACCAAGGATACCCGATCCCGCCTTAATCGCCGCACACCCGACTATATCCCCCTCAATCGTCTTAGCGAGGATCACCGCTCTTGAGTGGAAAAAGGACTCATGGTCTAACGGATGGGCATTATCATCACGGCTATCGACCAGAGTGGCTGCCAGTGCTAAGTCTTCTTGCTTATCACAAAGTACAAACTGAATACCATTCATGATTAGATTAACTCATTGATATCAAAACGATGTAAATAATCATTCTACAGAACTCAAAGATATAGCAAGGTCGCCATACCTAAGAAAGTGAAAAAGCCAACCACATCCGTCACCGTCGTTAAAATCACCGACCCCGAGAGTGCCGGATCTTGGTTAAATTTCTGTAATGCCATAGGCACAAATACACCTGCCAAGGCGGCTACCGCCATATTGATCAGAATCGCGCAGCCAATCACTATGCCTATCGTACTGTCACCAAACCACCAACCCGAGACGAGACCGATAACAAGTGCCCATAAAGTACCGTTAACTATGCCTATACCCAGTTCATTCTTCATCAGGGAAAACACGTTACCCACGGAGATCTGCCCCATAGCCATACCACGGATCATCAGGGTCAACGACTGGCTCCCCGCAATGCCCCCCATGGAAGCAACTATCGGCATCAGCACGGCTAACGCAATAACTTGAGACAGCACATTCTCGAATAAGCCTATCGTCGCCGAGGCTAAAAATGCCGTGAGCAAATTAATCCCAAGCCATACTGCACGGCGCTGGGCACCCTTCATAATCGGTGCGAACAAGTCGTCGGATTCATCCATACCCGCCGTGGCCATCAATTGCGACTCATAATGTTCACGCACTAACGCCGTAGCCGTTCGCAGCGTGACACGGCCAATTAACTCACCTAGCTCATCAATGACGGGTAGCTCAATTTCGCGACTATGTTCAATCGCTTCGGCGGCTTCAAGCAAAGTCGCATCCGCCGTCAAGGCGCGGCTATCTTCAGATAAAATCGATACTAAGGGCTCATCGGGATCATGCTTAAAGATATCGTAGCGCCTAACCGTACCGAGGTACTTATCTTGATCGTCAACAATAAACAAATTGTCGTTGCAATCGAGTTCAATTCGACGGAAAAAGCGCTGCGCCTGAGCCACTGTCGCCTTATCACTGAGCACTAGCATCTGGTGATCGGTATAACGACCGATTTCATTCTCAGAATATTGATCGTAAAGCTCAAATCGTTGCCGCTGGCGCTCCCCCATCTGTGCCAAGGCACGATCGGTAAAACTCTCGGGGAGGTAATCACTCCACTCAATCAAATCCTCAGGACTTAATTGGGCAAATAACAGATCCACTTCGTTTTCAGGCATCTGTTTTAGGATCCCCATACGGGGATCGGCACGCATCAAACTCAGTACAGTGACTCGCTCACTAAATTCAACTTGCTGCCAACGTTCATAACGTTCATCTAAGGGCAATGACTCGAGTGCAAGCGCAATAGTGCCAGGCTCTAGTTCATTTAAAATTTCACTAAACACTTCAGCTTGTTCTTCGCCTTCAACTTCAGTGAGTTGTTGAACAACCTGCCCCACATCTGCCTGAGTATTTGTTTCATATTCGGCCTCATGTTCAATCACATAAATGCCCTTCTCTCACGGTAAAATTAACGTAACTATATTGATATTTAAGAAAATTAGCAAATATACAAAATAAGTTGCACACAAGTATATTGTTAGAAATCTATATATTGTTTATGCTAGCACAGACCACTAAAGGAGATGAACATGACATCCACCATTTATCGCTATACGGCAACCGATATAAAAGGCAACCCTGTCCCATTGGCCCAATACCAAGGTAAAGTATTGTTGATAGTCAATACCGCCAGTGAATGTGGATTTACGCCGCAATACAAAGGATTAGAAGCACTGTATCGGCAGTATCAGGACCAAGGATTAGTCGTGTTAGGTTTTCCTTGTAATCAGTTTGGTGCCCAGGAGAAAGCCGATGATCAAGGAATAGAACACTTTTGTGAGCTGAATTTCGGGGTCACTTTTCCGCTGTTTTCTAAAATTGAAGTGAATGGCGAACATACCCATCCGCTGTATCAATACCTAAAAAAACAGGCCCCCGGCGTATTAGGTACCGAAGGCATAAAATGGAATTTCACTAAATTCTTAATCAATCGTCAGGGCGAAGTGGTTGAACGTTTCGCTCCAACGACAAAACCAGAGGCCATCGCCGGTAAAATTGCCGCCCTATTAAAATAGTTCCGAGCTATCTATTTGAAAATTTGTATTTTATAAAAATTTTGATTTATTTTTGATTTTTTATGGAACTTAAACCGCACAAGCCCCCTCAAATATATTGAACAGCGAATGTCTTTTTCATGTTCATCATTCTCCCTGGGGCTTCTAGCGCGGCCCCCTTGACCTAGGAATAGGTCACTAGGCAACCATTTGGTTGCCTTTTTTTATATCAGTGATTTTTATGTAAAATAAGCATGGCCGTATTTCATCACTTGATCACGCCCCCATCACTTAACCGCTAAACTCCATTATCTTGGGCTTCGAGAAATATTTTTAATTTTTTTATGTCGTAGGTGAACTTTATTCAACACTGTGACTCTGACTATAGGTAAGGATTAACGAATAAGATTCAATGCAACTTGGATAGTGAAGCTTGTTGAATAAGCAGTTTCATCTACTCAAATGACACAGTTTCTGTTTTAGCGCATTAAGTCAAATTGGTTGGTCGTTCATCATCATCTCCCTTTGGGGACACAATTGAATACACGCTAGCGCACTGCATTCCTTTGTATCCCATTCTGATTTCCTTGTGGCAACCATTGGTTGCCATTTTTTTATCCTAAATAGTTTAAAATCCTAATGATTTATCTAGTTGCACTTGAATAGAAGGGTGATAACCTGGTCGAGCCTTAGTGTAGATTTCCGCCAACTCGACCTGATATCCCGCAATTTGCAACTCAGCGTAGAGTGGCCGCACAAACTTACCTCGACCAATATGCACCAAATAAGCACTTAGCGCGGGTAAAACAGGATCATAATGGTTCCGAATCGCCACCCTAAACCAATCACAGGCAATTTCCACATTCGTCGATTGGGTAAATTGGAAGGTTTCATCGAGATCCATCAGTTGCACTTGGCTTAGGACTTCAGGCAATTGGGTTAAAAAATACTGCCAATGGTGTACTCGCCAATCCTTAACCGTTAATTGACTTGCAGCTTTACCCTGTAGAAAACATGCCAGCGCATCATCGACTTTATCTAAGCTCGAAGAAGTCGGGCCACAATATCCTTTGGGTAAACCTTCACCATAAATCCACTCTAAAAGCTCGGCCTCAGTGATTTTATCTGAGTGTAATGGCAGTAAGGTTTGCCGCGCGTATTCAACAAAAACTTCGGTGGTAATCGCCTTAAAGGCAAAATGATCCACATAGTTGCGTAAAAATTTATCAAACGCCACTCGCCCTAGCCTATGCTCTAAGTCATGTACAAACATCGAAGCTTTATCATAGGTAAAACGATTAAAAGCCAGGTTGGGATCGCCCTGCTGCACATTCGCGGGCAAGGTTTGCCTGTGCTTAGGTAAAGAAGTCATTTCCTCTTTTAAGCGGCCAAACTCAATCACCCACTCCAATTCAGCCTGTTCCTTACCATAAACCGCTTCCACAATTCGATTGGTAAAATAAGTCGTAAAGCCCTCGTTTAACCAGAGATCTCGCCAGGTTGCATTGCTGACCAAATTGCCGGTCCACGAATGCGCCAACTCATGGGCCACGGTTGATACTAGACTCTTATCCCCTGCGATTAGGGTTGGCGTTAAAAATGCAAGCCGCGGATTCTCCATGCCACCAAAGGGAAAGCTAGGTGGCAAAATAATCATGTCATAACGATCCCACACATAGGGACCCAATAAAGACTCGGCAACCTCGAGCATATGTTCGGTATCTTCGAACTCGCGAGCCGCGGCGGCAAGCATACTCGGCTCAGTATAAATCCCACTGCGAGGACCTATCGCTTGGAATGCGAGATCACCTACGGCGAGTGCCATAAGATGCGTTGGAATGGGCTTTTCCATCTGAAAACTAAATACCCCATCGTGTGGCATTTCGGGATGGTTCATCGCACTCATCACGGCACGCATCCCTTTGGGGACTTGCACCTTAGCATCGAAGGTGACCCGCACCTTAGGCGTATCCTGCAAAGGGATCCAGCTACGGGCGTTAATCGGTTGTGATTGACTAAAAAGATAGGGGAGCTGCTTACCTGCGGTTTGCTCTGGCGTTAACCACTGCAACCCTTGAGCCTCCGGCGAGGTTTTATAGTGAATACAGATGTGGTCACACCGGACATTGGGTAAACTGACCACCAATTTTTGCCCCAGTATGGCGCTCGTTTCTTGAAGCGAAAATACGAGGGGTTCCCCCGCCAGAGTCGTCACTGCCAATAGGATTAAATCCCGAGTGTCTAACCATAATTCGCTGACTTGTTCCCGAAGGTAATGCAAAGAAAGCGTCGCTTTGCCGACCAGACACTGCTCGTCAAAATCGACAACGAGCGCCAATGACAGGTGAGTTACTTGCACCGCGTCGCTATTGGCAAAAGAATGATAATCTCGAGTGAAATCCCAAGTGGTTGATGTGGTCACATTTTGTAGTATTGGATCTAACGACATCGCCTCAATAACCTATATTTGATTAAGCTTCCTAGGCCATATTATCAACTGTGAATTTACAAACAATCAAATGGAAAACGACAACTCACGCCCTAAAGATGAGTAACATGTTTTATCAAATAAAAATAAATAGCAAAAAGTAAGAAAATTTTTTGCACTCTTGCTGAACTAATTTCAATAGGCCGAGTCAGATATTATGAACCGAATCTTTGCAATGAGTTTCTTCGTTCATCATCATTCTCCTTTAGATGGTTTCTAGCGCGACCGTCCCAAGATTCCGAATTGGAATTTACAGCAACCTACTTAGGTTGCTTTTTTTATGGACGTTTTATCGCAACTCGTAACAGCTCAATTGAAAACCACCAAAAACAAAAAGGACCTCCTAGGAGGTCCTTAGCTATTTTGCCGTTTAGACTAGAGGCGAATGCCGACTTGTTCTAAATCTTTAGCAACTACGCTCTTAGGCAGAGTCACATAACCGTCTTTTTCAACCACTTGCTGACCTTGCTTAGACAGCACATAACGGATAAATTCTTTTTCCATTGGTGCTAAGTCTTTGTTTGGTTGCTTGTTCACGTATACATATAAGTAACGTGATAATGGGTAAGTACCATTAGCTGCGTTTTCAGCAGTGGCTTCGATAAAGTCATTGCCCTTTTTCGCAATCGCAACCGCTTTCACACCAGCAGTTTTATAACCGATACCTGAGTAACCCACTGCGTTCAATGATTGAGAAACTGACTGAACCACGGAAGCTGAACCTGGTTGCTCGTTCACGTTCGCCTTAAAGTCGCCTTTGCACAGGGCGTGTTCTTTAAAGTAACCATAGGTACCCGATACAGAGTTACGGCCATAGAGCTGCACGTCTTTTGCTGACCAGTTACCGTCAAGACCTAAGTCACCCCAACGTTGGATATCGCTGCTACCACATTTGTGGGTAGAAGAGAAAATACCGTCAACTTGTTCAACGGTTAAGCCTTTGATTGGGTTGTCTTTATGAACAAAAACAGCTAAAGCATCAATCGCCACACGAATTTGGGTTGGCTTATAACCATAATGCTTTTCAAACGCTTCGATTTCATTAGGCTTCATCTTGCGGCTCATTGGACCGAATTGTGAAGTGCCTTCAGTCAGAGCTGGTGGCGCTGTAGAAGAGCCCGCAGCTTGAATTTGGATATTAACGTTAGGATACATCTGTTTAAATTCTTCAGCCCACAGAGTCATCATGTTGGCTAAGGTATCTGAACCTACAGATGAGAGGTTACCTGATACACCACTTGCCTTCTCGTAAGTTGGCAGAGATGGGTCAATAGATGCCATGGCAGTGGCAGAGAATACACCAGCGGCTGTGAGGGTCATCGCGCCGACAAGCTTTTTCAGTTTCATTATGTGCTCCAGTAGTAAGCTAACTAATTTCTAACTTAAGTTTCTTCAGACGCAGCCAGTATCAATCGCTACAGTGACAATTCTATGTCGGTGATATGACACTTAGATGACAGTGTCATATTTTTATATTTTTTAAGTTCGCAGGCCTGCAACTCTGAACTATAAAAATAAAACAGGCCATAATGGCCTGTCTTAAAAAAGAATATTCATATAAACATCAAACGTTTATTTTTGACGTTCGATTAAATGAAGTGGGATCACAAAGCTAAAAGTGCTGCCTTTACCTAATTCACTACTGATATTGAGTTCACTATGATGGTGATTAAGTGCGTGTTTGACGATCGCAAGTCCTAAACCACTGCCACCGGTTTGCCTTGAGCGGGCGCTGTCGACACGGTAGAAACGCTCCGTTAAGCGGTTAATATGTTGCGGCGCAATCCCTTCACCCGTATCTGTCACACTAAAGAGCCCACCCGTCGCCACACTGCGCCACTGCACTGTGATTTTTCCGCCCGGCTCAGTGTAACGAATGGCATTAGAAATCAAATTAGAACAAGCGCTTCGAAGCTGCAATTCATTACCATGGGAATTAAGCTCCACCTCACAGTAGAAACTCAGCTCGTATTTATCCTGTGCCAGAGCCTTCGCCTCCTCCTTCAGCACTTCCATTAACTGCGTCATATTGACCGTGTTTTCGAGGTTAATATCCGCCGCATCCTCAATGCGCGATAATACTAACAACTGCTCGACCATGGACTGCATGCGCCGGGTTTGCTGCTGCATCAATGCCAGCGGCTTAGCGTTTATCGAATCGGGCTCTGCCATGCTTTGCATCATTTCCAGATACCCCTGCAGCACGGTCAGCGGAGTTTTAAGTTCGTGTGACACATTGGCGACAAATTCTTTGCGCATGCCTTCGAGTTGTCTTATCCGCGTAATATCCCGCGCAATTAACAGTAACTGCCGGTCACCATAGGCCATAATACGAATTTCGAGTAAACGCCTATCCGATACAGGCGAAGGTAATTCCAACGGCTCTTTATATTGTGCGGATTTAATATACGCGGAAAAATCGGGGTGACGGATCAAGTTGTCGATACGCTGACCATTATCCTGTGGCCAAACAAAACCTAGGATAAGCTGCGCTAACTTATTACACCATAAAATATTATGTTCTGAGTCGAGCACGACAGCGGCATCGGGCAGAGCCTCGGCTCCTTGGCGAAATCGGGCTAGCAGCGCCGCCAATTGCCCGACACGGCGGCGATTTTTACCTTGAAGGCGATAAATACCGTTAAACACCCCTTCCCAGCTACCACTGCCCTGCGGCGGTGTAAGTTTTCTATCTCGCCATAACCAAAAGTTAAGCCGTGCTAATTGGCGATAATGCCACAACACTAAACCTAGCAGGCCGATAGTGAGTATCCAGAGGGGTTTCCCGACCAATAAACCAAATAGCAAACAAAGCAGTAGAAAAACTGCCAAGCGCGTAAATAACCGATACCCTGAATAAGAATGAGACATAGATAAACCCAGACATCAGGCTAAATAGGAGGAGCACAAGATAGCCTAAAAGCCAACTTGTGCCTATCTCTTATTAGGCACTACATGCGTGTTGAAAAACGATAACCTGCACCACGAACAGTCTGGATCAAACGATCATGTCCTGATTCTTCAACGGCTTTACGAAGACGCCTAATATGCACATCAACGGTTCTGTCTTCCACATACACATTGGTTCCCCACACGTTATCGAGCAACTGTTCACGGCTGTAGACACGTTCTGGGTGAGTCATAAAAAAGTGTAATAAACGAAATTCGGTGGGCCCCATATCGAGTACAGTCTCGCCCACACTCACCCTATGGCTCACAGGGTCGAGCAATAAGCCTTGTACATCAATGGTTTCTTCTAAGCGGGTAGGAGCACTGCGGCGCAACACGGCCTTAATACGTGCGACTAACTCTTTAGGGGAAAAGGGTTTTGTGATGTAATCATCGGCGCCGACTTCGAGACCTTTGACTTTGTCTTCCTCTTCACCGCGAGCAGTTAACATAATGATCGGAATTTGGCGGGTAAACTCATCTTGCTTCAAACGTTTTGCCAGTTGAATACCACTTCCGCCAGGAAACATCCAATCCAATAAAATCAGATCGGGGTAAGGCTCCTTTAGCAGCGCAATGGCCGAATCAAAATCCTCCGCCGCAGAGGTGGTAAACCCATGCTGTTCCATTACAAAAGTCAGCATCTCACGGATGGCTAACTCGTCTTCTACTATCAATATCCTTGCAGTCATAAGTGATTTTCTGTCAGTGAATGTCAACCCGGCTATTATTAGTCATTTTTATTACAGATTTATGAATAAGCACGCCGTTTGGGCCATATAGTAGCGATATTTGTCATAATAAGTTTATATAACTGTTTGTTTATCGCAATAAAAAAGGAGGCAATCTGCCTCCTTAATTGAATTTAAATACTGAGTTTAGAATTTGTGTTCTAAACCAACACCTATGTATTTGTCATCATCTGTAGACGCTTCTAATGAACGATTAGTATAGAAAGCAAATAATTTCGTTGGCTTACCTAGTTTATAGTCAGCCCCCACAGACCATGAATCGCCTTTGTCTTCCATATCTTGATATTGTGCTTTTAAGGTAACAGCGTTGATATCGTAAGCTGCGCTAAACAGGTAACCGTTTACGCTGTCTTTAGATACTGGCAGAGACTCTTTATAGGTCTCTTCCTGCTGTTGGTACATACCACCTAAGGTGAAATCAGCGATTTTACCTTGCACCGATGCACGAATAATTTCATAGCCTTTCACATCTGAATCGTAAGCGATTGCGGCGTAGAAAGGAGATTTTTTCAATTTAGCATCACCGTACATGGCCGCTAAGCTGAAACCGTCTTGACCTTGTTGATCAGCATCGCCTTCCGCCGCATAGGTTGCACCGAATACAAAACCACCAAATGAAGGTGTTAAGTAAGTTGCAGTTTGGCCTAAACGGTTTTCACCTTTAAACAGACTTTTTATATCGCCAGAAAGGTCGTTGAATTGGTCAACGTTACCTTGAGAGATTTTCAGCAGTGTGTCATTACGACCCACAGAAAACGAACCAAAGGAGCCCTTCAGACCGACAAATTGATTACGTGCTTTGAAGTTGTCGCTCGTCGCAGCGCCAGTATCAACTTCATATTCAACTGTATAGAAAGCTTCCAGCGAGCTAGACAGTTCGAAATCACCCTTCACACCAAAACGAGAAGCATTACTTTGAATAGTTGTTGTAGCATCACCTTTCTCATCATTCGATTGAGCAGTGACATTCAACTTACCATAAACAGTCAGCGGCTCAGCGGCATAAGCTGAAGCCAGAGTTGCAGAAGCTAGCGCAGAAGCAAGTAGAGTTTTACAAAAAACGTTCATCATTTAATCCTTTCGACGTTATGTTCGTCTTGGTTATTGGTTTGGAACGACCGAAAGTTTGCAATGAATGTGTTTCAGTTTTATTTCAAATGTGACAACTTGGTTTTTATCATAGGGTTTCATCTGGACACTCAAAATAAAAAGCCAATTACAACAAGGGTTACAGCGGGATTTTTTTCAATGTTACAATTTGATGAATTCTGCAACTGAGGCAAAATTTAACGATTTAAGGTAGGTTTACCCCGTTGCAACTATGCCGTAAACTGCGACTTTATTTTCCAATGAGCGCCTCTTATGTGGTTTAAAAATCTTACTCTTTATCGTTTCAATAAACCTTTTGCCGTCGAAACTGAAGCGCTTGAAACCGCGCTGGCCGATTTCACCTTTTCTCCGTGCTCAAGCCAAGATGTCAGTAAGTTTGGCTTTTCCAACGCACTGGGCAAACAAGGCAGTTCACTGGTACACAGCGCCAATAATCGCCATCTGATCTGTGTGACTAAAGAAGATAAAATTCTCCCAGGCCAAGTCATTAAAGAAGCCTTGGAAGAAAAAGTCGCTCTCATCGAAGATGAAGAAAACCGTAAACTCGCCAAGAAAGAAAAAGATGCGCTCAAAGATGAAATCATCACTAGCTTACTGCCACGGGCATTTTCTCGTCGCAGCCAGACTCACGCACTGATTTTGCCAGAACTGGAAATGATCCTCGTCGATAGCTCAAGCGCCACTAAGGCCGAAGAGTTGTTAGCACTCCTACGCAAAGCCTTAGGCAGTTTGCCGGTGATCCCCTTAAGTTTTAAAGCGCCTGTCGAATCCCATTTAACCGAATGGTTAAAGCTTGGCAGCGCACCATTACCCTTTGAAATGCAAGATGAAGCTGAACTTAAATCCACCGCGGACGAAGGTGGGATAGTCCGCTTTAAGCAGCAGGATCTTAAGGAAGACGAAGTATTGGCCCACTTAGCCACAGGCAAAGAAGTGCATAAGTTAGCCCTGCATTTTGGCCAATCGATCGCCCTGCTGTTGCAATCGGACGCCAGTGTTAAACGCCTTAAATTTTCTGAAGAATTTAGAGCGGGTAACGATGAAGTGGGTACCGATGATCCTATGGCGCGTTTAGATGCCGACTTTGCCTTGATGGGCAGCGAGTTAGTCGCCTTGATGCATGCACTCGTCTCGGCCCTTGGTGGGCTCGAAGAGGCGCAGGTTTAAACCTAGGCGAGTTAGGTAAGCTACATCTGCCACTCGTTTGTAAGAGTAAGTTGCAATATAAAATAGCCAATGGCGCCCCCTTTTAAATGCGGGAGCGCCTTTTTTATATCAATTAAACGCCTAAGATGAAGGCTGTAGACTTAACCGCATCAAGTTGAATGTCACTTGATTTAGTCATTCCGCTTTAGACGCTAGCTCGCCTTTATTATTGAACGGCCAATCAATGCCTAACCAAGCCTTGAATAAGGCTTTCTGTTGTTTAGTCGTTTTAGCATCGCCCTTGAGCACTAGCTTACCGCTTTGCCGCTCGCCGAGCGTCATCCTCACTTGCTTGAGCTTATCGTTGCTGAATAATGTCACTTCGACGCTATCACCAGCCTTAAAATCTTTGATGCGCTTATCAAAACCCGCAGCCGTCACCTTAAGACCGTTAATCGCTAACACTTCGTCACCCGCAACAATCCCCGCTTGCCATGCTGGGCCATTACGCAGCACTTGGTCTAACACTAAAGAGCCATGGGTGCTGCTTAACGTCATGCCCGCAAATGCCTCGGCTTTCGACTCTTTACCATAGGACAGTGTTAACCCAGCCTGTGATAACAGCTCAGGGAAATCTAAGCTCATCGGGCTATTCACGTTTGTCTGCCACCAAGGCGTATAATCCTTGCCGGATAAATCCTTCAATATGTGCTGCACATCGTCGACACTATAGCCCTTTGGCACTCGGTGTTCTTGATATAAACGGCGATGTACATCCCGGTATGAATGCTTTAGCTTCGTATCCTGCAGCAGCGAGAAATCTAACGCCAAGGAGGTTAAGTAACCCTCAGAATAGATGTTTACACTGTGATTAATCGCATAATCGCCCCCCGTACTGCTCCACTCTCCAGCACTCGCCTCGGCGACTGATTGGGTTTCACGCCCTGGATTCAGCTGGTTTTTCTCAACGCGTTTAGCTAAGTCTTCGAGGAACTCTTTAGGCGTTATCACCCCTGCACGCAGCAATAGCTGACCTTGGAAATAACTGGTAGAGCCTTCGGCCATCCACAGTAATTCCGTCATATTTTCATGCTGATAGTCATAGGGCACGAGTCCCGCAGGGCGATAGGCCTTCACGTTCCAAGTGTGGATAAACTCGTGGGAAGCCGTGCTAATAAAACGCAGGTAATCCTTGCGCTCACGGAAACTAAAGCGCGGCAGCTGGATAACGGTAGAGTTTACATGTTCTGTCGCGCCACTGGCTCCGCTGGTGGCATGCACCATATAAACATAGCGATCAAAGGGATAGTCATCCCAAATCGCCTTAGCCTGGCCACTTAATGCCGTTAAATCCTTAACCACTTTTTCTGTGTCATAGTTACCTTCCCCCCAAAAGATCAATTCATAGTTTTTGCCGTTGGCACTGAATGATTTGTGGGTACTGATGCCCGTCTCGATAGGGGAGTCGATGAGCACATCGTAATTCGGCGCGATAAAAGAGTGCGCTGGCGTGCCTGAAGCCATACCCGAGTAACTTTGCCAAGTGTCAGGCACATTCAATTGGACCGATACAGGCTCTGAGCGAAATTGCGGGCTGTACATAAACACGCCGCTGGCATCTAAATAGGCGTGGCTCGCATCTATATGGCGTACCCTTTGGCCTAATTCATTGGCATATAACTGATAACTGACGGTCACGCTGGTTGGCTGTGTGAGCGCCACTTGCCACTCACCACTCGCAGTGCGCTTCCATGGGAGAGCCTGGCCTTGGCTATCTTTAGCACTGAATAAACGGATTCCGTCGGATAGGGGCAAGACTTGATATTTCCCCGTGCGCCACACGGGCAGATTAACGGTGAACTCACTCGCGTTCACCTGTGGGAAAGTCACACTCACCTGGGCTAGATGCTGCTCTGGCTGACTCAGCTCAATTTTATAGTTTACATCTGCCAACACATTGGCCGAAAATAATGCACTTAATACCAAGATTGATAATCTGTTGGGTTTCACTCTTGCTTCCTTCTGTTATTATGCTTCTTATGATTTTCCCAAGTATAACAAGTCGATGTAGCATCCTCATTAGGCGCTAACAAAAGCTAACAAAATAAATGCCTTGATTTAGGAAATATGGGATCCCCCTTCACATGCATAAACTCATCGTTATTCTCGTGACCTTGTTGCTGTCAGTCTCCTTTAGCACCCTAGGGCGCGATCTCGAATCGGAAGAGATAGAACTGCGCGAAACCCCGCAGAAAATGTACGACAGCTTAAATAAATCAATCTCTTTTCCTATCACCTTTAAAAATCGGGAGCAGTTCGAACGAGCCGCCAAGGAACAAGGCTATAAACCCGATGAGTTCGAACATATTTTGCAACTGCTCGCAAGACTCAATATGGAGCCGAATGTTAAATCTAAGGTTGGGTTTCAAGATGCCAAGACGCTAATCGAACTCCTCACTAGCATTGCCCAGTCCCCCTATGAACAAGCGATGGTATCCATGCTGCGAGGCCGTTACCTTGGGCGAACAGAGCAAAAATATCAAGAAGCGATTACTTTCTACAATGAAGCAATAACTCGCATTAACGACAGCTTCGATATTGAAGCCATGTTACTCAAACATACGATTCACGAACATTTAGGTGGCTTGCATTTAGTGATCCGTCAGGACGTGCCAGCGTTAATGCACTTTCACACCTACCGGGATATTGCCTACAAGCTCAGAAATGATTATTTGATTGCGGCAGCAGAATCGAAACTTGGTCACTATTACAATAAAAATCAACAACTCACTAAATCACTACAACATTATAGCGAAGCCATTCGACTATCAAATCGCTCCAACTATCCCTCGATGAAAACCCATCTTCAGCTACAACTTGCCAAAGTGTATCGAGACTTAAAACAATGGGATGAGGCACTGAAGAATGCCCATGAGGCTGCGGCTGGCTTTAAAAAACTCGGCAATGACACCTATCTATCAAGCTGTATGACAGTGATAGCTATGGTATACGGCGAGCAAGGGGATTGGAATAAAGCGATAGATTACTACCTCAATGCCCAACAATTAGATGCTAAGCGTGGCAACTATATTGCTCAAGGTCTCAACTTTCATAACCTTGGCCAAGCGTATTCACATATCGGTGATAATAGTAGCGCCCTAAAGTATTTATTGATGGCGAACCAAATATTTAAAGAAAAACAAAGCCATCACTATCTCGTCTACAATGAACTCTTAATTGGGGAAATAGCCCAAGCCAAAGAAGATTGGACGCTGATGATGACCCATGCCGACAACGCCTTGGCACTCGCCAATGAGTTACAGCTCACGGATGAGCAAAAATCCGCGTTGACGCAAATCGCCCTCGCCGCCGAAAAATTAGGGGATCAAAGTAGGACGATTGCCACCCAAAAACGCATTATCGAACTGAGTCAACAGACACAAACACCCGAAAAAGACCCGACAGTATCGGCCTCAGCCCTCGCTGAGCAGCAACTCAAGCTCGAACTCAGTATGCTGCAGGGGAAGCTTGACGATAGGATTCAAGCATCAAAAAACACCAATAAACTCTTAGCCCTATGTGGATTGATTGCAGCTATCTTGATGATAATCATCATTATACTGTTCAATCATCGCCGAAAAATGCTCGCCCAAAATGAAGCGCTAACACGATTGAGTCAAGAGGAGCCGTTTACCCATCACTTAGGTTATGCCGCACTGCTTGCCCATTTAGGTGACGGACATTCAAACCCACTTCCCACCATGGCCCTTGGCTTAATTGAATTTCAAGACTACCTAACCTCAGATATCAAGCATGGCCAATATTTTGCTAATGCCGTAATGACACAGCTCGCAGACCTCATCTCAGAAACCTTCTCCATGCCTGTTTATGTGATTAGACAAGGGGTGTTGGCCGTACGATTCACCGAGAGTATTGAGCCACAGCAGGTTATCACACGCATGCGACAACAACTCGATGGCCGGCAACTCACGCAAACCTTTAATCTTGGATTTATCCACTTGCCCTTACTCACCAAATCAGAAATGAAAATGGACCCCAAATTGCAATTTGAAACCGCGCAAATGGCACTCGCCTGTGCCCGTAGTTTACCGACAAATAGGGATCATTTTGTTACCCTTAGAGCACTGGATTTTGTGCCCTCTAGCCTCTTTGCGAACCCACTCTTCCTACACCTTGAGAAGGGCATCGAACGCGGGCTTATTCGAGTCGAAACCAACGGCAATAAGGAGGAAACTCACTGGCCTTGCTGGGAAAATAACCAAGATAGGCATTTATTGGAAAATATTTGATCAATATCAGCAATTAATCACAGACACACGGGCAAACAGATTTGCACTCTACCGCCGTTGTTATAACATTAGTAGCATGAGAGTTAATAGCTAATCTGGACAGAGGATCATCATGCTTTTTAGCCTTGCAGAGCTAGGAAAACACTCCGGATGAAGGATTCCAACGCGACAGTTTCACAACTTGCATTACTTCAACAAAAACTTCACTCGGCTAAACTTGCCCTAGATGAAATCAATGAAGATAGAAATGCCAAGTTACAAACGTTACTCCAATTTATTGGCCATTTAAATCTCGCCTGTAAAGGGCAAAATCTTGAGCTGGATAATAAACTCGCCAAACTTCGCCATAACTTAAATACGTTTGAGCGAGTCGATGAGGCGTTGCCAGAATTAGTTGATGTCGAGCGCCTGCTAAAAGGCCAGTATCACCATGTGATGGTACAGCTCGAAGAGAGTAGAACGGGCCTTGCACAGGTGATCCGTCAGATCCAAAGGGTAAACTCTGCCCCCGAAAAGCTAAAAAAAGAAGTTAACTATTTCAAGCAGGATCTCGCCAAACCGTTTCACACGGTTTGGGAGTATATTCCCAAAGTAAAACAAATTATTGGCTTCTACGAAACCATCCTACAGCAGCAGTTTAACGAATCAGAAAAACTCGATGTTCTCCCCAAACATCGACAGCTAGCCCATGAGTTAGCACAGATGATTTCGGAAATCGAATTTCGTAAAGATCAGCGGGACCAAGTCTTAGTCATTAAAGAAGTGCTGGCATCGGACATCGAAATCGACAGTTTGCTCGAAGCCTACCAGACGATTTTATCCTTACTGCTCGACAATATCGCCCGTGAAAAATCGGCATCACAGGAGTTTTTATATGCCCTGAACGATGCCTTATCCGCCGTGCGAGAAGTCGTCACTGAATCCTATAACCACAATCAGCGCAGCTTCCAACTTAAGACCCAGCTCAATCGTGAGATCAACACCCGCGTCGATAACGCCGGTGAGATTATCATCGATGTGGAAGATGTCGTCGATCTCAAGGCACAACTGACCGAGCAACTTAATTCGATTCGTTCAGCCCTTGCCCGCAAAGAAGCCCTCGAACAGAGGGAGCAAGCCTTACTGCGCAAGTCGATGGAGACCATGCGTAAAGAACTCAATGAACTGAGCACAGAGGCCAATACCTATAAGGAGCGTTTGTTCGAACAACAAAAACTCAATTTACTCGATAGCCTAACGCAGTTACCTAACCGTGCCGCCTTAGAAGAACGCATGGAGCTGGAATATCGCAACTATCAACGCCATAAGAGCCCACTCTGGGTGGCGGTAGCCGATATTGATCACTTTAAAACGATCAATGACAGTTTTGGCCACAGCACTGGCGATAAAACGCTGCAGGTTATCGCCATGGCACTTAAAAATTCACTCCGAGATACTGAGTTTGTCGCCCGTTATGGTGGTGAAGAATTTGTACTTTTACTCCCCGATGTCGGCAATGGTGACATTGTTCAACTTTTGAACAGAGTGCGAGAGAAAGTAAAAAATATTCCATTTAAATTTAAAAATCAGAGAATTACAGTTACAGTATCTATAGGGGCTGCGCAAGTTATGGGGAATGAACTCATACATGAAACCTTCGAGCGCGCCGACGCAGCACTCTACAAAGCAAAACATGAAAGCAGAGACAGGGTTGTGATAGACGTATAAGTAGACCCAACTATACGTCTCCTCTTATCACTCCTGTCGACATGAAGGAGTGGTAAATGATAGTCAAAATCAGCCCAAAAGGTAGCATGGATCAGCTTTCACAACTCGAAGTTGATCGCCTTAAAAAAAGCGCCAAAAGCGCACTCTATCAACTGTATCGTAACTGTTCATTAGCCGTGCTTGCTGCGGGTTTAAAAACCGATAACTCTAAAGCCTTATTCGAGCAATATCATAATTTCGATATCAACGTCCTGCAGCGAGAACGCGGCGTAAAATTAGAACTCATTAATCCTCCAGAACAAGCCTTCGTCGATGGCCAAATTATCGTCGGTATACAAGAACATCTGTTCGCTGTGCTCAGGGACATTCTCTATATCAGCGATAAATACGATACGCTAAAGCACATCAACTTGACCAATGCGAGCCATATTACCAATGTGGTGTTCGACATACTGCGCAATGCCCGAGCAATTGCACCGATGAAGGATCCCAATGTGGTTGTGTGTTGGGGTGGTCACAGTATCAATGCCGTCGAATATCAATACACCCGAGAGGTGGGTTACCAACTTGGACTAAGGGAACTGGATATCTGTACTGGCTGTGGTCCCGGCGCAATGGAAGGCCCGATGAAGGGTGCTGCTATCGGCCATGCGAAACAACGCGTTAAAAACGCGCGTTATATTGGTTTGACTGAACCTAGTATTATCGCCGCCGAGCCGCCCAACCAAATCGTCAATGAACTGGTTATCCTGCCCGATATCGAAAAACGTCTGGAAGCCTTCGTACGGCTGGGCCATGGTATTATTATTTTCCCTGGTGGTGCAGGCACGACAGAAGAGCTGCTCTATATCCTAGGGATTTTGCTTAATAAAGAAAACCAAGAAACCCCCTTCCCACTCGTGCTCACAGGGCCGACGGAAAGTGCCGAGTATTTTAGTAAAATAGATGAGTTTATTGGGGCAACATTAGGATCTAATGCACAGAAAAAATACCAAATCATCATAGACAATCCCGCAGAGGTGGCAAGAGTGATGAAGCAAGGTATGGAGCAGGTCAAAACCTACCGCCGTGCCACGGGTGATGCCTATCAATACCAATGGGCACTGAAAATTGAGCCTGAATTCCAATTGCCTTTTGTTCCAACCCACGAAGTCATGGCAAATTTGGATTTGCACTTCCAAACCAATAAAGCCGACCTTGCCGCCAACCTTCGCAAGGCATTTTCGGGTATAGTAGCGGGAAATGTTAAATCGGATACGATCAAACATATTGAGCGTTTTGGCCCCTTCCTATTAAAAGGGGATCCCCGTTTAATGGAGCTGATGGACAATCTACTGAGTGCATTCGTCACCCAACACAGAATGAAACTGCCGGGAAGCACCTATGTTCCCTGCTATAAAATCGTCAAATAGCGGCGGTTAACTTATGCAAATTTGCCAATGAATAAGTTCTTAATTATCGATGGTCTCAATTTGGTTCGCCGTATTTATGCAGCGATCCCCGATGAGAACGATATGGCTAGCCTTAAGGAGCGTGTCAGTTCGGCATGTTCGAAACTGCTGCGCGTCCACCAGCCAACCCATGTCGCTATAGTCTGGGATGGCGATGAAATTTCCTGGCGAAAACAGCTTTACCCCGATTATAAAAAAGGCCGTAAACCTATGCCAGAGCCGCTGGCAAAGGGGCTCACTGCGCTGCAAGATCATTTAACATTAATGGGCATAGGCTCCATTTATGCCGCCGCCGAGGCCGATGATGTTATCGCCACACTCGCGATGAAAACCGCCAAGGCGCAGGGAGAAGCCATTATCGTTTCAACCGATAAGGGGTTTAGTCAACTAAATCATTCCCGCATAAGCCAATGGGATCATTTTAATCAACAATACCTCGATATCACCGCATTAGAGCAAAAGCTTGGGGTCGAACGCAGCCAGTTTCTCGATTTAATGGCGCTCGCCGGTGATAGTGGTAATAAAATTCCCGGTATCGCGGGGATTGGCCCTAAATCGGCGGCAGAGCTATTAAAAACCTTTAGAACCTTAAGCGCGCTCTTTTCATCTTTGCCTAACTTGGGCGCTAAGCAAGCGAAGAAACTGGCCGAAGGCAAAGAAATGGCACGCCTCAGTTACAAACTGGCGCAATTACAAACGGATTTGCCCCTCAATATCAATTTAAAAGACTTCCGAGCAAGCGCACACATCCCACACCCAGCATAGAGCAATAAGATCCATTGTTAACACTAAGTTGCAATAAACGCATTTACCTTAAGGCAACAAAAGCGTATTTTATTGGCGAGCTAGGAAGACTCACTTGATGAGCAAAGGATAAGGTTAAATGAAATCAAAAGCCTCGGTAATTATTGGTAGTATATTCGCCGCCTATGTGGCCTTTGTCGCTGTGGTTGTACTCGTCTATGAACCGACCCCAGATGAAATGGATTGGGAAGACAGGCAAGTCTATAACAGCCAAAAAATGACTGATTTAAGCCTAGGGCAGGACATTACCGAGGTGAAGTCGCTATTGGGTAAAGCGGATTTTTCAGAGGCCAAAGCGGTTCAAGAAACACAATTGCAAGTGCTCTTTTATCGCACTCACCATCAAAAATCCGATGGTATCACCACTAAAGAAGAATGCACTCCTCTCATTTTTAGGAACAATAAGCTCATGGCCTGGGGTGATGATACCTATAAACAGTATTTAGATGCCGGAACGGATATTGCCAGTCCCTCAGCCAAAGAGAGTGAAACCTCCAGCAAAAACTAACTTTGCCCCAAAGCAAGATAGCTGAATCATACATTGGACGGTATACATTGCCCCAGTGACACGCCGTCCCTTTATTAAATAAAGAGTATCCCTATGGGTCAGATGTGAAAGATCGGCCATGCCGCCAACGGTCACTGGTGCAACAGTGGCAATCTTAACTACCCCTTACACTGTTCATTTAGCTAAAAAGATATTGCTCCAAAGCAAGACAGTTGAGTTACGCGCATTACGTATTAATTGTCATTGCTTCCCCAGTGACACGCCGCTCTTGCATTTAACAAGAAGCGTCCCTGAGGGCTCTACTAAAACATCCATGTTTTAGAAGGTCACTGGTGCAACAATGCCAATCTTAAGTAAGTTCTCAATTTCGAAGTCTGCCCTAAAAAGCTATTGCCCCAAAGCAAGGCAAATTTGTCGTCAGTTGTGCTGCACTTATTGTCATTATTTCCCCAGTGACACGCCGTCCTTTGATTTAAAAAGACGTATCCATATAGGCTCGACGGCGACATCTGCTGTATATGGATTTACGAATGTTGCGATCACATGGATGTGAATGAGCAACCATGTCGCCAACGGTCACTGGTGCAACAATGCCAATCCTCACTAACCCTCTGGCTGTTCGTTCAGCTAAAAAGATATTGCCCATTCCTTGTTTCGGCGTCGTTCGCTGACAGCTTTCGAATAATAATTGATGACCAAATTTTTGTAATGCTACAAAGTGCTACTTTGACTGTGGCGATTCAGTCGCAAGCAGTGTATGAGAGGCTGTATTTTTGAGGATTTAGAAAGTATCTAATTTTCTCAGGCCTTAACACACTTGCTTATAGAATCTAATGAGAATAGTGATAGAATCATGATCGTCCTGTGCGTGCCGGCATATGTTTCGATATAAGTCGGCCACTCTGAATCCAATTCAGAGTGATACTAATTATGAAGAGCCTTGGCTCTTAGGTGTAAAAGCCTTGCCCGACTAGAACGGGTGTTCACTTATCATTACTAAAATCAACGCACAGGACATCAAATTATAAGAAGGAATTTATGGCATTATCTGACGATATCTGGTGGACTAGAAAAGCTAAAATCCAAACTGAGAAAAGGTTGCTTGCCAGCGCTTATCAATCACAGTTGATAATGCTATGGTACGCTTTTTTTGGCGTTGCTGTATCCATCTATTATCTAAAGTTTAATGTTGACGGTGAATATGCTAGCGTCGCTTGGGTAATCTATTCGGTTTTGTCATTGACCATGTCAGGGTTCATCGCAGGTAGATCATTTAAGGAACGTTCTTCACAAATAAAAGAATGCTATGAAGCTCTCAAAGGGATTCAGAATAAAGCAAAATTTTTAGAAGAATCTTCTAGTTCTAACGTAGACAGCTGGAATAGTGTTCGTGAAGAATATGAAAGACTGTTGGGTCTTTGTGAAAATCATACAGACTCTGATATGGTAAAAGCGCTATGTATTGAACACCTCTCTGCTCGTGGTAAAACAGATAAAAAGACAGGTTTAAAACCAGATATGTCAAAATGTCCTACGTGTTATCACTGGTTTATTTTTTATAAAGACATCTTTATACAAATAATGATGCTCTTAGTCATGTATGTATTGCCAATAGCTATATTCTTTATCTTGTGGAGTCCCCATGAATGTCCGGCATCAGTTTGAGAAGCACTTCTCAGTTGAAAATCTATCTCGAATTTTCAAAGAGAATGTTGCTCTTTCTGGGGCAACGGGAATAGATAACCTTGACCCAGCAACGTTTCTTAAACAGCTAGATGACCAACTAGAAGTATTGTCTCGAAAATCCCTTGCTGGGACCTATAGATTTAGCAAATATAAGCTGAAGTTAGTCACCAAGGGAAAAGGAAAACCTCCCAGAGAAATTTCAATTCCCACAGTAAGAGATCGCATAGCACTGCGAGCCTTAAATGATTTTTTGTCAGAACGCTACAATACTTCAGTTAATTTTGAACTTCCTCAGGATGTGATATCGAGAGTTAAAACAGCTCTCGATACCAAGACATTCAACGGATTTATTAAACTTGACGTCACACAGTTTTATCCTTCAATACTTCATCCAGAACTGGTGTCTCGTTTACGTAAACGGATTCGTGGAGAACATGAGTATATTTTAGGATTAATCCAATCTGCTATTTCTTCACCCACAGTAGTGAAGTCATGTAGAAACGATAATCTAGAAACCAAAGGTGTTCCTCAAGGGTTGGCGGTGTCTAACATCTTGGCTGCCATTTACATGAGTAATATTGATCGTGTGCTTAAACAGTATGAAGGTATTAGCTATTTTCGCTATGTTGATGATGTCTTAATTTTATGTGAGTTCGATAAGGCTCAAGACCTAGCCAACGACATCATAAAGCGATTCAGGAAGATTGGTCTAATTGTCCATAAACCCGATCCAAATTCAGACAAGTCAGTTATCGAAAAGATAGGCCATCCATTTAGCTATCTCGGGTATTATTTTAAAGGCGAAACTGTAACGGCAAGACAGGGCACCATAGATCGCCTAAAGGATTCCATAGCTGCCATATTTACAGCAAGCAAATATTCAAAGCATAGCAATGAAGAATTTCTTTTATGGCGTTTAGATATGCGTATTACTGGTTGTGTGTTTGAGAAAAAAAGTAAAGGATGGTTGTTTTTCTTTTCGATGATTAACGATGAAAAATTGCTACACGAATTAGATAACTATGTTAATAAGCTTATAAAACGATTCAAAATTTCAGGTAAACCAAAACGATTCTCTCGAGCGTTTAAAGAACTGACCCATAATCGCTTCCAAACAAATTACATCCCTAACTTTGATAAATACCAACGACATCAGAAATTAGCTTTACTCCATAAGTATTTCCCAAAGGATGTAGAGGGTAAGACTCTCACAGACGCGCAGATTGACTATCACTTTCGTAGACGAATCAAAAAACAAACAAAAGATCTGCTTGAAGATATTAAAGATTTTAGATCTTAAGATTGATTAAGTTGAAATTGGATAAATGCTAACAAGTAGATGACAAAACTGGACACCCTGCTTTAATGGCGCTGCAATTAACCTCCGACTATGCTTTGGTTGAGCATTAAACAAGGAGGTTTGTATGCCACGCCCTCGCAGAACTCAGATTAGGAGGCTGTTCATAATTCTGTGTCAGGTTAATTTCACAGATCGATATGGTTTTCTAAGCGTCCCTCAAAATGGATTGAGAGCTGTGATAGCGTCAAATTCCAATTTTGGATGGGATGCGTCCAGCGCT
>Ga0210009_1000151_pt1 | contig 88890 bp, 80 predicted proteins | sample CryGeyCG2114_065_FD_185457 | JGI IMG/M metagenome (GOLD analysis project Ga0210009, IMG submission 185457) | Groundwater microbial communities from aquifer - Crystal Geyser CG12_big_fil_rev_8/21/14_0.65 (SPAdes) (version 2) | ecosystem: Environmental > Aquatic > Deep subsurface > Groundwater ...
TTGAGTTCGTCTGCGATGGCAGACAGCGTTTTCTCGCCGCGCTCGTGCGCTTTGCGCAGTGCTTGTTCTTTGAATTCGGTTGGGTAGCTTTTTCGTTTCATTTGTGGTCGCCAGTTTGCGGATCATCTGCGGGTTTTTGGGGGCGACAACTATTCTGACTCAGGGGGGTCATGCGCTGGATGGCCGGGAAGGGTGCCCAACTGCGCAAGTCATTTACCACGACAGGGCGCAATGACTGCACCGGATCGTTGTAATGACGGCTTATATCACCGCAATGGGCGGACGTGGGTTGACCCCATGGCCGCTGACTCAGGTGAAGTTGTGAAACATATTTTTAGTGGGAAACAGCGGTGTTGGTCGGGCCCGGTCTCGTCCAACAAACGGTTCAGATCGTGGCTTCGAACGATCTAACCTTACTCGATATTCATGTACAAGCCCTAAGGGATGCGGAAAGCACAAATATCCCGTTTCTGGCGGCACTGATGGGTGCATTGCGTCGTTGCAATCTGCTTGTTTAGCTGACTTAACATCGCGCTTTGCGCCTAGCACTGCATCCCATCAGCACTCACCATAAACGGTACATTTGCAATTTCCGCATCCCTAAGCACAGGACAGGACGCGTTGGTGATTCAGCAGCACCCGCATGTGGCTGGGTTCTAGACCGCGCTTGACGGCAAACGCCGCGTGCAGAGTGTCGCGGCGCACTGGCGGCATCAGCAGACCGCCGTCCTTGCGTCGCAGACTGGCAACAATTGGGGTGTGCGCCTTGGCGCCGCGCACGATAACCACTGCCCACTCGCCATTGGCCAGTTCGACAAACGTGCCCGGCGGATACAGCCCAACGACCCGCAACAGGGTGGCGCCAATGCTGTCCGGATGACCACTGGCATCCAGGCAGGCATCGCGTGCGGCCATCGCCGGTGTCACCGATTGCCGCGAACCGCGTCGGCTCAGTTTGGCGCTGTAAATATCAACCCGCCGCAACAGCTCGGCCAGACGCGGACCGGCATCTGCTGCCTGTATCACCTCAGGCGTTACAACCGCGTGGTGGTTGCGTACCACGTGCAGCCACAATAGATCGGTGACACCGGCGGATGTCAGCTTATCGGCACTGGTTGCCGCATGCGTAGCCACCAATTCCCGCTGACCGTCCGACAGCGCACCGCTTTGTTTAGTGAGGGAATCTTGCAACACCGAAATACTTAGATTCATACTCAAAGCGGCCAACGCCAACACCTGCCTTTGCTCTGGCGGCCACTCCATCCACTCGGCGGCCAGGTCTGCAATCACCAAACAGGTTAAGGCATGCTGAGAACTGTACCGATCCACGTTGTTGCCATTGGCCTCGATCAGCACGTACAAAGCCAAATCGGGCGCGCGCGCTAGCAGCTCGCCAATGGCGGTTGCCAGTTCGGTCAGTCGTGTGAGCCAAGCGGCATCGATGGTTTCCTCCCGCAAAAGACGATGAGTACGGGCCGAGACCTGATCCCAGGCGTCCAACGCCTCTGGCACTGGCAACGGCTTAGTGACGGTTTTAGAAGCTGTCGGCACAGTCGCTGTTGGCGGCAGCGCTGGCGTGTCGGCGACCTGCGATTCAGAGTTTTGTTGCATGACACGCTACTCAAACATCACTTCCAACCCCTCAGTAAGCTGTAGCAAAGGCGGCATCAGGCTCGAGTCGTCCTGCGGCAACTGGTTGGCGAGCGTGCCGGTCCAGCCAGAGTCCAGGTGCAAACGCCGCCCCACTTCAACCGGATAGGTCGTGGCCTGATCCTCAGGGCTCAAGCTCAATACCTCGCAGCGGGCGCGCCAAGTGCCCATGTGCACCCAGGCGGCGGCCTCAGAAAACTCGGGCGCAGCCAGAGGTTTTGCAATATGACGCATGGCAGCCACCAACGTCGGCGGAAAATTCCAGAGTTGCGCCAGTTCGGCCGACACCTGACCGTAATGGAAACCCAAGGTGTCCAGCTCCAGCTGGGTCCGGCTTACATCGAGCACACCCATCTGTTTGTCCAGCGGTGCCACCGCCTGCGGAATCACGGTGTGCATTTGCAACTGGCCAATGCCATGCATCAGACCTAGTGTAAACACCAGGTCAGCGTTGAAATCGGCCCGCTGCGCTAGCCAGCGCGCCGAGCAGGCAGTATATAAGTTGTAGCGCCAGAATTGCCTGAGGTCCATGCCGACAATGCTTTTATAGGCGCCTGCCATGCTGCTACCCAACACCAGGTTGCGCACCATCACAAAGCCAAGCATGTGCAGCGCCGACTCGACCGTACCGACGGTGTGCGACACATGAAAATACGCTGAGTTGGCCAAGCGCAGCAATTTGGCGCTCAGCGCCGTGTCGGCCGACAACTGCGTAGCAATTTCACCGATTGACACATCGTTCGAGCTAAAACTGGCCATCAGCCGCTGACCCACTTTGGCAATGGTGGGCAATTTGCCGGGTTGATCGACCAGACTTTGAAGGTCCATGACGCCGTTTTTAGGGTGAATACCGGTGCATTATGACCGTCTGCGCCAAAGCCGTATCAGTCGCGTACCAGCCGCGCAAAGGTCTTGCGAAACTTATCCACCTTGGGCGCAGCCACGGCCAGGCAATAGCCCTGATACGGGTTGCGTGCAAAAAAGTCCTGGTGATAGTCTTCAGCTGCCCAATAGTTGGCCAGCGGCTGAATTTCAGTGACGATGGGTCGGGCAAATGCGCCATGGGCATCCAGCTCCTGTACCAGCGCCAGCGCCACCTGTTGCTGCTCTGGCGTGGTGAAGTAAATGCCGCTACGGTACTGGGTGCCGCGATCGTTGCCCTGCGCATTGAGCGTGATCGGATCGTGAATGACAAAAAAAATGTCAAGCAACTCACGCGTGCTGACCTGCATCGGGTCATACACCAGCTTGACTACTTCAGCGTGGCCGGTGCGCCCGGTGCACACTTGCTCGTAGTCAGGCCGTTCAACGTGCCCATTGCTGTAACCCGATTCAACATCCAGCACGCCGCGCACGCGCACATAGACCGCCTCGGTGCACCAAAAGCAGCCTCCACCCAAGACCAGCGTTTGTTGATTGTCAGACACGGATACACCCCTATTCCAGACCCAGTTCATGAATTTTGCGCGTGATGGTATTGCGGCCAATACCCAGTTTTTGCGCCGCCTCGACCCGTCGGCCGCGCGTGGCCGCCAACGCTGCCACAATCAAGCGCGACTCAAAACGGCGCGTCAAGGCGTCCCACACATCGCCCCCCTCGCCCGCCAACAAAACACGCGTTTCGACGTCCAGGCCCAATTCCCATGGCGTCAATTGCCCATCGCCCAGTGGTGGTGTCACGCCCGATGCAAGCGTCGATGGCAGATCGTCCAGATCCGCCTGCGGCAGCTCGACTGGACCTGATTCAATCGCTGGTCGGGCATTATCCACAGGCACTAGAGGCTGATTTAAAGGTACAACTTGGCGCGTATCCACCCCCACTTCGGGCGGCAAGTCCTTGGGCTCGATCAGCTGCGCAGGTGCCATCACAGTCAACCAATGGCACATGTTCTCGAGCTGGCGCACGTTGCCCGGAAAGTCAAAGCGCTCCACCCATTGCAACGCCGCCGCCGAAATGCGTTTGGGCTCCACCCCCAGTTGCGCGGCGCTTTGCTGCAAGAAGTGACGCGTCAGCGCAGCAATGTCTTCACGCCGTTCGCGTAAGGCTGGCAGCCGCAGGCGAATCACGTTGAGGCGGTGAAACAGATCCTCGCGAAACACGCCTTCCTTGACGCGCTGCTCCAGGTTCTGGTGCGTCGCGGCAATCACCCGCACATTGGTCTTGACCGCACCGTGGCCACCGACACGGTAGAAGTGCCCGTCGGACAACACACGCAACAAGCGGGTTTGCAAGTCGGCTGGCATGTCGCCAATTTCGTCCAGAAACAGCGTACCACCGTCGGCCTGCTCAAAGCGGCCACGCCGCATGGCTTGCGCACCGGTAAAGGCACCACGCTCGTGCCCGAACAACTCGGATTCAAGCAAGTCCTTGGGGATGGCCGCGGTGTTGATCGCAATGAAAGGCCCATTGGCGCACGGCGAATGCTTGTGCAAGGCGCGCGCCACCAGCTCTTTGCCGGAACCCGATTCACCGGTGATCATGACTGTGACGTTGCTCTGGCTCAGGCGACCGATGGCCCGAAACACGTCCTGCATGGCGGGTGCCTGGCCGAGCATTTCGGTGGCTGGCACAGCTTGCTGCTCGGCCACTTCTTCACGGCGGCTTTCTTCCACCGCGCGGCGAATCAGCTCCACCGCCTTGTTCAAGTCAAACGGCTTGGGCAAATACTCAAACGCGCCACCCTGAAACGCCGACACGGCGCTGTCCAGATCAGAGTAAGCGGTCATGATGATGACCGGCAGCCCGGGCAGGCTGGCCTTGACTTTTTCCAGCAAGTCCAGGCCGTTGCCACCCGGCATACGGATGTCGCTGACGATGACCTGCGGCCCACGGTCAGCCGGATCGTCCAGCGCCGTCAGGACGTCTCGTGCGCTGGCAAAGCTGCGTGACGGCAGCCCTTCGCGCGCCAAGGCTTTTTCCAGCACAAAACGGATCGACTGGTCATCGTCCACAATCCAGATTGGCTTCATACAGTTGTACCCATCAAGGCAAGGGAATCAAAATTTTGAAGTCGGTGCGGCCGGGAACACTGTCACATTCAATCAGCCCCTGATGCTGCTGGATGAATGTTTGCGCCAGTGTGAGCCCCAGACCGGAACCGCCTTCGCGGCCAGACACCAGCGGGTAGAAGATACGGTCTTTGATCGCATCGGGCACGCCGGGTCCGTTGTCAATAACATGCAATTCCAATGCCAACCGGTAGCGTTGCTTGCCAAAAGTGATCTGACGCGCCACACGCGTGCGAAATGTCAGCACGGCGTCGCCCTGCGCGATGCGCTCAGACAGCGCCTGGCACGCATTATGGGCAATGTTGAGCACCGCCTGAATCAGCTGCTCCTGATCGCCCCGAAACTCGGGCAATGACGTGTCGTAGTCTTGCACCACGTTGAGCCCTTTGGGGAACTCGGCCAAGATTAACGCGCGCACGCGCTCGCACACCTCGTGAATATTCACGTCGCTCACCACGTGCGCCCTGCGGTGCGGCGCCAGCAAACGATCCACCAAGGACTGCAGGCGATCGGCCTCGCCAATGATTACCTGCGTGTATTCCTTGAGCTCGGGCGAGGCGATCTCCAGCTCCAGCAACTGTGCGGCACCCCGGATGCCACCCAGCGGGTTCTTGATTTCGTGCGCCAGGTTGCGAATCAGCTCCTTGTTGGCCAACGCCTGCTCGGCCAGTCGCTCTTCGCGGTCTTGGCGGGTTTGCTGCTCCAGTGGCAACAACTCGACCAGGATGTCCTGCGCGTCGATCAACGCCACAATCACCTGTACCGGTAACGGGTCGCGCGCTACACGCATCAATTGCGCGTCCAGCCGCAAGGCAGAAAAATCGCTGCTGCTGGCCCCTGCCAGCACGCGTCGCATCTGCTCGGGCAAGGCAAAGTAACCGGAAAAGTCAGAACCGACTATGGAACGCCGGGAAATGCCCAGCGCGTCTTCCAATGCAGCGTTGGCAAAACAGACTTGACCATCTTCGCGCACCACGGCCACCAGCGTGGCCAGCCAATCGAGCGCTTTGTGGTGCTCTGCGACAGGCAGCCTCGGGGTCAGCACGACAGACAAGCGGCAAAATTCATTGTGCCACCGATGCGCCGCTGGTAGGCAAACGGCCCAGCTCACGGCGAATGCCGGCCAGATCACTTTCAGCGCGGGCCATGCTGGCTTTGAGTTCGGCCACCCGGTCCAGGTATTTCTGATGATTGCGGGTCTCTTCAGCGCGCTTTTCCGGCTCGCCATTGTTGTATTCGGCCTTGAGCGCTTGCAGCCGTGCGTCGGTCTTTTTCAATTCTCCCTGCAAGATCAACCGGGCGTCTGAATCGCGCGCCTTCTGTTCGCTGGCCGACACCTGCGCCGCAGCGTTGCTGCCAGTGTTGGCACCCGCTGTAGCTTTGGCCGCACCCTTGCGCGTCTGGCGCGTCGCGGGAACAACGGTGATGTTGCCACCTTCCACCAATTTGCAACCCTTGGCCTTGGCATCAGGACGGGTATTGGTGTACTCATTGCCACAACGGTAAATGGGTTCCTGGGCCCACCCCGATGCGGCCAGCAACCCCAGCATCAGACACCACAACCAAGTTGGCTTCATAAACATCCCATACTGTTTGAAGATTGACACATGAGAGCAAACGTTGCGTTCATATCTTTTTGCACGCCATAGTTTCCCACATAAAAAAAGGACGGTACAAGGCCGTCCTTTCTGGATCAACCGGGTCACCCTGCGGCAACCCAAGCGACGTCATGCATCAGAGCGAGTAGTACATGTCGTACTCAACCGGATGCGGTGCCATGCGGAAGCGCTGGACTTCGGCCATTTTGAGCTCAATGTAAGCATCAAGCATCGTTTCGCTGAACACACCACCCTTGGTCAGGAAGCTGCGGTCTTTGTCGAGATACTCCAGCGCCTGATCCAGGCTATGGCACACGGTCGGGATCTTGGCGTCTTCTTCGGGCGGCAGATGATACAGATCCTTGGTGGCGGCTTCGCCCGGGTGGATCTTGTTTTCCACGCCATCCAGACCGGCCATCATCAGCGCCGAGAAGCACAGGTAGGGGTTGGACAACGGATCGGGGAAACGCGCCTCGATGCGGCGACCCTTGGGGTTGGCCACGTGTGGAATGCGGATCGAGGCCGAGCGGTTGCGTGCCGAATACGCCAGCTTGACCGGCGCTTCAAAACCGGGCACCAGACGCTTGTAGCTGTTGGTGCCGGGGTTGGTGATGGCGTTCAGGGCACGGGCGTGCTTGATGATGCCGCCAATGTAATACAGCGCAAAGTCCGAGAGACCCGCGTAGCCGTCACCGGCAAACAGGTTCTTGCCGTCTTTCCAGATCGACTGGTGCACGTGCATGCCAGAGCCGTTGTCACCGGCGTAGGGCTTGGGCATGAAAGTGGCGGTTTTACCGTAGGAGTTGGCCACGTTCCAGACCACGTACTTCAGAACCTGGGTCCAGTCAGCTCGCTGCACCAGCGTGCTGAACTTGGTGCCGATTTCGTTTTGACCAGCGCCGGCCACTTCGTGATGGAACACCTCAACTGGGACGCCCAAAGATTCAAGGATGAGCGACATTTCGGCGCGCATGTCTTGTGTGCTATCGACTGGCGGCACCGGGAAGTAGCCACCTTTGACAGTGGGACGGTGGCCGCGGTTACCGCCTTCAAGCTTGGCACCACTGTTCCAGGGTGCTTCGTATTCGTCGATTTTGAAAAACACGTCACCTGACTGGTTGCTCCAGCGCACGTCGTCAAAAATAAAGAACTCGGGTTCGGGACCAAAGTAGGCCGTATCGCCCAGGCCCGAGGCCTTGAGGTAGGCTTCGGCGCGGTTGGCAATCGAACGCGGGTCGCGGTCGTAGGCCTTGCCGTCACCGGGTTCGACCACATCACACTGCAAGAACAGCGTAGTTTCTTCAAAAAACGGATCAATGTTGGCGGTGTTGGGATCGGGCATGAGTTGCATGTCTGAGGCTTCAATGCCCTTCCAGCCTGCAACAGACGATCCGTCAAACGCATGCCCCGCCGTGAATTTGTCTTCATCGAAAGCAGAGATCGGCACGGTAACGTGCTGTTCTTTACCACGGGTGTCGGTGAAACGGAAGTCAACAAACTTGACTTCATTGTCTTTCACCATCTTCATCACGTCTGCGACGGTCTTGGCCATGTGTTACTCCAGAAAAAAGGGCGATATTGAAAGGGTTCAATGGTAGGGATGCAGTTTCTGTGCCAAGCTTTCACCGCTCAACCACCGTCCTGCAAGCACGCTATTTTGCCCTGACTTGGCTTGCTTGCAGGCAACGGTGCGTCATCAATCAGCATATTCAGCAGTGATTTTTGAAAGTGCAGGCACCAAAAAAGAGCATTTCAAGATGCACCAAAAAAATGCCTTCAGGATTGCACCAATTCAGGGCCAAGCCGAAGGTTGAATGGTGCCAAGCCAGCCATCAGCGCGGCATAGGCTGGCATCACCAAACCGGGCGCCCCTTTGACGCCGAGTTCGATATGCCGACCAAACTGCGGGTGATCCACACTGGGCAGGCTAAATACCTTGACGCCCGCGTAATCGCGCTCAATTTGCTCCATGAGCGGCGTCAGGGTGGCTTCCATGGCACCAAACACGATCACCGACCGCTCCAGCCACGCCTCTGAGGTGAAACAGTGGCGGTAATGTGTATCCAGCACCCATTCGATCATGGGCCAGGCCATCACCGGGAACCCGGGCACAAAGTGCACCTGCCCACAGCTGAACCCGGGAATCTTGTTGTAGGGGTTGGGAATGAGCACCGCCCCGCTGGGGAACACGCCCATGTTCAGCCGGTGCAGGTTGTCGGGCGCCTGCGCGTCGTAAGTCTTGCCCTGTTCAAGCGCTACCTCTTGCATACGTTGTTCAATCAATGCCTTGGCCTGAGGATGCAGCACCAGCTCAACGCCCAACGCCTTGGCAGCGCACTGACGCGTGTGGTCGTCCGGCGTGGCACCGATACCACCGGTGGAAAACACCACATCGCCGCTGGCAAAAGCGCGCTGCAGTGCGGCGGTGATTCGCTGCGGGTCGTCGCCCACGTATTCGGCCCAGGTCAGTGGCAGGCCGCGCGCCTTGAGCAGTTCAATGACCTTGGGCAGGTGTTTGTCGGCGCGCTTGCCCGACAGGATTTCGTCGCCGATGATGAGCAGACCGAAATGCAGCGCCGCTTCAGTCGGTAGGAGAGCTTGGGTTGGATGCGTCATGGCTTAATGGTAGCGCCTGCGGCGTCTGGACGCGTCGCTCGGGTCGCGCCGCACGCTCCTGGCGCAGTGCCTGCAGCGCACCCAGGCCAAAGTGAACGAACCACAGCGACGAAAACGCAAACACCAAGGTGTAAAGCCACACGCCCAGCGGCACCAGCACCACAAAAGCGGCAGCAAACAGCACGCCCGAAGCCCAGATCACGCTGGGTGCGGCCCCCAGATAACCACAAAAAACACCGATACCCAACAACACCAGGCGATGACGCCTGAAGACTTCTTTGCGCTCATCGGCGCTGGCATGCGCTGCCAAGGCGTCAAAAGTCATCACACGGTAAGTCAGCCAACCCCAGATCAAGGGTGGCAACACCAACACCAACGGGGGTACCAGCCACAATGGCACCGACACCACCAACGCCAGCATGGCGAGCACGCTGGACAGCAGCGACCAGCTCAGGCTAGCGAGCAGCGTCGCCCCCTGTTTGCGTTGCAAGGCGGCAAAGCGTCGGTTGGCGACCATCTCGGTCAAGGCCGGTGTCATCAGCAACGACACCAGTAACAAGGACACCACCACCAGCAGCGGCGCTGCCACAAACACCAGCACCAACGGCGCCAGATAGGCGTTGATGGCCTCCGGCCCGCTCAACCGAAACCAGCCCGAGAGCGTAGCCAGCAGCCAGGATGCGCCCAACTGCGCACGCAGCACCGCCACAGCGCTGTCCCAGTACAGATAACCCAGCCCCAACGCCAACGCCACCATCAGCGCCAACGGTGCCAGCGACAGCAGCATGACTTTGGGCCGTAGGCAATCGACCAACGCGCGCCAGAAAGAATCAAACAGCAAGTGCATGGCATCAAGCATACCCGAGCGCTGGATTGGCTACATAGGCAGCATGAGAAGGTCGGCGAAGTCCGCTGTCGCTCGGAGCGCGGTTCAGAGTGATGTATGCACGAAGACATCGACGCACGGCAGGGCGACTGGGCCAGGCGCATGCGGTTTTGGGGCGAAAGCACGCGCGAAACTGAGGCCTGAACACGCCAGCACCTCAGGCGCACGCATTTCGCCCCAAAGCCCGGTCGCCTGACCCAATCACCCTGCCTCACCCGTGTCCGGTTTCACAGACCTTGCAGCAAAACAGGCTGTAGCCCTTATAAAGCAAGCGCTGGCAGCTATGAAATATGGAAGTGGTTCAAGGCTGGATGAGCGCCAGGTCAGCCGCTTCCAGCCAGCGCCACTGACCCGGCGCCAGATCCTCGGGCAGGTGCAAACCACCGATCTGCGACCGATGCAAGGCTTCGACCCGATTGCCAACGGCCGCAACCATACGTTTGACCTGGTGGTACTTGCCTTGCGTGAGTGTCAAACTGAGCTGGTGATTGGAGATTGCCTCGCACGCAGCCGCACTGACGGGCCGCGGGTCGTCGTCGAGTACCACTCCGTCCAAGAGCCGCTTGATCTGGGACTCTTCAAGCGGGTGCTTGACGGTAACCTCATACACCTTGGGCACATGGTGCCGAGGCGAACTCATGCGATGGATGAATTGACCGTCGTCGGTCAACAACAGCATGCCCGTGGTGTCCTGATCCAGCCGCCCTACCGCTTGCACCCCCTGCACCGACCCTTTTTGCGGGCGCTGACGCAACGGCGCGGGCAGCAGGGTATAGACGCTGGGGTAGGTGGAGGGTTTTTGCGAACACTCGGTGCCGGCCGGTTTGTGCAGCAGGATATAGGCTTTTTCTGCGTAGCGCCAGTCCACGCCCTGCACCCTGAAGTGCAGTTGATTTGCTCTGTTTATAAGAGCTTCTTGCGCATGTTCTACAAGGGATAGAGCCTTATTTTCATCATAAAAGGAAACCAGCCCCTGCTCGATCAAACCAGCGCAAACTCGCCGCGTGCCAAAGCCCTGCGTGTAGAGAACATCCTGCCACTGCATAGGGCAACAGACCTCAGGCAACGTGCACCGGCCACACCAGTTGCGCCGCCTCGCGGGCCGCGACCACACCTTCGTCCGTGGGGACCACCCAGACTTCGACTTGGCTCTGTGGCGCGTGAATGGCCATCAACGTGTCGCCGGTTGCCAGTGCGTTGCGTTGCTGATCCAGCAACACGCCCATCCAGCGCAGTTGCTGCCCCACTTGCGCGCGCAGAGCGGCATCGTGCTCGCCAATGCCACCGCTGAACGTAAGCACATCCAGACCTTGCATGCTGGCCGCCAGCGCGCCGCTTTCCCTAACCACACGGTAAGTAAAAAGGTCAATTGCCAATTGGGCATTGACGTTGGTCCCGGCATCACCGCGCAGGCACCGCATGTCCGCAGAAATACCCGACACCCCCAGCAACCCGCTCTGCTTGTACAGCAGCTTTTGCAAGCGATCATGGTCCCAGCCTTGTTCCAGCAGATAAAGGATGACACCGGCATCCAGCGAGCCGGTACGTGTGCCCATCATCAGGCCGTCCAGCGCCGAAAATCCCATGGTGGTGGCGCGGCTCTTGCCCCCCAGCGCGGCACACAGACTGGCGCCGTTGCCCAAGTGCGCCATCAGCACACGGCCATTGGCACGACTGGAGCAATGCTCCAGCGTGGCCATCACATACTGGTAAGACAGGCCATGAAACCCGTAGCGGCGCAGCCCCTGGTCATACAGGGCCTGCGGCAGCGCAAAACGGTATTCAAGCTCGGGCAGGGTGTTGTGAAAAGCGGTGTCAAAACAAGCGATTTGCGGCAGCCCTGCAAAAGCGTCGCGAAAGGCACGGACACCCTCCAGGTTATGCGGCTGGTGCAACGGGGCGAGTGAATTCAAGCGCGTCAGCTGCGCCAGCACCTCGTCAGTGACGATCACACTGGCGCGGTACATCGCGCCGCCATGAACCACCCGGTGTGCGACCGCCGCCAGCGTTGGCACACCCGGCAACTGCGTGAGTAAATCACGCAAGCCGTGCAACGCCTGGCGAAACACATGATCGCCCTGCAGGGCCAGCGACCGCTGCCCGGTCTGGTCTTGGTACGTCCAGCGCATGTGCGGCGCACCACCCGGCTCCAGACCTTCGATGAGTCCGCTGAGAATCTGCGGCTGAACCTGCCCCTGGTGCAATGGATAGAGCGCAAATTTGAGCGAGGAAGACCCCGCATTGACAGACAGAATAGCCATGCCGTGCGCCTACCAGACCACGCGCGCCTGCGTGCGCCGCGCGTTATGGGCCACCAGCAAGCCCAGCAGCGCAGAGGCGACCCGGTTGGACGGGCCTTCGGCACGGCTGGTCAACGCAATCGGCACGCGTGCACCCAAGACCAGCCCGGAGCCGCTGGCCCCGGCCAGGTACTCGAGCTGTTTGGCCAGCATGTTGCCGCTTTCCAGGTCTGGCACCAGAAAGATATCAGCGTGCCCGGCCACGGGTGAATTGATGTGCTTGATTTCGGCGGCCGCCATCGAAATCGCGTTGTCAAACGCCAGCGGACCGTCCAGCACGCCACCCGTGATCTGGCCACGGTCGGCCATCTTGCACAGCGCAGCCGCATCGATAGTCGAGGGAATACCGGGGTTGACCACTTCCACCGCCGACAAAATGGCTACCTTGGGTGTTTTGACGCCCATGATGCGGGCAAAGTCGATGGCGTTTTGCGTGATGTCAATTTTATCTTGCAACGACGGTCGAATGTTCAGCGCCGCATCGGTAATCAACAGCGGCTTGTGATACAGCGGCACATCAAACCGGAACACGTGCGACATGCGACGCCCGGTGCGCAGCGTGGGCTGCGCCAGCACGGCTTTGATCAGCTCGTCGGTGTGCAGGCTGCCCTTCATCAGCATCTCGACTTCACCCTTGGCCGCCATGGCAGCGGCCGTGTCAGCAGCGGCATGGCTGTGCGGCAGAGGCACGATTTCGGTTCCATTGAGATCAATGCCAGCAGCTTGCGCTACGTGGCGTATCCGCTCTTCTGGTCCGATCAGCACCGGCACAATGAGCCCGAAGCGCGCGGCGTCCATAGCACCGCTCAGTGATCCGGCATCGCAGGGATGCACCACGGCGCACCGTACCGCCGTCAGATCCTGACCAAGTGCCAGCAGTTGTTTGAATCGCTCCTGCGGATCAAAGAGCTGAATTTGTGGCGCCTGCATGCGCGGCAAGCGCACTTTGGTCATCGGCGCGAGTACCCGCGCAGTGCCACTCAGAACACAAACACCGCGCTGGTTGAGCACCTGACAGTCCAGCTCCAGACTGTGGTCCTGGGCATTCTTGGAGCTCACCGTAACAGTGACGGTCAGTGTGTCTCCCACCCGCACCGGCTTGGCGAAATGCAACGCCTGGTCCAGATAAATTGTGCCGGGGCCCGGAAATTGTGTGCCCAGCAAAGCCGAAATCAGCGCACCGCTCCACATGCCATGCGCAATAACGCCGTGAAACAGGGTGTCGCTGGCGTATTCGGGATCAAGGTGCGCTGGATTGGTATCGCCCGAGACAGCGGCAAAAGCCCGGATATCTTCCAGCGTCAAGGTGCGCAGCAAACGCGCCGACTGTCCCAACGTAATCTCGTCAAAAACAAAATTTTCAATCAGTTCGTTGTCAATCTCGATGTTCATGATATTGGACTCAAAAAATAAAACTAACCCAGCGGCTGCCAGTCTTTGGTGTGCCATCCGTCGGCACCAGGCTTGAAACCCTGCGCCAACAAGTGTTTGTGCGCCTGCTCCAACATCTCGCGTGTGACCTGCAGACCACCGTTCTCAATACTGGTGCGTTCCAAGTGGTAGCGCAACACCACCAATGCGCGCAGTTCTTCTTTCAGATGCGCGACGCGTCGGTCCACCGAAGGTGTCGGTACGGCCACCGTGCCGGCAACGCTATTTCTGCGCTCTTCAGGCACAAACGCCGCTGTCGGTTGTGACAAGATGGCGTCAAATGCCTGGGCATTGTCCATGTCAACACCCAACCCGATTGCCAGCCGGGCGATACGGGCACTGAGCGCCTCTAGCGAGGTGGTCAGTCGCAGGTTGAAATCATCGTGCATGAGAGTGAGCGTTGAATGGCGTGCTTGTGTCCGTGGGCGACGCCAGCAGCGTTTGGCACCCGTTTGAATGTGTGCGGATTTTAGGGTAATCCCTAGGTTTTGTCGCCTCTTCGCGAACTGTCTTGCGTTGGCGCAAAAAAATTCAAGTAATGGCCATCTGACATCCACGCCCGATGGCAAGGCACAAAAAAACCCGCCGTAGCGGGTTTTTTTGCAGGGTACAGACAGCTTACTTGCTACGCGTACCAACCACCTCAACTTCAACACGGCGGTTCTTGGCGCGGCCAGAGGATGTCTTGTTGTCTGCCACAGGCTGGGCTTCACCCTTGCCTTCGGTATACACACGGTTCTTTTCAATGCCCTTGGACACCAAGTAAGCCTTGACAGCTTCCGAACGTTTGACAGACAGTTTTTGGTTGTAGCCGTCAGGACCGGTTGCATCGGTGTGACCAACGGCAATGATGACTTCGAGATTGATGCCTTTCACCTTGCCCACCAAATCGTCCAGCTTGGCTTTGCCTTCCGGCTTAAGCACGGCCTTGTCGAAAGCAAAGAAAGCATCGGCAGCGTAGGTCACTTTGGCCGGAGCGGCAGGGGCCACAACAGGTGCCGGAGCAGGTTGGGGAGCAGGCGCAGCCACGGGTGCAGGTGCCGGTGCCGGTGCGGCAGCAGGTGCCGGGGCCGGAGCTGCCTTGGGCGCAACGATCGCGCCATCACAGCCTACAGCGGCCGTGGCAGGTGTCCAGTTGGCATCGCGCCAGCACAATTCATTGGTACCGTTCTTCCACACCGTGCCATCGGCAGCACGCCAGTTGTCAATCGACTGGGCACTTGCTACAGTGGCCAGAGCTGCGGTGGCGATCAACATCGTCAATTTATTCAACTTTTTCATGATTCTCCTAAAGGAAAAGGCCGCAGCAAAGCGGCGGGAACTAAAAACGCACGACCAATATGCTATCCAAACTGGACGTTGGATTCATTGTGCCACAACGCCAACTGGGGCAACTGTACGCCAGAACACACAACGCAGTCCAAGGAAAAAGGGAACCAAAATTTGACAAGATCGTTGCCCGACAGCCACATCGTCACCGCTTAAAATGACCGATCCACCTCGATTTGCCTGACCCAATCCCCGCCCATGACCCAATTCGCCAAAGATACCCTGCCCACCAGCCTTGCGGACGAAATGCGCCGCAGTTACCTGGATTACGCCATGAGCGTGATCGTGGGGCGCGCCCTGCCGGACGCACGCGACGGACTCAAACCGGTGCACCGGCGCGTGTTGTTCGCCATGCATGAGCTGGGCAACGACTGGAACAAGGCGTACAAGAAGTCGGCTCGTATCGTCGGTGACGTGATTGGTAAATACCACCCGCACGGCGACAGCGCGGTCTATGACACCATCGTGCGCATGGCACAGGATTTTTCCCTGCGCCACATGCTGGTGGACGGTCAAGGCAACTTTGGGTCCGTCGATGGCGACAGCGCCGCCGCGATGCGTTACACCGAAATCCGGCTGGCCAAAATTGCGCATGAGATGCTGGCCGACATCGACAAGGAAACCGTTGACTTCGGCCCCAACTACGACGGCTCTGAAAAAGAACCGCTGGTACTGCCCGCGCGGCTACCCAACCTGCTGGTTAACGGCAGCGCCGGCATTGCGGTGGGCATGGCCACCAACATTCCGCCGCACAACCTCAACGAAGTGGTGGATGCCTGCCTGCACCTGCTGAAGAACCCGGATGCATCCATCGATGAGCTGATGGAAATCGTCCCGGCGCCCGACTTTCCCACCGCCGGCATCATCTACGGCATCGAAGGCGTGCGTGAAGGCTACCGCACCGGGCGCGGTCGCGTGGTGATGCGCGCCAAGTGCCATTTTGAAGACATTGACAAAGGTCAGCGCCAGTCGATCATCGTCGATGAAATTCCGTATCAGGTGAACAAAAAAACCCTGCAAGAACGCATGGCCGAACTGGTGCACGAGAAAAAGCTCGAGGGCATCAGCCACATCCAAGACGAATCGGACAAATCGGGCATGCGCCTGGTGATCGAACTCAAGCGTGGCGAAGTGCCTGAGGTGGTGCTCAACAATCTGTACAAGCAGACCCAGTTGCAAGACACGTTCGGCATGAACATGGTGGCGCTGATCAACGGCCAGCCCAAGCTGTGCAACCTGAAAGACCTGATTGAGGTCTTCATCAACCACCGCCGCGAAGTCGTTACGCGGCGCACCGTGTTCGAGCTGCGCAAGGCGCGCGAGCGTGGCCACGTGCTTGAAGGCCTAGCCGTCGCCTTGGCCAACATCGATGAGTTCATCCGCATCATCCGCGAGTCGCCCACCCCGCCGGTGGCCAAGGCAGAGTTGATGACGCACGCCTGGGACAGCCAATTGGTGCGTGAGATGCTCACCCGCGCCCGCGCAGATGGCGGCATGGTCAACGCTGACGATTACCGTCCCGAAGGGCTGGAGCGCCAGTTTGGCATGGGCCAGGACGGCCTGTACCGCCTGAGCGAAACGCAAGCCGGTGAAATTCTGCAAATGCGCCTGCAACGCCTGACCGGTCTGGAGCAGGACAAGATCGTGGCCGAGTACAAAGAGGTGATGGGCGAGATCGATAACCTGCTCGACATCCTGGCCCGGCCCGAGCGCGTGTCGGTCATCATCGGAGACGAACTCGGTGCCATCAAGACCGAATTTGGCCAGACCAAACTGGGCGCACGGCGCTCGCTGGTGGAGCATTCATCGTTCGACCTGTCCACCGAAGACCTGATCACTCCCACCGACATGGTGGTCACGCTCAGCCACAGCGGCTACATCAAGAGTCAACCCTTGAGCGAATACCGCGCGCAGCGCCGTGGCGGACGCGGCAAACAGGCTACTGCTACCAAAGAAGACGACTGGGTAGACCAGCTCTTCATTGCCAACACGCACGACTACATCCTGTGTTTTTCCAACCGCGGACGGCTGTACTGGCTCAAGGTGTGGGAAGTGCCGCAAGGCTCGCGTGGCTCGCGCGGGCGGCCCATCGTGAACATGTTTCCGCTGCAAGAGGGCGAAAAAGTCACCGTGGTGCTGGCGCTCACCGGCGCAGCGCGCACTTTCCCCGACAACCGTTACGTGTTCATGGCCACCAGCATGGGCACGGTCAAGAAGACAGCGCTGGACGAATTCAGCAATCCGCGCAAGGCCGGCATCATCGCGGTCGATCTGGACGACGGCGACTACCTGATTGGCGCGGCGCTGACCGACGGCCAGCACGACGTGATGCTGTTTTCCGACGGCGGCAAAGCGGTGCGCTTTGACGAAAACGACGTGCGCCCGATGGGCCGTCAGGCGCGCGGCGTGCGCGGCATGATGCTCGAAGACGGCCAGAGCGTGATCGCCATGCTGGTGGCTGAAGATGAAACCCAAAGCGTCTTGACCGCCACTGCAAACGGTTACGGCAAGCGCACCAGCATCGCCGAATACACGCGCCACGGTCGTGGCACCAAGGGCATGATCGCGATCCAGCAGAGCGAGCGCAATGGCAAGGTGGTAGCGGCCACGCTGGTGCACGCCGACGACGAGATCATGCTCATCACCGACACCGGCGTGCTGGTGCGTACCCGCGTGAGCGAAATCCGCGAGCTGGGCCGGGCCACACAAGGCGTGACGCTGATCGGGCTGGACGCGGGCTCTACCCTGAGCGGTCTGCAACGCATCGTGGAAAACGACGCCATCCCAGCGGCCGATGGCGCGGACGACCTCCCGGCCGAGGATACCCCGCCAGCCACCGAATGACTATCTATTCAATAGCTTGTAGCGCATATAAATCAAGGGCCAGAGCCTTATTTCTTATCTATTTTTTGAGATGACCCGTCCCTATAATTTTTCTGCCGGACCGGCCGCCATGCCAGAGGAGGTGCTCATGCAGGCCGCCGCCGAGATGCTTGACTGGCACGGCAGTGGCATGGGCGTGATGGAAATGAGCCATCGCGGCAAGGAGTTTGGCCAGATTTACGCCGAGGCCGAAGCCGACCTGCGCGAACTGCTGGCGGTGCCGGCCCACTTCAAGCTGCTGTTCATGCAAGGCGGTGGCCTGGCTGAAAACGCCATCGTGCCGCTGAACCTGTCGCGCGGCCAGAACGCCGACTTTGTCGTCACCGGCAGCTGGAGCCAGAAGTCTGCCCTTGAAGCCAAGCGCTACTGCGCCGTGCGCGAGGTCGCTACCACCCAGGCCAGCGGCTTTACCACCCTGCCCGCTCCTTCGCAATGGCAGCTCAGCGCCCGCCCCGCCTACGTGCATATCTGCTCCAACGAGACCATCAACGGTGTGGAATACCCTACGCTGCCCGACCTGAAGGCGCTGGGTTGCGACGCGCCGCTGGTGATTGACTTTTCGTCGCATGTGGCCTCACGCCCGGTGGATTGGTCGCGCGTTGGCCTGGCCTTTGGCGGCGCGCAAAAAAACCTGGGCCCCGCCGGGTTGACGCTGGTGGTGGTGCGCGACGATCTGCTCGATCGCGCCCTGCCCATCTGCCCCAGCGCGTTCAATTACAAGACCGTGGCCGACAACCAGTCGATGTTCAACACACCGCCCACCTACTCGATGTATGTGGCCGGTCTGGTGTTCAAGTGGCTCAAGCGCCAGGGGGGCATTGCGGCCATCGAAGCACGCAACATCGCCAAGGCCGAGCTGCTGTACGCCGCCATCGACCAGTCAGAGTTGTACGTCAACCGCGTCGATGTGGCCTGCCGTTCGCGCATGAACGTGCCGTTTTACCTGCGCGACGAGCGCCTGAACGAGGCCTTTTTGGCCGGTGCCCGCGAGCGTGGCCTGCTGCAGCTCAAAGGACACAAATCGGTCGGCGGCATGCGCGCCAGCATCTACAACGCGATGCCGCTTGCGGGGGTGCAGGCGCTGGTGGCTTATCTGCGCGACTTCGAAGCACGTCACGGCTGAGCCCGGTATAAACCACCGTCGTCCACTGTCGTCTTATTCAACCCGTCTGCAACACCCATGGCCAAGACCCTGCCTGAATTACGCGACCAGATTGACGCCGTGGACCGCGAACTGCTGGCCCTGCTGAACCGGCGCGCGGCGCTAGCGCATGAGGTGGGCGAAGTGAAAAAGCTCGACGGCTCGGCCGTGTTTCGCCCCGACCGTGAAAACCAGGTCATCCACAACCTGCAAGCGCGCAACGCCGGGCCGCTCAAGCAATTGAGTGTGGCCATCCTCTGGCGCGAAATCATGTCGGCCTGCCGTGCGCTGGAGGCGCCGCAACGCGTCGCTTTTCTGGGCCCGGCGGGCACCTTCAGCGAGCAGGCGGCGATCCAGTTCTTTGGCGCCAGCATGGCGCGCGTGCTGTGCATCAGCATCGACGAGGTGTTTCGCGCCACGGCAGCGGGCAGCGCCGAATTTGGCGTGGTGCCGATCGAAAATTCATCCGAGGGCGTGATCTCGCGCTCGCTCGACCTGCTGCTCAATTCGCCGCTGCACATCATCGGCGAAACCAGCTTTCTGGTACGCCACAACCTGCTGCGCCTGGAGCCTGCGCTGCACGACATTGAAGCCGTTTATGCGCACCCGCAAGCGCTGGCGCAGTGCCAAGACTGGCTCACCACCCACCTCCCCCACGCGGATCGACGCGCCGCACCCAGCAACGCCGAAGGCGCGCGCCTGGCCGCCACCAACCCGGCCTGGGCGGCCATTGCCAGCGAACGCGCCGGCAGCGAATTTGGCTTGCACGTGGCCTCGTACGCGATCCAGGACGACGCCTTCAACCGCACGCGCTTTGCGGTGATCTGCCTGCCGCAAACCATGGCTGCACCCGCGCCCAGCGGCAACGACTGCACGAGCCTGATCGTCTCGGTCAACAACCGCCCCGGCGCGGTACACGACCTGCTGGTGCCGCTCAAGAAACACGGCGTTTCCATGACCCGCTTCGAGTCACGCCCGGCACGCTCCGGTCAATGGGAATACTACTTTTACATTGACCTGGCAGGCCACCCGTCGCAGTCCAACGTTGCAGCCGCACTGGAAGAGTTGCGCAGCCTGTGTGCCTTTTACAAGGTGCTCGGTAGCTACCCGGTGACGGAATGATGTTCGAGCAACTGGGCCTGATCGGATGCGGCCTGATGGGGGGGTCGTTTGCATTGGCACTCAAGAAGGCCGGTCTGGTCAAACGTGTGGTGGGTTACAGCAAGTCGCCCTCCACCACCGACCGGGCGCGCCAGCTTGGCGTGATCGACGTGGAAGCTCCGTCGGCGTTGCTGGCCGTTTCGGGCGCGGACATCGTTCTGATCGCCGTACCGGTGGCGTCGTCGGAAGCCACCTTTAAATCCATCCGGGATAGGGTCACGCCGCAAACGCTGATCATGGACGTGGGCTCCACCAAAAACGACGTGGTGCAGGCGGCACGCCGCGGCCTGCAAGAGCTGGCTGCGTCGTTTGTTCCCGCGCATCCGATTGCCGGCAAGGAACTCGCGGGGGTGGAAAACGCCGACGCGGACCTGTACCGTGGTTGCCAAGTGATCCTGACCCCAACCGACATCACCCGCAGCGATCATTTGCAACGCGCCACTGAAGTGTGGCGTGCCGTGGGCAGCCGCATCGTGCACATGACGCCTGAAGCGCACGATGCCACATTCGCGGCCGTCAGCCATCTGCCGCATCTGCTGTCTTTTGCCTTGATGAATGCGGTGTGTGGCCAATCGCGCGGGCAGAATTTTCTGGCGCTGGCCGGTCCCGGTTTTCGCGACGCCACGCGCATCGCTGCCAGTGACCCGGCGGTGTGGCGCGATATTTTTTTGGCCAACCGCTCCGAGGTGTTGGCGCAGTGCCAGTTGTTGCGCGACCAGCTTCAGTTGTTTGAGACCGCCATGCAAGGCGCGGATCAGCGGGTGCTGGAAGCGCTGATCACCCAGGCCAGCAGCGCGCGCGCGCACTGGCGCATGACCGAGATCACCTGATTCCCATGTTCGACACGGTTTTTCTGGACATTCCGCCTCTAACCTCGGCCCATGGCAGCGTCACCCTGCCCGGCTCCAAGAGCATTTCGAACCGCGTGCTGTTGCTGGCCGCGCTGTGTCAAGGGGTGACCCAGGTGCACGACGTGCTGGACTCGGACGACACCCGCGTCATGCTGGAAGCGCTCCGGACTCTTGGATGCGGTGTCGAGCAACAGGGCCGCAGCGTCACGATCCACGGCATGGCCGGGCAGCCCAGACAAGCATCTGCCAAGTTGTTCATGGGCAATGCGGGCACCGCCATCCGCCCGCTGACGGCGGCACTGGCAGTGCTGGGCGGCGACTATGAATTGCGCGGTGTACCCCGCATGCATGAGCGCCCCATCGGCGATCTGGTGGACGCGCTCAAGCAATTGGGCTGCCAGATCGATTACCTGGAAAAGCCCGGCTACCCGCCGCTGCACATTGGACAACCGCAACTGTGTCTGGGCAAACCGATCCGCGTGCGCGGCGACGTGTCGAGCCAGTTTCTCACCGCGCTGTTGATGGCGCTGCCCCTGGTGGCCCGGCAAGACGTGGTGATCGAGGTGGTGGGTGAGCTGATCTCGCGACCCTACATTGACATCACGCTGAACCTGTTGGAGCGCTTCAACGTGCCGGTGCAGCGTGACGGCTGGCAGCGCTTTACCATTCCTGCGGGCAGCGCGCTGCGCTCACCCGGTCAGATCCACGTTGAGGCAGATGCCTCATCCGCTAGTTATTTCATAGCTATTGGCGCTTTGGCAGCAAGGGCCGAGGAACAAAAGAATATCAAAATATTAGGGGTGGGTGCGGCCTCCATCCAGGGTGACATCCGCTTTATCGACGCAGCCCGACAAATGGGCGCGCACGTGGCCTCTGGCGACAACTGGCTGGAAGTCTCGCGCACGGTGTGGCCACTGCGCGCCATCGATCTTGACTGCAACCACATCCCCGACGCGGCCATGACGCTGGCGATGCTGGCCCTCTACGCCGACAGTACCAGCACGCTGCGCAACATTGGCAGCTGGCGCGTCAAGGAAACCGACCGCATTGCGGCCATGGCCTGTGAGTTGCGCAAACTCGGTGCAACCGTCGAGGAAGGCCCGGACTTCATCCGCATCACCCCGCCCGCTAATGCGCAGCAGTGGCGCGCCGCCAGCATCAGCACTTACGACGACCATCGCATGGCCATGTGCTTTTCTTTGGCCGCGTTCAACCCAGCCGGACTGGCGGTGCGCATCCAGCACCCGGCGTGCGTGGCCAAGACCTTTCCGGACTATTTCGAGACCATGTTCGGGTTGGTTCAAGCGCGGGCCGAGCAGATCCCGGTGATCTGTATCGACGGTCCGACCGCTTCAGGCAAGGGCACCTTGGCAGCGGCACTGGCCAAGGCGCTGGGTTACCACCTGCTGGACTCGGGCGCGCTGTACCGCATCACCGCGTTGGCTGCGGCACGTGCCGGGCTAGCGCTGGACGCCGCTGCTGAACCCCACATCGCCGCACTGGCGCGTACCCTGTCGATCGAATTTTCAGACGACCGCGTGCTGCTCGCGGGCGCGGACGTCAGCCAGGACATCCGCACCGAACAAGTGGGCATGGACGCCTCCATCATCTCGGCCTTGCCGCAGGTGCGCGCCGCGCTGGTGGCGTTGCAACACGGTTTTTCCAAGCTGCCCGGCCTAGTGGCAGATGGGCGCGACATGGGCACCGTCATCTTTGCGCGCGCCACGCTCAAGGTGTTTTTAACTGCCAGCGCCGACCGACGCGCGCAACGGCGTTACAAGCAACTGATTTCAAAAGGAATTTCGACTACAATTGCGACCCTTCGCGCCGACCTGCAAGCGCGTGATGCGCGCGACACGTCGCGCAGCGTCGCACCCCTGCAAGCCGCGCCAGACGCCCAGTTACTGGACAACTCTGACCTGTCGATTCAAGCGTCGGTCGATCAGGTGTTGTACTGGTGGCAAGGCAAACAGCCGTTTTGACCTGTCAAAGCGGCTGAAACTGTAGCGATTCACCCCGCTGCAACCGGCCCTCAGCCGACTTTTTTGCATCGCAACGGTGCGCTGCGGTTGAGGTTCAAAAAACGTAACCCCACGGGTCAAACCGTGTTTTAACCTGCGGTTCGCGCCGCATCACAACATGTCTGAATCTTTTGCCGCCCTGTTTGAAGAATCCTTGCAACGCACCGAAATGCGACCCGGTGAAGTCATCACCGCCGAAGTTGTTCGCATCGACCACAGCTTTGTGGTGGTCAATGCCGGCCTCAAGTCCGAGGCCTACGTGCCGCTGGAAGAGTTCAAGAACGACCAAGGCGAAATCGAAGTCCAGGTCGGCGACTTTGTCTCGGTGGCCATTGGCTCCATTGAAAACGGCTACGGTGACACCATCCTGAGCCGCGACACGGCCAAGCGCCTGGCGTCCTGGATGGCGTTGGAAAAAGCGCTGGAAACCGGCGAATTCGTCACCGGCACCACCAGCGGCAAGGTCAAGGGCGGCCTAACCGTGCTGGTCAACGGCATCCGTGCTTTCTTGCCCGGCTCGTTGGTCGATACCCGCCCCACCAAAGACCTGACGCCATACGAGAACAAGACCCTTGAGTTCAAGGTTATCAAACTTGACCGCAAGCGCAACAACGTGGTGCTCTCCCGCCGCGCCGTGGTTGAAGCCAGTATGGGCGAAGAGCGCGCCAAACTGATGGAAACGCTGCGCGAAGGCGCCATCGTTCAAGGTGTGGTGAAAAACATCACCGAATACGGCGCGTTTGTCGATCTGGGCGGTATCGACGGCCTGCTGCACATCACCGACATGGCCTGGCGCCGTGTCCGTCACCCGTCTGAAGTGGTCACCGCTGGTCAGGAAATCACCGCCAAGATCCTCAAGTTTGACACCGAGAAAAACCGCGTCTCCTTGGGTCTCAAACAAATGGGCGACGACCCGTGGATGGGCGTGAACCGCCGCTACCCCTCGGGCACCCGCATGTTTGGCAAGATCACCAACATCGCCGACTACGGCGCGTTTGTGGAACTCGAACCCGGCATCGAAGGCCTGGTGCACGTGTCTGAAATGGACTGGACCAACAAGAACGTGGCACCGGCCAAGATCGTGGCGCTGGGCGACGAGGTCGAAGTCATGGTGCTCGAGATTGATGAAGACAAGCGTCGCATCAGCCTGGGCATGAAGCAGTGCAAGGCCAACCCGTGGCAAGAATTCGCCCAGAACACCAAGCGCGGCGACCGCGTCAAGGGCCCCATCAAGTCGATCACCGACTTTGGCGTGTTTGTGGGTCTGGCTGCTGGCATCGACGGTCTGGTGCACCTGTCTGACCTGTCTTGGAACGAGCCCGGTGAAGCCGCTGTGCGCGAATACAAGAAGGGCCAGGAAGTGGAAGCCATCGTGCTGGCCGTGGATGTGGACCGCGAGCGCATCTCGCTGGGTATCAAACAGCTTGACTCTGATCCCTTCACCACCTTTGCCTCGATCAATGACAAGGGCGCTGTCGTCACCGGCAAGGTCAAATCAGTCGATGCCAAGGGTGCCGAGGTGCTGCTGGGCGACGACATCATCGGTTACCTGCGTGCCTCAGAAATTTCTCGTGACCGGGTCGAAGACGCGCGCAACGTTCTCAAAGAAGGTGACGAAGTCAGCGCTGTGGTGGTCAATATCGATCGCAAGAGCCGCAACATCCAGCTGTCGATCAAGGCCAAGGACGCCGCCGACCAGAGCGAGGCCATGGCCCACCTGAGCCAACAATCCGCCCGTGAGAACGCGGGTACGACCAGCCTGGGCGCTCTGCTGCGCGCCAAGTTGGACAACAACTAAATCCTCGGCCGTTGTCGTCACGACCGGCGCCGTCACGGGCTGACCGGTCGTTTTTTTGGATGAAAGTGTTGCCATGACCCGCTCTGATCTTGTAGAAAAAATCGCCGAACGTTTTGGCCAGCTCACGCTGCGTGATGCGGAATTTGCCGTCAAGTCCATTATGGACGCCATGAACGAAGCGCTGGCACGTGGTCACCGCATTGAAATCCGTGGTTTTGGCAGTTTTTCAGTAAACCACCGTTTACCGCGCCTGGGTCGCAATCCGCGCAGCGGTGAAAGTGTCGAAATTCCGGAAAAGCGCGTGCCTCACTTCAAACCAGGCAAGGCGTTGCGCGAAGCCGTCGATGCGCACACACCTGAGCTGATCGAGACCGCGCCGACAGAGTGACACCCAGCGCGTCGTCATGCACCCGGCGTTGATCAGACCTTTACAATTTCGACGCACGGGGTCACTACCATGAAGAATTTGTTCTGGCTGCTCAAATGGATGCTCAAGGCAGCCATTTTTTTTACCCTGTTCGCTTTTGCCCTGAATAACGAACAGCCCGTCACGGTGCACTTTTTCTTTGGCAACCAATGGCAGTCGTCCTTGGTGCTGGTGGTCTTGTTGACGTTCGCCATGGGCGTCGCGGTCGGCGTGTTAGGCATGATTCCTTGGCGCTGGCGGCAGCGGCACCTGGCACAACCCAAAGACGTTGTGTCAACCGCTTCCAACACCCCTGCACACAGCGACGCACCGACCATGGTGCAACCCGCGTACAGCGATGGACTTTGACTTAAGCTGGATTTTGCTGGGGCTGCCCCTGGCTTTTGTGCTGGGGTGGGTCTCCTCGCGCCTGGACCTGCGGCAAATCCGTCTGGAAGACCGCAACACACCCAAGGCCTACTTTCGTGGCCTGAACTACCTGCTCAACGAACAGCAAGACCAGGCCATTGACGCTTTCATAGAGGCAGTCCAGAACGACCCGGACACCTCTGAACTGCACTTTGCGCTGGGCAACCTGTTTCGCCGTCGGGGCGAATATCAGCGTGCCGTGCGCGTGCACGAGCACCTGCTGTCGCGCGGCGACCTCAGCCAGGGTGATCGCCACCGGGCCCAGCACGCGTTGGCACTGGACTTCCTGAAAGCCGGCTTGCTGGACCGCGCCGAAGAAGCGCTGCGCAAACTGGAGGGGACGCCCTTCGAACAAGAGGCACGCCTGGCGCTGCTGGCCAATTACGAGCGCAGCCGCGACTGGGCGTTGGCCGCTGAAGTGGCCGAAAAACTCGAGCAGGCTGGCCAAGGCAACTTCTCCCTGCGCCTGGCGCATTACCTGTGTGAGCAAGCCGCGCACGCCAACAGTCAGGGCAACGACGAACAGGCACATCAGTTGTTGCAGCAAGCCATTGAGCGTGCGCCGCAGGCTGCGCGCGCGCGGCTGCAACTGGCACACCTGTATGCACAGCAGGGTCAGCAAACACAAGCGCAGCGCTTGCTGTTGCAGGCGCTGGAGCACACACCAGCGGCAGCACCGCTGATTGCCGGCCCGCTGGCCGAGGTCAGTTTGGCATTGCAGCAAACCGCCACACCCTTTACCCGGCTGCAAGCCATTTACGACGCCAGCCCGGCGCTGGACGTGCTGGACGCTTTGGTCCGCCTGGCACCGGGCAACACGCCGCTCACAGAGCGTGAACTCTACGCGCGTCATCTGGCACACGCACCGTCACTGGTAGCCGCCACGCGCTGGATCGCGCAGGAAAAGCTGGAGCACGAGCAATTCCACCCGCAAGTGCAGCGCGCACTGGACCAGGCGGTGCAGCCTTTGCTGCGCTACCGCTGCGCCGCCTGCGGTTTTGAAGCGAGCCAGCATTTCTGGCAGTGCCCGGGTTGTCAGACCTGGGACAGTTATCCCGCATGCCGGGTTGAAGAGTTATGACATACGCCCCCATTTCCCCTGAACAACTTGCCCAAGCCCGCGTGCTCGTCGTCGGTGACGTCATGCTCGACCGCTATTGGTATGGCGCAGTGGATCGCATCAGCCCCGAGGCCCCCGTGCCTGTGGTGCGCGTGACGCGTGAAGAAGAGCGCAACGGGGGTGCCGCCAACGTCGCCTACAACGTCGTCACCTTGGGTGCCCAGGCCTCACTGCTGACGGTGGTTGGAGAAGACGAAGCCAGCCACCGGCTCGAGGCACTGGTGGCCGACACAGGTATCCAAACCCATTTTGGTCGTGACCCCGATCTGAAGACCACGGTCAAGCTGCGTGTCATCGGGCGCCAGCAACAACTGTTGCGCATGGACTTTGAAAACACCCCGACCACCGAGCTGCTGGCCTCGCAAACGGCGACCTTCATCGACCTGCTGCCCAGCCACCAAGCGGTACTGTTTTCAGACTATGGCAAAGGTGGCCTGGCGCACGTCAGTGACATGATCGAGCGTGCCCGCGCTGCTGGCAAACCGATCTTGATCGACCCCAAGGGCAGCGACTACGCCCGCTACCGGCATGCCAGCGCCATCACACCCAACCGCGCTGAATTGCAGCAGGTGATCGGTGCCTGGCATAACGAAGCCGATTTGCAGACCAAAGTGCACGCCTTGCGCCAACGCCACCACATCCAGGCGCTGGTGCTCACGCGCAGCGAAGAAGGCATGACGCTGTTTGACGACGAGGGTCAGGTCAGCGTAAGCGCCCAAGCGCGCGAGGTGTTCGATGTGACCGGCGCGGGTGACACCGTGATCGCCACACTGGCGGCAATGATGGCGGCTGGCATGAGTCTGCGTGAGGCCATGCCGTTGGCCAACCGTGCCGGTGGTATCGTGGTGGGCAAGTTTGGCACTGCCACCGTTTCCTACCAGGAGTTACTCGCATGACCCGTATCGTAGTCACCGGCGCGGCCGGTTTTATTGGCAGCAACATCGTCAAGGGGCTCAACGCGCGGGGCTTGACCGACATCATTGCAGTGGACGACCTGACGCAAGGCGACAAGTTTTGTAATCTGGCAGATTTGCAGATTGCAGACTATGTGGATGCCGACGATTTTTACGACGCTTTCGCCAGTGGCGCATATGGGCAAGTGGAGGCCATCTTCCATGAAGGTGCGTGCAGCGACACCATGGAAATGAACGGCAAGTACATGATGCAAAACAACTTTGCCACTTCGGTGCAGTTGTATCAGGCATGCCAGAAGCGCGGCGCGCGGCTGCTGTATGCGTCCAGCGCCGCCACCTACGGTGGTTCCGATACCTTCCGCGAAGAACCTGCCTTTGAGCTGCCACTGAACGTGTATGGTTATTCCAAACTGTTATTCGACCAGCGCATGCGCCGTGAATGTGGCAACGAATTCCAGCGCGCGTTCTCCGGCAAAACCATGCAGGTGGTGGGTTTCAGATACTTCAATGTGTATGGCCCGCGTGAACAGCACAAGGGTCGCATGGCCAGCGTGGCGTTTCACCAGTTCAACCAGTTCAAGGCCGAGGGCAAGGTCAAGCTGTTTGGTGACTACGGTGGCTACGGTGCCGGTGCGCAAATGCGCGACTTTGTTTTTGTGGATGACGTCGTGGCGGTGAACCTTTGGTTTTTTGACCACCCGGGTATTTCAGGCATCTTCAACCTGGGTACCGGGCGAGCGCAGCCGTTCAACGACATTGCGGTGGCCGTGGTCAACACGCTGCGGCAGATCAATGGCCAGGCGTCGCTGTCCTTGCCAGAGCTAGCGGCTGCCAAGCTCATCGACTACATTGCCTTTCCGGATGCGCTGCGCGGTAAATACCAGTGCTACACGCAGGCCGATCTGAGCGCGCTGCGCGCCACCGGTTGCGACCACACTTTTGACGATGTACAAAGCGGTGTGGCAAAGTACGTTCATTGGCTTGCCCAACCATAATTCGTCTTAAGGAGTGCCCTCATGCTGAAAACCATCATCGCCCTGCTGACCACACTGGCCACTACCCTGTGCCTTGCCGCGGCGCTGGACATCAACCAGGCCACCGAAGCCGAGCTTGACAGCATCAAGGGCATCGGCCCTGGCACGTCCAGCAAAATCATGGAAGAACGCAAAAAAGGCAAGTTCAAGGACTGGGCTGATTTTGTGTCTCGCGTCAAAGGCATTGGCGACAAGAAGGCAACCCAATTTTCTGAGCAGGGCGTGACGGTCAACGGTGCGCTGTTCAAAGCCGCCAAGCCAGCGCCATCTGCGCCGGTACGTAAGGCCCTCTGAACGGGCCAGCAGATGCTGTCTGTCCTTGCCATTTGCATTGGCGCCTGCGTGGGAGCATTGGCGCGCTGGGGTCTGGGTCTGTGGCTCAACCCGGGCGCGCTTTTGCCTGTGGGTACCTTGGCGGCCAACTGGATCGGCGGCTACCTGATCGGCATTGCGGTGGCCGTATTCCAGGCGTTACCGCACCTAGAACCAGCTTGGCGATTGGCCATCATCACCGGTTTTTTGGGCGCATTGACCACTTTTTCGAGCTTTTCTGCTGAAGTCGTGGGCATGCTCGGGCAACAACGCTATTTGCTGGGTTTTGGCACCGCCGCTTTGCACCTGTTTGGGTCGCTGCTGTTGACACTGGCGGGCATCAAAACCGCATCGCTGTTTCTGACGCTGACGACGCAAACCACAACGTAAGACGCCACGCCAGCATCCGATACGGCGGTGTCAGCCGCCACCGCGCTGCATGTACAGGTCAAAGCGCTGCATGAACGCGTTGCGCGTGGCATCGTCCACACCGGCAAACCTGAAGTCCACCAGCAATCGGGGCATCTGCACCAGACCGATCACACGCGGCGGTGCCTCCTGCCACTTGAGCCCCAGCGCGCCGTCACCCAAGCGCACCCCGGCGCTGGCATCATGCAACTTCCAGAATACATCTCCTAGCGCCTGTGGCAACCAGTGCAGCCACTGTGCGGGCGTGCACGCCATGTCGCGCTGAAAGATTTCAGGGTAAGTTTGATACATGATTGATAGCTGTGTGCGCTTATTCAATAAGGGCCAGAGCCAATTTTCATCAATAATCTAACCACCAGCAATAGGTGGCCAGATGGCCAGCACATCCTGTTCTTGCAACACCTTTTCAGCGCGATGCTCTGGCGCCACGTAATGCCCGTTCACCAGCACCAGGTGCACCCATTTTTCTGGCAAACGTTGCTGCTCAATGAGCTGGCTGATCGTCAGGTCAGAAGCCACATCCAGGTCCACACAATTGGTGTATTTGGCGTGATCCGGCAAATAATCGGTTAACGATGCGAAAAGCTTCAAAGTGATTTTCATGCGATCAGTTTAGCGTTGAAAAAGCAGCATGCGTGTCACTGTCCGAATGCCCACACGCCCGGCAAACACAATCAATCGTTGCCGTTGACAGGTGCAGCAAGGGCTTGCCAAGCCATCAACAGATGGACAAGGTCTTGAGCACGATTTTTAATCCATTTACCGGCGCCAGAACTGGGGCACAAACAGCACCATCACCGCCAGCAGCTCCAGCCGCCCCATCCACATGGCCACCGTGCAGACCCAGGTTTGAAAGTCGGTCAGCACGCCAAAGTTGGCAGCCGGCCCCACCACCCCCATGGCCAACCCAATGTTGTTGACCGTAGCGACCACAGCCGAAAACGCGCTGACGATGTCCAACCCGGACAACAGCAGCAGCATGGTCAGCCCAATGGTGCTGGCCACATAAATCAGCATGAACGCCACGACCGATGCCATCACTTGCGGCTGGATCACCGTGCGCCCCAAGGTCACCGGATTGACCACACTGGGATGCACTGCACGCACCAGCTCGCGGTGCGCGCGTTTGAAAAGCAAGATCATGCGCACCATCTTGATGCCACCGCCGGTGGATCCCGCACACGACACAAAACAGCCCAGCGACATCATGGCCACCGGCGCAAACACGGGCCACAGGGTAAAGTCCTGCGACGCATATCCGGTGGTGGTGGCCAACGAGACCACATGAAACGCAGCAGCGCGCAGGTCTTGCAACCCGGTTGCCTGACTGCCGTTGACCGCCAGCACCAGCGCCACCACCATCACCGCCAGCAACAGCACCAGCAAATAAGCCCTGACCTCCAGATCGCGCCACAGAGAACGCAGCGAACGTGCCCGCCAGACAATGAAATAGCGCGCAAAGCTGATGCCGGCCAGCGTCATAAAAACAATGGCCACCGATTCGATCAGCGGTGAATTCCAGTACCCAAAACTCGCATCGTGCGACGAAAACCCACCCAGCCCCATGGTGCTGCACATGTGCATGAAGGCATCGGCCCAACTCATCCCCGCCCATCGGTAGGCCAGCACGCAGGCCGCTGAAAACGCAAAATAAATCACCCACAGGCCGCGCGCGGTTTCGGCCACGCGCGGTGTCAGGCGCGCGTCTTTCATCGGCCCCGGGGTCTCGGCCTTGTACAGCTGTACACCTCCCAAACCCAACATCGGCAGCACCGCCACCACCAGCAGAACAATTCCCAAACCGCCAATCAACTGCACAAAACAGCGCCAGATGTTGACCGACACCGGCAACTTGTCCAGCCCGCTGAGCACCGTGGCACCGGTCGCGGTAAAGCCGCTCATCATCTCAAAGTAGGCGTCGGTCCAACTCAAACCATCAATAGCCAACATCAGCGGCACAGCGGACAGCGCGGGCAGCACCAGCCAGACCAGGTTGACCAGCAAAAAACCGTCGCGCACGGCCAGCTCGCGCTGATGGTTTTTGGTCAGCAACATCAGGAGCAAGCCCACGGCCAAGGTCAAGCCCAGGCTACGCAGCCAGACGTCGCGCAGCGCGGGTGCATCGAGCTGCCACGCCCACGCCAGCGGCATCAGGAACATCACCGAAAAGGCGATGACGATGCGCGCAAACACACCCAACACCGGGCCAAAAAAAGCCATCATGGCGCGCGTCAAAAGAAGGTGGCGCTGACCTGGAACAAGCGTTCCACCGCGCGCAACTGGTGTTTGTTGGGGATGAAGATGATGACGTGGTCCTCCGTCTCGATCAGCAAATCGTGATGCGGCATCAGCACCTGACACGCATCACCGTGCCCGCGCACGATGGCACCAAAGCGCGCACCCTCTGGCAACGCGATGTCTTTGATGCGCTGTCCCACCAGCTTGGAGGATCGAGCATCGCCGCGTGCCACGCCTTCAATGGCCTCTGCCGCACCGCGGCGCAGACTGTGCACTGCCGCCACCGCACCCCGGCGCACGTGCACCAGCAGTTCACCGATGACGGTTTGTGCGGGTGACAGCGCAATGTCGATGGCGCTGCCCTGCATCATGTCAGCGTAAATCCGCCGGTTCACCAGCGCAATCACGCGCTGCACACCCAGTCGCTTGGCCAGCATGGCCGACAAAATGTTGTCTTCGTCGTCGCTGGTGAGCGAGACAAACAAGTCCATCTCACCCACGTTTTCTTCAATCAGCAACGCTTCGTCGGCCGAGTCGCCGCACAGCACCAGCGTGTCAGAACCCAATTCCCCGGCCAGATAGTCGCAGCGCTTGCGGTCGCGCTCGATCAGCTTCACCTGGTAGTTGCCCGCTAGACTGCGCGCCAGGCGCAAGCCCACCTTGCCACCGCCAGCGATCATGATGCGGCGCACCGGCCGGTCTTCCTTGTGGATGGCGCTCAAAATCTCCTTGATCTTGTCGCGGTCGGCCAACACAAAGACCTCGTCCCCGGGAATCACCCGGGTGTGCGAGTTGATCTCCAGCTCTTCGTCCTGCCGGTACACCGCTACCACGCGCATCGGCGCTTGCGGAAACAGCAGCTTGAACTCGGCAATCGTGTGGTGCACCAGCAAGCTGCCGGCCGCAGCACGCGCGGCAATCAGGTGCGCGCGCTGTTGCGAAAACTCCAGCACCTGCAGCGCCTCGGGGTATTCAATGAGCTTGTGCACATAGTGCATGACCGACTCTTCGGGGCAGATCACGTGGTCCACGCCAAAGCCGTCCTTGCCCAGCAAGGGCGAATCTTCGTCAAACTCTTCCGAACGCACCCGTGCGATCGTGGTCTGCACGCCAAACACGCTTTTGGCCACCCGGCACGCGGTCAGGTTGGTTTCGTCCAGCGAGGCACAGGCAATGAACAGATCAGCGTCCGACAGGCCGGCTCGGCGCAACACGGAGGGCTGAATGCCGTTGCCCGGTACACCGCGCAAGTCCAGCCGGTCTTCCAGGTCGCGCAGGCGATCGGGGTCGGGGTCGATCATCGTGATGTCGTTTTGCTCGGACACCAGACTCTCTGCGACGCTCTCACCCACGCGGCCAGCCCCCAGAATCACAATTTGCATGCTATTTTTTCAGCCCAAGGCTTTGAGTTCATCCGGCGGCGATCATAGCGGGGCAGCCGCCACACCGCTTTGCGCGTGCCTCACGCGTTGTGCAGCACGTCACCGGCCAGCGTGGCCGCACCGGCGCGCACGAGGTCGGTTACCACCGTGCCCAGCGCCTGCTCCAACAGCGCCTTGGGCGGCTGCGTATCGGTTGCCGCCGCTTGCTGGCGCAGCAGCAAGCGCTGCAGGTACGGCGTGGCCTGCGCCCAGGCCAGCAACTCGGCGCGCGTCATGTGTTGCGCGTCAAGCAACTTGAACTTGAGCAGCACGCGCGCGGCGTGGGTCAGATGCTTGTGTGGCGCGGCCACAAAGGCGTCCAGCCGGGCACGGGCAAAGTCCAACGCGGCAGCCACGTCGGTAAATGGAGCACCGTGGCCGGGCACCACCACGCGCGGCACCAGCGACTGGATCAGGTCCAGCGTGGCGGCCACCTCAAAAAAAGCATCGTCACCGTCGAGCTCGGGAAACACCACGCCAAAGCCGCGCTGCCACAGCGCGTCGGCCGACAGCAGACAGGCACTGGCGGGCTCAAACAGCATTACCGAATGCGGGTCGTGGCCAGGCGCGGCGTGCACCTGCCAACGCTGGCTACCCAGTGTCAACTCTGTACCGGGTTGCAACACGTCGTCAAACCCAAAGCGCGGGCACTGCTGGCCGGTGGGGGTGTAGCTCAGGCGCGCCGGGTCCCAGTCGCGCACATAAGCCGAGTGGCCGGGTGGAATCAGCGTGCGCAGGGCTGGGTAAGCGGCCTGCAAAGCCGCGTTGCCACCGCAGTGGTCGCTGTGCAGATGGGTGTTGACCAGCACGTCCAGCGGCTTGCCGCCCAGCGCAGCGCCCACCAGCGCCAGCGTTTGTGGCGCGTGCGTGCAGTAGCCGCTGTCCACCAGCGCGGTGCTCGCCTCGCCGTGCATCAGAATGTTGTTGCTGGAGAGCCAGCCACGCTCCAGCACGCTCAGGCCAGTGGGCAGGTTCAGGTGAGAATTATTAGACAAATTGGCCTCCATCCCAAATAAAACAAGCGTAAGCAGCTATTACTTTTATATAAAAATCGAACGGCCGTGCACGCAAAACCATCTGATTCTGGTTCATGATCAGGTCAAATGTGCGCAACAACAATTGCCCCAGCAGCGCTTGACATGCACCAGCAACACCACACCCATGGTCAAACCTGCCACCACATTGACAGCGGCATGGCCCACAGATTGGCACCAAAAGGAACGACCTCGCGCCCGGCGTACAGCACCATGCCGCGCTGAAAAATCCGCCCTCGGTTTCTTTCAAATGGCTCAAGCCCTTGAAGTCCTTGGCATCCACCGTTGCACTGGCTTTGACCTCAATGCCCGTGATCTGACCCAGGCGATTTTCCAGCACAAAATCGACCTCGATATTGCTCAGCGTGCGGTAGTGCCACAGTGACAAACGCTGTCTGGAAAACGCCACATGTTTCAACAGCTCAGCCAGCACAAAAGTCTCAACCGCAGCACTAGGCAAACCGGGTTTGCTGCCCAGACCCGCAGCGCTTGCCCCCATCAAGTGGCACAGCAAGCCCGTGTCGGGCAAAAACACCTTGGGCGCCTTCACCAGCCGCTTGCCAGGGTTTCGCTCCCATGGTGGGATGCGCACCACCAAAAACAACATCTCCAGCAAGGCAAAGTAACGCTTGAGCGTGCTTTGTGCCATGCCCGCCGTGCGCGACAACTCGGCAAAATTGAGTAACGTGGCACTGCGCGTGGCCAGCAGATGCAGCAGGTTGGGGACTTCAGTCAACTGTTCGATGTGCGCCAAGTCACGCACGTCGCGCTGCAAAATGGCTTGCACATAGGCATCAAACCAGGCCGTACGCCGCAGCGCACTGGTGCGCGCCACCGCATCGGGGAAACCACCCGCCAGCAGATGCCCGATAAGCTCTGACCGCTCGCAAAGCGGAATGCTTAGCGCCGACAAATCCCCCGAAAACAAGGCATCTGCCCGGTTCAGCGCCGAGCTGTCGGCCACCTCTGCGCAAGACAGAGGCCAAAGCGACAACACCTCCATGCGCCCCGCCAGTGAATCGGCCATGCCGGGCAACAGCATCACGTCCGCAGAGCCGGTGAGCAAAAAGCGACCCGGCTGGCGGTCTCTGTCCACCGCCTCCTTGATGGGCAGAAACAACTCGGGGGCACGTTGCACCTCATCCAGCGTCACTGGCCCCTGTAGCCCATTGATGAAACCCGCCGGGTCTGATTTGGCCGCGTTGAGGGTGGTCGGGTCGTCCAGTGTGAGGTAGCGCTGCGGTGCGGGTTGCGGCCCGACCAGACTTTGAACCAGGGTGCTTTTGCCGCTTTGGCGCGCACCATTGACCACCACCACCGGGGTGTCAGACAGCGCGTCGGTCAGCAGCGAGGTGATATGTCGGGCATGCATTGGATCGTTTTAGTGGTTGAAATTCAACCACGCAATGGTTGAATTTCACCCGATGACCGCTGCAACACCGGTGCCAACGCTTGCCCCGTGGGCGTACCCAAAGCCACCACTTGTTCCGGGGTGGCAGCCGCCACGATGCGACCACCGGCGTCACCGCCTTCAGGGCCCAGATCCAGCACCCAGTCGGCCTCGGCAATCACGTCCAGGTCGTGCTCGATCACCACCACACTGTGGCCGCCATCGACCAGTCGGTGCAGCACCTGGATGAGTTTTTCCACATCGGCCATGTGCAGGCCCACGGTGGGCTCGTCCAGCACGTAGAGCGTGTGCGGCGCTTTCTGGCCGCGCCGCGTGATGTCGTCGCGCACCTTGGACAGCTCGGTCACCAGCTTGATGCGCTGCGCCTCGCCACCGCTCAAGGTGGGCGACGGCTGCCCCAGCGTCAGGTAGCCCAGACCCACGTCTTTGAGCAGTTGCAGCGGGTGGCTGATGCTGGGCATGGCGGCAAAAAAGTCCACCGCCTCGTCCACTTCCATTTGCAAAATGTCGCCGATGTTTTTGCCGCGCCAGGTGACGGCTTGTGTTTCGGGGTTGAAGCGCGCGCCCTTGCAGGTTTCGCACAGCACTTTCACGTCGGGCAAAAAACTCATGCCAATGGTGCGGATGCCCTGGCCTTCGCAACTGGGGCAGCGCCCCTGGCCCGTGTTAAAACTGAAACGGTTGGCAGCGTAGCCACGCGCCTTGGCCTCCAGCGTGTCGGCGAAAAGTTTGCGGATGTTGTCCCAAAACCCGATGTAGGTGGCGGGGCAACTGCGTGGCGTTTTGCCGATGGGGGTTTGGTCCACTTCGAGCACGCGGTCGATGGCTTCAAAGCCGGTGACGCTGTCGCAGCCGATCCAGGCAATGGATTCACCCGCATCCAAGGCATCACGACCGGCGCGAGTGCTGCGCTTGTGCACGGCAGTGTGCACATTGGCCAGCAGCACGTCGCGCGCCAAGGTGGATTTGCCCGAGCCACTGACACCGGTGATGGCTACCAGCCGTTGCAGCGGGATACGGGCGGTGACGTGTTGCAGGTTGTGCAGTGAGGCCCCCGTAACGGTGAGCCAGCGTTGGGGTTCTTGGTCCGTGAAATTGGGGTCAGAGCCCAATTTCGATGACACCTTGGGTTTTTTCGATAGCTTTTGGGCGAAATTGGGATCTGACCCCAATTTCACTGCGCCAGCGGCGCTCGAAGTATTTGCAAAAACCTCCCGTCGCGGCTGCAGCGGATGGCGCATGGCATGCAGCAGGTAACGGCCGGTTTGTGAATCTGCGGCGGCAGCAATGTCGGCCACCGCGCCCTGCGCCACCAGCCGCCCGCCGCGCTTACCAGCGCTGGGGCCAATGTCGATGATGTGCTCTGCGTGGCGGATGGTGTCTTCGTCATGCTCCACCACCACCAGCGTGTTGCCCTGGTCGCTGAGGTGCTGCAGCGCGCCCAACAGCATCTGGTTGTCACGCGCGTGCAGGCCAATGGTGGGCTCGTCGAGCACGTAGCACACGCCTTGCAAATTGCTGCCCAACTGCGCCGCTAACCGGATGCGCTGCGCCTCGCCACCGCTCAGGGTGGGCGCGCCGCGATCCAGAGTCAGGTAACCCAGGCCGACTTGTTCCAGAAACTGCAGGCGTCCCAGAATCTCGGGAATCAGGTCGCGCGCAATGCCCGCCTCGCGTGCGCTCAAGTGCGAGCTGGTCTGCAAGCGCTGCACCCAGGCACGCAAGTCGCTGACGCTCAGGCGCGCCAGGTCGGTGATGGTGGGGAAACTGATTGCTCGCACCACAGCGTCACGGGTTAAACCGAGGAAATTGGGGTCAGAGCCCTGGACTTGGGGTTTTGCCAATTCGGTGATAGGGCTGGACTCTGGCATACGAATTGAGCCCGAATTGGGATCCGACCCCAATTTGTCGCCCAATTTAAGCCGCACCGCGCGCGCAGTCGCGTTCAAGCGGGTGCCGTTGCAGGTGGGGCACACGGCATCAACCAAATCTTCCACATCGGCCTCGGCAAAGGTTTGCTCGCGGCCCTTTTGCTCGTCGTCGCGCACCGAATCGTCAAACACCTTGCGCTGCTCGCGTGTGAGCTTGACACCCGTGCCCACACAGTCCGGGCACCAGCCGTGTTTGCTGTTGTAACTGAACAGGCGTGGGTCGAGCTCGGCATAGCTGGTGCTACACGCCGGGCAGGCGCGCAACGTGGAAAACACGCTCAAGCGGCCGATGCCCGCAGTCGATGCACCGGCTTGCATGACCTCGGACAAGCCATCCAGATGGCTCAACACATGCACCACGCCTTTGCCATGCTGCAACGCCAGCGCCAACGCGTCACGCAGTTGTGCTTCTTGGTCTGGCAACACGTCCAGACTGAACACCGGCAGCTCGATGGTGTGCTCTTTGAACCGATCCAGGCGCGGGAACGCGGTGGTGGGCAAAAATTCGCCGTCCACGCGCAGGTGCGTGAAGCCACGCGGACGCGCCCACTCGGCCAGCTCGGTGTAGACACCCTTGCGGTTCATCACCAAAGGTGCCAGCAAGCCAATGTGCTGACCTTTGAAATCACGCAGCAGCGCCGCCGCAATGCGCTCGGGCGTTTGCGGTGCAACGGGCGTGCCGTCATGGATGCAATGCTGCGTGCCGAGCTTGACAAACAACAGGCGCAAAAAGTGCCAGACCTCGGTGGTGGTACCCACCGTGCTCTTGCGCCCGCCACGGCTCAGGCGTTGCTCGATCGCCACCGTGGGCGGAATGCCATACACCGCGTCCACTTCGGGCCGCCCGGCGGGTTGCACGATGCTGCGGGCGTAGGCGTTCAGGCTTTCCAGGTAACGGCGCTGGCCTTCGTTGAACAAAATGTCAAACGCCAGCGTGGACTTGCCCGAGCCGCTGACCCCCGTGACCACGGTGAACTGGCCACGCGGAATGTTGACGCTCAGGCCTTTGAGGTTGTGCTCGCGTGCGTTGATGATTTGTATGGTGTTTTTGGCTTCTAGCCCTTTTGGAATATGCGTGAGAAGCTCTACATTTAATAGTGAGCTGTCTTCGAGGCTTGAACTCGTATCAGTTTTGCCAGCACCGCAATGGGGGTCAAAACAATGGGGGTCGGATCCCAATTTCCTGGCGGAAATCGGGATCCGACCCCCATTGCTAAAGCCACGTCCCCCATTGCTTTCAGCACGCACGGCTTCCAAGAAGTCAGCGCCACTGAAATCTTTGACTTCATGCACCTCGCCCATGTGCGCAGCGTAGTCGCGCAGCGCTTGCGCGGTGTGGCTGGTGGCGTGCTGCAGCACGTCTTCGGGTGTGCCGTAGGCCACCACTTCACCCCCGGCGTCGCCGCCTTCGGGGCCCAGGTCGATGAGCCAGTCGGCCGCGCGAATCACGTCCAGGTTGTGCTCGATCACCAGCAGGCTGTGGCCGGCGTCCTGTAGCTTGCGCAAGGCGCGCATAAGCTTGGCAATGTCGTCAAAATGCAGGCCGGTGGTGGGCTCATCAAACATGAACAGCGTGCCCTTGCGCGCCAGGGCTTGGCGGCTGGCGGCGCTGCGACTGGCCGCCGGGCCGCCCCAAGGCCGGTCAGCCCCCTCGGGGGGCAGCGAACCACGCGCAGCGGGGAGCGTGGGGGCTTTCGTTCTTGCAGCTTCGGCCAGAAACCCGGCGAGTTTGAGCCGCTGCGCCTCACCACCGCTGAGCGTGGGCACGGGCTGGCCGAGTTTGACGTAGTCCAGGCCCACGTCGATGATCGGTTGCAGCGCGCGGATGACATCGCGGTCGTGGCGGAACAGGTCGGCAGCCTGGCTGACGGTCAGGTCCAGAACATCGGCGACGTTGAGGTGCAACGTGGTTGGCGACCAGGCTGCGTTTACGCTCTGAACTGGCACCGCAGAAACGGGGTCAGAGCCCAATTCGGTGAGGCGTGTGGATTCTTGCGAACGATTTGAGCCCGAATTGGGATCTGACCCCATTTCAGCTCCACTGCGCTCGATCGTCACCTCCAGAATCTCGGGGCGGTAGCGTTTGCCGTCGCAGTCCGGGCAGCGCAGGTAGACATCACTTAGGAACTGCATCTCCACATGCTCAAAGCCCGAGCCGCCGCAGGTGGGGCAACGGCCGTCACCGTTGTTGAAACTGAACTTGGTGGCGGTGTAGCCGCGCTGTTGCGCCAACGGCGTGCAGGCAAACAGGGTGCGGATGGCATCCCACGCGCCAACAAAACTGGCCGGGTTGGAGCGCGCGGTTTTGCCAATGGGAGACTGGTCCACAAACACCACGTCGCTCAATTGCTCTGCGCCCAGCAGGCGATCGAACGCACCCGGCGTGTCGGTGGCCTTGCCAAAGTGGCGTAGCAGCGCGGGTGCTAACGTGTCCTGAATCAGCGTCGATTTGCCCGAACCGCTGACCCCGGTCACCACCACCAGGCGGTTGAGCGGAATTTCAACGCTGATGTTTTTAAGGTTGTGGTCGCTGGCGCCTTCCAGAATCAGCCGTGGCGTGTTGGCCGCCACCAGCCGCTTGAACCCCATGCCCACGGTTTTTCGCCCACCCAGATAGGCACCGGTCAAGGTGTCAGCATGGCGCAGCTCGGCGGTGGAGCCATCAAACACGATCTGCCCGCCGCGCTCTCCGGGGCCGGGGCCCATGTCGATCATGCGGTCGGCAGCCAGCATCACGGCGGGGTCGTGCTCCACCACCACCAGCGTGTTACCCGCATCGCGCAGGCGCTGCATGGCGGTGATGATGCGCCCCATGTCGCGCGGGTGCAGGCCAATGCTGGGCTCGTCCAGCACAAACAAGGTGTTCACCAGCGACGTGCCCAGCGCCGTGGTGAGGTTGATGCGCTGCACCTCGCCGCCGCTCAGCGTGCGGCTTTGCCGATCGAGCGTGAGGTAGCCAATGCCGACTTCGCACAGGTATTTCAGGCGAGTGCTGATTTCATCGAACAGCAGCCGGAGGGTTTTGGCATCAGCGTCCGTGGCCTGCGACACGTCGAGCGTGGCCTGCATCGCGTCAAAAAACTGTCGCAACCGCTCCAGAGGTAGCAACATCAGATCGTGCAAACACAAGCCTGGCAGCGCTTCCAGTTGCGCACGTGTCCAGGCCACGCCTTGGGGCAGAAAGCGCTGGGCAGGCGACAGCACAGCATCGGCCTGCGCTTGGGTGCCGATGCGCCAAAGCAGCGACTCAATTTTCAGCCGCGCCCCGGCGCAATCGGGGCATTCGGCGTAACTGCGGTACTTGGACAGCAGCACCCGGATGTGCATCTTGTAGGCCTTGGTCTCCAGGTACTCAAAAAAGCGTTTGACGCCATACCACTTTTTGTTCCACTGGCCGTCGCGGTAACCGTCTTCACCGTGGATCACCCAGTGCTGTTGTTCTGGGCTGAGCCTGACCCAGGGCGTGTCGCGTGGGATGCCGTGACTCTCGGCGTGGCGCAGCAGATCGGCCTGACACTCGGCCCAGGCCGGGGTCTGGAACGGCTTGATGGCCCCTGCTCGCAGCGTGAGTTTGTCGTTCGGGATCACCAACCCGTAGTCCACCCCGATGACACGGCCAAAGCCACGGCAGGTGTCGCACGCCCCCACGGCCGAGTTGAACGAAAACGCCGAGGCGATCGGGTCGGTGTAGCGCTGATTGCTTTCCGGACAATGCAGGCCAGTGGAAAAACGCCACGTTGGTGGTTCGCCAATTGCTAATGAATCAATGGCTGCTTGCGCTTGATTCATAAGGGCTAGAGGCTGATTTAATACATAAACTTTCAGGCGACCAGTGCCGTGCTTGAGGGCAACCTCGATCGCCTCCAGTACACGGGCCCGCTCGGTCGCGCCCAGCTTGAAGCGGTCGGCGACTACATCCAAGACTTTCCGCTTTGGGGCTAGACCCGCAGGATTGGGGTCAGAGCCCGATTTGAGGGAACGCTTTGGCGTCCTGGATGCGCTGTGGGTCAAATCGGGATCCGACCCCAATGCTGCTACCACGTCGGTGCTGCAACCGGGTGTTCCATCCGCAGAGTCAACCAGGTCACGCTCAGCCTGAATTTTGGTGAAACCGCTCACAGACAACCATTGCTCTACCTCTTCGGGCGTTGCGCTGGCGGGCAATTCCACGGCAAAAGTCACCGCCAGACGAATGTCGGCGGCAGCTTGCACCTGATCCAGCGTCCCCGTTGCCGCCAGCGCAGCGGCACGCGCCAGCAACTCGGCGTAAATGGTCTCCGGTGTGTCGTGGCGCACCGGCTGCGCGGTGTCTTTGTCAAACAGTTGCCCGGCGCGCGCAAACAACAGTTTCAGGTGGTCGTTGAGCTCGGTCATCGTCCCCACGGTGCTGCGGCTGCTGCGCACCGGGTTGGTCTGGTCGATGGCAATGGCCGGCGGCACGCCTTCAACCTTGTCCACGGCGGGCTTGTCCATGCGCTCCAGAAACTGGCGCGCGTAAGCGCTGAAAGTTTCCACATAGCGGCGCTGACCCTCGGCAAACAGCGTGTCAAACACCAGGCTGGACTTGCCCGAGCCGCTGACACCGGTGACCACCGTCAGCTCGCCGGTGCGGATATCGAGGTCGAGGTTTTTAAGGTTGTGCTGACGCGCGCCGCGAATGCGGATGATTCCGTGGGGCATATGACGTGCTACGCAAGTGGTGACAAGTGGGCCGCAGGCGTACCCGGGAAGGCGACCAGCGCGTGCACAGCCACGGCGCGCTTGTTGACGCGCGGCATGTCAGGCGCGCAACGCGTCATGCAGCGCCACCAGCGCCAGCGTGATCTTGTGGTTGGGATCCAGGTAAATCATCGGTTTGGACTGTTCATGCGATTCCCGAATCTTGACCGATGCGGGCAGATACGGTTGCAGTACCGGCAAGCCTTCTTCGATCAATTCAGCCACCATGCGCTGCGGCAGGTTGGCACGCGGCTGAAACTGGTTCACCACGATGCCATCCACCTTCAGATCGGGGTTGTGGTCGGCGCGGATTTCGTTGACGCTTTCCAGCAAACCGTACAGCGCCTGGCGCGAAAAACTGTCGCAGTCAAATGGAATCAGACAACCGGTGCCACCAATCAGCGCGGCCCGCGTGTAAAAGTTCAGTGCCGGAGCTGTGTCGATGTAGATGCGGTCATAGGTGTCAGCCAGCTGTTGCAATGCCTCACGCAGTTTGTAAATCTTCTGGCGCGATTCGAGCTTGACGACCAGTTCATTGAGCGCCGGGCTGGAAGCCATCAGGTCCAGATTTTCATACGGCGTTTCAACGATGAATTCGGTCGGAGGTACGGTACGAAAGCTGTAGCTCAGCGTCTGCTCAAAAAAACCGGCCACGTTGGGCTGATCTTCGGTGGCAAACGCGCCCAGCAAATAGCTGGTGGAATTGCCCTGCGGATCCAGGTCAATGACCAGCGTGCGCAAGCCCTGGCTGGCGCTGATGGCGGCCAGGTTGCAGGTGATGGTGGACTTGCCAACGCCCCCTTTTTGGTTGAACACGACGATCGGCATGGGAAACTCCTTTGATGCAGCAACAAGATACGGGTGAAGTTGCGATTGTCTTTGAATTTTCGGGTCCATCCTCTTGCGCTACCATGCCTGCCATGAACTCCCCTGCCCCCGACCAATACGACACGCCCTGGAAAGAAGCGGTAGAGCATTACTTTGCCGAATTCATGGCGTTTTACTTTCCGGCGGCGCACCAACAGATTGACTGGAGCCGAGGCTACACCTTTTTGGACCAGGAGCTGCAAGCCGTGACCCGCGATGCCGAAATGGGCAAGCGTTTTGTTGACAAGCTGGTGCAGGTGCACCGCCTGAGCGGGCAAGAAGACTGGATTTACATTCACCTGGAGATTCAGGGCAGCGAGCAAGGCGAGTTTGCCAAGCGTATGTTTGTCTATAACTACCGCATCTTTGACAAATATGACCGCCCAGTGGCGAGCATGGCGGTGCTGGCCGATGACAATCCGCAGTGGAAGCCGCAAGAGTTTTTCTCGGAAGTGCTGGCGTGCCGGGTTGGCATTGAGTTTCCGATTGCCAAACTGAGCGATTTTGCCGGGCAGGAACAAGCCTTGGCCGACCAGAGCAACCCGTTTGCACTGGTGACACTGGCGCACCTGCAAACCAGGGCCACCCGGCAAGACCCGCAAGCGCGGTTTGATGCCAAGTGGCGGCTGATCAAACTGTTGCTCGGTGTGGGTTGGCAACGCCCGACCATCGTCAACCTGTTGCGCGTGATCGACTGGATGATGTACCTGCCAGAGCACTACAAACAGCAGCTATGGCAAAATCTCAAGCAACTGGCCACGGAGAAAAACATGCCCTATATCTCAAGCTTTGAACAAATCTGCATCGACCAAGGCATGCAAGCGGGTATGCAGCAAGGTATGCAGCAAGGTATGCAGCAAGGTATGCAGCAAGGCATGCAAGCCGGTGAAGCTACGGCACTGCAAAAGCTGTTGACCAAGCGCTTTGGCGCCCTGTTGCCCAGCTTGAGTGAATCGATCAAAGAAGCTTCGTTGGAGCAGATTGATGCCTGGTTTGACCGCGCCATCACTGCGGCCACCTTGGCAGACGTTTTTGTCGGGCCGCCCCACACATCCCATTAACTGAGGTCGGGCATTAGCCACACCCCCAGACCTCAGGGCTGCAGCGGAAACACCAGGGTCACACTGTTTCCCTGCCCGGGCGTGCTGTCAATCTCGACACTGCCATGGTGCAACGCCATGATTTCGCTGACGATACTCATGCCCAGCCTGGTGCCGGGCACTTTACCGGACGTATCAGCACGGTAAAAGCGTTCCCCCACTCGCGCGCACTGCGCGGAACTCATGCCGATTCCCTGGTCGCTGATGTGCAGCACCACGTTGTTGCGAGCCGGGTCCGCATGGCGATTACGCGCTGTATTGGTTGACGATGTCGTTGGCCATCACCAGCAAGCGGTCAAAAAGAATGGGGTTAGCTGTGGATGTTTTGCCATCTGCCTCCAAAATTCATCAGATAAACCTGATAATAAAATCAATTTATTTGAATTTTCATGATGAATAAGCCTGCCTATAGTTCAGCCCATCGCATCACCACAACCGGAGACACTTCATGGATCAATCGAACCGTTATGCCGACCTGAGCCTCACCGAGGCAGACCTGATCAAGGGCGGCCAGCACATTCTGTGCGCCTACAAGATGGCCCCAAAAGACGGGCTGGACTACCTGGAAGCCGCCGCGCACTTTGCCGCCGAGTCGTCCACCGGCACCAACGTGGAGGTGTCCACCACCGACGACTTCACCAAGGGCGTGGACGCGCTGGTCTATCACATCGACCCGGCTACCGAGGACATGCGTATTGCCTACCCGCTGGCGCTGTTTGACCGCAACATCACCGACGGGCGCTTCATGCTGGTGTCGTTCCTGACACTGACCATCGGCAACAACCAGGGCATGGGCGACATCAAGCACGCCAAGATGATCGACTTTTACGTGCCACCGCGCGTGGTGCAGATGTTTGACGGCCCGGCTAAAGACATCTCTGACCTGTGGCGTATTCTGGGTCGCCCGGTAAAAGACGGCGGCTACATCAGCGGCACCATCATCAAACCCAAGCTGGGCCTGCGCCCCGAGCCGTTCGCCGAAGCCGCCTACCAATTCTGGTTGGGTGGCGACTTCATCAAAAACGACGAACCGCAAGGTAACCAGGTGTTTTCGCCCATCAAAAAGACGATTCCGCTGGTCTATGACGCGCTCAAGCGCGCGCAGGATAAAACCGGCCAGGCCAAGCTGTTTTCGATGAACATCACCGCCGACGACCATTTTGAGATGTGCGCGCGCGCCGACTTTGCGCTGGAAACCTTTGGCACCGACGCCGACAAGCTGGCCTTTTTGGTCGATGGCTTTGTCGGCGGCCCGGGCATGATCACCACCGCACGGCGCCAGTACCCCAACCAATACCTGCACTACCACCGTGGCGGCCACGGCATGATCACCAGCCCCAGCGCCAAGCGTGGCTACACCGCCTTTGTGCTGGCCAAAATGAGCCGTCTGCAAGGCGCCAGCGGTATCCACGTGGGCACCATGGGGCACGGCAAGATGGAAGGCGAAAGCGACGACCGCGTGATTGCCTACATGATCGAGCGCGACGAATGCCAGGGCCCGGTGTATTTTCAGCAGTGGTTTGGCATGAAGCCGACCACCCCAATCATCAGCGGCGGCATGAACGCGCTGCGCCTGCCGGGCTTTTTTGACAACTTGGGCCACGGCAACATCATCAATACCGCCGGTGGTGGCAGTTACGGCCACATCGACAGCCCCGCCGCCGGTGCCATGTCACTACGCCAGGCTTACGAGTGCTGGAAGGCCGGTGCCGACCCGGTGGAATGGGCCAAGGAGCACCGCGAATTTGCCCGCGCCTTTGAATCGTTCCCGCACGATGCCGACCGGCTGTACCCGGGCTGGCGCCAAAAGCTGGGGGTGAGTCAGTAACGCCCGAGTCTTCAGCCCGCCTGGTAGGTGACGCGCCCGCCAACCAGGGTGTAGCGCACCCGTCCAGGCAGCTCGTAGCCCGAAAACGGCGTGTGCTTGCCCTGGCTGCGCAGCGCGTCTGCCTGCACCGTCCAGGCAGCGGTCGGGTCAAAAATGCACAGGTCGCCCAGGCCACCCACCTTCAATTGTCCGGTGCGCCCTAGGCGCGGGCCCAGTGCGTTACCCAGCACCGCTGCTGGCCCGCTGGTCACAGTTGCCAGCGCGCGTTGCAAGGCCACACCGCTGTCCAGATGCCACTTGTAGGCCAGGCTCAACAACAGTTCCAGGCCGGTGGCACCGGCGTCACTTTCGGCAAACGGTTTGGCTTTGGCGTCGTCGTCCACCGGCGTGTGGTCTGACACCAGGGCGTCGATGCTGCCGTCGGCCAGCCCGGCGCGCAGTGCGTCGCGGTCACGTTGCTGGCGCAGCGGTGGATTCAGCCGCGCGCGACTGTCAAAGTAGCCCATATCGGTATCGGTCAGATGCAGCGAATTGATGCTCACGTCGCAAGTCAGTGCCAAACCCTGTGCCTTGGCCTGGCGCACCAGCTCCACGCCGGCGGCGCTGCTGATGCGACACAGGTGCACGCGTGCACCGGTGGCGCGCATCAGCTCAAAAATGGTGTGCATGGCCACTGTTTCGGCCGTCACCGGTACCCCGGCCAAACCCATGCGCGTGGCCAGCGGGCCGCTGGCGGCCACGCCCTGCCCCAGGTAGGCGTCTTGCGGGCGCAACCAGACGGCGTAACCAAAGGTGCTGGCGTATTGCAGCGCGCGTTGCAGCACCTGCGTATTGGCCAAAGCCACTTCGGCCTGACTGAAGGCCACACAACCGGCTTCGGTGAGCTCGACCATTTCGGTCAATACCTCACCCTTAAGCGAGCGCGTCAGCGCGCCCAGCGGGTACACGCGCGCCTGCTGCAATTTTTCAGCCCGAAAGCGCAGCATCTCGACCAGGCCGGATTCGTCCAGCGTGGGCTCGGTGTCGGGCAGACACACCAGGCTGGTCACGCCACCGGCCATGGCCGCAGACATTTCGGATTCGAGCATGCGCGCGTGCTCGTAGCCGGGCTCGCGCAGGCGTACCGCCAGATCCACCAGACCCGGCAGCACCCAGCAGCCACTGGCGTCGATAGTGCGCTCGGGTTGAAAGTCACCAGCTACATGATCGATAGCTGTTACCGCACCATTCATCAGGGCTACATCCACTTTTTGATCAAAACCGGTGGCAGGGTTCAGCACCCGGCCACCCTTGATCAGAACGTTTGTATGTGTTTTCATGTCTTGTCTTTCAGAAGGCTTTAACCTAGATTTCTCAGTTGGACGCGCACGAGTGGGCTACTGGCGGCGCGTATGGGAAGGCGCGACAACGCAGCGGGTTCCTACCCGCAAGACGGAGCAACGCCCCCAGGCGCGTTGCCAGTGGCTCAATCGGGTGCGTAGCGATATCACCCACACGGAGAACTAGATCAAAGCAAAAAAAATCAATATTCATAAACAGTTGGTGACATCTATTAGCGGTCAACTGAGAAATCTAGGTTCACGCCTCGTTGCCCGCCACGATGCTCATCGCCGCCATGCGTACCGCTATGCCAAAGGTGACCTGCGACAGGATCACGCTGTGCCCGCCATCGACCACGGCCGACTCGATTTCAACCCCGCGGTTGATAGGCCCCGGGTGCATCACGATGGCGTCGGGCTTGGCCCACTGCAAGCGTTGCGGCGTGAGGCCAAAGCTCTTGAAAAACTCCTGGCTCGACGGCAGCAGCGCGCCACTCATGCGCTCGTTTTGCATGCGCAGCATGATCACCACGTCGCAGCCCTTGATGCCTTCTTCAAGGGTATTGCAAACGCGCACGCCCATGGGGGCCATGTCGGCGGGCACCAGCGTCCTGGGGCCAACCACGCGCACGTCGGGGCAGCCCAGCGTGGTTAGCGCGTGGATGTCAGAGCGTGCCACGCGCGAATGCAGCACGTCGCCCACAATGGCTACGCTGAGCTGGGTAAAGTCTTGCTTGAAGTGCCGGATGGTGTACATGTCGAGCAATCCCTGCGTGGGATGCGCGTGGCGCCCGTCGCCGGCGTTGACCACGTGCACGTGCGGCGCCACGTGTTGCGCAATCAGGTACGGTGCGCCCGACTCGCTGTGCCGTACCACAAACAGGTCGGCGGCCATGGCGCTGAGGTTGGCAATGGTGTCAAGCAGCGTCTCGCCCTTGGCGGTGGACGAGCGGGCAATGTCCAGGTTGATAACGTCGGCGCTCAGGCGCTTGGCCGCTATTTCAAACGTGGTGCGGGTGCGGGTGGAGTTTTCAAAAAACAGGTTGAACACGCTCTTGCCACGCAGCAGCGGTACTTTTTTGACCTCGCGGTTGCCTACCGAGACAAAGCTGGTGGCGGTGTCGAGCACCTGCAGCAAAATTTCTTTCGGCAAGCCTTCGGTGGACAGCAGGTGAATCAGCTCGCCATGTTTGTTGAGTTGGGGGTTGCGCTTGTACAGCATGATCAATGCACCTTGACGTTGAAACTGAATTGACCCGACGTCTGACGCGCCAGCGACAACGACTGGTTGGCCGGCAGGCTGATGCGCGCGGCGCACAGGTCGGGCTGGATCGGCAGCTCGCGCCCGCCACGGTCCACCAGCACCGCCAGCTGAATGCGATCCGGGCGGCCAAAGTCAAACAGCTCGTTGAGCACCGCGCGGATGGTGCGCCCGGTGAACAGCACGTCGTCCAGCAACAAAATATGCGCCTGGTTCACGTCAAACGGAATCTGCGTTTGCGCCGCAGCGGTCATGCCCCGGCGGGCAAAATCGTCGCGGTGTAGCGCCGACGAGATGATGCCGATGGGCTCAGCCAGCTTCAGATCGTGCTGCAGGCGTTCGGCCAGCCAGGCCCCACCCGAGGTGACACCCACCAGGTGCATGCCAGGCTTGAATGCCTCGCGCACACGGTTGGCCAAGTCGCCGTACAGCGCCTCGGCATCCAATGCCAATTGACTCATGAAAGACTCCTCAAAAACTGTTCCAAAATGATGCACGCGGCGGCTGCGTCGGCGTCGCGCGCGCCGTCTGACAAGGCTTCGGTGGTGCTGTAGCGCTCGTCCACCTCAAACACCGGCAAGCCAAAACGGCCATGCAGCTGGCGACCAAAACGGCGCGCACGGGTGGTGTTTTCGTGCGCGGCGCCGTCCGGGTGAAACGGCACGCCGATCACCAGCGCGTCGGGCTGCCATTCTTTCAGGTGCTTCGCAATCAAGGCAAAACGCGCGTCGCCCTGTGCCACCACGGTGCCCTGCGGCTGTGCGGTGCGCAGCAGGCGGTTGCCCACGGCAAAACCGGTGCGCTTCAGGCCGAAGTCGAGCGCCAGAAAAGTCTGGTACCGATCCGCTACAGACAATATAGCTGTATCCGCTTTATCGACGGGGACTACAGCACCATTTTCCATATATTTTCAGGCGTGTCCTGCGTCGGGTGCCAGCATCCAAGCCTCAAGCCCCAGCAACTTCAAGGCCTGCGCGTAGCGCTCTGGCACCGGGGTGTCAAAGATCAGACGCGGATCGGCTGCTACCGTGAGCCAACTGTTGTCGCCCAATTCACTTTCAAGCTGCCCCTGCCCCCACGCCGAATAGCCCAACGACACCATCACCCGGCTCGGCCCGTTGCCATTGGAAAGCGCCTCCAGCACGTCGCGCGAGGTGGTCATGACCAGCCCACCGGGGATGGTCATGGTGGAAGAATAAGGCGGCTCTGCGGCACTTTCGGGCGCATCAGCGGCACCTTCGTGCAGCACAAAACCGCGCTCGGTCTGCACGGGACCGCCCAGAAACACCGGCGCATCCGCCAGATCGGTGCGCAACAGCGGCAATTCAACCCGGTCAAAGAGGTTTTTGAGGGATATGTCGCAAGGCTTGTTGATGACCAGCCCCAAAGCCCCACGCTGGCTGTGTTCGCACAGATAAACGACACTGCGCGAGAATAAATCGTCCTGCAAACCGGGCATGGCAATCAAAAAATGATTCGTCAAATTGGTAATGGCAGTGTCAGACGACATGGTTGAATTTTAGCGATGAACACAGACACACATTTTGATTCGGGGCTGATGTGGTTCCGCCGCGACCTGCGCACCAGCGACAACGCCACGCTGCAACTGGCGCTGCGCCGTTGCCACCGCGTGTTCTGCGTTTTTGTCTTTGACCGCGACATTCTGGACGCGCTGCCACGGCGTGACCGGCGGGTGGAATTCATCCGCGAATCGCTGGTAGAACTGGACGCCCGCCTGCGCCAGCTCAGCGGCGCTGCACAGGCGGGGCTGGTGGTGCGCCACGCCGTAGCGCGCGACGACATCGTGCGTCTGGCCGGGCAATGGGGCGTGCAGGCGGTGTTTGCCGGGCGCGACGACGAGCCACAGGCGCTGGCGCGTGACCAGCAGGTCGCCGCCGCGTTGCAGGCGATGGGCATCGCCTTTGAAACCTGCAAGGACCATGTGATTTTTGAACGGCGCGAGATCCTCACGCAGAGCGGCACGGTCTATGGCGTGTTTACCCCCTACAAAAACAGTTGGCTGGCGCGTGTGGGCCCGGCGCAGTTGCCAACGCACGACCTGGGCGGCCTGACCGACCGGCTGGCCCTTGCACCCGAAGCCAGCGGTGTGCCCACGCTGCAAGACATCGGCTTTGAAGCCACTAACCTGAGCCAACTGAAGATTCCCACCGGCATGTCGGGTGCCCAGCGCCTGCTGGATGACTTTTTACAGCGCATGGACCACTACGATGCCACACGCGACTTTCCGGCACTCAAGGGCCCCAGCTACCTGGGCGTGCATCTGCGCTTTGGCACGGTCTCGGTACGCCATCTGGTGCGACTGGCGCTGCAGCGCCAGGCGGCGGGCAGCGCCGGTGCGGCGGTGTGGCTGGGCGAGCTGATCTGGCGCGACTTTTACATGGCCATTTTGGCCAATTTTCCGCACGTGGCGCAGCAGGCCTTCAAGCCGGGCTACGACGCCATCGAATGGGACACCGGCCCGGCGGCAGACGCGCTGTTTGACGCCTGGTGCCAGGGCCGCACGGGTTACCCGCTGGTGGACGCAGCGATGGCGCAGCTCAACCAGACCGGTTACATGCACAACCGGCTGCGCATGGTGGTGGGCAGTTTTCTGGTGAAAGACCTGGGGCTGGACTGGCGCCGGGGCGAGCGCTATTTTGCCGAGCAACTCAACGACTTTGAACTGGCGTCGAATAACGGCGGCTGGCAGTGGGTGGCCTCCAGCGGGTGCGACGCGCAGCCCTACTTTCGCATCTTCAACCCGGTGAGTCAGAGCGAAAAATTTGACCCCGAGGGCAAATTCATCCGCCGCTACCTGCCGCAACTGGCCGGGCTGTCCAACAAAAGCATCCACGCGCCCTGGCTGGCCAAGCCGCTGGAGCTACAGGCTGCGGGTATCCGGCTGGGTGAAAACTACCCACAACCCGTGGTGCTGCACGAGCGCGCGCGTACGCGCACGTTGCTGCGCTACGCCGTGGTCAAAAAAACCACATTGCCGGGCGAAGATCAGGCCGGGGTGGCGAGACCGCAGTAACCGCGCACCAGCGCAATCAGTTCGTCTTCAGGGTAGGGCTTGCCCAGATAGTGATCGACCTTGAGCTCGCGCGCGTAGTCGCGGTGCTTTTCGGCGATGCGTGAGGTGATCATGATGATCGGCAAGTCTTGCCACCTGGCATCCGCGCGGATGTTGCGCACCAGGTCAAAGCCGTCCATGCGTGGCATTTCGATGTCGGTCAGCACCACGGCCGGTTTTTCCTGCTGCAACTGCTCCAAGGCCTGCAGGCCGTCAGCGGCCAACACCACACGGAAGCCTTCGCGCTTGAGCAGACGCTGGGTGACGCGGCGCACGGTAATCGAATCGTCCACCACCAGCACCAGCGGCGCCAGTTTGACCTCCGCCGCAGGCGTCTGCTCCATGCCAGTGGAGTCCTGGCTGACCATGGCGGCACGCGCCCGGTCCCCGTACGCCACCGACAGCGCCACCATGTTGTAAATCAGTACCACCGCACCCGAAGCCAGCATCGACATGCCCGCCAAGCCTGGCAAGCGGGCCAACTGCGGCCCAAGGTTTTTGACCACCACTTCCTGGTTGCCCAGTACTTCGTCCACGTGCACCGCCACATGCTGGCCCGCACTGCGAAAAATGCCCACAGAGCCTGTCTTTGCATGCGGCTCCGTGCTGTTGGACGATATCTGCAACAGCGCACCCGCCCAATAAAAAGGCAGTGTCTCAGTGTTGTAGTTGAATTGACCGCTGGCGTAGGCTGCATTCAGATCAGCACCGGGCACCCGACGCACCAGCTCGACCAAGCTGGCGGGTACGCCCATCACCAGTTCGCCAATGCGAAACAACACAATCTGGTTCACAGCCGTGGTCAGCGGCAGCACCAGCTTGAACTGCGTTCCCCGTCCAGGCTGGGTACTCAGCTCGATGCGCCCGCCAAGACCATTGACTTCGGTGCGCACCACGTCCATACCGATGCCCCGCCCCGCCATTTCGCTGACCTCTGCGGCCGTGGACAAACCTGAGCTGAAGATCAGATTGGCGACCTCGGCTTCGCTGAGTGCCTGATCCGCCTTGATCTGGCCACGCTCGACGGCTTTTTGGCGAATGCGCGCCAAGTCCAGGCCCGCGCCATCGTCGCCAAATGTCACGGCCACGTCGTTGCTTTGCTGCTCTACATGGAGGGTGATCGACCCGGTGGCAGGCTTGCCAGCCGCCTGTCGCTTGGCTGCGCTTTCAATGCCGTGCCCTACCGCGTTGCGCAACAAGTGCTCAAATGACCCTGCTACCCGGTCGAGCACACCGCGATCCATTTCAAGCGCGCCCCCCGTAATTTCAAGTTTGACCTGCTTGTCAAAATCTTTGCAAGCCTGGCGCACAACGCCAAACAGCCGCTCGGAAATGCTGTCAAATTCGACCATGCGGGTGCGCAGCAAAAAGCGCTGCAACTCGGAGGTCTGGTGCGCCTGCGCAATCAGGTCATCTTCAACACCGGCCACGGTTTGTTGTAAATTGCGCTGCAAGGTAGCCACATCGTGCACCGACTCGGCCATCATGCGGGTGAGTTCCTGCACACGTGTAAAACGGTCAAATTCCAGCGGGTCAAAGGCCCGCACGGCGTCTTTGGTTTGCGTCTGCCTGGACTGCATTTGCGACTCGGACTGGATTTCAACGTCGCGTAACTGGGCACGCAGCCGCTCCAGACTGCTGGTGAGCTCGTCGAGCGAGCCACGCAACTGACCCAAGCGGGTTTCCAGCCGGGAGCGAGAAATCACCATCTCCCCGGCCTGTTCCACCATGCGGTCTATCAGCTGCGACTTGACCCGGATCGTCTGGCCACTGCTGCGTCGTGATAAGGTCGGCGACGGGGACGTGACGTGCGATGCCACAGGCGTCACCCAAATCGACACTTTCTGACCCGAATCAAACGGCAATGGGCTCATCGACACCGTGGGCTCTGTCGATAGCGCAGGTACTTCGATGGAGTCGTTGACGGAAGCTTCAGGCAACACACGGGCAGCCAGGGGCGTCGCACGCAACTGCTCAAAGCAGCCGGTGATGGCGTCAAAGCGCGCCAGCAAGGGCTCAATTTCCGCACTCTGAGCCGACTGTGCGTCAACCGCCTGCACAGCGGACTCGGTGCGGTGCGCCATTTCTCCAAGACGCATCGCACCGGCCAGGCGCGCACTGCCTTTGAGCGTGTGCAATAAACGCAGCGCCTCCTGTCGCGCCCCAAGGTTGTCCGGGCGTGCACACCATTGCCGTAATGCGCCACCGAGTCGAGGCAACAAGTCCTGCGCCTCTTCTTCGAACACACTAAACAAATCAACGTCAAGGGCGTCAACCGCCACCGCTGCAACAGGCGGTTCTGGCATTGGCATAGCGTCGGCTGCGACAGACTTAAGCTCAGGTTCAAGCGCAGACTCCGTCACAGAGATCGGCGTGGACATATCGATTTCAAGCAGCGCGCGCAAAGCCACCAGCAAATCAGGCGCAGGCTCTTTCAGGAAGCCTGCCGCAAACTGGTGCAACAAGCGGCGAATGTCTTCGGCCACATTCAAAAAAAGCTGCGCATGCGCTGGTTGGCCGACCGCCCCCAGACGGGAATGCTCCAAGGCGTGTTCCAGCGCCCGCGCAAACTCGGACAACGCTGAAAAGCCGACGGTGGCAGAACTGCCCGCCAGCGAATGCGCCAGCGCCACCGCGGCCTCGGGTGCCGGTTTGGCCAGCTCCAAGGACCACTCGGACAATTCTGTCAACAGGCACCGCGACCACTCGTCGGCTTCGTTGAGATACACGTTGTAGAGCGGAATACCAATGCGCAACGAGCCGATCACCTTGACCGATTCGTCGGTCTGTAGCTCAGGCTCGGGCTCTGGCGCCGCCAAAGGTTCCGGTTCCGGCTCGGGCAGAACCGCTGGCTCTCGGTCAGGCGGCAACGCAGCAGTGGATGCGGTGCCAGCAGCGGCAGGTGCCAGCGGGTCAAAAGGGACTTCTGCCACGGTGTCAGCCGGTGTTTCTGGCACGACCTCGATGGGCACAGACACCGGGGCTGTAGGCGCGCTGAAATCGCCAGAGTCGCTCAGCAGCGTTTGGGAAAAGTCGGCCGACTTGGCGTTAGAAAAATCATGAAGCAAAGTCGGCGCAAACGCTTCGCCGGCTTGTGGCACTTGCACTGCCACGGCAGGTGGCGGCGTCACCGTAGCGGCTTCAACTGGAGCGACTGGCGCTTTTTGCACCCCCATGAGCGAGCGAAACTCGCCCAGCGCTTCATCGTAAACAAACAGTTTTCTGGCCATTTCACGCTGATAGCTCAGCATGTCGATCAGGAAACCCATCGACCCCAGGCTGTTACCCAGCTTTTCAAACGCAACGGCGCGCTCGCGCGGATCGTCAAAGGCGTCGCTCAGCAAACGCTCCACACCATCACGCATGCGCAGCGCGGCAATGGCCGCCTGGTCAAGCCCCAGCACCGAAAATACGCCTCGCATCTGCGATAAGCGCCCGGGTACTTCATGCAACGGCAATTTTTCATCAGGATGGCGAAAGAACGTGTCCAGCGCAACTTCCACTTCGCCCAGCGAGGTACGCAGTTCGTCAACCACACTGCCCATCACCCGTCGATCGCTCACACGCCGGTAGAGTTCTTGCATCCAGGGGTCCAACGGCTCGGGTTGCCCGCCCGCCATCACATGCTGGATGCGCTGCACCAGCCGGTTCCCCCGCTCCACCATCTGACCGCTATCGGCGTCCATGTCGTCGTACGCAGCCTCCAGGTACAGCACTGTGGTAGCAATTTCCATGGCCACCGTTGCCTGAGGTGTCACGCCGGCACGCGCCACCTGTTCCAGGGCCCAAGTAAGCGCTGAGGCAAATTCGCGGTTTTCCGGATGCAGCTTAACGACCGACTCGGTCATCAAAGCAAATTGGTCTGATGCTGTCTTCATGCGACCAACATCTCCACCCGACAACAGTGACCAGGTCTCTGCGGCCGTCGCCACACGCTTGCGTGCCTGCGCCAGCACCGCAGGGTCGTAACGTCCAAATTGCGGCTTTTCGTAATCAACGCTGGTTTGTGCGTTAACTGAAAACACCCCGCACACGGCACGCAAGGTGGGGGCGTTTTGCCCGGCAGGAATCCTCGCCTGGGCACAAAAAAACAGCAGGTCACGCACCAGCTGGTCAGAAATATCTGTCACGCCGCGTGCCAAATGACGGTACTGCAGCAACACATGAGAGGCAGCACGCTTGGTGTACAGGTCAGCCCGGCACAGGCCCAGACCGATGGCTTCAAAAAAAGCGGCAGAAACCATCCAGAACACGCGCGGGCCCACCTCGACCTGATGCGCAGAAAACCCGACACTGATGTCGCGCATGGCCAGTGCCGACGCAGGATGCCCCGCTTTGACCACGTTCAGGATGAGACCATCTACCCGGGTGCGCACGGAGGAGTCATACGACAACGGGAGGGTACTGGCAGGCACCTGCATATCCAGCCAATGCCAGTCGTAGGCCCACAAATCTGCCGGATGAATGCGCTCGGCCGCCGTCAGGTCGAGCACGTCGCGATATTGCGGAAACAACCCGACCGAGGAAAACGTCTTGCCTTTCAGAACCGACTGCAAATAGTCTGTCACCGCAAAACTGGCGTGTTCGATGCGCAACGCCGCGTCATCGCTGCAAAACTCAGGTTTTTGAACAAATTTCTGTAACAACGATTCGGTGGCGCGCAGCATGCGCGCAGGCACCTCAAAGCCCACCATTTCCAGCGCACCCACCGCCTGATGCAACTGCTGACGCGCAATGCGCAGCTGGCTGGCGTCCAGCGCCGCAATATCCGAACCCCGCGACAGCTCGGCGTCGCGCACAAAACGCCGCAGCGCCAGATTGGCCGAATCCAGCGATTTGCGCAGCTCATCGAGCACCCAGGCCAGTGGCCCCAAGTCGGGCTCGAGTGCTGTGCTATCAACAGCGGGTGAAGCAAGTGCCATGAATCATTCCATCAGTTGAGTTGCAAGGCAAACCGCTCAGGCAATCCGGAAACGCGCCACAGATTGCCGCAATTCCTCCGCCACCTTGGACAGCTCACGAACCTGAGCGGCGGTGGAGCGTGTCCCCTCACCCGTCTGCTCGGTGACGGCGAAAATATGCTGGATGTTTTCGGCCACGTTGTTGGCGTTACTGGCTTCACTCAAAGTGGACTGCGAAATCTGTTCAATCAGCTCGGCCAAGCGGCGCGAAACCTGGTCAATTTGCGACAGCGCAGCGCCGGCGTTGTCGGACAGTTTGGCCCCTTCCACGACACCCTGGGTGGAACGCTCCATGGCGCCGACTGCGTCCAGCGTGTCGGTCTGAATCGCCTTGACCAACGCGGCAATCTGGCGCGTGGCGTCGGCAGAGCGCTCGGCCAGGCGTTGCACTTCTTCCGCTATAACCGAGAAACCGCGACCGGCGTCCCCCGCCGAGGCGGCTTGAATGGCCGCATTGAGCGCCAGCACGTTGGTCTGCTCGGTAATGTCGGAGATCAGTTCAGTAATTTCACCGATTTCCTGCGACGACTCACCCAAACGCTTGACCCGCTTGGAGGTGTCCTGAATCTGATCTCGAATGGCATTCATACCGTCAATGGCATCCTGCACGGCCGTCAATCCGGTTTCAGCAGCCTGCAACGACTGGCGGGCCACGTCGGCTGATTCCTGGGCCTGCGCAGAAACCTGGTTGATGCGCTTAGCCATGTCCAGCACCGAGCGGCCGGTTTCGCGGATTTCATGCAGTTGCTCATTGGACGCGGCCAGCAGTTCGGTCGAGGTAACGTCCACCTCTGCCGTGGTGGATGCCACCTGGCTGGCCGACTTTTGCACATTGCCCACCAGCGAGCGCAATTCTTCCACCGTATAGTTGACCGAATCAGCAATAGCGCCAGTAATGTCTTCGGTCACCGTGGCTTGTTGCGTCAAATCGCCTTCTGCCAACGCCTGCAACTCGTTCATCAGCCGCAAAATGGCTGCCTGGTTGCCGTCATTGATGCGATTGGCCTCCAGTTCAAGGCGCTGCGCCTCCTGGCGTTGCTGGTCGGCCTTGGCCTGACGCTGCCGACTGTCGAGCAATTGAATGTAAGACAGCCCACCTGCACTCACCAACGCCAGTACCGTTGCCAGCGTCAAGGCGCCCAAAATAGTGCCAGAAATACCACTTGCCGCAAACAATGCAGATTGCAATTGCTCCAGTTCGCGTCGTAGCAACTCACTGTCACCCAGAATCGACGCTTGCGCCTCCCGTGCGGCGACCAAACCCTGCACATTGCCAAGAATGACGTTGGCCTGGCTCTTGGTGTCCTCAAAAAGTTTCAGCAACGCCGCCAGTTGTTCACGCGCCTGCGCGTCCTTGGTGCCGTTCAAGCGCAAGTCTGCGCTGCCGTCAAGCAAGCCCTGCGCGATTTCTTTGAATGCGTTGAGGTCTTTCCCCAGCAAAAATACCGTCTCAGGACTGACACCTTCGACAGTCAGAAATTCGTTGGAAGATTTGCCAATGCGCTGTGTCAGCATGACCAATTGCCCTGTCGCAGCGATTTCTGAAGACGGCGCATTTTGTTGCAGCTTGAGCGACAAAATGGTTTCGGCAATATCAAGCAAGTCGGCCGACTGCCGATTGATCAGCCGCAGCGCAGCCCCAACCTGCATCAGAGTTTTTTGCTGCCCCAGCACCACTGCTGCATTTTTTTCAGCGCGACTGACCCATGGCAATATTTTTTGGAACGATTCACTATAAGCCTCACTCAATGGCTCAATTTTCAGGGCTGCGTTGCCCTTGCTCAAACCGTTCATCGACTGCGACAGAACTTTCAGACTGTCGGCTACGTCAGGAAAAGATTTGATGTCGCCAACCAACGCCTGCGAAACAGCTCTGGCCAAACGCTGAGACTGGATCAACGACTGCCCCAAAGCCCCTAATTGCTGTGCACCACGTTCACTGGCAGTCAAACCAAGCCAGGTAGCAACGATCAACGCAATCAAAGAGAAACCCAGTATCAACGACAACGCACGTTGATGCTGGCTGACACTTCTGCGGCCAAGCAATGGCAAACTCACTTTGTTGTCGGCTAAGTCTGTCGAATCGGGTACAACTGGATTGTCTGGCGCAGTCATCGGCGAGCGTACCGCAGCAACGTCTTCTGGCTGAAAACGCGTTGCCTCAGGCATACCAATGCTCAAGCCTGAACCCTGCTCCGAGACTTTAGCTTTTTTCTTGAAACGACTCTTCAATTGATCAAGGATGGCCATGCCGAACCTTTTCTTGTGAATTCAAACGCCAATTGCCAAAAATGCATCCGTGCGAGACAACTGCAATAAATCAATTTCCTGCCACGGCATGCCTTGATCGTCCAGATAGCAACGCCCCAGGTAGGGCGGTTCTACCAAAGGAGGTGGCTGTACGCTGACAAAAGAAGCAGGGCCACGCAACCCCAGCAAGGCATCCACCATCAACGCACAGTTGACGTCCAATTCCACATTCAGGGTCACCAGGCGCACCTGTGACCACGCTGTATCGTCCCGCGCAGGTGTCAGGGGTGCCAGCCATAGCACCATATCAACCACGCCAAAAAGCCCGCCGCGCAAGTTGACCACACCGCCAAACCAGGGTTTTGTGTAAGGCACACGGGTTAGGGGAGCCAATGGAAAAATTTCACCTGACTGTGACAGAGGCAAAAGGTAACGCCCCTCCCCCAAGCGCACCGCCAGCCACGACATGGCATCTGCATCAGTCTGAGCTAACTGCAAGCGGCTTGCAAGCCGCTGCTGAAGTGCCCGAAGAGCTTCTTTGTTGGCCATGTCTGACCTTGTCTTCAGGCCAGCGCCCGGATTTTTTCCATCAGGTCTTGGGCATTCACCGGCTTGGTGATGTAATCCTTGGCACCTTGGCGCAGGCCCCACACCCGGTCGGTTTCCAGGCTTTTGCTGGTGCACATGATGATGGGAATGTCAGCGTAGTCCGGCGTGCGATGAATGGAGCGCGTGAGCTGAAAACCGTTCTGCCCCGGCATCACCACGTCCATCAGAATGGCATCTGGCTTGAGCTCTTGCAGGCGCTTGAGCGCTTCTTCAGCGTTTTCGGCGGTACGCACCGACAGCCCTTTGGCCTTGAGGATGTCCGACAGGTACATCAGCTCGGTCTTGGAATCATCAACGATCAATACGTTTTGGATGCTCACGCGTTATCCCCTTGAACAGCGCCAGCAAACTCGGCCACCGCCTTGAGCAACTGGTCTTTGGTAAACGGCTTGGTTAGGTACTCCTGCGCGCCCACCATGCGACCGCGCGCCTTGTCAAACACACCGTCTTTGGACGACAGCATGACGATCGGCACGTTGGCGAATTTGGGGTTGCGCTTGATGATGGCGCAGGTCTGGTAGCCGTCCAACCGGGGCATCAGAATGTCGCAAAAAATCAGGTCAGGGCGGTAGTCACTGACCTTGGCCAATGCGTCAAAACCGTCTTCAGCCAGCATCACGTCGTGTTGGCCCGCCTTCAGAAAAATTTCGGCGCTGCGCCGAATGGTGTTGCTGTCGTCCACCACCAGAATTTTGAGATTGTCGCCAGACATAGTCACTCGCTATTTCTCCTGTGTTGACGCGCCAACCGCCCGTGCGTCAAATCTGCACCATTTCAAAATCTTCCTTGCGGGCACCACATTCCGGACACACCCAGTTCAGCGGCACCGCGCCCCACGGCGTTCCCGGTGCCAACCCATGCAGCGGATCGCCCGCCGATTCATCGTAAATCCAGCCGCAAACCAAGCACATCCAGGTGGTAGGAGAAGTCACAAATGGAACACTTTCTGTTGCAAAAAATAGATGCCCAAAGCGGCGCTTACATTCTGCCTCAAGACACCCGGCTCAATTGTTACTTTTGGTTTTGGGCACAATTCGTTACTTTCCTCTACTTTTCAGCCTACCTGACTTCAATATGACAAGCACCCCTAGCCGCAACGACATTCTCTTTGAACGTGCCAAACGGGTCATCCCCGGTGGCGTCAATTCGCCCGTGCGCGCCTTTCGCGCTGTGGGTGGCACACCACGTTTCATCACCCGCGCGCAAGGCGCCTACATGTGGGACGCCGACGGCAAGCGCTACACCGACTACATCGTCTCGTGGGGCCCGATGATTCTGGGCCACGGCCACCCGGCCGTGATTGAGGCGGTGCAAAAAGCGCTGCTGGAAGGCTTCTCGTTTGGTGCACCGACCGAACGCGAGGTGGAACTGGCCGAGGCCATTTTGAAACTGATGCCCAGCATGGACATGGTGCGTCTGGTGAGCAGCGGTACTGAAGCCGGCATGAGTACCATCCGCCTGGCGCGCGGTGCCACCGGGCGCAGCAAGTTCATCAAATTTGAGGGTTGCTACCACGGCCACGCCGACGCGCTGCTGGTCAAAGCCGGCTCGGGTCTGGCCACTTTTGGCAACCCCACCAGCGCCGGGGTGCCACCCGAGGTGGTGCAGCACACGCTGGTGCTGGAATACAACAATATCGCGCAGTTGGAGCAATGCTTTGCCGAACAAGGCAAAGACATCGCCTGCCTGATGATGGAACCCATCTGCGGCAACATGAACTTTGTGCGCGCCAGCGTGCCGTTTGTGAAACGCTGCCGCGAGCTGTGCACCCAATACGGCGCACTGCTGGTATTTGACGAAGTGATGACCGGTTTTCGGGTGGCACTGGGCGGCGCGCAAAGCGTCTATGCCAAAGAAATCCCCGGCTTTGAGCCCGACATGACGGTGATGGGCAAGGTGATTGGCGGCGGCATGCCGCTGGCCGCCTTTGGCGCCAAGCGCGCCGTGATGGAGCACCTGGCACCGCTGGGCACGGTGTATCAGGCCGGCACGCTCAGCGGCAACCCGGTGGCCACCGCCTGCGGTCTGGCCACGCTCAAAGAAATCAGCAAGCCCGGTTTTTACGACGACCTGAGCCGCAAGACCAAGAACCTGATCAGCGGGCTGTGCCAGGCAGCGGCGGCAGAAGGCGTACCGTTTTGCGGTGACTCCGAGGGCGGCATGATGGGCTTTTATCTGCTACCCACCCTGCCCACCACCTACAGCCAGGTCATGAAGTCCGATAGCGCCAAGTTCAACCAGCTCTTTCACGGTCTGCTGGAGCGCGGTGTCTATATCGCCCCGGCGCTGTACGAAGCCGGTTTCGTCAGCGCCGCCCATACCGACGACGACATTGCACAAACCGTGGCGGCGGCGCGCGAGGTGTTTAAGTTGATATCAAAATAAGAGCTTCTTGCCCTTATTTAGTAAGGGATTTAGGCCTATTTTTCATATAAGTCCAGCCCGCTGGTTGGACGGTGAAACGGAATTCGGCGCGCTCGGAATTCACATTTTACTAGGCCATTCTAGTATTTTTACTAGACCGGTCTAGCAAAAATGCGTAAACTGCCGCCATGGCCCGCACGTTTGAACGCACTTTTGTTGCCCAGCTTGAAAGACGACTGATTGCCCCTGCCCCGCTGATCCAGGTGCTGACCGGCCCGCGCCAAGTGGGCAAAACCACCGGCATACGCCAGCTTTTGGCGCGCTGGCCCGGGACCAGCCACTACGCCAGTGCAGACGACGTGCTGGTGGGCGACCGCAGCTGGCTGCTGGCGCAGTGGCAACAGGCCACGCTGGCGGGTGACGGCACTTTGCTGGTCATCGACGAAATTCAAAAAGTGCCCAACTGGCCGGAAACCATCAAGGCGCTGTGGGACCGGCAGCCACAGCGCCTGAAGCTGGTGCTGCTGGGCTCAAGCGCGCTGCAAATCCAGAGCGGCCTGACCGAAAGTCTGGCGGGTCGTTTTGAGATGACACGCCTCTACCACTGGACATTTGGCGAGCTGAAAGCGGCGTTCGGCTACGACCTGGAGCGTTACCTGCGCTTTGGCGGCTACCCCGGCGCGGTGGCATTTGAAGACGACCCCGAGCGCTGGTACGCCTACATGAAAGACGCCATTGTGGAATCGGTCATCGGCCGCGACATCTTGCAAAGCCGCAAGGTAGCCAACCCGGCCTTGTTTCGGCAAGCGTTCGAGATATTGAGCCGCTACCCAGCCCAGGAAATCAGCTACACCAAGTTGCTGGGGCAGTTGCAAGACAAGGGCAACACCGATTTGGTCAAGTATTACCTGTCGCTCTACGCAGGCGCGTTCCTGATTCATGCACTGGACAAGTACTCGGCCAAGGCGTGGCTCACGCGCAGCTCCAGCCCCAAAATCCTGATGGCGAGCCCGGCGCTTTACAGCATGACGGCGGGCCAGCAGGCCGTAGCCGACCCCGAGTTGCACGCTCGCGTGTTTGAGCTGGCCGTGGGTGCCGAACTGTTGCAGTCGCCGGGTGAACTGTTTTACTGGCGCGAAAAGTCCGCCGAAGTGGACTTTGTCTATCAGCACCAAGGGCAGCTCTACGCGCTGGAAGTGAAGTCGGGGCGCAAAAAGTCCGCCAAGGGGTTAGAGGCTTTCGTGGCACAGTTCCCAAACGCACGGCCGGTTGTGATCACGCCAGACAACTTCGCTGCCTTGTCCGAAGACCCCAGGCGGTTTTTGGCGGCGCTTTGAGATGCTGCAGTCGGACAGCACGTTTGGGTGTTCAAATTGATATCAAAATAAGAGCTGCTTGCGCTTGTCGCGTAAGCGCTGGAGGCCTATTTCTTATATATATTTCCAGCCCACCGGTTGAACGGCGAAACATGGTTCGGTGTTCTTGAACTGCACGTTTTACTAGACTTACCCAGTATTTTTGCTAGACCTACAAAACACCAACATGACCGCGCCTGCTGTTAAAATTTTACGCCAATGTATTAACAAATTGAGATGTCAATCGTCTTTGAATGGGATGAAGTCAAGGCTTTGCGCAATTTGCGCAAGCATGGCGTCGCTTTTGATGATGCAGTGGGTGTGTTTTCAGATCCGTTTGCCATCATGCGGCAAGATCGAATCGAAGGCGGCGAGTTACGCTGGCAAACCGTGGGAATGATCGAGGGACATCTGGTGCTGTTGATCGCACATACCGTAGGTGAAACGCAGGACAACAAGGAAGTTATCAGAATCATTTCAGCTCGACGCGCAGACCGAAAGGAGCGACAACGCTATGAAAACCAGAATGGTTAGAAAAGAAATTGACTTGCAAAATTTGCCGCCTTTGACCGATAAGCAGCGCGTGCGACTCAATGCACTGGCCAAAATGCAAGACACTGAAATCGATTACAGCGACATCCCCCCGCTGGATGATGCGTTTTGGAAAAATGCTGTTCGCAATCCGTTTTACAAGCCTGTCAAACAAGTCACCACAGTACGGGTTGATTCTGATGTTTTGCTCTGGCTCAAAAGCCGTGGCAAGGGGTATCAGACGCGCATCAACGCCATTTTGCGCGAGGCTATGTTGCAAGCCATGCAACGCCATGAGGGTGAGCCGGTAAACGCCAAAAGCGCCAGTTGATACGACAGATGAATGCACCAAAGGCGCCGACCTTTTAAAGCGGTGGACGGCCAATCTTGGCTTGTGGCGTTAACGTACTGACAAATAGCTGAGCTGACAACATGAAAAACACCAGACTCGAACTTCTGAGGCGGCTGCAACGCCAGTACCACCAGCATCATCCTTGGCGTTTGTCGCAGGGGGGCCTTTATGTGCCGCACTCGTATGCCGAGATGACACCTGAGAGCCTGTCGTGGTGGGATGACGTTGGCTTTATCCTGAATGGACGACGCATCATCGTCTGGTGGCAGCATCCACGCTACGTTTATGCCAATGCGATTGAGGAACAGGCCTGGCAAGAAGCGGGGCCAGGCCCGCAAGACAACTGGCTCACTGAGGGCGCGACAAAAAACTACCGCAAGGTAGGCCGGTCGCGCAAAAAACTGGTCAGCTACACCTGCCGTAAGCCTTCTGCGCAGCAGCGGCAACACTACGATGTGCTGCGCGACATTGAAAATCGCCTGAAGGCGGATGGCATCGATTTTGATGTGACACCTTCATGGAAGTGGGAGCGCCTGTCTTGGGCGATGGGCGTCAGCCTTGTCGCACCGATGGAGGTACGCAATGCAGACGAAGTGGCTGTGTTGGCCAGTCTTGCCCGGCGTCTGGTTCTTGGGCAAACCACGCTGGCAGCGGAGTTCCCGGGTTACCGCTTTGGTCGTGCAGACTGGCTTCTTGAACACAACAACAAGGCCGCCTGAGCGCGCCGCCAGGTGATGAAGTCGGACAGCTCGTTTGGTGTTCAAATTGATATCAAAATAAGAGCTGTTTGCGCTTTTTGCATAAGGGCTTAGGCTTGAATTGGCATCTAACTTGTGCAAGACCACGCCATACCATATACTTTGATGGCTGTATATCAAAACGGAGGTTCAAGATGCAAGTTGCCAAATGGGGAAACAGTCTGGCGGTGCGCCTGCCTGTTGCCTTGGTGCAAGAGCTGGGCATTGCCGATGGGGACGAGTTGCTGCTGCAACCGGCACCTCGGTCAGCCGCTCAGCCGCCCTGCGTCAGCGTGGTGCGCTTGCCCAGCAAACTGGAGCGGCTACAGGCGGTGCGCCACTTGCGCGCACCTTGGGGGGCAGACTTTGCCTTTGATCGTGACGAGGCCAACGCAAGGTGAAGGTCTTTATCGACACCAATGTGTTGATTTATTGGGTGGACGACAGCACCCGAGCGGATGTGGTGGAGCGGTTGTTGGCGCAGCAAAGTGTCATTAGCGTGCAGGTGCTCAATGAGTTTGCCAACGTGCTGCGCAAAAAGCGCGCCATGCCGCTGCCAGATATCCAGACGCTGTGCACCACCTTGACCGACACCTGTGAGGTACTCGACGTGAGCCTGCACACGCATCAAACCGCATTGGCGTTGATGGCCCGCTACAACCTGTCGGTGGTTGACGCCAACATTGTTGCCACTACAGCCCTGGCCGATTGCGCCATTTTGTACTCTGAGGACATGCAGGACGGCCTCAATATCATGCTGCCAGCGCCAGACAAAAGTCACCCGCTGGTGATTCGCAACCCGTTTCGGGTTTGAAACTGGGAGCAAGGTCGGGCAAAACCCAATGCACAAGTAGCGTTGCTGATTCGTATGATGGAGAAGTTCCCGGTCAGTGTGCAACGGCTGGTGGTCATTTAAAAAACCGTTGCCGGTTGTCAACGCCGCAGATGCCGACGACAACATCGCGCAAACCGTGGCCGCGGCGCGTGAGGTGTTCAAATTGATATCAAAATAAGAGCTGCTTTCGCTTGTCACATAAGCGCTGGTGGCCTATTTTTCATATAAGTCCAGTCCATTGGTTGAACGGCGCAGCATGATTCGACGTGTACGCCTACATGAAAGACACCATCGTCGAATCAGTCATCTGCCAGCATCATCACGCCGGACAACTTTGCCACGTTGCCTGAAGACCCCACGCGTTTTTTGGCGGCGCTTTGTGATGCTGCCCATATGGTTGCGACAAGCGATTGAACGCATTAGCCAAGTTGCCAAGCACCGAAACTGAGTACAGCGACATCCCCCGCTTGGGGACGAGTTTTAGAAAACCGCCGCTCGAAATCGTTTTACAAGCCAATTCATACGCAATTAACGTACAATTTATCCATGAAAGCCACCTTTGTTGAGCTACCACCGTTCGAGCGCACTCGCAAAGACTATTTGGACGACGAAACCTACCGGCTTTTGCAGCTTGAGCTGATGGACAACCCAACGGCGGGAGATGTCATCGTAGGCACTGGCGGATTGCGCAAGCTGCGTCAACCTGATCCACGTCGTGGCAAGGGAAAGCGTGGTGGGCTGCGGGTGATTTATGAGGGGTGGTCAGGCGGTGACCAGTTTTGGCTTTTCACGGTCTATGACAAAAATGAAGCTGCTGATTTGACGCCAGTGCAGTGCAAAATCCTCAAACAGCTGTTGAAGAACGAGTTGGAAAACCGACAACCGAAAGACGGAGAACATGATGACCAAAAAACGCGATATTTTTGCTGAGCTCACAGAAGGTTTTGAAGCGCTCAAATCTGAACGCGAGGGCAAGCTGACGCTTCGCACCTTCAAGCGTGAAAGCAAACCAGCGCCGGTGCTGCTACCGCACGATGTGATCCAGGTGCGCGAACAATTGCGCTTGTCGCGCCCAGTGTTTGCGCACTACCTGCGCACCAACCCACGAACGCTTGAAAACTGGGAGCAAGGTCGGGCAAGACCCAATGCACAAGCAGCGTTGCTGATTCGTATGGTGGAGAAGTTCCCGGACATGGTGCAGCGTCTGGCGGTTATATAAGAACCCTTTGCCAGAATTTGCCTTCGGCGCTAAAGGAAAGTGCTATTTCGGCTTTACAGCGTCAGGAGTCATTGGGATTCCAGTCGGGAATGACTCTGAAGGGCTGGAAGCAGATTTTCCTGGCACTTCACTGCTTTAATTTTTTAGTACAAATCAATCAAAACTATCTCACAAACCAACTCCAGAAAGATAATCGTGTGACTTCATTAAAATTTGTTCAAATGCTACATCATCAATCTCATACGGAATAACATTCCTAACACACAGTGCAACGAGCAAAGCGGGAATTAGATGCGCCGGAACTGTAGAACTATTTGCATCCGATGCAAACTCGCCTCTAGTTTTCATAAATAGAGACACCGTATCTTGCAACTTTTCTTTACTAAACCCGGCATTTGACATACGCCTAAGTATCCTTGTTGCTCTCTCTTTGACATTAAAATATTGTACGCTATTAGTATCTCCACTCATAGCCATTATAGATTCCAGTGCAATAATAGACACATCACTCCACAGCATGATTTGTATTTCAACATTTCTATCCATACGATCCCCCTTTTTAACTAATTAACCTACTACGCACAAATTGAATTAAAGATTCTCCTCCACCAAATAAAACCACTCATTTGGCAACCAATTTGTATCTCTGGATTTGCTATTCCATGTGTGCCAGCGTACACTTTTACTGATTAGGGCATCACATTGCTTTTTCATAAGTGGGATATGCACATCAAATTTTCCACCCATCTTCAATCGCAACTTATTCGTATCTTGCGTCAAATCTAACACCAGATAGGTTTTTTTATTTGCTGCTGACAAACCAACTTCAAAACCTTGCTTGATGGATACATTCTGTAATATCCAGTTTAGATCAACACCAACTTCTTCACTTTCTGAGATAACACTCTGTCGTTCGACATCGCGTATGAATAAATCCACACTTGTATCATTCTCATCATCTTTGTACAAGTCAAGCAACTGATGTAAGTTTGCAAAGGATTTAATTTTCTTCTCCTTCGTTATGTGAACACCCCCTATCATCCAGCCACACCCACTTTTGTATACATTAAATCCGCGATTATGCTCTTTGCTTAATCGATTCGCTTCTTTTTGTGCTTCGATAAAACTCGAATAGGTTATTTTGTTATCATTAATATTCATAAAATACTTCTAATTATAAAATTAATAAATCTTCAACGGCATTTAATTTACATCAAACAAATATAATATTAAGCGTGTTATTAACAGTCCACTTGAATTCAAATTCTGTTCACCTCAATGCATACGTATTACCGCTTTCGTGGCGTAACTGACTTATAATTTTACCGCGTGGAGGACCGCAGTCAGCCTATTCCCGACCGACAAAAGACAAATCCGTGAGTGACAACGACTTCATCCAAACACCCGATTGATTGACACACCACAACCCTTCTCAAGAACCACCCTTTTCAAAGTGATCCTTGTGCAGCGCCGCAGCGCCAAATCAAAATTCAGCAAACACCGTGCTCAGTGCCTGAAATGCCGCACGCCGGTATAAACCATCGCCACGCCGCGCTCGTTGGCGGCGTCGATCACTTCCTGGTCGCGGATGCTGCCACCCGGCTGGATGACGCAGGTGGCGCCGGCGTCCACCACCACGTCCAGCCCGTCACGGAACGGAAAGAACGCGTCACTGGCCACGGCGGTGCCGGCCAGGCTCAGGCCCGCCGCTTGCGCTTTGATGGACGCAATGCGCGCCGAATCCAGGCGGCTCATCTGCCCAGCGCCCACGCCGTAGGTCATGCCGTCTTTGCAGAACACGATGGCGTTGCTTTTGACAAATTTGGCGATGTTCCAGGCGAACATCAGGTCTTGCAGTTGCTGCGCCGTGGGCTGCACTTTGGTCACCACTTTCAGGTCCGCCAATGTCAGCACATGGTTGTCGGCGGTTTGCAACAGCAGGCCTGAGCCCACGCGTTTGCTCTCAATGGCGTTGCGGCCGTTGTCCCAGTCGCTGGTGCCGCCCGGCGGCAGCGCGATCTTGAGGATGCGCACGTTGACCTTGCTTTTGAACACGGCCAGCGCCTCGGGCGTGTAGTCGGGGGCCATCAGCACCTCGATAAACTGCTTTGACATTTGTAGCGCCGCACGCTCGTCCAGCGTGCAGTTGACGGCAATAATGCCGCCAAACGCGCTGGTTGGGTCGGTCTGAAAGGCTTTGTTATAGGCTTCCAGCGCATCCGCACCCACTGCCACGCCGCAGGGGTTGGCGTGCTTCAATATCACGCAGGCCGCGCCGTCCTTGGCGGCGTCAAAACTCTTGACGCATTCCCACGCGGCGTCGGCGTCGCCAATGTTGTTGTAGCTCAGCTCCTTGCCCTGCAGTTGCACGGCGGTCACCAGGCTGCCCGGGGCCGGGACCAGGTCGCGGTAAAAGGCGGCACTTTGGTGCGGGTTTTCGCCGTAGCGCAGGTCTTGCAGTTTGACAAAGCAGCCGTTGGACTGATCCGGAAACTGCTTGCGCGCTGGCACACTGGCGCTGGCGTCAAACGTGATCGACGACAGGTAGTCGCTGATGGCCGCGTCGTACTGCGCCACGCGGTTGAAGGCGGCCACGCTCAGGGCGAACTTGGTCGCCAGCGTGAGCGCGCCGCCGGCCTTCAATTCGGCCAGCACCTGGGGGTATTGCGACACGTCGGTGACGATGCCCACGTCTTTCCAGTTCTTGGCCGCGCTGCGCACCATGGCCGGGCCGCCGATGTCGATGTTCTCGATGGCGTCTTCCAGCGTGCAACCCGGTTTGGCCACGGTGGCTTCAAACGGATACAGGTTGATGACGGCCAGGTCGATGGTGTCGATGCCATGCGTCTTGAGGGCCGCCATGTGTTCCGGCAGGTCGCGGCGCGCCAGCAGGCCGCCGTGCACCTTGGGGTGCAGGGTTTTGACACGGCCGTCGAGCATCTCGGGAAAACCCGTCATGTCGGCCACCTCGGTCACCGGCAGGCCAGCGTTGGCCAGCAGTTTGGCGGTGCCGCCGGTGGACAGCAACCCCACGCCCAGCGCGTGCAGCGCCTGGGCCAATTCGACGATACCGGTTTTGTCAGAAACAGAGATGAGTGCTTTCATGATCGGAAGGTGGGTTAAAGGTTGATGAAAAAGTTATATGTAAAAACAGGCTCTAGCGCTTGTCAATCAAGCGTGAGTAGCTATCAATCAATGAGCTTGTGCTCGATCAGTTTCTTGCGCAGCGTGTTGCGGTTCAGGCCCAGCCATTGCGCCGCCTTGGACTGGTTGTGCTCGGCGTGCTGCATCACCACCTCAAGCAGCGGCTTTTCAACCACGTTGATCAGCATGTCGTACATGCCGTCGGGCTCGCTGCTGCCCAGGTCGCACAGGTAAATTTGCAGGTTGCTGCGTACACATTCTGCGATGTGCATTTGTTTCATGGTGTTGTCTCCACATCTGGCTGCGGTTTGTTGTGATGTGCCGGTAGCTCGGGCAACCGGTCCATGTGCTGGTGCAGCGTGTCAAAGAATTCTGCCACGGCGTGGTACTGCGCCTGCGCATCGTCCAGCAGGTTCATGCGCGCCCGAAACGCGTCGCCACCGGGCAGGGCGCGCACCGCCCAGCCAATGTGCTTGCGCGCGCTGCGCACACCCGCCCATGCGCCGTACAAGGCGTAGTGCTCTTGCAGGTGCGCCAGCAGCAGTTGTTTGACTTCTGCCACCAGCGGCGGCGCCAGCAGTGTGCCGGTGGCCAGGTAATGCGTGATGTCCCGAAAAATCCACGGCCTGCCCTGCGCGGCGCGGCCGATCATCACTGCATCGGCACCCGTGGCGGCCAGCACCGCGCGCGCATTCTGCGGGCTGTCAATGTCGCCGTTGGCCACTACCGGAATGCGCACAGCGGCCTTGACGGCGGCAATGGTGTCGTAGTCCACCGCGCCTTTGTAACCCTGTTCGCGCGTGCGCCCATGCACCGCCAGCATCTGCACGCCGGCGTCTTGCGCGGCGCGCGCCAGCGCCACCGCATTTTTGTGCGCCTGGCACCAGCCCGTGCGCATCTTCAGCGTGACCGGCACGCCGTGCGGCGCACAAGCGGCCACCACCGCCTGCACGATGTCGATGGCCAGGCGCTCGTCTTGCATCAACGCTGAGCCCGCCCACTTGTTGCAGACTTTTTTAGCCGGGCAACCCATGTTGATGTCGATGATCTGCGCGCCGCGGTCGATGTTGGCGCGGGCCGCGTCGGCCATCATTTGCGGCTCGGTGCCGGCAATCTGCACCGCAATCACGCCGCCCTCGCCCGTGTGGTCGGCGCGGCGCGTGGTCTTGACAGAATCTTGCAGATCAGGGCGGCTGGTGATCATCTCGCTCACCGCGTAGCCCGCGCCCAGGCGCTTGCACAGCGCGCGAAACGGCCGATCCGTCACACCCGCCATGGGCGCGACACAAACCGCGTTGGGCAACACATACGGGCCGATGTTCATTGCGCTTGCTGCTGGTGATTGAAATAAAGGGGGGGTCGATCTGCCGCCAGAAAAGCCTGTTTGCCAGAGCGCGCAGAACGTGGGTGCCGGTCAGGCGGCTGATTCTAGCTGCCCAAAAAAGCGGCAGTTTGACGCACGTCAGTGCGTCAACGCACATGGTCTTGAAGTCCATAGGGTCATGGCGTTCCTATACTCCTGCTCAATGGAACTCTGGATCGACACGCTACTCACCTGGCTGGCCCTGCCCAAACACGGGTTGAGCAGCGTGTTTGTGGTTGCGTTCGTGTCTGCCACGCTGCTGCCCATGGGTTCTGAACCTGCGGTATTTGGCCTGATCCAGCTCAACCCGCACCTGTTCTGGAGCGCGATTGGCGTGGCCACGCTGGGCAATACGCTGGGCGGTGCGGTCACGTGGTGGATGGGACTGGCATCGCACAAAGTGGTGCAGCGCCACCAGCACGGCAAACACCATCTGCGCGCGCTGCACTGGTTGGAGCGCCTGGGGCCCAAGGCGTGTCTGGTGGCTTGGCTGCCTCTGGTGGGTGACCCGCTGTGCGCGGTGGCGGGTTGGCTCAAACTGCCGTTCTGGCCCTGCTTGATGTACATGGCCATCGGCAAATTTGGACGCTATCTGTTGATGACTTCTGCCCTGGTGGGGGTATTTGGCTCCTGAAAAGCGGCACAATCCGCACCGTTGTTCCAACCAGCAGCACCGCCATGTCCATTCAAGCTGATCTGCGACAAGTGATTTATGCGCTGTCCGACGCGTTGCGGGAAAAGGGGAAAAGGGGACGCTACCCTTTTACCCGGAGTAAAAGGGTAGCGTCCCCTTTTCCCTCTACGAACTGAAGAGGAAGTTCATCACGTCGCCGTCCTTCACGACGTAGTCTTTGCCTTCGGCGCGCATCTTGCCCGCGTCCTTGGCGCCCTGCTCGCCCTTGTAGGTAACAAAGTCCTCATAGGCAATGGTCTGCGCTCGGATGTAGCCTTTTTCAAAATCGGTGTGGATCACGCCGGCAGCCTGCGGGCCGGTGTCGCCTTTGTGAATGGTCCAGGCGCGCACTTCTTTCACGCCCGCGGTGAAATAGGTTTGCAGGCCCAGCAGGTCGTAGGCCGCGCGGATCAGTCGGTTCAGGCCCGGCTCATGCAGGCCCATTTCTTCCAGGAACATCTGGCGGTCGTCGTCGCTCATGTCGGCCATTTCGGCCTCGAGCTTGGCGCAAATGGCCACCACCGGCGCGTGCTGTGCCTGCGCAAAGGCCGTGAGCTTGTCCAGCAGCGGGTTGTCGTGAAAACCGTCCTCAGACACATTGGCAACAAACATCGCCGGTTTGGCGGTGATCAGGAAAAACTGCTTCAAGAGCGGCTGCTCTTCTTTGCTGAACGCCACGGTGCGCACCGGCTTGGTGTCGTTGAGCGCGCTCTGGCAGCGCTCGAGAATGTCCACCAGTTTGGCGGCTTCCTTGTCACCACCCGATTTGGCGGCCTTTTGGTAACGCGCCAGCGCCTTTTCCACCGTGCTCAGGTCGGCCAGGCAGAGTTCGGTCTGGATCACCTCAATATCCGAAATAGGATCAATTTTGCCGGCCACGTGGATCACGTTGTCGTCTTCAAAGCAGCGCACCACGTTGACCACCGCGTCGGTCTCACGAATGTGCGCCAGAAATTTATTGCCCAGGCCTTCACCGGTGCTGGCACCGGCCACCAAACCGGCGATGTCAACAAACTCCACCACCGCGCGCTGCACGCGCTCGGGGTGCACGATGGCGCTCAAGGCATCCAGGCGCGGGTCGGGCACCTCGACGATGCCCACGTTGGGCTCGATGGTGCAAAAGGGGTAGTTTTCAGCCGCAATACCGGCTTTGGTGAGTGCGTTGAACAGGGTCGATTTACCGACGTTGGGCAAGCCCACAATGCCACATTTCATACAAATCCTAGGTTCTGAAGTCCGCGCGCGGAAAGGCGTGGATTATCCATGACTGCCTATACAGGTGCCGGGCCACTTCTACAATGGCCGACATGAAGCAACCCTATGACATCTGCATCCGTGGCGGCGGCATTGTGGGCCACACGCTGGCGCTGTTGTTGGCGCGCGAGCGCCTGCACGTTGGGCTGGTCACGCAACCCGCCCGCAGCAACGCAGCCGACGTGCGCGCCTATGCGCTTAACGCCAGTTCCAAGGCACTGCTGGAATCGGTGCGCTGCTGGCCCGACGTGCAACACGCCTCGGCCGTCACCGACATGCAGGTCTGGGGCGACGACCAAGGCGCGGTGCAATTTTCTGCGGCCGAGCTGGCCGTGCCCGCGCTCACCTGGATTGTCGATGTGCCGGTGCTGGAGGACTTGCTGCACGACGCACTGCGCTTTCAGCCACAGATCGAGGTGTTGGACAGCGCCCAGCCGGCCACGCTCACCGTGGTGTGTGAAGGCAAGGCAAGCCGCACGCGTGCCGAACTGGGCGTTGAATTCGACGTCACGCGCTACCCGCAACACGCCATTGCGGCGCGCTTGCAGTGCGAAAAACCGCATGGCCAAGTGGCGCGCCAATGGTTCACGGTCGGAGAAATTTTGGCGTTTCTGCCGCTGGACGGCCCGCAGGGGAACACCGTGGCCATGGTCTGGTCGGCGCAGGCCGAGCGCGCACCCGAGTTGCTGGCATCCAGCGCGGCGGACTTTTGCGCCGAGCTGGAGAAAATCAGCCAGCACAGCCTGGGCACCCTGCAACTGGTGAGCGATCGCGCCAGCTGGCCGCTGCAAAACGCCCAGGCCAGCCGCTGGATCGGCAGCCTGGCCCCCGGCCAGTCGTGGGCACTGGCCGGTGACGCAGCGCACACGGTGCATCCGCTGGCCGGCCAAGGGCTGAACCTGGGGCTGGGTGACGTGGCCGAACTGGTGCGCGTGCTGCACGCGCGTGCCTACTGGCGCAGCGTGGGCGACGTCAAACTGTTGCGTCAATATGAGCGCGCCCGGCGCACCGAAGTGGGCACCACGGCGCTAGCCATGGACGGGCTGCAACGCCTGTTTTCGCAAAAGGGTGGCAGCTGGCAGGCCTTGCGCAACTGGGGCATGAAGGGTTTTGACCTGAGCGGCCCGGCCAAAATGCGCGCCGCGCGCTACGCCATGGGGCTGTGACCCGCCATCGTGCTTCGAACTTTTACCACCCCGCCTGCTCAGACACCACTCCATTAACACCGGGACACTTCATGAAACCACGTTTTTTGCGCGCCACCTCCCTGATCGCCCTGCTGGGCGCGATGCTGTTGACGCCGGTTTTTGCGCAGGACGCCGTCATCCGCAAGAACCTCGCCGAGCGCATTCCGCAATTGCCCAAGATCGACGAAATCAGCAAAACGCCGATCGCCGGCATTTATGAAATTCGCGTTAATGGCAGCGATATTTACTACACCGACGCGCAGGGTAATTACCTGATCCAGGGCAGTTTGGTCGATACCCAGCAGCGGCGCAACCTGACCGAAGAACGCATCGACAAACTCACCGCCGTCAAATTTGACGCGCTGCCGTTCAAAGACGCTTTCACCATCGTGCGCGGCAACGGCAAACGCCAATTGGCGGTGTTTGAAGACCCGAACTGCGGTTACTGCAAGCGCTTCGAGCGCGACCTGCAAAAGGTCAACAACGTCACGATCCACCTGTTTCTGTACCCGATTCTGGGAGCCGATTCACTGGAAAAATCCAAGAGCATCTGGTGCGCCAAAGACCGCGCCAAGGTCTGGCAAGACTGGATGGTGCGCGACGTGACCTTGCCCGCTGGTAATTGCGACAGCGCCGTGCTGACACGCAACGTGGAGCTGGGCCGCAAATACAAAATTACCGGCACGCCCACGCTGATCTTTGCCGACGGCAGCCGGGTACCGGGGGCGGTGGGTGCCGATCAGGTTGAAAAACGTCTGACACAGCCGGGTAGCTAAGACTGATGGCATCCCACACGCATAGCCTGCCCGCCAGGGCACTGCCAGGCATCAACTACGAGGTCAGCGCAGCATTTATTCATACACATCAGTTTGAGGTGGTACTGACCATCGCCCGACCCAGCGCCGAGCAAATCGTGAGCCTGCCGGTATGGATACCGGGCAGCTACCTGGTGCGCGAGTTTTCCAGAAATTTGCAGCAGCTTAAAGCCAGCCAGAAGCGCGCAGAAGTTGCCATCAGCCAACTTGACAAGTGCACCTGGCAGGTGCACTGCGCGGCCGGTCAGGCGCTGCAATTGATTTATTTGGTGTATGCGCAAGATACCTCGGTTCGCACGGCCTGGCTCAGTCATGAACGGGCTTTTTTTAACAGCACCAGTGTCTGCCTGCGCGTGCACGGCCAAGAAAATTCGCCGCACGCACTGGCCATCAGCAACAGTGGTTTGGCCTTTGACTGGCAGGTGGCAACCGCCTTAACGCCACTCAAGATCAACGCCCGGGGGTTTGGCCAATACCTGGCCGCCGACTACGACGAGCTAGTCGATTCACCAGTCGAGATGGGACCGTTCTGGAGCGGCAGCTTTAGCACCGGCGGCATTCACCACCGCCTGGTAGTAGCGGGTGCGCCGACCAGTTTTGACGGTGCGCGCCTGCTGGCCGACACGCAGGCCATTTGTGAAGCCGAAATTGCCTTCTGGCATGGCAACTCCCCCAAAAAGGCACCGCACGACCGCTACCTGTTTTTGCTTAACGCCGTGGACAACGGCTATGGCGGGCTGGAGCACCGCAACTGCACCGCGCTGATCTGCAAGCGCGCCGACCTGCCACGCCTGGGCCAGCCCAAAACCCTGGCCGCCAACGACGGCTACACCACCCTGCTGGGGCTGATCAGCCACGAGTACTTTCACACCTGGAACGTCAAACGCCTGCGCCCGGCCGAATTTGCCAGCTACGACTACACGCAAGAAAACTACACCGAGTTGTTGTGGTTTTTTGAAGGCTTCACCAGCTACTACGACGACTTGCTGTTGCACCGCACCGGTCTGATCGACGCTGCCAGCTACCTCACGCTGCTGGGCAAAACCATCAACGCCGTGCTGCAAACGCCGGGCCGCCAGGTGCAAAGTGTGGCGCAAGCCAGCTTTGACGCCTGGATCAAGTACTACCGGCCAGACGAAAACACGGGCAACGCCACCATCAGTTATTACACCAAAGGCGCATTGGTGGCGCTGGCGCTGGATTTAAGCCTGCGCCAAAGCACTGCGCACAGCCTGGATGACGTCATGCGCACGCTGTGGCAGCGCTGTCAGGGCGGACCAATGACCGAAGCCGATGTGCTGGAGGTTGTCACTGCTCTTGGCGACCAGGCGTTGGCCACGCGGCTGACCCAGTGGGTGCACGGCACGGCCGACTTGCCGGTAAAGACCCTGCTCAATCAGCAAGGGGTCAAAAATCACCCGGAACCCGCCGCGCTGGCCGATCAACTGGGTTTGCGGGTGACAGAGAATGCAGGCATTCGCGTCAAAAGTGTGCACAGCAACGGCGCGGCTGAAACAGCCGGCTTTGCGGCCGGCGACGAATGGCTGGGCATAGAGCTGGGCCGCGCCAAAACACGCCAAAGCTGGCGGCTCAACAAGCTCGACGACTTGCCGCTGTACCTGGGCGGGGCGACCTGTTTTACCGCCCTGGTGGCCCGTGATCAACGCCTGCAGAGGCTGCCAGTCACGCTACCCAATGACGTTCAGCAAGTCAAACTGGTCGTTCGGGATGCCTCGTTGGCCAACGCCTGGCTGAGCGCTAAAAAGTCAAAAACAATAGCTCTCAACGCTTGATACACGTTCGTTATAGACCATTTTTAGCATAAACCATCTTCATCATTACAACGGAGAAACGCATGACTTTTGAACTCATCACCACACGCATCGAGGCCGACAAGGTTGCCATCATTACCCTAAACCGCCCCAAGCAGCTCAACGCGCTCAACGACCAGCTGATGACCGAGCTGGGCCAGGCGCTACAGGCGTTTGACGCCAACCCGGCCATCGGCTGCATCGTTCTCACCGGCAGCGAAAAAGCCTTTGCCGCCGGGGCCGACATTGGCGGCATGGCCAGCTTGAGCTTTGCCGACGTCTATAAGAGCGACTTCATCACGCGCAACTGGGAAGCCATCCGCAGCGTGCGCAAGCCCGTCATTGCGGCGGTGAGCGGCTTTGCGCTGGGCGGCGGCTGCGAGCTGGCGATGATGTGCGACTTCATCATCGCCGCCGACAACGCGCGCTTTGGCCAGCCCGAAATCAAACTGGGCATCATCCCCGGCGCCGGTGGCACACAACGCTTGCCGCGCGCGGTGGGCAAGGCCAAGGCGATGGACCTGGCACTGACCGGGCGCATGATGGACGCGGCAGAAGCCGAACGCGCCGGGCTGGTCAGCCGCGTGGTGCCGCTGGACAAACTCATGGACGAAGCGCTGGGCGCGGCGCTGGCCATCAGCGGCTTTTCACAAATGGCCACCATGGCCGCCAAAGAGTCGGTCAACCGCGCGTTTGAAGGCAGCTTGAGCGACGGCATCATGTTTGAGCGGCGCCTGTTCCACGCGCTGTTTGCCAGCGCCGACCAGAAAGAAGGCATGGACGCGTTCGTCAACAAGCGTCAGGCGGTTTTTACCCATCGCTAATGCCTGACCGCGGCTGCGCGCTGGCAGCGCCAAAACCAGCCGGTGATTGCCCCTATAATGCCGCTCCTTTGGTGGTATAGCTCAGTTGGTTAGAGCGCAGCATTCATAATGCTGATGTCCCAGGTTCAAGTCCCGGTACCACCACCACCCATTTAAAGCCTAACTGTTTTCAGTTAGGCTTTTCTTTTGGAAAATCCTCAATGTTTACGCGCACTTACGAGAGTTGCCTCTTGACAATTGCGCTATCAAATTTGGGTCTTCATGCCCGTTTTTGACCCAAAAACCGGCGTTTTCTGTCTCTGTTCTCAGTTTGCCTCTTGACTATTCAAGAGGCCACTTTCAATGAAATCAACGACTTACGCGGGGGTAGGTTGCAAGTGGAAATTGGTAGGCGGTAGCGACTGAGAACAAAGAATGCCGGAGAAACTTGCAGCCGCGATATGAACTTATCATCAGCCAACCACCGCTGCCAGAGTCCAACCCTTCTCATCGCCAAATGCCACCAACCGCCCAGACCTATATTGACGCACTCCAAATGCTGGCTCACCCAGAGGGTGGATTCTTTCGGGAAACCTACCGAAGTGACCTCTTGGTTGAAGTGACTGGCGACGGCGCTGTGCGCCAAAGGAACGCTGCAACCGGAATCTATTTCTTGTTGGAAGAAGGCAATTTTTCAGCGTTCCACAAGATCAAGTCCGATGAGATGTGGCATTTCTACGCCGGCCAGGCGCTAGAGATTCTCGAGCTCGATACGACAGGTGAATTGCGATGCACCCGTTTGGGGCCGGACATCTTGCGAGGTGATGTTCATCAACACATGGTTCGAGCCAGCACCTGGTTTGCCTCCAGGGTCGCTGCTGGTAGTACCTTCTCGTTGGTAGGTTGCACTGTCGCACCGGGTTTTGACTTTGCCGACTTTTGTCTGGCCGAGAAGGCGGCGTTGCTGGCAACTTTTCCGCAGCACGGCCGAGTCATCACCGAGCTAACCAGGTAGTGTTAGCGCCGACACCAAATTGATCCAGACTGCCGATATTGCGTGACCCGGCAAGATTTTCTTGCAAGCGTTGCTGGGTAAGGGATAGCGCTCGTTGAAGGTGGGGCAGTCAAAAGTCGGCACATGGGTCATATTTGAGTCGGCATCAACACCCTCAAGAACCGCAATGAATACGCGGGGTTACGTAAAAAAAATCCAACCGGATGACCGGTTGGATTTTGTGTATGGTGGAGCTGGCGGGATTTGAACCCGCGTCCGCAAACCTTCTTCGAGCAGTTCTACATGTGTAGCCGTCTGATTTGAATCTCGCTCTTCACATCGCGCAGCGGCACGCTATGCAAATCGCCAGCAACCTATTTTCTTGGCCCACCCTAAGTTACCCAAGGCAGACCCAGCCGACTGAAATGACCCCACAGCCTGGACAACCCTGCCTTACGGCTTGATCACCCTTGCCCAGCCTATCGGCTTGCTGTTGTGAGGCTCACGTGCAATTAAGCAGCGAGTGCGAAACGTTCGTCGTTTGCAGTTAGTTTTTTTGAATCTGTTTTACGAGCGCATTCAGCTCGACATGCCCTGCTGCGCGTCCGAATCCACGTCGAAACCAGTGCAGCCCCAAGGTCCGCATTTTAGGGCGACTCGATCCATTGCAAGAGCTCCAGCGCGCAATTGATCGTTAAATCCGCACCCCATTCACGGGTATCGGCCTTTTCGCCCAGATAACCGTAGTTGACCGCCACCGTGCGCATGCCAGCTGCACGCCCGGCGATGATGTCGCGCTCATCGTCACCTACATAGATGCAGTGCTGTGGCGGAACGTTGAGCTGGCGGGCCGCTTCCAGCAGAGGCTCGGGGTGCGGCTTCGCATGGGCCGTGGTGTCGCCACTGATGATGGTGCTGGCATTGGCAAACAGCGGCATCATGCGTGTCAAGGGCTCGGTGAACCGCTTGGACTTGTTCGTCACTACGCCCCAGCGCAGACCATTGCGTACCAAGGCGTTGATCAGTTCGGGCACCTGGTCAAAAACCACGGTGTTGACAGTCAGGCGCTGTTCATAGTTTGTAAAAAATTCTTCGCGTAGTGTCAAAAAATCGGGATGATCAGGCTCCATGCCAAAAGCCACCCCCAGCATGCCGCGCGCGCCAGCCCCTGCCAGCGGGCGATACGTTTCAATGGGCATAGATGGCAGACCACGCGCCACGCGCATCTGGTCAGCAGAAGCGCCAAGGTCGGGGGCGCTGTCAATCAGCGTGCCGTCCAGATCAAACAGTACGGCGGCCACATCCTTCAACCGTGGCATGGTTACGTCGGTGGACGTGGGCATCAAAGCTTTTGGGTGGCGATCAGGTAATTGACGCTGGTGTCGCTGTTCATCCAATAGCGCTGTGTCAGCGGGTTGAATGACAGCCCCTTGCTGTGCGACACCGTCAACCCGGCGGCGCGGCAAAAACCAGCCAGCTCGCTGGGGCGGATCATCTTGGCGTATTCATGCGTGCCGCGCGGCAGCATCTTCAGCACATACTCCGCGCCCACAATGGCCAGCAGGAACGATTTGGGGTTGCGGTTGAGCGTGGAAAAAAACACCCAGCCGCCCGGCTTGATCAGGGTGGCGCAGGCACGCACCACAGACGCGGGGTCGGGCACATGCTCCAGCATTTCCATGCAAGTCACCACATCAAAGCTGGACGGTGCCTCGGCTGCCATGGCCTCGGCGCTGATCTCGCGGTAAGTGACATTGGGCGTTTGCGCGTCCAGCGCATGTAGTTGCGCCACGCGCAGCGCCTTGCCAGACAAATCGATGCCTGTGGCGGTGGCGCCTGCGCGCGCCATGGCATCGGTCAGGATGCCACCACCACAGCCGATATCCAGCGCGTTCAGGCCTTTCAGCGGACACAGCGACTGGATCCAGTCCAGCCGCAACGGGTTAATCTGGTGCAGCGGGCGAAACTCACCATCGGCGTCCCACCAGCGGTGCGCCAGGTCTGAAAATTTGGCCAGTTCGGCCGGGTCAGCGTTGACAGTTGTGTTCATGGGTCAATTATCCTGAATTCATCCTAGCGGCGCAGGTTGGCAGCCATTATCAACGCCACCCCGTTTACATCGACAGCGACCCCTCGCGGAAGTCGCTTTTTGCCAGCCACACATTGATCAACACCGGTTGCCCAGTTTTCGCCACGGCACGCGCCTGAGACAGCGCAGCAGGCACTTCATTTTGATGGTGCACCACAATGCCATGCGCGCCAAAACCTTCTGCCACCCGGTGGTAGTCGGTGCGCGCCAGCACCGTGGCCACGTCGTCGCCCAGCATCTTCACCTGTTCGCGCGCAATCTGGCTCCAGCTGGCGTCGTTGCCCACCACGGCGATGATACCGATGCGGTGGCGCACCAGGGTGTCGAATTCGATCAAGCTGTAGCCGAGGGCGCCGTCGCCAAAAATCATCCAGATTTCACGCCCGGGCTGGCCGAGCGCTGCACCGAGGGCAAATCCAGCACCCACGCCCAGCGTGCCAAACGCACCGGGGTCAAGCCAGGTGAGCGGCGCGCGCGGATGCAGCACGTAGCTGGCCGTGGCCACAAAGTCGCCCCCATCGGCCACAAACAGCGCGTTGTCAGCCGCTGCCTGTTCGATGGCGCGTAGCAGCGCCACCGGATTGACGCCGTCGCCCCCGGGGGCGGCTTGTTGGTCGATCTCCATTTCGCGCGCGGCGTCGCGCTGGCGCAGGCTGTCCACCCAGTCGTGTAGGCGCCCGGCATGGCCGCCCGGCGCTTGCTGGGCCAGGGCGCGGATGAAAGCGCCCGCGTCGCCGATGGCAGCGATGTCGGGGCGGCGGTTCAAGCGGGCGTCATGTGTGCTGCGGTTGGAGGCGATCAGGCGCGCGCTGCGGCGTACATGCTGGCCGTAGTCGAGCCGAAAGTCGCACGGCACGCCGGCCAGCAGCACGCAGTCGGCTTCGCGCAGCGCCAGGCGCCGCTGGTGGCGCACCTGCAGCGGGTGGTTGCGCCCCAACAAGCCGCGCGCCATGCCAGACAGGTACACCGGCACGCCAAGTTGACCCACGGCTTCGGCCAGAGCTTGTGCCTGCCCAGCATCCACCAGTGCCTGGCTGCCGATCACCAGCAACGGCCGCTGTGCTTGGGCCAGTGCCCGGCTGGCCTGGCGCAATGCGGATGCGCTGGCTTGCGGCTGGGTCACCGGCAGCGGCAGCACGGCAGGCACCGGCGTGCTGCCCGCAAACAGGCGCTGCACATGGCGCTGTAGATACCAGCGCAGCACGCGCTCGGGAAGGCTGCGCCCCTTGCCAGCCGCGCTGGCGTACCACTGGCGGATGCTGGCTTCGTCGTAGAGCATATCCACTGGGCATTCGATAAAGACCGGCCCGGGCACGCCCGATTGCGCCAGCGCCAGCGCCTGGGTTATGGCCGGTGCCAGCTCGCACACCCTGCGCAGCTTGAAGAAGCGCTTGACGTGCGGTGCAACCAGCGGGCGCTGGTCAATGTCTTGTAGCGCACCGCGCCCTTGTAGCGCGGTGGGTGCGGCACCGCCAATGAGCAGCACCGGGCTCTGCGCGAGTTGCGCGTTTTTCAGCGCAGTAATGGTGTTGCTGATCCCCGGCCCGGCGGTCACCGCCGCCACCCCGGGTCGGCCCGACAGGCGGGCCAGGGCGTCGGCGGCAAAGACGGCGGTGGCTTCATCACGCACATCGACGATGCGAATGCCCAGCGCCTTGGCGCCGCTCAAGATGGGTGAAATATGGCCGCCGCACAGTGTGAAGATGCAGCGCACGCCGTGTGCGGCCAGCGCCTGTGCGACGCGATCGCCACCGTGTGGCGCGCGGCTCGATGTCATGCCCAGAGCACTTTTTGCTTGTTGCTGTACCACTGCTCCAGCTGGGGTTCGGCCATGGCTTCAATGCGGTTGCGCTTGACTTTCATGGTGGGTGTCAGGCAGCCGTTGTCGATGCTCCAGGGCTCGCGCGCGATGACGATCATCTGCAGGCGTTCGTAGTCAGGCACACTGGCGTTGATGGATTCCAGCAGGCGCGTGAACTCCTCTTGCACTTGCCGGCGGAATTCAGGCTCGCTTTGGCGCGGGCGCAGTTGCTCGGCCAATACCACCTGCGCGTACGCCTGTGGCTGACCCACGCCCGAGACCACCGACAGCTCCACCATCGGGTGCGCATTGATCAGGTTTTCGATCGGCGCGGGCGCCACGTACTTGCCTTTGGCGGTCTTGAAAAGCTCTTTCACCCGCCCGCTGATCTTGAGCAGCCCGTCAGCGCGCAGCTCGCCCAGGTCGCCGGTCTTGAAGAAACCGTCTTCGGTGAAACATTCGGCGTCCAGCTCAGGCTGCTTGTAGTAGCCCACCATGCGCGCGGGGGATTTGATCAAGATTTCTCCCTCGGGGCTGATACGCACCTCTACGCCGCGCAGCGCCGCGCCCACGTAGCCGGGTGCGTTGGCCTGCGCGTTGGAGCAGAACGAATACGAGTTGTCTTCGGTCATGCCGTAGCCCTCGTACAGCGGCAGACCGATGCGCCGATACCACTGGATCAGGTCGGGCGGAATCGGTGCCGAGCCACTGCCGGCCAACCGTACCAGGTCCAGCCCCAGCCCCTTGCGAATCTTGTGCGCCACCAATTTGCCAAGCAATGGAATCGATAGTAGCTTGTCCAGTTTGGCCGGGGGCATCTTGGCAAAAACACCTTGCTGGAACTTAAGCCACAAGCGTGGCACCGAAATGAACAGCGTGGGGCGGGCGCGCTGTAGGTCGGCCAAAAAAGTGTCCAGCGATTCGGCAAAAAAGAGCTGTGTTTTACCGCTGACCAGGGACGCTGCTTCGATCCATGAACGCTCAAAGCTGTGCGCCAGCGGCAGGTACGACAGCATGCGCCGTGGTGTATCTGCGCCCAGTCGCAGTTCCAGGTCGTCCGAAATGCCGACGCCAGCGGCGGTCACGCCGACAAAGCTGTGCATGACGCCCTTGGGTGTGCCCGTAGAGCCAGAGGTGTACATCAGCCAGGCCAGCTCAGACGCCTCGCGTGGCGGGTGGCCTGCCAAGGGCTGGGTGCGCGCCACCACCGCGTCCCAGGTCTCAAAGTCGGTGTCGGGTGCCAGGGGGAATGCAATGCAGGGTAGGTCGGCCGGCACGCCCGGGCGCTGGTGCTCCCAGGTGTCGAGCTTGCCCACGAACAGCAGGCTGGCTTCACTGTGGCCCAGCACATAGCCCACCGTCTCTGCGGTTTCGGTGGGAAAGATCGCCACCGTGGTGTAGCCGGCCATCCAGATTGCCAGCTCGGCCATGATGAAGTGGGCACAATTTTTGGACAACATCGCGATGCGTGCCCCGCGCGGAAAGCCTCGGCTTTGCAGGTGTGCGGCCATGCGGCGCGACTGGTCCATCACCTGCGCCCAGGTGTAGTTCATGACGTTGGCGCCACCGACAGGTTGCGTCAGAAAGACTGTGTCGGCGAAGTTTTTTTCGTGCGCGTAAATGCGCTCCAGAATCAGTGGCGTCAACGACATGGTGGTGCTCCGGTTGAAGATGGTGCGCGCTATTGCAGCACAGACGCGTGCGCGAGCGCAACACGAAAAACCCTTGGTTCTGTGACAAATAGCACATGCCGGTCGTCGTCTATCAAAAGGCGCTCCATCGATCGTCCCAGCCGTGTTGCTGGCGTAACTGCTCGGCTACGCGCCGGTCACGTTTGGTCGGGCGGCCCTGCGACCGGCTCAGCGCGGGCTCAGGGGTCAGGCGGAGTTGCTGCGCCAGCTGCTCGCGCAACAGGACGGATGCTTCGGTCTCCTGATACAACAGCGCAGCCACAGGGGCCGGGCCACGCTTGTCGCTGAGCGCCAGCACCTGCACGGTGCGCCGCAGGTTGCCGATGCGTAATTCAATCACGTCACCGGGTTTGACTTCGTGCGCGGGTTTGACAGCGTTGCCGTGGATGCGCACCCGACCCAGAGCGATTTCATCGCTGGCCAGGCTGCGCGTCTTGTAAAAGCGCGCCCCCCAGAGCCATTTGTCGATGCGCAGGCGTTCCATGATGAGGCGGTGGCCCGTCAGAGCGTGAGGCAGTAGCCCATCAGAGCGCCCGTTCGATGGCAGCCACCAGCGTCGGGCTATCCGGTGTGACCCGGCTGGCAAAGCTGCCTACCACCTTGCCCTGGCGGTCAATCAGGTATTTGTGGAAATTCCATTGCGGTGCCTGGCCGGTGGCCTGGTTCAGCGCCACATACAGCGGGTTGGTCTGTTTGCCCACCACGACGGTTTTGGAAAACATCGGGAACCGCACCGCATAGGTGTTGAAACAGAAGTCGGCAATTTCCTTGTCGTTGCCAGGTTCCTGTTGGCCAAAATCATTGGTGGGAAAGCCCAGCACCACCAGACCCTTGGCGCTGTACTTGGCGTACAGCGCCTCCAGCCCTTCGTACTGCGGTGTGTAGTCGCAAAAGCTGGCGGTGTTGACCACCAGCAGCACCTTGCCAGCATATTGACACAGGTTCTGCGGGGCTTCGTCCTGCAGTCGGTTGAAGCTGTGGTTAAGCAGCGCCGGGCAGGCGGCAGGCTTTTTGTCTTGCGCCAGGGCCAGGGTTGCGCCACTGAGCAGCGTCAAGGCCAGCAGGCTTTTGATGAAGGTATCACGTTGCATGGGGTGTGTGGAGGTATTGGTGATGTGATCAGTTTATCGAAGGATGAACGTCATCGCGCACTATGGGTTTATCAACCCAGTCGCCTTGCCGTGCGTCGATGACTTACGGCACCTCCCGACTTGAACCACGTCTCCCGTAGGTGTCAGTGTTTTCCCTAGGCATTCTGGTCACCGATACCCGGTCACGATGCGTATGATGGAAGCGTTCGAAATTCAACAGGAGACTTCGATGCGTCGTGATACTTTTCTCAAATCGATGGCCGCAATGGCTGTGGCCAGTGGGTTGCCGCTGTCGGCTTTCGCCGCAGACAACATCAAGATGATGATTCCGGCCAACCCGGGCGGTGGCTGGGACGGCACCGGACGCGCGCTGGGCAAGGCCTTGCAGGATGCGAAAGTGGCCGATGCCGTGACCTTTGATAACAAGGGTGGCGCTGCGGGTGCCCTGGGGCTGGCGCAGTTTGTCAACGCCAGCAAGGGCGACCCGAACGCCCTGCTGGTGATGGGCGCGGTGATGCTGGGCGGCATCATCACCGGCAAACCGCCGGTGTCGATCACCGCCGCCACGCCGATTGCCCGCCTGACCAGCGAATACAACGTGTTTGTGTTGCCAGCGAATTCGCCGTTCAAAACCATGGCCGACGTGATCGCCCAGCTCAAGAAAGACCCAGGCAGCGTCAAGTGGGGCGGTGGTTCGCGCGGCTCCACCGAGCACATTGCTGCGGCCATGATTGCGCGCGCGGTGGGCGTGGATGCCGCAAAAATCAACTATGTAGCGTTCCGTGGCGGCGGTGAGGCCACAGCGGCCATTCTGGGCGGCAACGTGACGGTGGGTGGCAGCGGTTACAGCGAGTTCCAGCAGTACATCGAAACCGGCAAGATGAAGCCGATTGGCGTGACATCTGAGGCGCGCCTGAAAGGCATCGACATTCCGACGCTCAAGGAGCAGGGCATTGACGTGGTGATCGGCAACTGGCGCGGCGTGTACGGTGCGCCGGGCATCACCCCGGCGCAGCGTAAGGCCTTGACCGAACGCGTCGTCAAGGCCACCCAGTCCAAGGCCTGGCAGGACGCGCTGGTCAAGAACAACTGGACACCGGCCCTGCTCACCGGTGCTGCGTTCGAGCAATTTGTCGATAACGACTTTGCCGCTCTGCGCGCCACCATGGTCAAGTCGGGCATGATTTGACGATGCGCCCGCGCGGTCACGCCAGCCACTCACCTGTTTTGCAGTCCCTGGTGGGGGCGGGCGTAGCCCTGCTCGGCCTGGCGCTGGCCGCTGGCGCGTTCACCATTCCGTCCAACGCAGGCTACGCCGGGGTGGGGCCGAACTTTTTGCCGTGGGTGGTGGCGCTGGCCCTGTTGACGTGTGGCGTGCGCCTGTTTTTCAAGGCGCGTCGTGGTGGTTTCCGAAACATGGAGGAACACACCGGCGAGCATCCATTCTGGGGTGGCTTTGCCTGGCTGTCGGCGGGGCTGCTGCTCAACGCCGCGTTGATCACCACGATTGGCTTCATCCTGAGCTGCACACTGTGCTTTGTGCTGGCCGCGCGCGGGCTGCGGCTGGCGCAAGACCCGCTGGCCAAGGGCTGGGCTCCCACGGTACGTGATGCCGGGGTCGGCGTGCTGATTGCGGCGCCGGTGTTCTGGGCATTTACCAAATTTTTGGGGATCAGCTTGCCCGGGCTCACCCAGACGGGCTGGTTGTAATGGAGGTCTGGAACCTGTTGCTGCAGGGCTTTGCCACCGCTGGCACGCCAGTGAATCTGCTATGGGCGTTTGTGGGCTGTGCGCTGGGCACGGCGGTGGGGGTGCTGCCCGGCATCGGGCCGGCCACGGCGGTGGCCATGCTGCTGCCGATTACCAGCCAGGTGGAAGCCACGGCATCGATGATCTTTTTTGCCGGCATCTATTACGGTGCCATGTACGGCGGCTCGACCACTTCCATTTTGCTCAATACGCCGGGCGAAACCGCCACCATGGTCACTGCCATGGAAGGCAACAAGATGGCCAAGAGCGGCCGCGCGGGTGCGGCGCTGGCCACCTCGGCCATTGGCTCGTTTGTGGCGGGCTCCATCGCCACCGTGCTGGTCACGCTGTTTGCCCCGATGCTGGCCGAGTTTGCGGTGCGGTTGGGCCCGCCGGAATACTTCATGCTGATGGTGCTGGCGTTCACCACGGTCAGCGCGGTGCTGGGGCAAAGCACGGTGCGCGGCTTGACCGCTCTCTTCATCGGCCTGGCCATGGGGCTGGTGGGCATGGACCAGATCACTGGCCAGGTGCGCTATACCGCTGGTGTGCCCGAGTTGCTCGATGGGGTCGAGATCGTGTTGGTGGCGGTCGGCCTGTTTGCCGTGGCCGAGGCGATGCATGCGGTGCTGTTTGAAGGCAAAGTGGTCGAGACTGAAAACCGCATGAGCCGGGTGACGATGACACTGCGCGACTGGAAGCGCTCCGTGCCAGCGTGGCTGCGGGGCACGGCTATCGGCGCGCCGTTTGGCTGCATTCCGGCGGGCGGCACAGAAATCCCCACGTTTTTAAGCTATGCGGTGGAAAAAAAATTGGCCAAGGGTGACGATCTGGCCGAGTTTGGCAACGCCGGTGCCATCGAGGGAGTGGCGGGCCCTGAGGCGGCCAACAACGCCACGGTCACGGCGGCCATGATCCCACTGCTCACGCTGGGCATTCCGGTGTCCAACACCACCGCCATCTTGCTGGGCGCGTTTCAGAACTACGGCATCCAGCCCGGGCCGCAACTGTTCACCACTTCGTCAGCGCTGGTGTGGGCCTTGATTGCCTCGCTCTACATTGGCAACGTGATGTTGCTGGTGCTGAATTTGCCCATGATCGGGCTGTGGGTCAAACTGCTCAAGGTGCCCAAACCGCAGTTGTATGCGGGCATCTTGATCTTTGCCACGGTCGGTGCCTACGGTATGCGCCAGAGCGCGTTTGATCTGTACCTGTTGTACGCGATTGGACTGTTGGGGCTGGTGATGCGGCGCTTTAACTTTCCGACCGCGCCGGTGCTGGTGGGGATGATTTTGGGCCCGTTGGCCGAGGCACAAATGCGCAACGCGATCTCAATTGGTGAGGGCAGCGCCCTGATCTTTGTGCAGCGGCCCATTTCGTTGGGCTTGCTGGTGTTGGTGGTGCTGATTCTGGTGCTGCCGCGCTTGCTAAAGGCGCGTACACCAACGTTGCACTAGTTCATTGTTGGGGGCCTCAGGCGGTCAAGGTCAACAATCAATCTGGAGCCCATCGCAGGGCTGTCAAGTATCTATCGAACTCGGGATACAGTCCTTCCACCCGCTAAGCTGAAGTTCTTTTCTACTTTCGACTAAATCCTCTTTGAAATCAATGTGTTAGTGAACTTTTGGGTTCAATTATGTAGACATGTATTATTTTGTTGTTTTATTTGTATTTATGATTACAATGTAGACA
>Ga0210009_1000156_pt1 | contig 87060 bp, 76 predicted proteins | sample CryGeyCG2114_065_FD_185457 | JGI IMG/M metagenome (GOLD analysis project Ga0210009, IMG submission 185457) | Groundwater microbial communities from aquifer - Crystal Geyser CG12_big_fil_rev_8/21/14_0.65 (SPAdes) (version 2) | ecosystem: Environmental > Aquatic > Deep subsurface > Groundwater ...
ATACATCCTTTTCCTCCTGTCAAAACTGCACGGGTTTTGAAGCCTTTTTCTATGTTATCGTGCAATTTTAACATGCCTTTACCCGCTTTTTAAGCCCTATCTCCTTGATGTCAAAGAACTTAAATTTTCAAAACCTTTTTTCAGTGGACCCTATTTAATTTGGCCTCAGAAAACGAAATTCAAGAAAAGGAGACTTCTTCGCCGCGAGTTCCGCAGGCAAAGCCGAAGACTGTCCGAGCGCCGAAGAAGTTTCTTTTCCTAAAAACATCAGAGGCCAAATTAAATATTTGGACGCTAGAGGACTCGAACCTCTAACCCCTTGGATGTAAACCAAGTGCTCTAACCGATTGAGCTAAGCGTCCGTATTAGGTTTGATTGAGAGCGTCAATGAAGCGTTTTAAACTTCCATAGGTACGCCGGTTGAATCTCATTTTGAGCCTGGGTAAGTCTTGTATCTCAGACTCATCTGCTTCCGCCGGCAATGCGCCGCTCAGTTCAATACGCCCATTGATCAGCAGATGACGAAAATCCTTATTCAGCTGCTTGAGCTTTTGAGATGAAATTTCCCGGTTGGTTCGAATCACCGTTTCCTGCCCTACATACCGTAAAGAATGATAGACACCGTAAAACTTTAAAACAACCTCGCGAGCTTCTTCTGGACTTTTAACAAGCGTGGGTAATGATAAATCATCCGGACTAATCATTTTATTCCGAAGGAGATAACGACTGACATATTCAAGCCATGCTTCCCAATAACGCCCATGCTGCGTGTCAACGAGCACAATAGGACGCGGTATGTCTTTGCCTGTTTGAACTAACGTGAGCGATTCTACCCCTTCGTCATGCGTTCCAAAACCTCCCGGATAAAGAACGGTTGCATGCGATTCCTTAATAAAAGCAAGTTTGCGGGTAAAGAAATATTTGTAGTGAATGAGTTTTTGATTATCCCGGATAACGGGATTGACCTCTTGCTCAAAAGGCAGCCGTATATTGAGTCCGAAACTCCTGAAACCACCGGCTCCTTCATGTCCAGCGCGCATAATACCTGTTGAGCCGCCCGTGATCACCATCCAGCCAGCCGCTGCCATTAGTTTACCAAACTGGCGTGCCGATTTATAAGTAGCTGCGCTGGCAGGTGTTCTGGCTGAACCAAAAATAGCCACTTTTCTAACGTGCCGATATGGCTCAAAAACGCGGAAAGTATGCCTCAATTCTTTAACAGCGGTGTTTAAGACTTTCAAATCACCGCGCGATGCTTTTTCACGAGCAATTTTGACGATGGTTGTAAATAGGTCATTGATCAAGTCGCTATTTCTACTTTCTGCAACCTGTTGAACTAATCCCTGGATCGTTTGGTCGATCGATTGAATGCCAACCCGATACGACTTCTTTTCCCTGCGTTTCATCTCATCACACCTCTTAGTTTGTCACTAAGATATCGGCTAAATGAATCCTGTTTTTGAAAAATAAAAAGCCCAAGTAAGCACTCGGGCTTTTAATGACCGGCGGCCTGCTTTGCCAAGTCACTTGCATGCCTGGCTTCGCAGAACCATTCCTTCGAAACTGCGCCACAAAGGACGCAGCAAAGAAGAATGGAGCTGGCCGGAATTGCACCGGCGTCCAGCGAAATGACCATAAGTGGCACTACATGCTTGTTCTTTGTTTTGTTTTTATTTAGCAAGCTCTCAAAGACAAGATCCCGCTAAACGAGCTTTTGACAAGACTTCATCCCAAAACCTCAAAAGCAAAGTTCGGGACTATCCTTGCGTTTGTCATCCCACATGATCCAAGGATAAATCATCATGAGATGTCGCTGTACCTAAATTAGGCAGCGATAGGAAGAACGTTCAAGCTGGGGATCCCAATGGGACCAGCAGCTCTTTCGTTCCAGCTGATGTTATCAGCATTATGTTGTGTGACGTTTTTTAGGAGGCCTCGCCACCACCTCCGCATGCACCGACTTATCGACGATTTCCTGTCGATACTAGTCAGCCCCAAAGCTTCATTAGACCATTCAGACTATCAAATTGAATGGCTTTGGGACAGTCATAAACTACCTCATTATAAACTATAGGGGGTTTATGGCAGCCCCAAAGCTTCATTAGACCATTCAGACTATCAAATTGAATGGCTTTGGGACAGTCATAAACTACCTCATTATAAACTATAGGGGGTTTATGGCAGCCCCAAAACTACCTTACCAAAACAGTGCTAACTAAATGGATGTTTGGGGGCCGTGCCGACAACCTTATTATGTCTTCTAATTTAATAATACATGTCGGTACAGCCGCAAAGCTTCATTGAATATAAAAACTATCTTAATCGTTGTTTCATGGCGCGATCCGTCTCACGTTTATGGATCTCACGTTTGATGGTTTCGCGCTTATCATACGCTTTTTTCTTCGTCGCTACTGCAATTTCTACTTTCACGAGGTTTCGTTTAAAATAGAGCCTAAGCGGTACGCATGCATATCCTTTTTGAGAAATTTGTCCGTATAACTTTGCTATTTCGCGTTTCTTAAGCAGCAACTTACGGGTCCGAAGCGCTTCGGGCACAAAATCGTGCGTGTACCGGTAAGGTGAGATATGCATATTAATTAAAAAAGCTTCTCCCCGCGCAATGCGTACAAAGGCATCTCTCAAATTGCAATGACCGTCTCTGATGGCTTTCACTTCAGAGCCTTTCAACTCTAATCCCGCTTCATATTTATCAAAGAGGAAATAATCGTGTCGGGCTTTACGATTGTCAGTGATGGCTTGAGTGGTCATTGATTATACATATGTTTCATAGATTATAACCTACACTAGTTTCTTCGAACAGCTTAAAATTCGATTGACGCATTGTAAGATGTGAATATACTTATGGTTACGTCGATTTTAATGCGATAGTGGCGGAATTGGCAGACGCGCACGATTCAGGGTCGTGTGGGTAACACCGTGGGGGTTCAAGTCCCTCCTATCGCATTAAAGTCAAAGCAGCTCTGGGACAGACGCGCCCGCCACAAAGCATGGCGAGATCCGCCCAAACTGCTTTGTGGACAGGTCTCGACACGCAGTTTGGCGGACATGATTCAGGGTCGTGTGGGTAACACGCGGGGGTTCTCCGCTAAAGGACTGATACGTCCGTAGGCGGAAAGTTCCTCCTGTCGCACTTAAATTAAAACCGGTAAAACCAGACAGCGTAAAAACAACTGGGAATAATTCGAAACTTACCCCAACGGGGTTAAATGGCGACCACTCAATCAAACCAGCCGGCACTCATTCAAAATAATTCCCAGTTTCGAGCCATTGTATTCAGCGCTCTATTCGTTGTTATTCTTTATTTGTTATGGGTTTCTGCCAGATTAAAAATTGATTTCTACGACTCATCACTCATCCTCTTAAACGCCAAATGCATCGCTACCCATAGCATTCAAAACTACACAGCCACACGGCCTATTATTTTACCGATCGTCCTGTCGCCTATTTTCACCATCCTTCAGAATGCCCCACAAATCGCTTGGATAACCGCCCATGTGACCATGATAATCTTTACCGGTATTTTACTAATCATGGTCTATCGGTTTTTCCAACTAGATTTAAAAGCACCCTACGCGCTTTTTGGACTTTTTCTTCTCAGCATGAACCGCACTTTTTTACATATGGCGCCTTTTTGCAAAGAAGATGTCTTTGCGCTCCTACTATTAACTTCTGCTTATTACTTATATTTACGCGGCTGCCAATCCCGGCTCAAACGTTATTACATTGGTTCCGGAATCATCATTTCTCTGGCCATCGGCGTGAGATACAATTTCCCCATTTTATTCGCAGTGCTCGGATTTTATGAACTCTTAAGCGGTCAAATCAAATTTCAAAACTCTCCCAAACATTTCTTTGTAAAAACACAGGACCTGAGGTGGAAATTTCTGTTTCTACTGATACTGCCTCTTCTGCTTTTTGCATTTATATTATCTTGGCATTACAGTTCTCTTGGCATATCAGGCTTTTGGAATGCTCCAAAAACTTATATCCTGGGTCCGGTCGCACGAATGGCAGGTTTGGTAAAAGACCTGTACCCGCTTCCGCCCATCTACGTTTTTATTTTTCTTGTCAAATGCAGCTCATGGCCTGTCGTGCTTTTAGCTGCTTGGGGATTACTTGTTTCTTTACGGCGCAAAAACCACCTGGCATGGTTTCACATTTTATGGTTACTGGTGTTTTTAGTTCCTCAGATGACCATTCCCCAAAAAGAAGCGCGCTTTTTAATTGCGGTGCTGCCACCGCTCTATTATCTTGCCATGATAGGCCTTGAAAATACCTGGGGACATTTGACAGCCTTCACTCAAGCAAAAGCAAAATCGATTAAAACCAGTACGTTAAGACTGTTAATCATCTTGCTGGTGGTTGCGGCGCCTTTTTCACAAGCGCTGGCTGAGTTGGTACAATTTCAAGACCCGGTTTATCACAAAGATTTTGCCAAGGATATTGCTGAGTACGCTGTCAAACTAGCTGACGATCGCAAAATCTATTGGACAGGCCCGTTTTATCCTGTTCATCCCAAAGATTATATTTTTCATGTCGAAGACGTCACTTACTACATTCATCATTTGGGTGTCACGGGAATGAAATTATTATCTCACGGTAATTTTTCGGAAATACGAAACGCCCAATTTGTAACACCTGACTTTCAAAATCAACCGGTTTTTATCGGACCCAATGCGGGTGCCATGCTTTCAAACGGTGATGTGTTAATCGTCAATCCATCGGGGGACAGCTTTTTTACCAAAACCTTACCCGCTTCGCTGCCCCCAATTTTTGTAGAGCGTGTTCAGAAAATTCATTTCTTTAAAACCAAAACAGCGCCGGGCGGAGCAGCGCTTTTCTTATCGCCGGCAGCCGATGGCACCATGATCGAAGCGCAACCCACCCCGCAAGGGTTTTACATCCAAGGAACTCATTTGCCTGACGGGCGTTATGAAATCTATACACGTTTTAGCGGCGTGGATCAGTTTGTGCCGCTCTCGATTGTTGATGCAGCGGGTGGGCAATTTAAATATCTGCAGACAGACTTGAAACAGTTTACGAATGCTGAGGAAATTTACTTACTGACCTTTGAAAAAGTTAAAACTTTTTCCCTCCCTCAAACCAATTAAACAGAACGCTGCAGCCGTTTCGGAACACGGAACTTCTCGTTGATAATACGCCAAAGAAAGCGAAAACCGTCTTTAATGACTTTCGATTTTGCATGACCGGCCTGCCGCACTAATTCCATACTTGGAATTTCTGTAATTTGTCTCCCAAGTCTGAGCGTATTTGCCAAAAGCTCAATCTCAATCTCATAACCCGCGGCTGAATATTCAAAACTACGATAAATGTCATTTTCAAACGCCTTATAGCCATTTAATGCATCCGACAAATACCTGCCGTGAATACACCCAAAAAGCCAGGTAAATAAAATATTACCAAATGCTCTAATGCGCGTATATTCTTGACTGCCTCCATAAATGCGAGACGCAATCACTAGCCCGCCTGTTCGTCGTTGTTCCGTGATTAACTTAGGCAAATCCACAGCTTGGTGCGATCCGTCACCATCCATCATAATCAGGCATTGACCGACTGCTTGATCAAATCCGCTGCGGAGCGCTCCCCCTTTACCGCGTTGATAAGTTGAATTAATTAATTTCACAGAGCCTTGCTTCGCATATTCATTGACCTTTTCAGCTGTCCCGTCCGTTGACCAATCGTTCACAACAATAATCTCACACGTTTGTTTAATGGTTTTGAGTGATTGGATAACCGCATCTAAAACAGTGCCGACCGCTCCCGCTTCATTAAAAACCGGGATCACCACACTGACGTCGAGCGCCGTATTCTTTTCGGGTGATTTTAAATGATTAGTGAGCATAAACAGAGAGTGAAAACAAGTTCATGATTTAGTTAAGCTAAGCGCTCTCACGATTTCCGGCTTGTCTTTGAGCGATGGATCTAATTTAACCACTCTCTCAAGCGCTTCATGCGATGCTTTGGCGTTGCCAAGAATATCATAGAGGCGCGCCAGCGTAAACTGCGGGGCTGGGTTATCCGGAAATAAACGCGCCATCTCTTCGGTGACTGCCAGCACTTCATCCAAACGATTCTGCGCTTCTAGAAGCTGGCTGTTTTTTTCATAACCGTAAATTGATTCGGGATAAAGTTTAATCATGGTATCAATCAAAGATTTGGCATATCCGAACTCGCCCTGTTTCATTGTCATGTCAATCATGCGCATCAAAGCATCAAAGTTACTGGGCTTGTCAGCCCGCCAAGGCATCTCAAGCATGTGAGCATATAATTGAAATGCCACATCCAGTTTACCGGCTGTCTCAGCTGCCTGAGCCAGTGAAAAGACGTAAAGCGCCTTGTCTGGCTCCATTTCGTGAGCTTTTTCAAATTCGACCGCCGCACGCACCGTTAACCCTTTTTGCGTCGCAATGACCCCTAAAATATAGTGTGCTTCAGCTGTCTCATAACTTGCCTGAATGGCTGATTCGAGCAACGGCCAAGCCTCGTCATAATTGTCTAATCGATAGTTTAAGAAACCGGCTGCATACGCAAAACCGGGGGCGCCCGGATTAATTTCCAACGATTTTCGCAGCGCCTCTTTTGCCTGAACGTACATGGCTTTTCTCGCATAACCAATGACCAGCGCATTCTGAAGCTCTTGATTTTGATCAGGCGGCGGAATCATGTGAATAATGGACGGCAATTCGGAGGCTCGGTACTGATTAATAAATTGAATATTTTGTAAAACGGTCTGACGGTACAAACTTCGCGGTGCGCGAAACTCCAGATAAGGATAATTATCACTGTTCGTCAGCGCGCCTTTTGCCAATTCTTTAATTTCTGAATCTCCCAACAAATACGTTGAGAAAAATCCTTCTGGCTCGGCGATGCCATGCGGCTCAAAATCCTGCCGAATAATCGGGTTTTGCCAGGCTTCTTGAAGATGCGTAAAATCAATCTCCATTGGATCATTTGAGCCGATTAACATTAAATCAGGTGTGTAGGATGTCCAAAGGCTGACGTGCGGGAAAACCAAGCTAAACGTTTTAATAATCATACGCAAATCTTCAGTCGACATACTGTATGTCTGCAGCCATTGGCAAATCACACCGCCCGGTTTTAAGCGTTTTTGCATTGTCTGATAATGTTCCCGTGAAAATAGATTGGCCACACCCGCCATCCAAGGATTCGAAGGCTGCGAAATAATGACGTCATAAGGCTCTTCATGCACCAAAAGAAAATTACGGCCGTCATCAATGACAACATTGACACGCGGATCATGAAGCGAATCGCGATTAATCACTTCAAAATATTTAGCGGCATCAATAACCGCTTTCTCAATTTCAATCGCATCGACATGCTTCACGGGATGCGCTGTCACAGCTGCCAATGTCGCCGCACTTCCAACCCCCACAATGGCGACACGTTCGGCGCTGGGGTGAATTAAAAGCGGTAGATGTCCCAAGAAGCTTTGCGTAAACACATCATCCGCATTTGATGCTTCGACTTTACCGTTGACCGACATGGCAATGTAATCACGCGTCTTGTTAACACTAACCGTCGACCCCAAACCTTCTTTGTAAAACAGACTGCTGCGCTCGCCTAAGGACCGTGTAAAGGCTGCTTTAGAAGCCCCTTTGTTTTTTTGCGGTGTGACCATCGCACCGCTTGTTAAGATGGAGGTATTCCACGGCTGAGCAAAAGCATGACCAATGCCGACTGCAATGACCATCACAGCCATTAATATCATTTGCCGGACCGTTAAAAATCGTATGCGCGGCGCAGATAGCATGATGGCAAAGAGACCGATGAAAACGTTAATCCACGCTGCCAAAATCAGCATGGATTGAATCCCGATCAACGGAATTAATATAAAACCAGCTAGCAGGGAGCCAAAAATAGTTCCCAAAGTGTTTGCAAAATACGCCTGCCCCACCTCACCGCCCACAAAGTCAGAATGGTGGTAAATGTGGATAAAGCAAGCAAATAGCGCCCCGAAGAAAATGGTGGGCGGCAGCATGACGGCACCGCACAATAAAAATTTACCGGCCTCAATAAAATAGATGGAGCCGCCGGAATGTTCAAAAAGTTTCACGAAGTAATAAGGCATATCATCAAAAAAGTTCAAACCAACCAATGCCAGAACAGCTGTTGCTGCCTGAAGAACGGCAAACGTGGATAAGTTGATTGACATTCTTGAAGACAAAATACTAAAAATATAGCTCCCGATGGCAATTCCCAATAAGAAAGTGGCCAACATCACAGCAAATGCATAAACTGAACTGCCGAGCGCGATTGCCAAGACACGCGTCCATCCAACCTCGTAAAACATCGAGACGCCTCCCGAAACTGCAAATAAAACCAACAAGGCAATGCGGGTAAAGGAATTTTCCTTCATCGTAGAGACGTTGACCGCCTGAACGGAAGCTGGTTGCATAGCGTTGGTTGTAATAGACTCGGAAGTTTCAAAGCGAGTTAAATAAAATTGACAGACCAGAAAAATGGCTAAATTCATCATACCAGTCAATATAACTGATTGCCAAACACCGATCGTGTAAAGAAGGAAGAACCCGCTGGCAACAACCCCTACAACAGCGCCTAATGTATTTAAGGCATACAACAAACCTATTCTCTTTGCCATTTCCCGACCGCTGCGCACAAAGAATTTGCTTAAAGCAGGCAATGTGCCGCCCATGAGGAACGTCGGGACAAACAAAACAACAAACGATATGATAAGTTTAAAAAAACTGGCAACACCAAAAGAAGGCTGGAAAGTTCTGGCAAACCCTACAAAAAGTTTTTCAATCAAAATCCATATCAGAGGCGTCAAGAATGAATATAAAGCAACACCGCCCTCCAGCATGCCGTACAGGCGAATCGGCTGAGGGTGCGCATCAACTCTTTTGCCAAAATAAAGCGCCCCCAACCCCAGCCCTGCCATGTAGCCCGCAATTACGGCGCTGGTTGCATATGTCGTATTACCAAAAACCAAGCCTAAAACGCGCAGCCAAACGACTTCATAAATAAGGCCGCAGGCGCCTGAAATGAAAAAGAATGAAATGAGTAGAATCTGTACGGGTTTTGCAATTTTCTCTGTAGCGGTTCCTGTCACAAACACCTCTTTTTTTGATTCATCAGTGCGTCTAGTGCGCTTTAACACTCGTCCCGCCTTTCCCATCAAATCAATTGTCAGGCGGCACTAGGCTGATTTAATCGCCTGCCCTATCAATTCCACCATGTCACGGCTGAGATGCGGATACATCGGTAAACTCAAGCATTGCGAAGCAACTTTCTCTGTTACTTTCAAATCAGCCGCTTGACCGGACATTTCACGGAATGCAGGCTGTTGATGAATGGCTTTCGGATAATGAAGACCGACACCGATTCCTTTTTCTTCTAATTTCTTTTTCAATTGATCCCGTTTCGGGTGGAGAATCACAAATAAGTGATAAACATGCTCGCGCTCAGGTGCCACCCAGGGCAATTCAACATCTTTCACGCCCGTTAAGATTTCGCGGTACCACACCGCGCATTTCTGCCGCATTTGATTCCACTCATTCAACTTTTTAAGTTTGACACGCAAAAAGGCAGCTTGCAAGCTATCCAGCCTTGAATTAGTCCCTTTGATTTGATGAATATTTTTTTCCTTTTGTCCGTAATTGCGTAATAACTTTAAGCGCTCTGCTATCTCCCGATCGTTTGTAGTCACGGCGCCGCCGTCACCTAAGGCCCCCAAATTCTTGGATGGATAAAAACTAAAACAAGTGGCATCCGTAATGCTCCCAACTCGTTTCTGAAAATATTTAGCACCGTGCGCCTGCGCCGCATCTTCGATGATGCGCAACTTTTTCTGCTTAGCAATATCTAAAATTGGATTCAGATCCGCAGGCTGCCCATAGAGATCAACCGGTAAAATAGCTTTGGTTTGAGGTGTCAAAGCCGCTTCAATCTTGGCGGGATCCATGTGATAGGTTTTGGGATCAATGTCAACAAAAACAGGTTTAGCGCCCGTCTGTGTGATGGCCAAAGCCGTGGCGATAAATGTGTGAGAAACCGTGATCACTTCATCGCCCGGACCAATCTCACATGCGCGGAGCGCTAAATAAAGGGCATCTGTTCCCGAAGCGACGCTAACTGCATGCTGGCTGCCACAATAATCGGCAAATTCCCGCTCAAAAGCTTCGGTTTCGATGCCTAAAATATACGCATTTGATTCAAAAATGGTTTGGTAGGCGGCTCCCAGCTCTTTTTTAAGCTCATCATGCGCGGGTTTGAGATCAAAAAAAGGAATTTTCAAGTGAATGCTCTTATTTTTTCGCTTTTCGCGTATCGCCAATTTGTTTAGCAGGATTTCCAACGACAACAGCATAAGGAAGTACGTTTTTGGTTACCACCGCACCCGCACCGATTAATGCGCCTTCGCCGATGGTGATACCTCCTAAAATAGAAACATTACTTCCGATCGTGACATTTTTTTTGACACATGTTTTTAACAATTTCCAATCTTTTTCTGTTTGTAAAGTTCCATCCGGGTTTGTCGCTTTCGGGTAGTGGTCATTGATAAACATGACGCCATGTCCCACAAAAACACCTTCTTCAATGGTGACACCTTCGCAGATAAATGTATGGCTTTGAATCTTACATTTAGCACCGATATGACTGTTTTTCTGAATTTCAACAAAAGTACCAATGCGTGTTTCATCACCGATCACGCACCCATATAAATTGACAAGCTCCGGGTGGTGAATCACCACTTGTTTTCCCAATTGAACATCATCAGCAATCATGACTCATCCCTATTTGCGAATCCTGAAGAAAAGCAAGAACATAGGCTTTAGTATACTCCACCAACTCACAATCGGCACCATTTTTGAATAACCCAGTTCCTTGGCAGGATAAATCTTCGAAACTCCCACTTCTTGAACACGGTATTTTAACCGTATCGCATAATAAAAAAGGTAAACTTCCAGTTCGTACCGGTCTAGCCATGCTTGATGAAAGTCCATGCGTGCCTCTTTTAAGAAATCTGCTCGAAAAGCACGGAAGCCGTTGGTGCTGTCTGTGATACGCTGACCTGACACGAATGAAAATAAAATCGGATGAACAAAACGTGTCGTGAGCAAACGATAAAGCGGCATATCGCCATATGTCCCGCTTTTTAAGTACCGAGATCCTTGGACAAAATCCGCCTGCCCGTCCACAATGGGCGCCAAAAGACGGGAAATTTCTTCCGGATTATCCTTATTGTTCCCTGCCATTGTGACAACCGCATCATAGTTTTTTTCGATGGCATAATCATAAGCACGTTTCAGCGAAAAACCCACACCAGAACGATTTTCATTTCGAATAAGCAAAAATTGATATTGTTGGGCTAATTTGGCAGGCTGTTCGTCCGTTGATGCATCATCCACCAATACAGCATCATATTGAACATTTGAGGTTTGCTGTACTAAAAAAGAATGCACGCGCTCCGCTACTTTTGTTAGCTTGATACCTTCATTAAATGCAGGGATCACGATCAGGGCCTTCATTGCAAACGAACGGGCACTCCACGTTTGGCAAGTGATTTTTGAACTGCTTTTAAAATTCGGACGACAGACAAACCGGATCGGCCGTCTGATAAGGGGCTTTTTCGTTTTCGAACGGCAGCGATAAATGCGTTAGCTTGTGCTTTAAGCGGCTCAGACAAATTAACCTTGGGAATCGTGATCGTTCCTTCTTTGGCAAGTAATTGAAATTCACCAAAAGTTTCGTAATAATATTTTTGAACCACTTGCCGGTCATAAATTTTAACAGGCCCTGTTTGATCTAAATCATCCCACATGAGCATATGTTTATCACCAACGACTGTGATTTGCCGAACCTTCCGGGGATCAAGCCAGCTAACATGAATGCTGACCAGAATATTTTTTGGATAAACCAATGAAATAAAAGCAACATCTTCAATTTTTTTCTGTAAGTAAATACCGCCGCGCGCTGACACCTCGATTGGTTCTGCGTTGAGTAGATAATTAAAAATTGAAACGTCATGGGCAGCCAAATCCCAAACAGCATTGACGTCCTGACGAAACGGCCCTAAGTTGGTTCGTTCTGAATGTAAGTAGTAAATACGGCCAAAACTTTTCTTTTGGATTAGCTCTTTCAGCTTTTGAATGCCTGCATTATAAAGAAATACATGCCCCACCATGAGGATGCGCTTCTTTTTTTGTGCTAATCGAATTAACTCTTTTGCCTGCCGCTCGTCCAAGCACAAGGGTTTCTCGCACAAAACATCTTTATTGGCCATCAAAGCGGCCTTCACCAAATTAAAATGGGTTGCCGTTGGTGTGGCTACTACAACCGCCTGAATCCTGGGGTGGTTCAAAATTTCCTGGAAACGATTGGTGGGATGAATGGTTCTAAACTGCTGTTTCATGGCTTTGAGGCGGTCCCGGTTCAGATCGGCACACATAAGGACGCGAACCTCTTCCATGCTTGAGAAATTTCGGATGTGGTTAGGCCCCCACTGCCCACAACCAATCACGCCAATATTAATCATAACTCTCCTTGTCTCAAGCACTTATCGGCTTTTTAACAATCGCTCTTGAATGGCTCTGGCCCATGGCGGCACCGGATTCTTGACCACCGCACACAAAGTCACGCCATCTGCTTTAATTTCGTGAATGGTGCCCTCTGGCGGCCATTTGTCACTCAACAACTCGTCATGACTCAAATTTCTTGTAAGTCCAATACCGTAATCCCAACCCCGCGTTCCATGAATTGACGGGACCAAGGGATTGTATTGATCGCCAAGCATGGTCTTTAAGTAATAAGCTGTTTGCAAAGTACTTCCGTCGCTTGAAACCACTACCGGATCATACATGCCTTCTTCTTTCAAATGCTCCCCCAGCCATTCGGCTGCCAGTTTTAAACTGTTCCCCCAATAATCAGTATCATAATTACCAAAAGCACCTTTTAACCCACCCACAGTTTCATTGAAGTAGACATACGCGTGCGGATGATTACGCACCATCCAAGCGGCAGGTCTTACCAACAAAACGACCAGTAAAACGCAGGCCATTGCTTTTAACCAGGTTTTTTGAAGCAGCCGCCATAGATGCTCCCAGCCCAGAACGGCAAGAACAACAAAAGGCGGATAAACAAATATAAAATGACGCCATCCATCATAAAGTGGCGGCTTCTTAAAGATAGCATAGCCAATCGGAAAGAAGGCTGCAAGTAAAAGAACCTTCAGAGCGCTGTCCCGATCAATTGGTTTGGCCCTCCATCGGGCAAAGACAAAAAAAGCCCAACCCAATAAAATAAATAGAGGCGACGTAATGAAAATCCATTTTGGGATGTAATACCAAGGCAAATGAGTTGACAAATATTTTTCACCTTCAAAAAGAACGCCTAAAACCAGCGCGTTGTAATTGGACATTTCGTGGAATGCAATCCAAGGATTCTTCAAAGGCGCTTCAAGCCCGAAAGGCCAAAAAATCAAACCGCCAAAATATCCCAGCAAACTCACGATCAATACGGAGGTAAGAGACACGCTCATTACTTTTGTATTCAAGCGATGGTTAAAATACTGCGTGACCCAAAAACAAAAAAGGAAGAAGAAAAGATAAGCCAGTAATAAAATACCGCCGATTCGAACAGCAATAGAAAGCGCCACACCTAAAGCCAGCAAAAGGATGCGCCGCCATTTTGGTTTGGGTAATTCATTTAGAAACGGAATCATCCAATAAAGCGCAAGGGTATAGGTGAGTGCAAACGGGATATCTTTGGGATTATTCATACTATGACCGAGTAGACGCGGTGACAAAAACGCAAACCAAAGACCTAAGGATGCTGCCCGCCATCCAGCCATCCGCTGACACAACAGCCCTATAATCAGAATGATGAGAAATCCGACACAAGCGTTAATAAAATGTCTGGTTTCGTAAAAATCACCCCATTGAAGATCCTGAAAAGCCGCCCGATGGATAGACCCCGTTTTCAACCCATAAATCAATGTTGTTATGGTGTCAAATAAGTGACCATACAAATTCAGGGTTAGATCACCGCCAATGTCAGCACCTGAAGTCAGCGCTGCTTTATCTTGACCGCCGGTTAAAAAATAACGAACGATTAACTTGCCGTAGTGGGCGTGAACCCACTCATCCCATGTCATGCCATAATCGGAGCTGATCATGGTCATAATAACCAGCATCAAGGCTGCAGAGACCCAGAAAAATCTCTTTAGAAATAATTCGCTGATGCTGAAATGAGTTGGATCTAGCAGGAAACTGTTTGTTTTCATCGGCGTTTAACCGTGTACCTCATGAGATCAAAAAAAGTCATATAAATGTTACGCCATTTAGCGCCGGATGCTCTGCCCTGCGTTCGCGGGAGAAAATCAATACTTTCGCAGTCAATCCGAAATCCTCTTTTCTTTGCCTCAACAATTCTCTCAATCTCTCCAAAAAAACTTTGCGACATAAGCGGCGCTGTAAAAATTTCTTTCCGGCCTAATTTAATGCCGTTGGCATCCTTGGTATCAATCCCAAACAAGCATTTTGGAATGAGATTAAAACCAAACGACAAAAACTGCCGCCAGGGTGTGTAGATTTTTTTCCTATTTTCACGCACCCCAATCACCAAATCTAAACGATCTTTCTGCATTCGATGAAACAATTTAACCAAATTACCGGCCGGCCACTGATCATCAGCTGCCGTTTGGAAGATGTGCGTTCCCTTCGCTTCGTGAAATAGGTCTCTAAATGAACGGTAGATCCCCTGATTGGTTGTGTGGCGCATGACGCGGATTTCTTTTGTTTGATCCGCCAGTTTCGTTAAAATGGTGCAGGTATTATCATGGCTTGCGTCATCCAAGCAAAGAACCTCAAACCCATCTAGTTCTGGTTGAAGCGCCTCAAGAACTGTCAGATGGTCCTCGACCACCTTTTGAATGGTGCCGGCCTCATTATAAGCGGGAATGGTAACGGATAGATACGGTTTAGGCATGCTTTGACATCACTTTGAATGGTTGCTGTAAAAGTGTTCGGCTAAATGATTCATGTATATATATTTCGACCATTTTGATCCCTGTTTAAACATACCATATAACTAGTGGTGTTAGACAATGGTTAAAGTAACCGTGTCACGCGTCATTGATGGGCTGTTTTTAAGTAGAGCTAACCATATCAATTGTCTAACGGTACTAGTCGATATTTCATTAATAGAATGCAAACTGACCGTTTTCGATGGCTTGATCCTATTGTTCTGTTCTCCTGTTTAGCACTTTTGCTGGGCTATACCGGTGTTCGCGCTTATTTATTATCGATGACGCACGATGAAGCGCTCACCTACACTTATTTTGCACTTCTACCCAAAACTTATACGGAAATCATCACCTACCATATTCCAACCACCAACAATCATTTACTAAACTCCTTGTTGATCAAATTCTTTACGTCTCATTGGGGCGACTCGGAATTCATCATCCGTTTACCTGCCCTGACCGGTCATCTGTTGTTTTTGTTGGGAACTTTATTTTGTTTGCGCCTGTTTTTCAAAGGACCTTGGTTGTGGGGAAGTTTCTTACTGGTCAATGCGCATCCGTTTCTTTTGGATTATTTTTCATGTGCTCGCGGCTATGCCCTCGCTTTAGGATTTAGCGCCCTTGCATTTTTCATGATTTTGATGATGATCAAGCATGGCCGGCTGACACAAAGCCCGTTCCAACTTGTCATTGCCATGCTAATGATGGTATTAGCAGTTCTGTCAAATTTAGCTTTTTTAAACCTAATGATGCCCATGATGGCATTGATCATGTTTTTTGGTATCTTTTCACTCATTCGCCAAAAAGTTTCTTTTATGAAGCGCGCACAGTCAATCATAGCGAACCTGGGCCTGCCCATGGCCATCCCCGGTTATGGGTTATATTTCATCTATGCCGAACCCATACGCAAACTAAAAGCTGCGGACGAATTTTATCATGGCGGCAGTCAAAGCTTTTGGCATGACACCATCGGAAGCTTGCTGACGGTATCCTTGCATGAACAATCATACGGTATTCTGGGGAACATTTCTTTTCTTTCAATCCTGGCTGCCGGCTTACTTGTTTTAGCAGGCATTTTACTTCTCTTCTATTTCAAAAAACATCGGACGTTATCATTTACCGGTAAGTCGCTTGGCTTTTTTTTGCTCCTTTTACTCACTTGTACTGCTGGCAGCATCGCTGAACATATTTTGATAGGGACTGTTTATCCGTTTGACCGGGCTGCGATTTTCTTCATTCCTATTTTCACTTTTACTTTCCTGTTGACGGCCCGGCTGGCTCTTGACCTCTCAAATCAAGCCATGCAGCGAATCGTGATCGTAGTGTACGGCTGTCTAATCATCATTGGATTGTGCCATTTTGCGCGTTGCGCTAACTTGACACATTTTTTGTTAAACAAACCAGACGCCAACACAAAAGATGTCATGCAATATTTACGCGAAATACATCGTGTCGAGAACTTAGCGCCTCGTTCGGTGAGCCTGGGTGTCCATTGGTGGTTTGAACCAGCTGTGAATTATTACATCATTAGAGAAAAGCTTTACTGGCTTCAATTTGTCAATCGCCGCGGACTAGGCGGAAAATTTGATTATTACTACTTTCGAGAACCAGATAAGGAAATTATTCCAACGTACAATCTGGAAGTCATCCAGCATTACCCGCTGCCGGATACTTATCTCGCAGAACCTAAGGGTTCGCACACAGGTTAGGCATTCCGACTAATACAAACTTCCTGTTTGGTATACGCTTCGATTAATTCACGAATTCCGTCATCAAGCCTGTGAGTGGGTTTGAATCCTGTTTTCTCAATCTTTTCATTAGAAACAATGTAGTCACGCTGATCAGGATCCTTACCCGTTGCGGATTCTGTAAATTTGAAAGACGGTAAGTGATTTTGGATTGCTTGGCACAGTTCAAGCTTAGACAAGTTAGCCTCTGACAATCCTACGTTGTAAACTTGGCCGCATAACTTTGAAAAATGATTAATGCCGTGCAGAAAAGCCCTGGCGACATCCTTCACGTGAATATAATTACGTTTAAAATGCCCTTCAAAGATTTCCAAAGAGCCGTCTTTCCAAGCCCGATAGGTGAAATCATTCACCAATAAATCAATCCGCATGCGGGGCGAAACACCAAAAACAGTCGCCAATCGAAAACTAATCGAATTCTGCCGTCGTAATACAATTTTTTCTGCTTCAACTTTTGTGCGCGCATAAAGCGACAAGGGGTTCATGGGCGATTCTTCGGTGCACATCTTTCCTTTCTCCCCGATGCCATAGCCGCTGTTGGTAGTAGGAATCAAGATCTTCTGCCGTTCACTCAACACGCCGCACATTTTCCGTATAGCTTCTTGATTAATCTGAACCGCTTCCTCAGGTCGTTGATCGCACAAAGGCGCACCTACCAAAGCAGCAAGCGGAATGATGACATCTGCTTTCTCAAAATAGGGAACTAATTGATCAATCTCTCTTACATCACCTTCGATAAACTGGTATCGATCTGATGCCTGGATAGCGGCAAGGCTTTTTTGTTTATACATCAAATTATCAATTACTGTTACTTGAAAATTATTTCTTAAAAGTTCTGGCACCAAAATCGAACCTATGTAACCTGCCCCGCCTGTTACCACCACATGTTGATTCAAGGCTGCCTCCACTTGTGCCTAAAAAATTTGTTGTGCTTTTTCATAGTCTTTCGGAATACCAATGTCAATAAATCGGCCTTTTGCTTCAAAACCGAATACTGCTTGATGATTTTGAACCCAGCCAGGGAGCAATACCTGTTCCAAGGACAGTTTTGCGCTTGGCTTTTTTGCTAACGATGTGAGAAATGACTGATTGAACAAATAGACGCCGCCGTTGATAAAACCTTTCTGAGACGTTTGAGGGCTTAAGAATTGTATTACCCGCCCCTCTGCATCCGTACACACATGCCCATAACGATCATTATTTTCAACCGTATGCAGGCAAATAGTTAACGCAGACTGTTTTGATCGATGAAACGTTTCTAACGATTTCCGCTCAATTTCAAAGAAAGTATCTCCATTCAGAACGAGCACTTGGGCTGATACTTGGTTTGATTTTAAAGCCAATAACAACCCGCCGCCGGTTCCCAGAAAATCTGGCTCCACGGAATAAACAATATCAACATTGCGATATTGATTCCCAAAATGATTCTGAATCATTTTAGCCTTATAGCCAATGGCCAAAATAAATCGCTCAATCCCCTGCTCAATCCAATAATCCATTAAAAATTCGAGGAAAGGGCGGTTATGGATCGGTGCCATGGGTTTTGGGAGATCGGGCACTCGCGACTTTAATCTTTCTCCAGCCCCACCCGCTAAAATAATGGCATCCACTGTAGCAGCTTATTTCTTCCCGAGCATACGCAGCGTAGCCGGGACATTTTGGCGATACCAAGCAATCGTTTTCTGAATACCGGCATCCAAATCGATGGTCGGCCGCCAGCCAAAGATTTGCTTTGCTTTTTGAATATTGACCGCTAATTTATAGTTAATCGAAGGTTTGGATGTGTCATATTGAATCTTCATGGTACGTCCGGAATGACGAATAATTTTCTCCACCAATGTCTTTACCGCAATCGACTTTCCCATGCCCACATTAACAAGTTCATAGCGTGTTTGTTGTTTTTGGAGCGCCAGGCCGACAAAGTTCACTAAATCGTCCACATGAAGCAAATCACGTTCATCGGAACCATCACCCCAAACAGTTAAAAGATCGCTCGGGTTGGTTAAAACCTTGGTCATGGTCGCACCAAACACATGCGAACGCTCAAGATCATATTTATCATGAGGGCCATAAATATTGGAATGCCTGACAACGGTAAATTTGGTGTCGCTGATTCGAGAAAAAAACTCGCACATTTTTTCAATATAGACCTTCGTCCATCCCACGCCAAAATACTTATCCTTGATTTGATAGTTAAAATCGTCCTCACGCACTGGCCGGACACCTTCGGGGTACATCGTTGTGCAACTAAAAAAGACAAGATGTTTGATTTTTTGCTCAAACCCTTCTCGCAAGATCAAAGAATTCATAACCGCATTGTCCGTCACGTGAATGAAAGGTCTGGTCACAATGTCTTTTGCACCGGAGGTAGTGGCAGCGGCTTGAATCACAATAGCCGATCCTTTGATCGCGCGCGAAACATGGGAGTGGTTGGTTAAATCTGCCTTCAGTAATTTGAGGCGTTTGTTTTGACGTAAGGCTAAGGAAGGCTTTGTCTTCCAAAAAGTACCGGCAATAGGCCCTTTCCAACGTTCAGAAAAATAATCGACCAAATTCCGGCCGATGAAACCAGTGACACCGCATATTAATAATTGTTGTTTTTGACTCATTTCCTAAAAAACTCCGTCATGATAATACCTATAATGCCAAGCCCATTTTTAAGTGGGCTCATTTTTCTAATACCCCCGATTCGTTTAGGTTCATCACCTGGAATATCAGCCACTTTTAGCTTACGTTTGGCACACTGGATTGCTAATTGAGGCTCGATCCCCCCAACGCTGGCGCTAATATGACCTTCTTCTACTACGGATCGTTTCCACGCCCGAAACATAACCAAAGTGTCAGTATAATGCCCGCCGAATAGAACGTTGATAAGGGTGGTAAACATCCAATTTCCAAAACTGGTGACAGGATCATCGTCTTCGCTTTTAGCCCCCTGACAATAGCGTGACACGATTACCATATCGTAACCTTCTTTCATTTTAGCGACCAACACCGGAATTTTCTCTGGCAAAGAATTTCCATCCGGACTAAACGGGATCATCACGTCGCCTTTGGCCGCTGCCATGGCTTCGAAATAAGATTGGATCAAACCCTTCGATTTCTGCTTGATAAGAATACAGTCATTCTGCTTGGCATAAGCCTCTAGATATTCATAAGTCCCGTCAGAAGAATGACCATCAACAAAAATGATTTCATCAACCCATTCCCGTTTAATCTGCGGTAAAATTGCCCGGCACCCTGCCAGTTCATTGACGGTTGGTATAATTAAAGTAAATTTCACAAGCCTCCCTCTAAAAGGTGTAAAAATTAATTGACAAACGAAACTCTATGACGGCCATACTTGATCATGGCTGGTATAGAGTGAAGGTCAGTAGACGTTAATGGCTTCACGTTGAGCATGCAACCCTGAACGAAACGAACTGCCTTCTTTAATGTAGTGACCAATAAATGCGCGCCGAAACCGATTCTGACTTTGGTTTAATTCTGACCCATGAACTAAGTTGCCATCCATAAAAACCACGGATCCTGCTTTTGCAGGCAAATAGACTTTTCGATAGCCTTTGGGAATGACGCAAGGCCGTCCTCTGTCATTAACAAAATTGGCTTCAGCGGGATGCGGCGTGCGGTACGCCTCTTCTTTAACCTCTAGGATAGGCTCCTGATGTGAACCAACATACGCATAAAGACACCCATTCTCCTGATCAGCATCATCCAAAGCGACCCAAGCGCCGCCAAAAACAAATTGCGCTGCCTGCACATAAAAATTATCCTGATGCACATCACGTCCAAGTGCGCCTGGTTTTTTAAAATATAACATGCTTTGCAAAGCACAAATTTTCTGGCTCCGAAGCAAGCTTCCCATTGCGCTGACTATGAATGGATGTTTAAGTAAAGAAAAAAAGGCTGTATTTAGCCGATGAGGATTCATGATGGGAGCATATTCTTCACCACCTTCACACTTTAGCGTATCCGCTTGACTTAAATAATGACGGCATTCATGACAACTTAAAGCTTGGTCCGCTACCAAAAAACCGTCCCGATGATAGTTTGTCACTTCTTGAGTCGTCAAGAGCCTTTGACGAGATTGCCCTTCAATCATTGATCGGCTTTCCCCGCCTCTCATATATTTAAGCCTCGCCTGCCGAAATCCGTTCACGCCAATATTCAAGCAAATGATGCACGCTTTCTTTAAATTCGTACTTAGGTTTCCAGCCGGTCATTTTGGAAAATTTGGTCGTGTCAGGTATTTGAAGCGTCACATCCGCCGGTCTTAAAAGCGCGGGGTCTACACGAGAAGGGATTGGTGAGCGACTCTCCTTTTTCAGCAAATCTAAGAATTCGCCCACCGAAATAGAAGTGGTACCGCCTATATTATACGCTTCGCCCGGTTCACAGTATTGCGTGGCAACCCAATATGCCTCCATTGCATCGCGGACATCGATCATGGTTCTAATCGAATCCAAGTTACCGTGTACCAACTCTTTTTGTTTTCCCGTTTCAATCAAAGCCACTTGCCTGGCAAAGGATGTGGCAAAGAGATCGCGGCGTCTTGGATTGAAATAAGCGAACATGCGTGTGCGAATAATTTTCATCCCATAGCTTCGAAAATAACAAAACCCGAGTAAATCTTGGGCAACTTTGGAAACCGCATAAGGGCTCGAAGGTTTCATAGGCGCTTCTTCTTTAATCGGCACATCTTTAGGATCTACTTGTCCGTAAACTTCTGAAGTGCTGCATAACTGAATAATGGGGTCTATCTCGGCAGCGCGAATGGCTTCGAATAAATTAGAGGTGGCTAAAATATTATTACTTAAAACGGCATTGGGATTGTCAAATGAGGCGCGCACATTCGCGTAGGCAGCCAAATGGAAAATCACATCGGGTTTAACACGACGCATCACATTAAATACAGAGGCAAAATCGTTGAGATCGCATTCATAGGTTTTGATTTGAGAAGCAATGTTTGCTAGGTTGTTTTGAGCGGTTGTGCTGTGCCATCTTAAAATGCCATGCACTTCGGTGCCCTGGCAGTGTTGAATGATATGCTCGGCTAAATAACTGCCGCCCGAACCCGCTATACCTGTAATGAGCGCTCGTTTAAAAGGACGTTTCATTACGAAACCGGCTTTTTATCTAAGAATACATTGTAAGTTTTTATGAATTTTCCATTCGTTGCCTTATACCAATCCATTACATCTCGAATCCCCTCCTCAACCGAAATGGAAGGTTTGAAGCCCAATGCTTTTAGTCTTGAAATATCCATCACGCGTCTTAGATCGCCTTTCGGTTTTGATGTATCCCATTCTATTTCAAGCGGACGCCCATAACAGCGTTTAATGATCTCTGTTAATTCTTTAATTGAAATACCCTGACCGCTCCCTATATTGATTGGTTGGGTTGCTTGCTTTTCAACCACCAGCAGCATAGCTCGCGCAACATCTTTGGCGTGAATAAAATCTCGCATCGGGGACCCATCCCCCCAGACGCAAAGCGGATTCTCGCCTTCCATCGTTCTTTTAATGAGCGAAGGAATCACCATGGCATTCACCGGATCAAAATTATCATGCGGGCCATACACATTGGCTGGACGAACAATTGAACACCGATTCCAACCATATTCAATTTTATACGCTTCAGCCTGCAATTCTCCCATCCGTTTCGCCCATCCGGCAAATCGGTCGTTTTCTGAAGGAAATGTCTTCCACACATCATCTTCATGGAACACTTCAGCTGGCGCGTAAACACCTATTGTGCTCGTATAGAGATACCACTTCACATTGGCCTGCCGCGCCGCTTCCATCATGTTTGTATTAAATAACAAAATCGGGACCAAAAAACTAGCCGGGCGCTTTCCAGTCACACCGGGTGAACCTTTAACACCCACTAGATGAAAAACGTAATCCATTCCTTTGCAAACTTCAGCGCATTGATCAAATTTGGTTAAGTTAACACGGCAAAATTCAACCTTGGGGTGTGCCAGCGAAGGATCATCCAAAGAAACGACTTTTACCTTTGCGCCGGCATTAACCAAAAGTTCCACCAATTGACGTCCGATCAATCCCGTTCCACCCGTCACAAGTACTCTTTGATTCTTAAACATTGATACCATTCTTTCTTGAACCAACTAAAAAGGTCCTTTAAATTTCTCTTCCCAAGAATAAAAAACTTCTTTGGATAAATCGGTTTCTTTTAAGTCTAGCATTTTTTCGGCTAATCGAACAATCTGACGGGCCGAAGGATAAAAAAGATTTTCAAGCGGCCGGGTCGTCGGACAAGGCGTTTGAGCAAATCCAAGACGCTCGACCGGCTTTTTCAGTTCTTTAAAACAAGCTTTGGAAATTTGTGCGGCGAGCTCGGCGCCAAAACCGCAAAAAACCCAGTCGTAATCGGCAATCATCGCAAGTCCGGTGCGCTTGACAGATTCGATCATAGGATTAATATCCAGCGGCACCAAAGAGCGTACATCTATCACTTCCAATGCAACATCCCGCCTTTTTAAAATTTCGGCTGCTTTCAGCGCTTCCACATTCATCCATGAGGTACAGATCACCGTCAGGCTGTTTCCTTTTAATCTGACTTCTGATTTACCGAGTTGATCCGTTCGATTAAAATCCACGGTATCAACAGCATCGTATAACCACCGATGCTCTAAGAAAATAACCGGATTGTCATCTTGGATAGCGGCTCTCAATAAGCCATAAGCATTTTGCGGCGTTGTCGGCATCACAACTTTTAATCCGGGGACGTGGGCAAAAAAACTTTGAAGCGATTTGCTGTGTTGAGCCCCTTGCCCCCAACCACGCCCAAGGATACCTCTGATCACAAGCGGCACCTTCACCTTTCCGCCTGTCACATAACGCATGTTCGACACCATGTTAACAATTTGATTCATCGCCAACATCATAAAATCAACGCGAATGTGCGTATGAACCGGTCTTAAACCAGACATAGCGGCGCCCAAAGCAACACCGGTCATCGCATCTTCGGATAACGGTGTGCCAAAACATCTTTTCTTTCCGAACGTTTCAACCAAGCCAACCGTGCTGCCGAATATCCGCTTATGGTCAGGCACATCGAGCCCGTATACAAAGACTCTGTTATCAGCTTTCATTTCATCACGCAAAGCGCGATTAATCGCATCTCGAAAAGCAATTCGCTCACTCACGATTCACCTATGAAAGCGGTATTTGGTTGAGTAGTTGACATAGTTTAGAAATTCTTTCCTCACTCAATGAAGGATAATTTCCAATGTAAAACCCAAAAAAGTGGACATGTTCAACATTCGGGAAATCTTTGTAGTTGATTTTTTTTAGGTACGGCTTCAGATAAGGCTGCCTCAATTGATTACCGCCCCCCGAAGTTCCGCGTCTAAATTCAACCCCACTATCCTTTAATGTTTCCATGACACGTTCACAGAAAGCATGATTGGGTTCTTTTAAAACCAGTGTAAAAGCATAATTACTGCATCCCTCTAATTCAAAATCGACAAAGTACCGCTTTGGATCAAGATTGGCTAAAAAAAATGCTAAATTCCGATTACGCAACTTAATTTCTTCATCTAATCGCTTGAGATGCGACAACCCCATCACGGCATTGAGTTCCGTACTTCGAATATTAAAACCGGGGTAAGCAAAAATAAATTCCGGGTTCAGATCGGAATATTCTGATTCATATTGACGTTTCAAATCTGAATCGGTTGATTCCCGCACCAGACCATGAGAACGCAACATTCGAACTGTTTCGTAAATCGCTTTATTATTTGTTGAAACCATCCCACCTTCAATCGTGGTTAAATGATGTGCATAATAAAATGAAAAATTTGAAACCAAACCAAAAGTGCCTAGTTTTTTGGTGCAATGAGTTGCGCCATAAGACTCACAAACATCTTCAACTAAAGGAATGTTTTTTTCGGCCAGGAAAGCAAGCAGCGAATCTGTGAGAGCGTTATAACCCAGGATGTGCGTCAAAAAAACTGCTTTTGTTTTCTTGGTCACCTTCTTTTTAATTTGGTTTTCATCCATTCCCAATGTTCGAGGATTAATATCCACAAAAATAGGATCAAAACCAAGTCGAATCACTGCTGTAATATCCGAGACCCATGTCAATGTCGGCACCAAAACCTCGCCCGTTCCATGCAAAGCTTGAAAAGCAGCAAGCGTCACCAGGTTAGCCGAAGAGCCTGAATTAACAAATACGCTGTGCTTGACTCCGAGCCACCGTGACCACGCCTCTTCGAATGCTAATACATTGCGCGATTGTGTGAGAATGTTGTCTTCTTTTAGGAAATCTATGAGCTCTTGGCGATCGCCGGCGGTAATATTGTTATGCATCAAAGGCCAATGAAGTTTGTTATTCATTGTTTTTCCGCTCATATCGTGCTGAAAATATGGTTGTATAATTCTTGAGATGACGGGAATGGTGCTTGTTTGGCTTTTAAAATACTTTTTTCAATTCTCTCTTTTAAGCGGGATTGAATCCCTTCGAGTGATTGCTTTTTAATCCCTTTACGAAGACAAATTTTCTCAATTTGATAACAAGGATCATACAACTTCGCTTGCTGAGAAGTCGGCTTCTTTCGATAACCAAACTTAAAATCCTCGTTAACCCCTACATGTTCCAGAAACCGATAATATTTCAGACAAAGAAAAGCGGGCTGCGCCTTCTTTTTCATTTGTTGGATTAACTTTGAGGTTTTTTGATATGCGACATCAGCGCGCGACCCATCTCCTTCGTCGTAATAACAACGAAACCCTTTGACCGCATCACGGAATGATCGAAACCCCCTTCTGGCTTTGCCTGGCGTGTGAATAGCGAGATCGTTGTCTTCACAAACAAACAAAATACGCAAGCCGCGCAAACTGGCAAAATTCAAGCTTTCCCAAAACACACCTTCTTCAATTGCCCCGTCTCCAAAAAAAACAGCAACCATGCCCCCCTTTTTTTCATACTGGTTGGCAAAAGCAGCGCCCACCGCTACCGGAATGGTCGTCCCAACAACGGCAGAGGTGGCCATCAATTGATGCTCAGGCGAAGTCAAATGCATCGAACCCGCCTTCCCCATTGCCGGTCCTGTTTGTTTTCCATGCAATTCCGCAAAAAAACCATCCGGCTCTTGAGTGGCCATCAGATAAAGGCCGTGGTTTCGGTAAGTGCCAAATATTTTTGATTGCGGCGGAAGCGCGCTCATGACTCCGGCTGCAATGGCTTCCTGCCCGATACACAGATGGACGGGTGTTTTCATTTCATCTTGAGAATAATGTGCCTGAATCGCTTCTTCGCAAAAGCGGATCAAGAAGATTTGTTCGTAACATTGACGAGCTAAGCTAGGCGTGAACACGTTAGGTCACATTCTGAAAATCATCCGGTTCGTACACCACAATTTTACTTCCGTGCAAATCAAAATTAAAAGAGACATGGACTAATTTCTTTAGTTTTTCTCGGACAGCTTTTTGAAGCTCCGGCTTGACGAAGAGTAAAATAAACCCACCCCCGCCAGCGCCTAGAATCTTACCTCCCGTAGCGCCAGCAGAAAGCGCTGCTTGATAAATTTCATCAATTTGCGGTGTGGTAATTTTGTCCGAGAGTTTACGCTTAAATTGCCAAGATTCATGTAATAATTTGCCGAATTGCTCAACAGGCGTTTTTTGATCCTGTAGAATATGAATGGCTTCATCCACCATTTCCGACATGTGCTTAAGTTCTGCTTGGCGCTCATTCATATTTTTAATCACTTCAGATGCAATTTTGAAAGCAAAGCGAGAAAATCCGGTAAAAAAAAGCATGAGATGATCTTTCAAGTCTGACATTCGGTCTTTCGGCAAAATAAGAGGATGCACACCGAATGAATCGTCCCGGTTAAACTCGATTAAATTAACGCCGCCATAAGATGCCAAAATCTGGTCTTGGGAGCCCACCGCTTCTTTAATGACGTTTTGTTCAACATGAACGGCGCTTCGCGCCAGCTCCTGTTTATCGATCATGGCGCCCTGAAGAGCTTTAATCGCATGGATAAGACCTACTGTAAAAGCTGAACTGGAACCTAGGCCTGATCTGGCCGGCAAATCGCCATCGTGATGAATTTCTAGGCCTTTTTGCATATTCATCCATGACAAAACAGCTTTAACTGCGGGATGTTTTATTTCTGAAATTTGATTCACATACTCAATTTGCGAATAGACAATTCGGTGTTTATATTCAAAGAAAGGAGGTAAGAAACGACAAGTGATATAACAATATCGATCGATAGCAGTCGCTAACACCCTACCGCCATGTTGACGGTACCAGGCAGGATAATCAGTACCACCGCCAAAAAATGAGATCCTAAAAGGCGTTCTGCTAATAATCATTCAGGGTGTCTGTCAATAAAAGACATTACAATTTGCGCATCTATCAGCTTATGTTATAGTATAACGTATAGAGGCGATATTCAATTGATTGTTTCCTAAATAAACGGCATTATTTAGCTGATAATTAACCTGATAATCACATGCCTGCCAATTGACAATAAATCACAATCTGTGCTAAGCCAAAATAGAGATAAAACCACATTTGCGCTGCTTTCGATCATTTTGCTAAGCAACGCCATTTTTCTCTTCCGGCACGCCTCCCATTATTTTGATGTCTACGAGATGGGGGCTTTGATGGACGCCGGATGGCGCATCCTCAAAGGGCAGTTGCCTTATCTTGATTTCCAGTGTTCGTCAGGACCTGTTCATCTTTATTTAATCACTCTCTTCTACCGGATATTTGGCATTGGCAAAAATGCCATGCTTGTCTTTCTAATTGTGTCACATTCTGCCGCTATTTTACTAACTTATGCCATGGCACGTCGATATTGCCCCAAAGCCATTGCCTTTTTAACTTCTCTCCTGACAACCGTTTGTTTTTATTGGACGATCTCTCATCCTTGGCCAGATCAAACCGCGCACCTATTTGGTTTGGGAGGTGTATGCCTTCTCATATATCAAACTCCCTTTTCTTCAAAAAGTTCTGCTTTTAAAAATGGCTTGCTTTGCGGTTTCTTTTTCATTTTATCGATGGCAACCAAAAGCAATGTAGGCCTTGCTTACGGATTAACATTTGTATTTTTCTTTCTTTCTGTCGAGGGACGCTTGCAGGGACTCCTAGGACTTCTTCTGGGAACTTTGTTGGGCGGCGCCATCATGTTATTGGTGATTCGAGACCCGGTTGCTTATTACAACCAAGCATTTGCGGCTTTCTACACCGGAGAGCTGGCGAGTCGGCGTTTGATTTCATTTTTAATCTTGTTTACTTATTTCGTCGAGTGGTATTGGCTGATCGGCATCATCACTTTAGCCGTCATCGAGAAAAATATTAAAACACATCAACCGTGGGTAATGCTTTTTATTTGTTTCTACGGCATCATGATTTTTACACGCTTCAGCAGTACTATCAGACCAGAAGCTAATATCCCGCTTTCTGGCGTCTTCTTGGCCATGGCTTTTAGCTTGTTATTTAAGGATCGAGAAAATCACACGTCAACACTTGGGAAAATTGTTTTTAAAAGCGCCATCGTCATGATGGTTTTCTTCTCCGGTTTACTCATTGCGTCATCGGCCAAGAGAGGACTTGCTCTAAACGCCTGGGCTGACGGTGGAATTGATTCTTTTAATCACTACACCATGGCTTCTCGCGGCGTAGCAGGATGGCAAACGAGTCATCAAACCGGCGAAGCCGTTGACGCCTTGACTCAACTAATCAAAACCTATGTGCCCGCCAATGATTCTTTGCTGGTCTTAAGCGACCTGCCGATCCTTTATCTTTTAACGAACCATGAAAGCTACGAAGGAATTCCGGTTGCTTTGCGTGTTAATGAAGAACCGCCTCCCGGAGAACCTTCTCAAAAAATATCGCAGTACGTTCAAACGCACACGCCGGATTGGATTGTGACGCACAAGTCAGAACCAAGCACACCGCGGGTAACTGACATCATCCCTTACTTGGGTTTAACCGATATGATTAACGAACATTACATGATTGCGGCACAGCATGAAAATTATGTTTTATTAGTTCACCGGAAGCGGCTAACTGAATTAACACCAACCATTGTTCAGCTACATCAACTAACGGGCGTTTAAACAAAGATGCCAAATACATCACCACCCACAGTAAAGAAAGAACTCTATGGCTGGATAGGCGTTACTGTGTTCTTACTCGTCAACGCTTGGTTTCTTAATTTCAATGCTTTTCGCGGCTTTAACTTCTTTGATTTCGGATGTTTTATGGATGCGACATGGCGCATCATGCACGGACAAAAACCATACACGGATTTCATTTTCTTCGTTGGCCCTGTTCATCTTTACATGTGCGCTATCTTCTATCTTCTCTTTGGGTTTGGTAAATGGGCGGTTTTGGTTCACTTGGTGGCAGTTTCTTCTGCGCTTGTTGCACTCACATACCGTGTTGCCAGAAAATATCTTTCAATTCCCCTAGCTGTTCTAACATCCGTTTTAACCGGTATTGCCTTTTACTGGCCGGTTTCACACCCTTGGTACGATCAATCGGCACACTTCTGGGGATTGCTGGCGTTTTACGCTTATCTGTTTTGGTATCCGTTTGAGCGGAACCGCCAAGCATTCTGGGTGGGGGTTTTAAGCGGGAGCGCCGTGATAATTTCTTTGATGACCAAAACCAATGTCGGCACTACTTATATTCCCCTCATATTCTTCATGTTTTTGATTTCACCCAATTTTCAAAGAACCGTGCCCGGTTTTTTTGTTGGCGCCTTTTCTGCTTTGATTGTTCTGCTCGTCTGTCTTGGAAATCCTGCGGCTTTTTACAATCAAACTTTCCAAACCTTCTCGATTCCCAGTCAAACGATTCAGCGTTTTCTCCCTTTTGTTTACATCCCTACTTACCTTCTCAATGAATATTGGGTTGGACTTTTAGTCATGCTTTACGCCATTCGATCTCATTGGAAAAAAGTATTTCGTTTACTGATCCTTTCTTTAGGTGTTTATGCCTTGGCTATCTTTACAACAGTAACAGGCTCCATGAAAACAACCGCAAACATTCCATTATGGGGTCCTTTTATGATGCTGGTTTTTATTGCAGTGGCGCAAGTGCGCCCGCATTTAACAACCACTCGCCGCCAGATTGAAAACTCGATATGCACTGGACTGTTGGTGATTTTGTCTTTTCTGTTAATTTGTAACGGTGCACTCAGAGGCTTCGCGCTTGAAGCATGGACCTACGGAAACATTGATCCTTTTGGGACTTACCCCATGAAAACAAAACAACTAAAGGGATGGCTGGCCAATCAGAGAACCGGTGAGGCGGTTGATCATTTAGTCGCTTATTTAGATGAATATGCATCTAAAGATGACTCTCTTTTGGTTTTAACCGACCTGCAAATCCTATATTTACTCACCCATCATCAAAGTTATAAGGGTATTCCTTTTAATTTCGCGGATGGCAAGGTGCCAAGCCCAGGACCTCAGACTGAACAAGTGCGCCGCTACATTCTGAGCCATCCGCCCGATTGGGTTGTGACGCATCGAAATCCCCTCTATCAATCTTTGGTGTCAAAAATTGTGCTTCATTTGGGCCTACAGGAATTTCTTGAGAAAGACTACGCTAGCATCACCTGGTTGAATGACTATATCTTGTTAAAAAAGATAAAGGATTCGTTTTAGGTGGCAGCCTTGGCTGCTTTTTTTGGAAATGTTATACTTGAAAAAGATGGTCTCACATTATAGGGTCAGTGCCTTGCGACCGATAATAAAAGGACTTAAATTCAGGTAAATAGAATAAAGGATTAAAGCGGTGCTCAACACCAGCAAAACAATTCCAAGCAGCGCTGTTCCTATCAAAATTGGCTTGGTACAGATTAATAATAGTTTTTCCGGCCAGAATTATTTCCCTTATTCGGTTGGTATCATTCAATCGTTTTTGAAAAAGCACGTCAAAAATATCGAACGTTTCCGGTTTTTGCTGCCAATCTATTGTCGTATTCCGGTTGCCAACGCAGTCAAGCAATTAGAAGGCGCCCATATCATTTTCTTTAGTGCATACGTTTGGAACATCCGGATTTCTTATGAAATTGCTAAACAAATTAAAACATCACACCCAGAAACCATCATCGTCTTTGGAGGACCGCAAGTACCCGACCGCGTTGAATCGTTTGCGCGCGAACATCCCTGCATTGATGTCTGCTGTCATGGTGAAGGAGAACAGGTAGCCAAAGCTATACTAGAAAAAGGAATCTACGGAAAATGGGAAGAAGTGCCTGCGATCAGTTTTATAGATCAAAATGATCAATTGGTCCAGACGCCCCGTCCGGAACGGATTCGGGATATGACACTGATTCCCTCACCTTACCTCGATGGCACTTTTGAACCCTTGATAAAAGCCTACCCGAAGGAAAATTGGATTGTTATGTGGGAAACAAACCGAGGCTGCCCGTTTTCTTGTACCTTTTGCGACTGGGGATCTGCGATTCAAAGCAAAGTCTTTCAATTTGATCTAGACCGGATATGCCGAGAAATTGATTGGTTTGTGAAACATAAAATACAATTCATCTTTTGCGCGGATGCCAACTTCGGGATTTTGCCTCGGGATCTGGAAATTACACGCCATTTGGCTGACGCTAAGAAAAAAACAGGGTATCCGCAAGCTATGTCCGTGCAAAACACAAAGAATGCAACGGAGCGCGCTTATCAGGTCCAAAAAACACTCGCAGAGGCAGGTTTAAATAAAGGCGTAACGGTTTCCCTGCAGTCAGTGGATGATGTTACTTTAAAAAGCATTAAACGCAGCAACATTTCGACTAACTCATTTCAAGAATTGCAAAGGCGTTTCACCAAGGACAGGATAGAAACATACTCCGACATCATATTGGGTCTACCGGGTGAGACATACCATTCTTTTGCCGATGGCATTTCTTCGGTCATTGAAAATGGCCAACATAACCGCATCCAATTTAACAATTTGTCTATCTTGCCGAATGCTGAAATGGGAGATCCGGCTTACCAGAAAAAATACGGCATGGAGACTGTTGAATCAAAAGTGGTTAACATCCATGGGTCACTCGTGGAATCAGAGGATAACATTTATGAAACACAAGAACTCGTCATTGCAACCAAATCAATGCCGCGGGAAGACTGGGTTAAGACAAGGGCCTTTTCTTGGATGACATCGCTCCTTCACTTTGACAAAATTTTTCAGATACCTCTTCTAGTTATTCACAAACTTGGCGCAGTTAAGTTTCGCGATCTAATCGAAATTTTCATAGAAAGTGACTTAACCCAATATCCTACCTTATCAGAAATCCGTGAATTCTTTTTCGAAAAAGCGCGCGACATTCAAAATGGCGGTGCCGAATTTTGTCGTGCTGAGAACTGGCTCAATATCTGGTGGCCGGCTGATGAGTATATTTTTATAAAGTTGTCCGTGGAGCAAAAACTAGATTTGTTTTATCGTGAAGCGCAAAGCATTCTTGAAAGGTTTTTAAAGCAAAAATCAATCAAACTTCCTGACAATATATTAACGGATGCGGTGCTGCTTAATCAAAGTTTAATCAAACAACCCTTTCAAACCAAAAACATTAAGATTCAACTTCACTATAATCTTTTTGAATATTATCAGGCAGCTCGCCAAAGCGAAATGGTTAACTTGGAGGATAAACCGGTTACGCACTTAGTTGACCGAACCACCCAACAATGGCATTCATGGGAAGAATGGTACGAAAAAGTTGTTTGGTTTGGCAATAAAAAAGGCGCTTACTTATATACCAACACGCCCACTGATATTGAACTCGCCGGTCACTTTTAACGCGTGGCCGCCGCCTACTGATTCGCCTTCATTTGATTTGCGATGCGGCCCATTTGTGCCAAAGTTTCAAAACGACGTCTCGTTTCTTCCGGATCGTCTGAAATCATTTGTTTAAAAAACTCGGAATCCATCGATTGAATCATGGCAATTGTTTCGGGCGTTGGCAAATCACTTGCTGCTCCCCCGGCACTCATGGCAGCCTGATTGGCCTGATAGGTTGATTGTTTAACCGGCATGGCTTTTTTTGTTTGTTGTGGTGTTTCATCTTGACGATCCCACCATGCTCCTGTGAATAAAAAGAAAATCGCGACAATTGTTAGCATTCTTCCCATGGCTAAATCCTTTCCCAATTAGATTGTTGGTTCACTTAGCATTGAAAACACTTAAGCATTTACTAGCAACAAACGATGATATTCTATAGAATAGAGGCGTTTTTTCAATGACTATTTGTGACTATATTAAAGGATGCCATATGATCATACGATGGTCTAAACGGCTGCTGACAATTATATTTTTTTTATATATCACCGGCATCGTCTGTTTAAATTTCAAACCGCTCACCCTCACAACTCACCCGGTTCTTCTGAAGTCACTTATTTTAGGACAAAACAAAGGTTATATCCTACCCGGATCTGAATTTGAAATCTTTCGTCCTTACTTACCAAGAAACGGCCGATTTAGCGTTATTTTTGATGAGCCTTTCGCTCAAAACAAATCAATCCAACACCGATTGTGGAATGCACAAAACTACCTTTGTCCGCTCATCCTTAACCATGACCCTGCTGAGGAATTGGCGCTTGTTCTCTGTTCAGATGAATCAAGCGCCTCCAAACGCTTAAACGCCACTCATTACACCTGGCTTAAACAAATCAATCCGGGTGCCGGCATTGCCAGGAAGCAAGTATGATGCTCGTTGGCGCTATTTTAATACCCTGGCTAATTGGATTTTTAATTTTAAAACGCCTCACAAAACACACCGCCCTATTAAATCCCTTTGGTTTAGCGTTAGCAATCGGCCCTGCTGTTGGATTGGCAATCATCTCCCTAATCCTTTTTGTCTCATTACTCCTCACAAATGGTAAAGGCATTATCGTGTCAAACCTTGTCATAGGGCTTTTATTTGCTCTTCTAGTTTGGTTGGAACTTAAAGAGGTGCCCTGGATTGGAATGCCGTCAAAGTCCGCTAAATATTTTCAGGAAAAAATGCAACAACTCATTAAACCTTTTTCTTCAAAACAACCATCACGTATTGTTTTTTTCCTCTTCACGATCGCTGCTTTTGGTTTATTGATTGCAACACTTGTTTATTATCTTCGTTACTATATTTCATACTGTTCATGGAATATATTTGGCGGTTGGGACGCTCAATATTTATGGAACTACAAGGCGCGCTTTCTAAGCCGTGATCCTCTTTACTGGCGGAACATGTTTTCTCCTGTTATGGCGCAATGGCTTCTACCGGATTATCCGCTCCTGCTGCCCGGTTCGGTTGCTTGGGGTTGGAACTTCACGGCCCATGAAATGCTGATATGGCCGGCGGTGATATCGCTTCTTTTCTTCCTCTCGCTTTGTTTTCTCGTCATTTGGTATCTGTTTGCGTACGTCTCTGCCTTTTCTGCTTTTGTGGCCGGAAGTTTTCTGTTAACAGTCCACGCTTATCAATTTTGGTCTACAACCCAATATGCCGACATCCCGTTTGCTTTATTTGTTACTGCAGCGACGCTTCTTCTCATATGTGCGCTCCGTCACCGGGAACTTAAACTATTTTTTTTAACCGGATTTTTAACTGGCTGTGCTATTTGGACAAAAAACGAGGGCATATTCTTTTCCTTGTGGCTTTTTACTTTTTTCATTCTCACTTTTTCTCGCGCATCACAAATACCCGCATCAAAAAAGAAGAGTGCTTTTCTCCTTTTTCTGTTGGGATATCTGATTCCCTTTTTGTGCTTCTTGATCATTAAGACAACATTGGGAGGAGCCGGCATTTATATGGGCTCGGGCCGTAGCGCCGCTGATTATGGGCATTTGATAACCAACCTTAACCGGACTAAATTGATTGTTATTTCTTTCTTAGTGCTCAAATGGAACTCCGCTCAATGGCTTGGTCTTTGGGCGTGCTTTTATTTGGCATTCTTGGCCGTAGGAAGAAGATTGTTCCAGGCATACCGCTGGATCATACCCGGTATGGTTTTTTGTTTAGAAGCAGGGTATTTCCTTGTCTATCAAATTACACCCATCGAATTGCCGTTTCATATCAGTACTTCATTACTTCGTCTCTTACTTCATAGCGGCGTTTTAGCGCTTATTTTTATTTTTGAAGTCTTTAATCCCAAAGACTGCTTCGCGATTAAATACACGAAATGACCGAAGAATTAAAGCAGCAAATCAGATTGTTTTGGGATCGCTATCCATGTGCTGCTGATCGATCTAATCAGGAACGTTATTCAAAAACTTATTTCGAAGAATTAGCTCAAAAAAGATACCTCATTGAACCAGAAATTATCTCCTTCGCCCAATTTGATCACTATCGCGGTAGAGACGTCCTGGAGGTTGGTGTTGGTCCTGGGCACGATTTCAGGCAATGGGTAGCAGCCGGTGCCAATGCCTATGGCATTGACTTCTCATCTGAAGCCATTCATCACACCACCGCTTATCTGCAGCACTTTGGGTTAAACGCCAAGGAAATAAAAATAGGAGATGCAGAGAATCTCCCCTATCCGGCAGACCGATTCGATTTGGTTTACAGCTGGGGCGTCCTTCATCACACGCCTGATACTCAAAAAGCATTGAGTGAAATAGTGCGTGTTTGTCAGCCTGGCGGTATTTGCAAAGTGATGTTTTATCACCGCAACTCTCTTTATGCGTTTTATCTGTGGCTAAAATACGCTCTATTGAAAGGCCGCCCTTGGCAATCGTTCGGCTGGTGCATCGGTCATTTTCTTGAAAGCCCGGGCACACAAGCTTTTTCTGTGACCGAAGTGAGAAAAATGCTAAACCGCTTACCTGTCCAAATAATTAAAATATCACCTACACTCACCTATTATGATCTTCTTAAGAATCGCTCCGCACCCATTCGGGCATTCGCTTGGCTACTCTCGTTTTTGCTGGGCGGGAATCGTGTCGGTTGGTTTATGCTAATCGAGTTTCAAAAGAAAAACTAATGTGGTATTTTATTTAAAATTGAGCGGTATAAATCCATAAATCGGTTTAACTGGGTAGTCTGTGAGAACTCAGATTTTATTTGATTGCGACACTTCGTTGCCATTTGATATCGTGCGCTGTTCTGGCTTGCCAATGTTAAAATTCCCTTTGCCAAAGCTGTGACGTCCATAACAGGCACAACATAGCCGGTTTCCCCATGTTTAACAACCTCGGCGATACCTCCCGAATCAAAAGCTACGACCGGCGTCCCGCATGCCATACTTTCTAAAACTGCATTCGGTAAATTATCGGCTAAAGTGGGTAATGCAAAAATATCGGCAGCTGAATAAATCAACGCCATTTGCCGCGGATCGTCGATATGCTCCATGGTAATTGTATGACACGGCAAATCTTTCTTTTGCCGTTTTGCACCATTGCCCACCACCATTAGCGTCAGATGACTAAGTTCGTTTTGCTCAAAACTTTCCAATGCTTTGATGAGATATGAGAAACCTTTTCTCTTTTCATGAATAAAATGAGCGCTAAACAAAATAATTTTCTGGTCCGCCGCGTTGATGCCAAGCTTCCGCCGAGCTTCTAACTTATCAATTGCTTGAAAAGTTTCTATATCAATCCCGTTGGGAATCGTGCATGATTCAAAATGGCTTAATAAAGGGCTTTGCTTCACCTTTTCATGCATCCAACGGCTCGGTGTCACAATAATCATCTTTGATTTGGCATAGACTTCTTTTTTAAGACGCCAATGCAAGGCAGAGGTATCAAAATAAAGAGGCGGAAAAGCTGAGAGGTGCGGACAAGCGCCGCAACCCGTTTTCCAGCGTTCGCATTCGTAAGAATAACCGCAATGTCCGGTAAAAGACCACATGTCTGATAGACGCCAAACAACCGGTTTAAGATGCGACAAGGACGGCAGTGCACGATAACTAAAATAACTGCCGTGAATATTAAATAATTGAATAATATCTGCCTCCTTTACCCAAGGGTGGTCTTTGAGTTGAAATGAGGACGGGCAATAGAGATATTGCAAACTTAAATGGTCACATACAAAATGGCATGCACGGTCGATCCACCAACGGTATCCAGAGACAATGGGCTGCACGTCGGGGTCATGCGTTCTTTTGATGCGCACCAACATTCGGGAATCAACACCGTGAGATTTCAAACCCGTGTGGATCACAAGCCCTGATCGCGCGGCCCCGCCCGTCAAATCATTTTCATTAATGTGCAAAATTCGCATGAAGTACTACCCGCTTAACTCTTTGACTGAAAAAGTTGGATAACCAACCGCTTGATTCTCAATGTAGATCATATGCCACAACTGAAACATCACCATCGACCAAATTTGCCATGTGTAATCAGCTTTTCCTTCCAAATGTGGCTTAACAAATTGCTGATAAAAAGCGGGTTGGAATATATTTTGACGACCTAGTCGTTCGGGATTCGTTAATCGTTCCGCCAGAGGCTTAAGTCGTGTTCGGAGCCAAAGTCCGATGGGAATGACAAAGCCTCGTTTATGAGCCCCGCAAATCTCCGTCGGTAAAACATGGGCTAGCGATTTCTTAAGTAAATATTTAAGATTGGTTGATTGGGTTCTTTGGTGAGGCGGAATAGACATCACCAACTCGACAAACTCATGATCTAAATAAGGAACTCTCGCCTCGAGCGAGTGCGCCATTGACAAACGATCCGTCATCAATAAAAACTCATCAGCCAATTGGGTTTTAAAATCGAGTGCTGCAATTTGATTACGAAAGGACGGTGAATCATTTTGATCAAAAATGGTTTGCAATGCCTGGCGTGTATTAAAACCTGCTACGCCTTTGTCTTGAAAGATACTTCTTTGCTTCATTTCTTCGGTGGCATAGTATAACGGCGTGACGTAGTAACGACTCAGCGCTCCGTAACCAAAATCAAGCCACTCTTCCGCTTTTTTCTTCAAGCGCTGACGAAACCGATTCTCCCGCAACAAATCCAGCATGCTAAGAACCGGCGCTCGTAGTCCGCTCAGTAACCCGACTGATTGAAGTGGGGACTTCATGAAAGGTGCAAGACAGCTTTGCTCAAAACGTCTGAACTTCCCGTAATTACCAAACAACTCATCACCGCCGGTACCGCTAATCCCAACCTTGACCGTTTTACTCATGAACCGAAATACGTACCAGGATGGTAAGCCGCCGCCATAAGGCTCATCCAATGCGTAAACCATCTGCACGAGATCTTCCAAGAGTTCATCGCTGCTCAAGGTGAGTTCATGATGCTCCGTCGACCAACGTTCAGCAACTACCTTTGCAAGCGGCAACTCGTTCCAAACTTCCTCTCGTTCACCCTTAAAGCCTAGTGAGTAAGTTTTAACAGGGCCCGTTGAAACTTCAGCCGCCAGTCCGACCAATCCCGAAGAATCAATACCGCCGGAAAGCGAAAAACCAACTGGGACATCACTGATTAATCGCCTTTTAACTGCCTGTGTGAGTTTGTCTCGAATACGCCCCGACCATTCCTCGGCGGTCCATTGAGTTTGATTTTTAAAATCAAGCGACCAATACGACTGCGTTTGAAACTGTTTCTCTTCAAGATCGTAAGTAAAAAAATGTCCCGGCAGTAATCTTTTAACTTTCTGAATGATGGATGACTCGCCCGGGACATATAACAATGTAAAATAATGGTAAAGACTTTCGGTATCGATTTCCCTCTCAACACAAGGCAGAGTTAAAATTGCTTTTAATTCAGAAGCAAAAATAAAACGTTCCGGCTGTTCTAAATAGTAGAACGGCTTAATGCCTATACGGTCTCGAGCGCCAAATAAGGCATTCTTTCGTTTATCAAAAATCACAAAAGCAAACATGCCATTGAGCTCTTTCAGCATCTGCGGACCTTGATCAGCATATGCGTGCAGCAAAACTTCGGTATCTGAATGAGAAGTCCGAAATTCAAACCCCTTCGACATCAGGCGTTTTCTGATTTCGCCAGCATTGTAGATTTCCCCGTTAAAAACAATCCAAAGCGTTTCATCCAGATTACCCATCGGTTGATGCCCGCCTTTGACATCGATCACACTTAACCGGCTCATGCCTAAAGCCAATTGAGATGACGGGTGATGAAACTCGCCTGTGTCATCCGGGCCGCGGTGCCGCATCGATTCATACATACGCGCCACCCAGCCTTCCTTTTGACGTCCTGCAATGCCTGCAATTCCACACATAACCTATAACTCCGTGCTAGATAATCTAAAGCTCCGTTAGGAAATCTTCTTTTCGAGATTGCGCTATCCAATCTGCAAATGCCCTCAAATCGGCTGCCTGACGCCAATCTTGCTCGTTATGGATATGAAGATGTGTTTGCACATCAGCCATTTCGCTTTTATCAAATTCAACCGAGAAAGATTTAATTGGAAGCGGTCTTTTTAAGAAAACACCAAACCCAAAGCGCTCCGCCAATTCTTGCTCTGAACTGGAAAGTCTTTTAATTTGATGAATGTTTTTAATACGGTACAAATAATCTGCTTGATTCTCAGAATCACATGTAAAGCCTTTGCGGTCATAGCGCCCTGTCCCTGCCGTCAGCACTGGAATCCCAAAGGAAGCAGCTTCAATCCCGATGGTGCCGCGAACCGTCACACAATAATCCATGGTCTCAAACAATGAGAAGGTGTTCATCGGGTGATGGCTTGCCACGACTTTAATGTGAGAGGGTAGCCGCCCGATATGCTTTTTGATTGCAGTAACTTCAGATGGCTCTCCTTTACACCCATCACGAGCATCTTTTACCATATTCGCAGGGTGGACCTTGATTAACCAATTCACTGCTTTATTTTCAGCAGCGGCTTTCACAGTTTCAATTAACCAATCTTCATAATTGCGGAACAAATCTTCTCCCCAAAAAAAAGTACCGTCCCATAGAATATGGGAGAAAATTACCGCTATTTTTTTGTTGGGATCTAAGCTGAATTCCTGAACCATCTGCTCTTTTTTCATCATCTTTTTATTCACTTGTGTACCGACTTCGCTGTACCATTCCCCGTTCTCATAGCATGTTTTTAATTCATTCAACAACTGTTCGCTTTTTTTTGCACTCCAAGGCTCTTGTTTCATGCGCTGCCACGACTCGTTTGAAAGGGACGAATGATGTTCGTCTCGATTACTCGGATAATAACGTTTAAACATCAATGTGTTATTCTTATGCGCCACATTCCAAGTGACCGCTGGAATGCCTTTCTCGATGCAGATATCAAAAGCTTCAGCATGCGGCGTATAGCCGCGATGCCCAAAAATAGCAATATCCGGCTTTAAGCTCTCCATTAAACCATTAAATCGTTTGGCATAAGCGATGGCGGAGGCCAAGGCATACGTTAAGTGTTTTCGCACTTTAATATCATGGATATCCAGCATGCCTACTCTGAGTTTTCTTAAAGCAGTGGATGCGGCAAATCGGCCGACACGCGCACCTAAGCATTCGACAGCCAATAGATCCTCAAAGGTTTTTAATCGATTCACCTTTTCTCCTGCCTCTTGCAATTCCTTCAGACTGGGAAAAGTATCACAATAGGATAACGAAATATTGCGATTAAGCCTTTGGTAACGATCTGCCCAGGACTCAGGCACCATCCAGACATGCGATTTAAAATTACCCAATTCAAGCCCTTTAATCAAAACCAATTCCATTTCTGTCACCGATGGCGACCCAATGTTCATGACAAGCGCTTTTCTGGCGGGCTGTTCTTTTGTGAGCTTGACGGATAAAACTTGGAAGTAATGTTGCTTGAAGTTTTGAAAACGAGCAGCTGCTTTTCGGCGTAAACGGCGTTTTGATTCGGAAAAGTATGAAAAAAAGTCTATAAAAAAATAATAAGCGCTAGGCCACAAGCCTAACGCGATCAATAGCTTTCGGACAGAGGCTTTAATTAAGTGCGCAATCAATGGCGAGTCTCACCTTTGCATCGGAATCAAGATGCTTTAAGTCATTTCATCAATGATGTAGGGCGATTCGGTGCTTTCCCACTTTTCAAAAATACTAGCCGATTCTAGTATGGCGCGAACGCCCTTTTGAAGCGAAACGGTCGGTTTAAAGCCTAACAATTTTTGTGCCTTGCGGCCGGAGCAATAGCGGTGCCTGATTTCTCTGTGCGCGGTCCTGTCCGCCCCTTTAAAATTGCGGCGGTGTTTAATCGGTAGATGTGAGTTCCCAATAATCTTTCTCACCATTCCGGCAAGATCATTAATTGTGACAGGTTCACGGCTATTCCCCAAATCAATCACATGCCCATTGGCGCTGTTTTTTTGAAGCGCGGCCACTACACCCCGAGCGGTATCACTGGCATAGCAATATGACCTTACTTGATTACCATTGCCATTAATGACCAACGGCTTGCCCCGCAGCGCATTTAAAATAAATCTTGGTAAAACAAATTGGGCGGGCTGATAAGGTCCATAAGCGTTGAAAAACCTTAAAATAACAAAATTAAAATCAGGATATTTTTGAGCGTATCCTTTGCAAAGTTCTTCACCCGCTAACTTGCTAATGGCATAAACGGATTTTCCCTGTGTCATCGCATTCTCATCGATCGGGTTTTGAAGGGGCTCTCCATAAACTTCAGAGGAAGATGCAAAAATGAACTTTTTGATGCGATACTGAATCGCACAATCCAGTACCATTTTAGTGCCATCAATATTGACTTCTAAGCATCTTAAACGATTGACTTCGGTACGCTTAACTCCCAATAGTGCCGCTAAATGAATAACGGCATTGCAACCCTCCATGGCTTCACGAATGGTTGAATGATCCAAAATGGAACCATAAAAGATACGGACTTTGGCCGGAATAGCAGAGCGGACTCTGGCAATTTGTTCACCCAAGTCAAGCAAATGCACCTTAAAACCCTGGGAAACAAGTTCATGGCACACCTGAAGACCGATACAGCCGGCTCCTCCCGTTACTAAAACCCTTTTGTACCGCACCTGAGATTTCATTAATAAGTCATCCTTTTGATTTTGAATCTCTCTAAATTAACACATTCTAAAATCTTCAAGATCCTTTCTGAACTATGTCCGTCACCGTAAGGATTGCGGCACTGTTTCAGCTGCTTTTGATACCGCTGATTGCCAATCACATATTTAATTGCTTTCAAAATCACATGGCGCCTAAAATTAGGGACATGAATGACATTTGAAGCGCACATTCGATCAATTTGGCGATTACCAATATTCACTGCCGCTAATTTAAAAGAGGGCGCTTCTAAAATACTGGCGCTTGAATTGCCTAGCAAAACTTTAACGTATTTTAACAAACTTAAGAAAATAGGCCTGTCAATATTGCGATAAACTTTGATGTTTGAATGCTTAGCATATCGATGAATGGTTTCAATGATCTTCTGCCCGCCCGCATCTACATTCGGATAAATCACAATGGTTTCATATCCGCTTAATCGCGCGGCTGCCAATGTTTCGTTCATTTGCCGGGCAGACTTATCCATTTCATACAAGACGGGATGTTGAATAATCAATAAAACCGGTTTTGAAAAATCACATTTAAAAATCCTTTTAATCTCTTCTTTTGACAGTTTCTTGCCTTGGACCACTTCATCCAGTTGAGGGGCGCCGACATTGAAAACACGCCAACGCTCCTCTCCCATTTTAATCACACGGTCAGCCGAATCTTGACAAGCCGGAAAATGAATATGAGCCAATTTGGTAATCGCATGCCGTGCGGAACCATCAATATGGCCCGATAAATCACCGGACTGAATATGGGCCACTATTTTATTCATATAACAAGCCGCAACTGCCGCACCTAACATCTCTGCTCTATCCCCACTGAGAAGTACGACATCAGGATCTAAACGATCAAAAACACGTGCCATGCCTTGTATTTCAATACCCAGCGACCTGGTCCATTCCAGTGCGGTGTCATGCCGAACTGTCATATCCACTGTTGCCGCAGGCTTAAGCCCATCTCGTTTGATTTCATTAATTGTATAACCAAACCGCTTCATTAAATGCATGCCGGTAACAACCAATTGAAGTTCTGAACGTTTCGACTTCTTGATTAACTTCATCAAACGCTTGGAATAACCGTAAGTGGCCCTGGCTGCCGTGATGACGGCAATGCGACGTTTTCTCATGCTTCTATTTTAGTTGACTCCAGCGGATCTGAACATTTTTTGGAATGTCGACACGTGCAATTTTTCCGATGACCTTCTTGTAATCTTTCGCCGGCACCGCACCTTTGGCAGGACTTGGTCTTTTTACCCAAACCATTTCAGGTTTGATACGGGTGCCTTTCTTAATTGATTTTTCAGAAACAACACTTTCTCTTGCCCAAGCAACAATTTCTTTTTCTTCGGGGAATATTTTTCGCTCAGCCCCTAAGGCTTGAAAAACGGCGTCGGCTCCTTTCACCAATTCTGTCAACTCATGCGGCTCGATGGAAACAGGATGATCCGGCCCTTTTTGAAGTTTATCGAGCGTGTAATGTTTTTCAATCAAGCAAACGCCCAACGCCACACCGCCTAAAGCTGTATAGATGCCTCTTGAATGATCTGAAAGTCCAACCGGCACTTTAAATAACTCTGCGTACTTCTTAATCAAGCCTAAATTAACAATATGATAGGGCGTGGGATAAGCAGACACGCAATGTGTCACAATAAGCGGTGTGCCAATTAATTGAATAAGATCAACCGTTTCTTTAATTTCATTGATGGTACACATCCCCGTCGAAACAATCATGGGTTTGCCTTTGCGGGCAATATGCTCTTGGAGCGGTAAGTTGGTCAATTCACCCGAACCTGTTTTATAAGCCGAAACACCCAATGCTTCGAGTAAATCCGCACCCTTACGGCTAAAAGGTGTGCACAAATAAAGAATGCCGAGATCTTCGCACAGTTCCTTTAGTTTTTTGTGCTCGGCAATCGATAAGTTTGTTTTCTTTAAGGTGTCATAAAGAGGTTCTTCAAAATTAGCCGATTGAGGTGCATCTTTAAGCATTTCATTTTCAAGCACATGGATTTGAAACTTAATGGCATCTGCACCCGAAGCATGAGCCGTGTAAACCATTCGTTTAGCCGTTTCAAAATCACCTTGGTGATTTACAGCCGCTTCGGCCACGATAAAAGGTTTGTGCCCCGGCCCAACCAATCGATTGCCTATTTTGACTGCTTTGATAGCCACAAATCTCTCCTCTATAAGGTTAACACATTATTTTGTACCAAAAGTCCTTTGTTTTCAATGACTTATCGGCTCTTTTCCAAACCTCCTAAATCCTGCCTCCCAAATCATACAGCCCACATGCCGCCAACTTCTAGGTTCTGCGGCAACTAGAAATAAAGATTTCCACGCCGCCCTAAAAAAGGAAAAACGCACACAGTAAAGAAAAAATTGTGCGATTGCCTTATACCGATGCGGCTCATCTTCACCTATGACATAACCGAGGCCCCGCTGAAGGCATCGCATCGCTTCGTTTTTCATGCTTAACTTACGGAAACATTTCGCAATTGAAATACAATAAAGATACTTATTCGCCATCATGGGATCATAGCTAATGCGCACCATTCCCTGATTAAGTTTTTCGTCGGCTTTTCTTCTTTCGTTATTCTTAATGTTTTGTATCGCTTTCTCAATCAAAGCATCAACCGATTCTGTAAAGTTTGGCAACGATTGTTTAGAATTTGGCGGAAACTGAAAGAAAATAGAATTGGTTCTATAATGACGCCGAACCGGTAAATGAGAACGCACCCTATCTTTTTCTAAAACTATTTCAACTTTGCTGAGCATATTGATTGGCACTTGATTAGCTTCTATCCAATTCCAGACATGGCGAGCCTCCGGCGTATGTGCCAAGCGATCATGAAAAGCGATGTCTTGCATAAAAATAGCTCCGCTAATTCGCGGAAAAACGTTTTCGATATACCATTTGGCAAACCATGCTTCATGACAGCTATCTATGAGTAAAAAATCTGCCGTGCTTGGCGCAGATTGGATCGTTTCAACCACGTCGCCCAAATGAACAACGAGTCTGTTTGTGTCCCAATGGACATTTTGATTATTTCGAATGACAGATTCCGTATCCTGCCCATTTGTTTTGCGTAACAATTCAAACGAATGAACAACCCCTTTTTGATTTCTTGTTAAAGCTCCTAAAATATAATTGGTAGACCATCCGGCTGCCGGTGAAATTTCAAAAACAATTTCGGGTTTCAATTCTCTAATAGCAAGATAAAGCATTTCACCCTCTGTATCGCCAAAAGCAGGCTTAAACCGCTGTTTTGCCATTTTAAAATAAATGTCTCTCAGCTCATCGGCTAACTCATATAGCTCATCCTGATATTTTGAATATAAAGCCAAGAAATCGATCATCATTTTATCGGTAAACCAGCCAACCTCAATTGAATTAGACGAATGAAGAAAATAACTTTTCTGTACCAAGGCATATTCCGTGCGGTCAGAACACTTGCCAATACTTTGCACAGGTTCATCGGGTTTTTCTTCGCTTCAAAAGACAATGGCCAGCCAAAAGAATTAAATACGCGCCTGCCAATGCAGCTTTCGATTTGCCTGACATCTTTTTCTGAAAGCTTATCTTTCCAATAAGCAACGCCTTGTGAGGAAACCTGCTCAAACTGAAAACCGTGCATTGAGTTCCCTTGCCATGGGATGCCTGCTCTGGTCGGCTGAAGTAAGATATTATCCCATGAACTATTAAATGTTTTGACTAACATTTGCATCATTTGCTTAGGGTCGGCAGTTAGCATTTCATAGGTCATAAAAATAAATCGATTCTTACTTGACCCATGAAATCTTTTCTGGCAAGTCACGGCACACAGCAAGCTTCCGCTCCAATCTGAAAGAAAAGTATGAATGTTAAAATCAGGATCTATTCTCTTGGTTAAAGTTTTTGAGTATGAGTAGAAATTCGCACGGGGATCTCTTAGAATATAAACAAATTGCGCTTTCGGAAATAATTTTAGCATCTTATCGATGTACAACTCGTTTAAAGGAGTTTTCTCGACCCAATAACGAAATGATTGATTCACTTGACCGGAAACATCTCGATAAGCCAAAAGAAGCGCTTTGAGTAAACCAGCCTCAGAGTAACCGTCTATTTTCCAATAGTTTTCGAGCGCTTGCTTATATTGATCAAATTGGATCTGCGGATAGTCTACCAAACCAATGTCAGTCGTTTCAGAGGCGCCGATTCTAAAATGTTTGACGCCTGTGTCTTGGTAAATAGATTCTAAAATCTTTTCCCGTTTGACACCTTTTCTTATCATCGGAAGTAGATCGCCAAAAAAACGCGTTTCTTCCGGCATGACTAAAAAGTCGGGATGAGAATCCAAGAGGGACAATGTTAACGTTGTCCCCGATTTGGGAAAACCGCAAATAAAAATAGGCGTTAACTGATCAAATGTTTTAAGGGAATCCACGGTATTTATTGATTGTTTCCTTGTAAAACAGCAAAACGAACCTGGTCATTCGGCAATCGATCTAATGCTACTTCTTTTTGCCATTGAAAGTCTCGGGGATACCAGGGATGGCCTGATGTATAGAGAAACATGAGTAAGTATCGATCACTTTTTGTCGGTTTCAAACCTTTGTGATACCCAGAAGTGTCTGCAATCACGATTGAATGTTTTTCCCCTGCACAAATTCGCCACTGACTTTCCGGCGCCACTGCAATCATTTTCTCATCTCGAATTCGACCATCTTTTTCTGCCTGCGCTTGTTTAGCAATACTGCCGCGCGCATGGGTTTTTGGGACGTAACAAAAAGGTCCATTTTCTTTTGTAACGTCATTAAGATAAATAAACACCTTAACATTCATCACGTCGATATAATCACGATGCCAATATTGCGTCTCCGCTTCAGCCTGTTGGGTCGGAAAATCATGCCATATGTCAATCGCTCTTAAAAACCCCCACATGCCTAAGTAGTCACCCACCATTTGAAGCAGCTCCGGTTGAAGCGCCAATTGAATCGCCGGATGTTCAAAACTTAGCATCTTTGACAAAAACATTTCTCGATATGCTTTTTCTCCTTTTGTTTGATAAGCGTTCTTTTGAAACGAAGCGACGCTCCTTTTCTGTTCGAGTTCATTCTCTATTTGCTCGAGCAAATGTTTGCTATGTGACGAGAAAAAATGGTTAACATGCGTACCAACAATACCTTCTTTTCTCAACTCTTGTGAAACCAGTGATAAAGCTGGGCGTTTGCTGGCGCGGGCATAGGATTGAACGCGTTGGCTGTTAAAACCATGCGACCACACGAAATACGAAATAGGCCGTAGCGCTGGAAAACGTATGATCCCCTGTGCGAAAGCATGATATTGAGCAGGAATTGACATTTTAATGATCTTTCATAAATTAAATCGGATATTTATAATCTTGTAAATCAAATTGAACGAGTTTCTGCAAATGCTGATTACTTTCTTGGTAGTATGCTTTAAGACGCGTCCGCCATTCCGCAGACAAGATAGGCCGCCGTATCCCCATTAACTTTTCCAATCTGGCAATCCCATAAAACCATGCATAGGGGTTAAAAAACAGCGGCAAAAGTTTCGAACGATCCACAGGTCGTTTCAAAAAACCAGCCGGTTGAAACTCGGTTTTTGAAAAAAAATTAAGCCATCGCACATACCGGCAAAAAAGCGGATCGTATCCCCGTCGCACATAAATTTTCATTTTGTCCGTTATTGTGATTGCGGGAACGCTTATCAATTGACATATCTGATTACAAAATACTTGGATATTCCTAACCATCAGTTCATAAGGCAGTACTAAGACACGGCTCGCTCCAAAGCGATCTATGTAATATTGAACAAGTTGGTGATACCGCAAATGATCCAGTCTGAAATCACAATGTAATGTTTTTTGGCCCACAAAATCATTAAAGCGGCATGTCCCGCCGTTGAGGAGGTATTGCTTGTAAATTGACTCAACCATGTGAACTTGCTCACGCACTAAAATTAAAATCTTGGCTTGATGCAAAACCGCAGAGATACGATCCGCATTTCGCTTGGCATCACTCGACCCTTTCCAAGGATTCCCGACCAATCCTTCACTGGAAAGTACAATGGTTTTTGGAGAATCTGATTTTTTAATGTTTGTATTGAAAATTGCTTGCCACTTGGCCGGTGCAAATTCAAAATCGTTCTCTGTAAAAACCGACTTGAGAAAATCATGAACCCATGGGACAGCGTCTGTGTAACGTTTTCCTAAAAAAAGGATATCGGGAAGTTGGGGGAAGAATATCTTTTGCAGCCAAGTAGAACCGGCTTTTTGATACCCGATGTGAATCATAAAGTCTGTCATGACAACAAACCTTTCCTATATCATTGAATGACTTGCGAAAAGTCTTGGCCGGAAGGCAATACTAATTTGAATGTTTGTGACACAATGACATGTCCATGTTTGGGTGCTGGAAAACTGCTGTAACCGGTTTCCCCGCTATCGACCACTTCAAAAAATCCCGCTCGGTCAATCATATCGGTTATTCCGTGATCATCTTTGAACGCTAAATTCATCCAATACTTTCCGGGAATTAACGGCAGGCGTTTCACAAGACAAACGATCTTACCTCTTGGCGGTGCATCCAAAAATCCGTTTTTCTCCAAATAGTGCGTCCCGCATGAGAAAATCACTGATCCATTTGTATCAACTATATTCAATACCAGCCTTAACCTAAACAAAGATTGTTTGGATGAGGAATCATACGAAATCTCAAAATGCGTGTCGGTGCCACTTTGAGGCGGCGCCTGTGGGTCACCTGCCTTCGAAACCTTTATATCAACTGCCCGAACCGCCCCACTGCCGCTTCGATCGTGACGGTCTTTTAGGGACACTGATGTACTTTTGACTTGAGAATCATCCTTCTGCAAATATTGTTGAATCACATTTTCTGGCAAACCGATTGTTTTAATTCTGCCCTGTTCTAAATGAACGGCGCTGGTGCAAAGATTTCTGATTGCGCTCATGTTATGGCTGACAAATAAAACGGTTCGGCCGCTGTGAGCTACTGCGCTTACCTTATCGATACACTTCTTTTGAAATGCAAAGTCGCCAACCGCGAGCACTTCATCAACGAGCAATATCTCCGGATGTAAATGAGCCGCCACTGAAAAAGCTAACCGGACATACATGCCGCTCGAGAAACGTTTAACCGGCGTATCGATAAATTTTTCAACGCCTGAAAAATCAACAATGGCGTCAAATTGCCTGTCAATCTCTGATTTTCTCATGCCGATAATCGCCCCATTTAAGTAAACGTTCTCGCGGCCCGTCAGTTCCGGATGGAACCCGACGCCCACCTCCAAAAGCGACCCCACTCTGCCTTGGATTTCAGCATGTCCTTCCGTTGGTTCGGTCACACGGGAAAGTATCTTGAGTAACGTAGACTTGCCGGCACCGTTAGAGCCGACAATCCCTAATATTTCACCTTTTTTAATTTCTAATGAAATATCCTTAACAGCCCAAACCTCATTGGAACTGGCAGCGGTCATCTTACTCTTCGGACGGAACGGTACTCTTAATGTGCCGGCTATAATATCTCGAAGCGCATAATAAGGTTCGCGGGCCCCGATACAATACCGTTTGCCAACACCAGTGATTTTAATTGCAACGTCACTCATATCTTAATAAGCAATCCCCAGGCTGTCCCCGGCATACCAGTGATCCAATGGCTCTTCATCCCATTTGATAAATTTCTTGTTCAATTCTTTCGAAAACTTAAGAAGCTCCTCTGTCTGATTTGCATTATCACTGACCAAAATAGAGCAAGATCTTAATTGGGCTTGGATGGTTTTGTATTCCTCTCGTTCATATTCGGCTGCATGATGGCTGTCATGTATAAATAAATCAATCGGCAGCTTAAATTGCCTAAGCAATTCTATCGAATCCCCGTACAGCACTTCTCCAAATTGAGCATATGGTCCGGTTAATAAATAACCGCCGGATCGATCAATTTCTGTTCCGTAATATCGGCCTAAAAAACCCTCTTGTGAGTTGTTGAACAGTGCTGCGGTTATCAAACAAGCGCTCAACCCCTTATCAACCCCCGTCTCAACAACAACACGCGGTTTTAATACCCGGGTTAAAATATACCAAGCAACGCGCCTGCCAAAACGCGGCACCGGATCCGAAGCGTAACGAACAGCGCTCGTCATTCTAACCTTAATTAAATGCGTCTTCAATCTTTCATCGGTTTCCACTTCTGCCGCAAAGCGCTGGATTTCTGCGAGAGGCCGGCCAGTCACATCAGCTAACATTTTGATGAGATTCTGCTTGTTGGCAGGCGTAATGTGATAAGTCAGATTATATAACTCATTTGAGGTCAAAAGCCACTTGAGGAATTTAAAATTAAGCACCGGAATATATGAACGCATAATTTTGATGCGAAGCGGGATAAGGCACAGCCTTCCTAAAATTGGTGTGTTCAAAATATGCTGTTTGAGCGTCATAAAAATATCTAAGATTGTGAGATACTCATCCGAAAACTATCCATGACCCGCTCTGCTAAAATGCGGGGCGTGTGATGCTGCTCATAAGTTTGGCGGCCATTTTGACGTATGTGCTGGTTGAGCATGCCATCCGTGACTGCCGAGTAAATGGCACGTGCAATTTCTTCTCCGGTATCACCCGCTAAAACATTCAGACCCTCTTTCATGTCACTTAACGTGCGGAGACTATTTCGATGAACAATTAAACATAAACCCATCGACCAAGCCATCACGGTGCGACTGTAAGCGGCTAAGTAACTTCCCGCATTGTTCAAAAGTAAGAAAACATCTCCAGATCTAAGTTCCTGATCCAAATCCGCGACCCACCCTCGTAAATAAACACGGGGATGACGGATAACTTTTTCCAACCCCGGGTAAGGCTTCCCTGCGCCAATGATGTGAACCTCATAATCAAGCCCTTTCATTATTTTCTCGAGTTCAGGCATGACTTGTGTCAAAAGAAAGTACATCCCTAACGTACTGCCCGTGACACGTAAGTGTCCAATGTGTCCGATAATCTTTATTTTCCGTTTATGTGCTTTGGACTTATTTGAAATAGTCATACCTTCATCGATCCAAGTAGGGCCTAGTTCTTCAACATTTTGACAACCATTTGTTTTGTAATAGGCTACATGTGCGGCCGTTGCGGTAAAAATTTTGCTCAAATCCTTCATCAATAGAAGGTGCGCTTGCTCAAAAGAGCGAATCCGCCGCCAGCCAGTCATAACCATTAGCCATCCGAGCGGACCATAAAAGAGTTTGTAATCGATTAAACGAGCTTTGCCTGGATCAAAATCGATGTCGCCCTGATAGGCTATTTTAGGAGCCGAATGATAACCATCACTGGCTGCCACGCCTTCAGGGCTGCCAAAAATAAACAAAGCGTCTGGTTGAAAAGCTTGAATGCGGCTCGTAACTTCTTTTTTCAAACTGACACTCGGATAGAAATCAGTCAGGCAAATACGCTTGAAAAGGACGCCAAATATGTTTTTGATATGTTTGGCTAATCGCCGCCGCCAGTTTTGATTCTGGTTATAATCCTTTGCAAAAAAAACAGGTTCAACGTGAAATTGTTCGCTCTTTAGCTCTTCTAATCGTCTTTGCTCAAAATCGGTCAACTGGTTCGGATGATAATTATTAAAAATCACCTGTAAGCACACCGTGTGCCCTGCCTGAAGGAATATTTTTAAAAACTCGTTTAATTGAATGTTGATGGCGCTAATGCCATTGGTGTGATGACTGATGTGAGGGATATCGCTGGACAGGACAAAAATTCTCATGAGCCCGCTACACGGTAGGAATTTCGCTAAACAGACTTTGCCATATTTGGTATTCTGTTAGAAAGTCGTGGATCAATTGACGATCCTGATCAGCCATGTTTTTCACGGTCGGTAATTTCTCTAGACTTTTTTTCAACAACTCCTCGAGAGCACCCAAATAAGTTGCTTCTTTTAAGTCGACTGACCGAAGTAAATCAACGAATGGATCCGTGGCCCGATTGTTCTTCCATTCATCTTCCAAATCTTTCCAGAGATTGTGCGGGTTCCGCACTTGTCTGACAAGCGGGTGCCCGTACGCAATGACTTCACGCATTTGTTCGGTTAATCGGCAAAGGATAAATGCGGTCCAAATATCAGCGTTTCTACCGGTAGTAGGCGGCGTAAAATAAACCGGAATAGCGGCGCGCGACAAGGCGGTGTTTTGGTTGTTGAATGACGACCAGGTAGTCGGATCAAGTGCAAATTGGGGCTCAAAATCTTTTTTCATTCCCACAACACGCAACGGCCAGAAAAGGCGCGTAACCGCATCAACATCAGTGTCTTCTAAAACAATCCCTTGTTTAGCTGCCACCGTCACCTTGTTCTTCTGCCTGGAAAAAACTTCTTTTTGGTAAAGACGTTTTGACCAAGGAAATCCTCTCGGATAAAATGGGATACCGTTTGCTTCTTGCACGGCTTCATAAACATTAAACCAACCCGTCTCCGTTTGAATGACATCCATCTCAATCTGACGGCCGACCATCTCATAGGCTCCAATAAAGTCTTCTTCAGTAATAAAATTATCGTCATCAATCATTACCACACGTTCACAACCGCCTAAATAAGCCAGGAAATTGCCGATCATTTTTCGGGCGGCATGATTGACTGGCATCAGTTCCTTAAGCCGCGGATAATCGGCTAATGCTTTATTTTGCTGTTCAATATTTAAATATCTGACGTCTCGCTTATATTGCTTTGACAATTTTTCGCAGAAAGGACCTGCTGCTGCCGGTGTTTTTAGATCGCCAATAATCAAAAAAGCAATGTCCTCATGTCCATATCGTATTGAATTCCGGCAGATTGCTTCTAAAAAGGTAGGAACGCGAATAGTAGTTGTAATTAAAACCGTCTTTTGCATGTCATGACCTCTATTCTAAGGGGGAGCCCATCAGTTCTTTTTTTAAGTAAATAAAACTCATTCCAAGCGGCGGAAACGGGAAAAATGGTTCCAAGTAAATTGTCTTTTGATATTGTTCACGGAATTCCGTCATCGCCTTTTTTTGCCCCCTTTTGGGATCGCCGTAATACATCTGCCAGTCATCAAACGCAATGACAGCGCCATGATTCATCTTGTCTTTAATAAATTCCAAAGCGTTCTTAGTTGACTCATAATAATCACAATCAAAATATGCTAAAGCGATACCGTTTTTTTCTTGCCACTCATAGTGAGGTAATGTGTCTTGATAAAAACCTTTAATGGTCGTTACCCGATAAAGATCTCTGCGCATCAATCTTTTAAAAGCTTCTTCACTCATGGAAAATTTCCCCTTTGAGAAACATTTCTGCCTATCCAAGCCTGACGCTTCAGGTAAGCCCTCAAAGCTATCAAAAGCAAAAAAATGGGAAATGTGATTACGCAAGCCATAGGCAGCAGGCTTGCCCAGCGTATTTAAAGCGTAACGCATAGTCACCGCGCCGCAACATCCGAACTCAACATAAACACCGTCTATGTAATTAGCACTCAAATAATTAGCTGTCCAACTAAAGAAATCAAAACGGTGATCTCGGTTTTTGGCTAATAACGAAGGGACAACCTGCCTTAGACCAAAGCGCGGCATCGGAGTGCCGCGCACGCACAAACGTTTGATAAAATCAATCAGGTCTTGATGAATTTGACTTATTATTCGCGACATGAAATTAAGAGTTGATATTACCCGATCTTGCCGTTATTAAAGATTTCTTCAAATTGATCTGTGGTCACATATGCTGAGGCAAATGATTGGGTAGCTGCCATTTTCTTTCGGCAAAGTTTCACATCAAATGAAACACGTGGCTGCCCATTTAAAAGACTGGTTTTGTGAGGGCAGGCACCGTCAAACAAAATCACTTGTCCAATTTGATGTTTCAGTTTTATTTGTTTCATTTTTGGGAGTTTTTCTCCTTGATCATATTGATCAAGCGTCTTAAACCATTTCTCTTGAAAAATAGCATCAGGCGGCTCAAAGAGTTCCATTGTGGTATTCGTGACATCTCCAAAAAGCGCCACCCACACATGTGCAATATCGGCAGGTTCGCCGGACCAAACATCGAGATGAGTTTTAGTGGTAGCGTAGGGTCGGTTTAGATTTTTTTTGTCGGGCATCTTCCCTGACATCAATCGAAAATTAACCAGACTGAGCGATGTCACCTTATCTAGAATCTTCAACTGTTCCAATAATTTACAGACTCTTTGATGAAAGCGTGCATATGACACAAAATTATGCACGCTGATTTTCACAATCGAACCTGCGGTTGCATCGATGTGCATGTCTCCGCGCTCAACTTTCTTCAGGAATGTGGGCATGTCTCCCATCACCATGCCAGGTGCAGAATCGTGAATTAACACCTCTGCCGCTTGCTGGAGTGCCGTTAACGCTTCTTTATCTAACATTAAAATGCCCAGCAAAGGATGCAGTAACCGCATTTGGTTTTCACTTGCAACTTTTTAAAACCAATCAAAACGTTCTTCGCGCGTCATGTATGTTGATTGAGCGGCCACCGGCTGCATCATTTGGCAATCCTTTCAAAGTGACCTAAACGGTCCACTGTCTTCACTAACTTGAATTGACCCGCTGCCTCAATTTCTCGAATGAGCGGTTTCATGTAAGCGGGTGCATCGGCAAAAGTTCCTTCCCCGGAGCAGTCGTCAAAAAAAACGGCTCCGCCCACGCGGACACGTTTACCAAACCGTTCAAAATCACTTTTAACAGCATCGTAAGTATGTTCCCCATCTATGATGACCAAATCAACTGTACCGGTTTCACACTCAACAGTTCGAGAATCTCCGACAAGCACATGAACTTGAAAGCCAAATTGCCGGCATTTCTCCGTTAATTGCACATCAAAAGGTCGTTTATTCTCCTTGTGAAGACGAGACTCTTTTTCGCCAATATCAATGGACCAAACCGTTCCTTTTTTACCCATTGCCGCAGCCATTAAAAAGGTAGTGCCTCCCTTGTAGCGTCCGATCTCAATCACTTTTGTTGCTTTCAGGCGCCGCAGTGTATCAAATAAATAAGCAGCCATACGAATGGTCAAATCCGAAACACCGCTGTTTAAGTTATTGCTTGCATGTAGTCCAACCAAATGCTCAAAACACAAATCATGAGTGACCGGAATATCAAACGTCAAATGATCCAAATCAGGCGTCCGGTTTAAGAGCGGCCCGACTGTTTCAATACCCAAAGCTAAATCACGCTCGATAAACGCCCGTGCTAAAAATTTCTGTATAAAGCGGGGTGTGAAGATTTTAAGCATTCGGCGAATTCCTTTTGCCAAACCAAAACGCCACCTATTGATATGATATTTCAAAGCATTCCACCAAGCATCAGATGACATCGGCAAAACTCTTCTCCATGCGTTTAAAATAGTACATTCCGCTCACACAAATAACGCAGGCAATCAACCCAGAAAAAATGATCATGCCTTGTAATTCATTTGATTGACCAAAAAGTGCCCACCGAAAACCCTCAATGACACCGACCATGGGATTTAACCCATATAAAAAACGCCATCCCTCCGGCACCAAGCTGCTTGGATAAGCAATGGGCGTAGCAAAAAACCAAAATTGAATTAAAAATGGAATCGTGTATCTCACATCTCGATACCTGACGTTCAGTGCGGAAAGCCAAAGTCCGACTCCCAACGCCGTCATAAAAGCTAACACCATAAAGATGGGAAGATATATCACTGAAATCAATAACGGCGTCTGGTAATACACCATCATGCCGATCAGGACCAGAAATGCAAAAAAGAAATCAACGACGCCGGAAAAAGTGGCTGAAAGAGGCATTGCCAGTCTGGGAAAATAAACTTTTGTTACCAGTTGTTGGTTAACGATTAAAGTATTAGCAGATTCTGTGACTGCGTGAGAGAAAAATTGCCAAGGTAATAGCGCGCTATAAGCAAAAATAGGGTAAGGAATACCGTCAGATGGCATTTTTGCCAAATGACCAAAGATCACGGTGAAAATCACCATCGTTAAGAAAGGCTGTAAGATAGCCCAAGCGGCACCGATGATGGTTTGTTTATACCTGACTTTGATATCTCGCCACGTCAGAAAAAAAATCAACTCGCGTGCTTGCCATAACTCCTTTAGGTTTAAAGGAATCCAGCCGCTGCTTGCTTTGATCGTTGTCATGGATTCTTTCACGATTACCGTTCCACTAATTTCTTGTCAAATGAGGCTTCAACAGCTTCGCGCTTCTTGTTTGAAAAATACCAGTCAATGGTTCGATGTAACCCGTCCATAAATTTTGTTTCAGGCTCCCACCCTAAGAGTTTCTTGGCCATTCGGTTATCCGCAACCCGGTTTAGCGGACCCGTGGGCATATCAGGCCTTAATTTAATTTCAGCTTGATGTTTGCAATAGCGCAATACTTCGCGAACAGCATCTATGACGCGTGTTCTTTCGGTGGTACCTAAGTTGATAGCAGTGCCATCGTCAATTTTTTCGGCAGCCAATAGGGTACCCCTTGCAATATCTTTCACGTAAGTCCAATTTCTAATTTGTTCACCAGTCCCCCATACCTCAAAAGGATTCTGCTTGATGAATGCTCTGGCAATCATAGCGATCACCGCGTGGTTCTCAACGCCACGCTCGCCGTAAACCGTAAAATAGCGGCAGGAAGCCGTCTTGATACCCCATTCGCGGTAATATGCTTTTAAAGTGAGTTCTGCCATTAATTTGGCCCAGCCATACATGTTATCTGCATCATAGGGCGGCCCAACCATATCCTCAACGAGATACAATTCTTCCTTCGTGTTGGTTTGCAGGTGATTAGGGTATACACAACCGGAGGAAGCATAAACAATCTTCTCAACGCCATTGTCACGACAGGCTCCAAAAATGAGTCCGTCTAAAGTCAGGTTGGTCGAACAATCCGCTTGATGTAAATCTACATAGCCTCTTCCGCCATGCGCCGCCGCCAAATGGATAACGACATCAACCTGTTGCGTGACTTGTTTGGCAACTCCCTCTTCAAGTAAATTTTTTTGAATAAACTCAACTTTTTTAGAGGCTATATAAGATTGAATATTTTCGAGCCGTCCGCTGCTTAAGTCATCAACCACCCGCACTTGCGCGCGGTGCTCAATTAACCCATCGACAATGTGCGATCCAATAAATGAAGCACCGCCGGTAACTAAAACGCGCTTTTGACTCCAATTCATGCCGGCTTCCTTACTGTTCGCCCGCGCCCAAGCGCCAAGTATTGAATAGACTTGTCTAACCGCTTTTCATCTAATAGACGCCAACAATCTAATAAAACCTTTTTGGTTTCGCTTTTAAATTTAAAACCCATTAGCTGAAGGAAGGTTTGATCGGGTGTTGCAAGAATAATAATATCCGCTTTTCTAACGCCTTGCTCTAAACTATTTGCATACAAAACCCGGTGTCCCAACTTTTGTTTTGCCGCTTCTAATGCCAGCGGATCATAAACTTCTACTAAAGCATTTAATTCTAACAATTCGTTGACGATATCGATTGATTGCGAACTCTCAATCACGTTTGTTTTGGGTTTGTAACTCATCCCTAAAATAAGCACTTTTGTTTGCTTCTTGAGATAAGGCTCAATCCGTTTAATGACTCGAAAAGCTTGGCGGCGGTTAATTTGATCAGTTGCTTCAGCAATGTTGGCCTGCAAACCCAATTCTTTTGCAAGAGCGCCGAGGGCTAAATTATCTCGTGGAAAGCAAGGACCGCCATAACCCAAGGCGCCCCTAAAATAGGCCGGATTGATTCTCCGGTCATTTGCCAAGGCTTTGGTTACCACCTCAACATCAGCATTTGGTAAAACTTCACTCATTTCTGCCAGCATGTTTGCAAAAGAGATTTTCGTTGTCACATAGGTATTAATGGCAATCTTGGCTAACTCTGCGTTCACCCAATTCATTCGAAGCAAGTTGGGCTTATTATCGCAAAAAACCTCATAGAAATCCGCTAATTCTTTTCCGGCCCGCTGATCAGACTCACCGATTAAAACAAAGTCTGGATTGAGTAAATCATGAATGACATTACCCAATGCAATAAATGCCGGATTATAGCAAAGACCGAAATCTTTCCCGCATTTTTTGGAGGACGCCTGTTCCAATTCAACCAAAATATTTTGCCTCATATCGCCAGGCAAAACAGTGCTGACCACAACAACCAGATGGTAGCTGTTTTTCTTTACCAAACTCTTCCCAAGAGCCCGGACTGCTTGCAATACCATTTCAACCGAAAAACGGCCATTGGCATTGCTGGGGGTAGGCACCGTAATAAAAGTGACGCTGGTCTCACGAACCACAGTTTGATAATTATCCGCTACTTTAATACGGGATCGATTGGCGCTCATTAATGACTGTAATCCAGGTTCCAACACAGGAGATTCACCTTTGCGTATGTTAGCCGAAACTTGATCATTCACATCGTACCCAACGGTTGAAAATCCTTTAGCTGCTGCGCAAGCAAGCAACGGAGAGCCTAGTTTACCCAATCCGACCACCGATATTTTTGGCAAAATCACAATATCACCTTTCTCGTTGAACCATAAGTATTTGCTGCAAAACCTTTCGAATCAATTGCCTCAAACAAAGTCTAAACCAAAGCAAGGGTTTAATGAATGGGCTAAGCCATGATCCATTTTCCCGCAAAATAATTTCCACATCAAGATTTCTTAAAAGCCGTAACAACGATAAGCGTTTCCGTTGCAATTGTTCATTTCTTAAAATCCATTGGGCGTCCGATAGACTAAAACAATGATCCATATCGCCTGCGAGTCTTAAATTTTCTTCCACTTCAGGCCCTACCCAAATATCTTGACTTAATCTGTTTTTAGCTAGAATATGATTCGGATAACCATGATTTTGATGAACAATAAAAAAGCTTTTAGTGGCATCAATCACTTCTGCATGAGAAAGACGTGCTTGATAGATCAGCCAATTATCGTATTTGGTGCGGCCAATGGCAAATCTGGGCATTTGATTAAAAAGGCCTTTCTTAAATAGAAAGTAGTCAATACCGGTTTCATCGCACAACTCACCTGTTTCTTGAACCCGTTTTTTCAAATCCGACTGCCAATCGTGGTTTTTAAAATTAATCCGTTCGGTAACGTCTAAATTCCAACGCTGCCCAATGATGAGGAAGTGACTGAAAGAAACTCGAGCCAGTAAAGTCTCAAACCCTTCCGTGAGAATGATATCGGTGTTGATATAGCATACGATGTCGTAACGTGCCAGCTTTTGCGCTTGATTAAAAATAAAATTCACGAGCGGTGTGCCATATTGATTGCGCTCAAGCGCCGAAACATGCCGAAAACCAAACTCCTTCGCTGCCTGTTCTGTCCCCGTTTCATCACCAAAAAGGATAATTTCTGCATTCGGATTTAACTGTTTCCAGCTTTCGATGGCATTTTTCTGGATATGGTCATAAATGCCGCTAAAAGGTTTTGGTAACGTAAAAATGGAAATCATTTAACGCACCCCTTTTACAACCGCCTCAATTACTTCACGAATAACACGCTTACTAAACCGTTCTTCAAATCTATCTTTCATCGCTTTACTAAGTTCCAGCACCTCTTCACGTTTCAAAGAACATAAGTGCTTAATTTTAGCCACAATCGCTTCCGCACTATTTTCCTGGAAGATCAAATGCTCATCGCCAATGACTTCCGGAATAGCGCCCGAATTCGAACCAATGACAATCACACCCCTGTCCATCGCCTCAACAATCACACGCCCAAATTGTTCTTTCCACCACCCGACCGAAAGAGACGGCACAACAAGCACATCAATATCGTTAAACACTTTATCCAGCGCTTCCGATGAATAATCAAACGGACCTTTATAATTAAATTGGGTTTGCTTGATTTCCGGCACCAGATAGCCGTTCCCATAAATATTAAACTCTAATTCCGGAAAATGTTTCATCGCCTCACACAGAACATCAATCCCTTTTTCATGGATAAGCCGGCCGACAAAACCAATCCGTTTCACTGACTCTTTATAGTTAACTTCAACTTGGGTATTAGAAACGGGTAACGGACAAACAAACGCCTTTTTCACGCCCATCTGTTCAGCGCGGGTTACCGCTTCCCGATTAGCGCATAGCGCAGAATCAATGCAGCGGGCAAAGAAACGTCCCAATAAAGTCTGGAGAAACGAGAATTTTAAATTCTCCGCACAAAATATGACGACCTTTGAGCGGCAAAACAACTTGGCAAATAAAGCGTGCAGCATGGTGGTGCTAAATATTTCATCATGTATCAATAAGACATTCCTTGTTTGATCCCGGCGGACAGCAGCATAAGGCCACATTGGATATAAAAATCCCCTTAAAGCCACCCAGCGCAGGGTGATGCATTTGACCGGTAAATGCGTTATATCTTTTTTTTTGGGTGGGCACGGATAATTAGAAATAAAATAGACTTGGCCGGCCAGATGTGTAGGAATAACATCAAGCATCGCATATTGCTCTGCTGCTAATTCACGAGGGTTGCATAGCAGAAACATCATCGGCTTACTCTTGATTTTCCATTTGAAAATATCGATCCCAATTAATGTGATAGGCTACCAACTTATTGGGAGGTAAATCAGTCTGCTGTTCCGTTAAAGGTGTAAAAAACTTGAGATCAACAGCTTTTAAATAATACAAACGATACAGAACCGACCTCAATAAATCGGGAAACCCGACAACAGCCGTATAGGTATCCGGATACTCGAGAAGTAAAACCGAAGTTGAATAAAGACCCATCCCCTTCATTCGCTTCTCAATCAAATGATCCTCTTCAACGTACATTAAACTGAATGGTCTTAAAGTCAAATTTTCTTTTTCATTATACAACAAGGCATCTTTCAGAACTAAATTAACAGCTAGGTTCTCTTCAAAGAATAATTCGTCTCCCGTTGATCGAAGAAGTTTTCTTTCGGGTCCATATTGCCAGTTATCCGTGACTAACTGAAGATGTTGCTTTAAAAAACGCCTGTCACCTATTTTTTTGTTTTGTCTGATCAATTCAGCTGCTCGATCAAAATCCCAATTAACCAGGTAAGATAGCCCGATGTTGCGAAAGATAAGGTCATCATAAATGAAAACGCAGCCGGGCGGCACCGGTTGCTCCGGGTGGGTTAATCGTATTAATTCCTCGTACTGCGTTTTGGTAAGTTCTGGCGGCCCTTCGGCTGGCAGTTTTGATTTTGGAACACTAAGAACATTTAAAATTAACTGATTGATCCTAGCAGCCCTCAACCCTAAATTCTCCAAGAAAACCTCGGCTTTATTTCCGGTGGTGGAGAGCATGCGCCAAATACTTAACGCAAGGAACTCATTCGCGGTCATGAAGGCCTGTGCCATCCAATAATTTTGATGACTGTATTGGCTGCCGCCATCTAACATGGTGCTTCTTTCGGCAATCGCATTGATAAAGTAACCGGGGTCAAACCACGAGTAAACAATGGTGTCTTTCGGCGTTTCTTTTTTAATATCGGTCAAAACTTGATTCCAAGTATCATTCATCACCTGTTCGTTGTTAAATACAACCACAGAAATATACTGAGCATACGCCACTGGAGGCATAACACAGCAAGCCAACAAAGCAAAAACAGCGGCAGGTAATTTCCAATCCCGTTTTGCCCCCCATTGATGTTTGATCATTTCAAGCGCATGATGTACAAAAAACGAAAAGAAAAGCGCAAAGGGCAGCACCAATAACACACTAAAACGAACTGCCTGCAAACTCAGGATTGCCGACGGTAGAAAAAAAGCCGTAAAAAAAAGAAATTCTGAAAAACGGAACTGGCTGCGTTGACACCAGGTGGTATAGGCCATGATGACAAACCCCAAAACCACCCATACAAAACTCAGATCATTTCCTACCAGGTAAATCACTTTTCTCACAGATGCCGGATCCAATTCCGCGATGAACATAAGGGTGTTGGGCCAAATATCAAGCGATGAGCCGCTTGCTCTCACCCGCTCAAAAAGGAAGAATTTTTCTTGAAGCGACAATAAAAATGGATGACTGGGCAACAAGATAAAACTAAAGCACACCGCCGAAATGAAATAGCCGCTCAGCCACTGTAAATACTTTTGATTTCTTTGCTGATTGAAAAAAATTTCATAAAGCCCGGCAATCAAGACGCTGACTGATATCACTAAAAATAAATAATGCCAAGCTTCCCAAAAAAATGCATAAATAACTGTCACAAATCCCGCCAGAAGAGAGCTGGCCATAATAAACCGACGCCGGCGCAGCGGGTAAAACAATAACAATAAGACAATGAGAGGAAAAATAAGTTGATAAGGATCGTTATCATAACTGCCCAACGCGCTCCGCTGAAGATAAATAGGCGATAACGATAAGAATGCAGCGCCTGCAAAGGCAGCTAAAAAATTAAGCTCTAAGACAGCAGCGAAAAGAAAAAAAAGTAAAATGGACAATACTGCAAGAAATATCGGATACCAAGCAAGGAGATCTACCAAAGCTGCTTTTTTAAAAAATAGTTTAAAGAAATTGGCCCAGGCAGCTCCCAGATATGGATGCAGGGTAATATTTTCCCACGAACCATCTGGGGCTTTCCTAAGGGGATTGAAAAACTTATTCTGACGAAATTTCTCACCGATGTGGCCCGTCCGCATAATATTCTCTGTTAATTGGTAATATAAATAAGCATCTGCACCTAATAAATAGAAATGGTTCTGTCGAACGCCCCCATTCTCTCTCAGTAGTTTTTTCTCGGTCTCAGCGGTTAAATTTAGAAATTGCAGCTTATCTTCGGCCATTGCCAACTTCATCCGCTCATCTGTCAATCGATTAAGCTGGGTTGTATTGAGGTGAGAATTTTCCGACTTTAACAACTGACGAACATGTTTTTCAGCCATTCCATAAGCAATCGATTCGGCTTTTTGGTGAATCTCTTGTGCGGTTAAACGGTTCGCATTTATCCGGTAACGAATGCGGTGATAGATGCCGAAAGCAATGACCAGCATAATCAAAATCAAATAAAACATGGGACGCTTCATTTTAAACAATCCTTTTTTGCAACTTGTTCGCAGCATTTCAAAACTTCTTTAGCGGCTAGCTTCCATGTAAACAATTCGGCACGTCTTCGCGCCTGATCAATCATGGCATGGCGTTCGGCCGGCTCCATTTCAAGCAAAACTTGCAAATGATGCGCTAAATCCTGGTCATTATTTTCTTGGAAGTAACCAACACAATCTCCGCCGACTTCGGGGATAGAAGCACAGCGAGTCGTTAAAACCGGAACACCCGCTGACATCGCTTCTAAAATCGGAAGTCCAAAACCTTCGTAACGTGAGGGTAAAACAAATACATCCGCACGGCGGTACAGCGGGAGTAAGTCCTGCTGAGAAAGAAATGGTACTCGACGGTAACGATTATTTGGAATTTCTTCACATGCACGTTTTAGCATGGGCTCACCCAGGCGGGGTTGGCCAACCAGAATCAATTGATGAGAAATCTGAGACAATAACCGTTTGAAAGCACTTACCAAACATGGTAAGTCCTTGTGCGGATAGGAGTTAGCAACACACAATATATAAGGTTTTTGGCTTTGTAAAACAGACTGCACTGTTGGATGGATTTTTTTTTGGTGCTCTGATTGAAATAACGGCGAAACACCGCATGAACTAACAGCCACTTTGGTCGGCGGAACGTCTAAAAATTGCACAATTTCACGTTTCGAAAACTCGGAAAGTGTGATAATTATTTCGCATTGACGGCTCGCGCTAATGACTAGAAAATGAGTGACTAGTCGTGATAGAAAGTTTAAATCTTCCGGAAATCGTTTGTATTGCATGTCAAGGATGGTGACAATTTGAGGGCAATGCGCATACAGCGGAGCCGTATAACCCGGCGACCACAAAATATCTACTTTGGCTTGGTAGGCGCGTATCGGTAGTTCCGTTTGCTCACGAATGATCCTGACATAGCGGTTAGTGGCATGAAATGAAAGCTTTGAAAAGGTGACGTTTGGGTATTTTCCGAATTGGTTTTGCAGCGAGTCATGGTTGTCCTGATGTGTAAAAAGACAAAACTCAACACTGGGCTGCATGGCAACCATCGCCTGCAGCGTTTCGCGTAAAATAGTTTCTGATCCACCAACTTCATTTGGAATAAGAAACAGCGCATTCACGCCGATTCGCATGAACTATTATCCCCTTCTGCGCGGCAATCAAACAATTGGTAGCTAGGACAAATAACCTAACAGTGCTCTGCGTTTTTTGTTTTGCTCATACACGTCTTCGCCTAAAACTTGTTTTGCCAACTCTTCTTTGTTTTGGCCGTTGTAAAAGTCGTAATCCATTACCGCCAAGACTTTCAACACAATTGGTAACGGCAACTCTAACATCGTCGGATCCGCTGCAAGCTGTTCGTTAATTTTGGTTGCATAATAACTTGCGGGAAGCAAAATAGCCGCGTTGTCCCTGATTTTAAATAACTCAATCATGGCTCGGACAACTTCCGCTTGGTCCGTTTCACTCAACCGATCCCAAGATTTTGCAGACTTTGTCAGTTGGCCTGCCTGTTGCCGTAGGTTCGTAGGCACCTGCAATGCCTGCATAAGCTCAAGCAAATCTACTTGCTCCTCGGCCCATAATACAGGCATTGCTGCAGTCGCCCAAAAACCAACTGTTAACAGAAAGATCAACCGGCGCTTCATCGGATCAAGCATTCGGTCATTACTTTCTCTTGCCGGCTGCTTTAAGTCTTGCAAGCCGCATCTTTTGTTTTGCGGCAGCGGAATGATGTCTTCCGTACATCGGATTTTTCTTGCCTTTTACCGCCCGACTAATTTTTTGTTTAGAACTACTCGAATGCTTTCTTCCATAAAAAGGGTTGCCTTTTCCAGAAGCTAGTTTACTCATTAATCTTTTAGTTTTAGCTGAATGTTTTTGTCCCATTTTCTTCTCCTGTTCTGAGGTTATTATTCGTTTACCTATACTTCTTAAAAATTTCCAATGCTTTTCTAGTTTGCTGATCTTCTCCTTCTACACCTTCAACCAGATACGGCACTTCCTCATCCGGAACAATCCCGACCTTATCAATGACCCTCCCGTTTGGTGATATATATCTTGCCGTTGTTAATTTCATGGCAGTTTTATCATCTAACGGAACAACAGACTGAACAGACGCTTTTCCGTACGTTTTCATCCCCACAACTATTCCGCGTTTGTGGTCTTGTATAGCAGCTGAGAAAATTTCGGAAGCGCTGGCAGAATGTTCGTTAACCAACACGATTAAATCGCAATCCGTTAGATGTTTACTTCCATCTGAGAAATGCTCTTTCTTTTGAACATCAATGCGGCTTTCAACCGAAACTATTTTCTTGTCACCCGGTAAAAAACGGCTTGCCAAATCAATGGCGGCTGTCATTAAACCGCCTTGATTGTTTCTCAGATCAATAATCAACGCCTTCATACCCTCCTTTGTCAATTTCTTGATTGCTTTATCAATTTGATCGGCTGTGTGTTCTTGGAAATTATCAATTCTAAGATAGCCGAGATGTCGTCCAGCCATCCGGACATCGTTAATAGCACTAATCTCCACCAATTCGCGGATAACCTTAATATCAATGGGCTCTGGTACCGTCGGCCTCTGAACCCTTACCATCACCTCGGTGCCAGCTTCCCCGCGCAACAATTCGGCTACTTCAGCCATCCCTAAACCAATCACATCTTTACTGTCTACCTTGAGAATCATATCCTTTACTTCCAATCCTGCTTTCTGAGCAGCGCTGGCAGGCTTAATTTCTTTGATAAAGATTTGGTTATCAACCATCTCTAATACGGCTCCCAAGCCTGAGTACTCTCCTTTCATATCAATCTGCAGCAGCTTGTAATGTTCCTCATCAATAAAAACGGTATAAGGGTCCATACCCTCCAACATCCCTTTCACTGCATGATAGAGCAGTTGGCGTGCATCTTTTTTCTCAACATAGCCTTCCAAAACGGCGCCAATGGCACGTGAGAAAAGTTTTAATTCCTCCAGAACATCGTAACTTTCGCTTTGCACAGCGGCAGCAGACGAATGTCTGCTGTTAATAGCGGACATCAATAAAATTAAAGAACCTATTAAAAAAAATCCAACCTTTTTCTTCATCTTACACTCGCTTTCAGTTTGCGCTTAAAAATTTCTCGTGCCAATACAAAATATCTCCGGTACGGGTTGTGACGCAATTAATTAATAGTGCTTCTGAACGATTTCTGAGTCGAGCTAAGCTTTGAACCGTGTAAGCACTAGACTGCAATGTAAGAAGACCCGACTGAACATAATCATGCAAACTTTGAGCTTCACTATCATCTAGGGGAAAGGCGTTTTGAAGCGTTTCGGCGACAGAACTTAAACTAATAAAATAATGGTCATCAGGCGTGCGTTCGACGCCATCCTCGCCGGCACGAAAACGTAATATTTTCTTAACCAAACTTTCCGACATCCCAATTGAAACTAAGATAATTGGTGAGGCGGTATTTAAATTAAGCAGACCTGAGCCATACAAGGTCAGATAGGGTGATAAACGCTCGTAAATAGCGGGCGTCATCCCGCGAATGAAGTTCATTTCTTCAAGGATATCCAAAGGTTCATTTTTAGGCTGATAAGGCGGTTTCAGTCTCATATAATATTTTTTCTCCGCCCCCGCTTCATACGCGTGATCATCCTCGTCCATCCAGTCAAGTAAGGCGTAAGCAATGTGAGCAGCCTCTTCTTTTGACAAACCACCTGCCAACTGAAATAAATTGCTTAAGATGCGTGCGGACGTGATTAATCTTAAACTGATTTTACTTTCCTCATCGATCATGCCGCTATAAACTGTATTCCCGATTTGATAGCCGACAGTAAAATAGCCATCCCCAACTGGAATTTCGTGAAACGCACTTTCATTAACACTCCAACCATCATTTAAGACATCGGGTAACTGCGATTGAACATCTTTCATTGCCAACACTTGAATAGCCTTTTGAACACCTGCTTCTGCTATATAACGCAATTTTGACTTGGTTTCGAAGGTTTGTGCCATTTTTAGCTTCCCCTGGACTATACGGCCAACCACGGACGTAAAAAGAGCTAACAAGAGTAAAACCCAAATGGCTAGAATCAACAAACTCCCTCTTTTATCCATAAAACTTTTATTTGTCCAATAACTTGAGTTGACGACTCACGTCTGTCAGCTTGTCTGACATATCATTGATCTTAACCTCCAACGCATTCATCTTTTCCGTCAGCTGTTCAATGCTGGCGTGCACTTTGTCAAAATGCCGTTTCATATATATATCGACACCTTCGGGCTCATATTTGCCTCCTATTCTGATAACCTCACGGTCCTCAGCCATGTTATAGACAATCCCGTATTTTTTAATGCCTTCCGAAGTTTCATCCGATTTTCTCTCCTCCGCAAAAACAGACATGCACACGACGCCTGACAACACGCTCATCATGGCTAAGCCCACTATGAGGTTAGGTAGTTTTTTCATCTAATTCTCCTTGTTCAATTTCAGTAATATGGTCAATTTGTTCCCAATTAATTTTAAATATTTTAACGGTTGTTTTTTGATCACTTTCTTGATAAACGGGCTTAAATAAAGAAAGCGTGATGCCATCCAAATAATACAATTGATACAGCACTGAACGGATCAATGCCGGATCCGCGACAACTGCGCGCAACTGGCCCTGACGTTTAAAAAGCAAAACTGACAATGATACTTGGCTTTGAGGAAAAACATGCTCTACCAGTTTTTGATCAGTGACTTCAAAAACACTATAGGGCTGAATTCGTCCTACCCCGCTTGGCGGCTGTATCCAGATGCTTTGTGTTTGCATGTCCAGCAAAACACCGTTCTCGAATAATATCTTGTTCTCTTTTTGTTCACGAATCCCTGCTTCCGGCAAATATTTCCAAGCACCTTCAATCGTATCGAACACCTCACTTAAATAGCCTTGAAATTTTTTCTCCTTCACTTCTTCATATCTGGTTAAATTTGTTGTGAGCCACCGATCTGCTGCCTGACCACCCAAGAAAGTTGGGCTCAAACCCACTTCCAGTGGCACTGAAGATTGCGATGCCTGAGGTGTCACGGGCGCTTGACTGTTTATTTGGTGATTAGGAATAAGAAGAGGATTTGTCCAGAAGGGTGTCTGTAAAACATTTTGAACCCAGTTACCCAAAGCAAGAATGATAGGTTTTTGAGTCAGTTGTTTTTTTTGCTGAAACTCTTTTGCCTTCCTAAAATTCCACTTTGCAAGGAGGGTCAAGGCTAAATTTTTTTCCATCAAATCATTATAAAGAAATAGATAAGAAGGCGGCGGTTGCTCAATTTGTATCAAATTAACAAATGCTTTTTGTTCATCCGCTGACATTTTTCCGCTTAATTGCGCCATCAGGCTTGCTGGATCTAACGTCATGGAATCAGTAATTAATTCGATGGCATCTGACAACTCCCAATGGCGCTCAAGCAGAAAATCAAGAGGCGCATTGCCTTTTGTGTTAACCATATTAAATAATCCAACTGCTGTTTTCTCATCAGAAGAAAGAAAAGCTCTGGCCATCCAATAGGTTTGGTGATTTTGCTGGGTGCCGCCGTCAATAACGGTGCGGCGTTCGGCGACTGCATTAATAAAATAGCCGGGAGGCCACCAGCTATCAATAATGGCATTCGGGGGACTCTTCTCTTTTAAGTTCAGTAGACTATTATACCAAACATCATTCATAATCCTACTCACCCCTTGCGCCCCGATATGTCCCAGAACCAACGGTACCGGAAGAAACAGACAGATCATGAGGAGCCTGGACACATATTCAAAAATCCTGATCCGAGGTGAATGTGAAAGAAAAATATTTCTAACGTTTAAGAGAGACTGCTCGATCGCATAGAACCCAAGGGCTGTCATGAAACCAAATGGGACTACCAACAAAATAGCAAAACGCTCTGTTCGTAACGCCAATAAAATGGTAGGGATAGAAAATATAAAAATCACAAGCCATGCGAAACCCAACTCGGCCTTTTTCTCTTTTAAAAGAATGGCAATCAAGTAGCAAATGCCGTAAAGAGCAACCATTGCCATCACGGGGCTGCTGCATAAATACACCAGCTTTTTTATCGTCAAAGAATTGGTTTCGGCCACTGTTAAAAACGCATTTGGCCAAACCGAGACATCTGTGGATGAAAACATGGGGAGAAAGGTAAAAGACTCTTGAAAGACTTCCCACAAACCTCGCGGGGTCAAAAACAACACTGCCGCCGCCAATGTTGTGATGCCGTAAATAAGTCCAAACAAAAACATATGGTGCTTCATTCTAACGGCCAATTGGATAAATCCAATTGCCAAACAGATGACGAATGCAAGCATAAACATATAAATCCATCCTGCCCAAAACAGCGTGTAGACCCCCGTGAGAAAACCAGCCGCAATCGGATATCGAAATTGCTTTCTGTTTCCCTGTCGGCAGGCGAGGCACATGAGTCCGAAAATTAGGAGCTGGAATAACGGTTGGTAAGGATCGGTGTCATACCACCCAAGCGCACTCCTTTGCAAGTAAGCGGGAGCCAGCATCAAAGTAACGAGCCCTAGAAAAAGGGCGGATCCGCTTAAATTAAGCATCCGCCCAACCACAAAAAAAAGAAGACAACTTGCGCACACGAGAACAAGCGGAAAATATGAAAGCCCCTCCATCATATCAATTTTAGGATTCAAAGCATGAATGATCTTAAACCAGGAATAGCCTAAATATGGATGAAGCGTCTTGAGTGCCCACGCTCCGCTGGGGGCTTCACGAAGAGAGTTGAAAAAGCGCCCCGATTGATACGCGGATGATAACTGACCCTCCTTTACAATCCGTTGAGTAAGGCTATAATAGTAATAAGAATCAGCGCCCAATAAGTAAATTCTTGAGTGTCCTTCATTACCGCCCCCTTTTGCTATTTGACTTGCCAATTTCTCAACACTTTCTTGAAATTGATCGTGGCTATTTTCAATAATTCTATCTGCTTGTTCATGCACCAATTGGTTCTTTAATTTTTGATCAAGTCCTGGCAGTGAAGTTTCGTCTATGTTTTTTTTGATTTGACTGACAATTTTATTGTAAACCGCATCCCGCGCTAACTTGTGCGCAACAAAAGGTGAAACTTTGCGCAAGGTCTCTGTTCTAAAAAAACAGGCAATCAATCCAGATAAGATAATCAGCCCAATCCAGAAAAGACGCGACAGAAGACGATTGTCTTGCTGAAAAGTATGCATTGATATCCGCCAAAGTTAATATAAAATAATTGAGCCATCGGGGAGTTAATTTTATCAATCCCCGCTGGCTCATCCCAGCGCATTGCTTTTTAATGCGCGTGGGATTACCAATGAAACCCCATACCAGCCCCGCTTGATCGTGACTGGTATGGGGTGAGAGGTCGGGGAAACTCCTCGACCTCTCAAATAATTGAGGTGTTATCCCAGCGGGGATTGTTTCCGCCAAAGGCCAGATCTCCGCCGGAGGGACGGATCAGTCCTTTGGCTGAGGTCCTCTGGCGGAAGAATTAACTCCCCGTTGAATCAAATAATTTAGTAACTGATATTGATTAGCCGATAAATTAATCACAAAAAGGGCATATGAACACCCAAAAAATACTTATCATTGTTCCCGCACTTAATGAAGAAAAACTCATCGGAGACCTTGTCCGTGAAATTAAGGCCGCCTATCCGTATGATGTTTTGGTCATTAACGATGGCTCGCTTGATCAAACTGCAGTTTATGCTGTTCAAGCGGGTGCCAAAGTTGTAACACATCCTTATAATCTTGGGATTGGCGGTGCCGTTCAAACAGGTTTTAAGTTTGCTGAGAAAGAGGGATATAAAATTGTTGTACAAGTTGACGGCGACGCTCAACATGACCCGCGATACATCCAGCCTCTTATAGAACCTGTCTTAAAAGGGCAATTTGATTTGTGTATTGGATCTCGTTTTATTAAACCTTCCGACACGTTTAAATCTACATTCATTCGGCGAATTGGTATCCGTTTTTTTGCTGTTCTATTGGGCTGGCTAACCGGTGTCCATGTAACGGACCCAACATCCGGCTTTCGAGCCACCGGCCCTGCTCTGATTAAACCATTTTCAACGAACTACCCCGTCGATTTTCCGGAGCCTGAAACCATTAAAATCGCAAAACGCTTAGGCGCTCATGTTGGCGAAGTCCCTGTGCAGATGCGTCAGCGTCTAAGCGGTCATTCGTCGATTCGCTATTTTCGAACGGTTTACTACATGATCAAAGTCACTATAGCCATACTCATTGATGCTTTAAGACGTAACAAATAAAGGTGATTTATGAATGTAAATTTCTTTGCAATTTTAAGCGCTTTTCTTATTTTATGTTTGGTTATTGAACTGATTCGACAACAAAAAATGACCTTTAAATATTCTTTATCGTGGTTGAGCGCCAGCCTTCTTGTTATCATTCTTGCTTTTAATGAAAAACTCTTAGCTAAAATCTCTACTTTTTTTGGCTTTGAACTGCTGAGTAATTTTATTTTCTTTTTGCTTCTTTTATTTTTTGTCTTCTTAAGTCTTCGGTTAACGATATTTATTAACGAACAAAATAACCGAAGTGAAACTTTGGCTCAAACGGTTGGTATTCTTGAGCATAAAATTAACGAGCTCGAGAAAAAAACACACTAAGTCCTTTGTTAGAAAAACTCAAATCCCGCTCCTCCCTGAGTCGTATCAGATTCGCTCTTCTCTGGCGTTTTCATAATGTCTTCAATCCGTCGCGCTAAATCGTCGCGGCCGATCTGACGGAGCAGTGTTATTGACTTGAGCGCAGCTCCTCGCTTTTCTGCCGCGACATAGGCAAGCCCTAATCCATACTGCGCTTCCACAACGTCTGGGTCTCGCTTGACTGCCTTTTCAAAATACTGAACTGCATCGTACCCGTTTTGTTTCTGTAATTCTAACCAACCTAATCCCGTGTAGCCTTTTGCAAAGTTTGGATCGGCTTCAATTGATTTTTCAAAAAATTCTTTTGCTAAAATCGGATCCTTAGCCACCCCGGCATAATAGGTCCCAATATTAAAATATGGGTCGCCGTAATGCGGATTCAGTTCGGTCGCCGTCATAAATGCGTTCATTGCACCGATGATACCTTCTTCGGTTTTTAGAAGCGCCACACCCAAGGCATTGTGAAATTGCGGGATATTGGGATTCGCTCGTATGGCTTTACGAAATGATTCAATGGCTAATGGGATCTCGCCTTGATTTATGAATTCAATACCAGCTTCGAAATAATGACGCTCATCTTGCGCTCGCAGCGGTCCAGCCGTTAAAAAGAAACTTAAAAAGAAAATCAAAATGATCACGTCTCTTCCTCCGAGGGAATCGGCACCGTTTTATTCTGGCCTCCTGTTGTCATAGGTACTTCGGCGGGCATTACTTCAACCCCTATCTCATCTTCAGTTTCTCCGTCGTTTGTAATAAAAATGCGTGACATGGATAGACTGGCGTTAATCACATCTGAGTTTTTCCCTTTAGGTTCCAGCAAATACTGAGTGATGCGAAATAAAAAATCTGAATCTTCAAGTGCCTGCATAAATTCCAGCATGTTCCGCAACTTCCCATTACACTCGAGCGTTGTTTTGTACTCTTGCATAATTGGATTGCCTTCCACATCGCCAGGCTGCACATTTGTGATATTGATGGACATTGCTGCAGCAATTGATTCAATTTCTCTTAAAAGATCCGCAATAATCTCCTCTTGAGCTTTCTCGCCACTATCGAGATAGTGCTGATACTGCCTGTATTCACGCAAAATACTGTCTTTGTAGGACAGAACACGAATGCTACGCTTTATTGCTTGAGACTTCGCATCAATTTCAGCATCCAGCACTTTTTGTTCTGCCAAAATCGGCCCCAGAACAAGCAGATCCATGAGCAGCATGAGCACGCATATAATCGCAGCGATTATTAATATTTTTTCTTTTTTTTGTAACTTGTTATAAAAATCGTTAATATTCATTAAATTCCCTCAACCAAGGTACATTCGATGGAAAAATCTGCTACTTCTTTTTGTCCTTCCCGCCTTGATTTTGTTTCTTTGGTTTGCACATCCGTAAAGAAATTAGATTCTTCTAATTCAGTGACGAATGCAAAAATACGTGACATGGAATCAGCTGTCCCTCCAATGGTAATGGCGCCCTCCTTGTCGTAACTAAACCTAGACAAGTAAATATCATCACCAATCATGGAATTTATCTTCTCAAAGACATGGAGACCTCTGCCCCTTTTACGCAAGAGTTCTCGAACAGCCCGACTTTTGGTTGATTTTTCTTCTAATTCCCTGGCTTGCTCAAATGTTGACTCATTTAATGTTTCCAATTTCTTGCGGTGCTCATTTTTAATATAACTCTTCACTAATAAAAAAACGCTGATTAATAGGAAGACTGTCATGATCAAAATGCCAAATTCGATAACATCTTTTCCGCTTTTTCGAAAGGACCGCCTTATTTTAATTTCCTTTGGAATTAAATCGATCCTTGTCAGGCTTAGCATCTCGTAGGAGGAGAAGACATCAAAAAATGAATCATCTGTGGCTTGTGCAATCATTTGAGATACTTCACTTCCCGTTTGAAATCTATCTTTTGCTTGAATGAATGAAACTTTTGTTTCATGATCTTTAATATAAGGAATGGCGCCTTCTATTCCCTGTTTGATTAATTCGTGGTACTCAGGTATGCTGGCAACGAACAGCATTTTAATCACTTGCCCCACACCTTGATCTTGATAAGCGACGATAGATTTACTTAATTCCGAGATAAACTCCTTGACTGCCGCTTCGCGATCTGCCTTAAACTGCGTTAACCCAATGGGAATGTTGCGCACAAAAACCATTTTGTGTTTATCAATGATCGTAAAATCTGAACTATCTCTTGCAATATGGATTCCACCCGTCGCACCTTCACCTGCGGTTTGCTGTGCCATCTCGTCATAAACCGCGGCTAAACTTTCTGAATTGATACCTATCTTCACAATTTCGCCGCCCGCACCTTCAATCAGCTCATAACACCGCTCGATGAATTTACGATGTGCGATGATAAGTAAAACGTTGGTATAGTGTTGTTCGGGCGATTCGGCACAGAAGCAATCAATCACAATTTCATCCCGTGAATACGGCGTGTAACGCCCCGCCTGCAGATCAATAATTTTTCTTATTTCCTCTTCATTATTGGAAGGGATATCTACATTTTTTGAGATAAAAGTATTAGATGAGATCATCAAATTAACTTCTTTTTTCTTTATTTTTAACTTCTGAAAGAAATCACTGATAAATCCTTTAATACCAGCGTCGCTATTTTCAGCAAATTGCTTGCTGCCGGCATAAAGAATTCCTGTCGAAGTTTTTCCATATACCAGTTTGACGGAATTTTCTGTCAACTCAATAATGACAGACTCCTGCCCCTTTGGCTTGGCAACTTCTGAGAGAGATTTAAGCTTACCACCTAGGCTCATAACACCTCAAATATCCATACTTTTTCAGACTGCACAAACCCCGCTTGTGATGGGGATCACTCTTGAAATGGTTTTTGTTTGATTCATTTCCTTGTAATCTAAACGGATTCGAATGGCGCGCGGAAAACACGAATCCTTCCAATGGTTCCGCCATTCGTAGGAAAAATATCTACCTGTGTAATAATATTCTAATTTTTGATTGACAACATGAGTCGCTACGACACGGCTCTGCCCTGCATCCTTGCGGTTATAAAGCAATTTCATATAATCATCTTGCTTGCGGGTGACTATTTGCGCCGCCACATCATACTGATAAGAAACTTGACTGGGGCCGGTTACCATCACATCATGACGGTTTGAATTTATGCGGTTACCTTGAAGACTGTAAAAAGTTAAGTAATCTGTTTCGCCTTCAAACTCACGCGTTGAGTATTTGACGGCATTTCGAACATCCTCCGTGAGTTCCTCAATATAGAAATTCAATTCATCCAAAACTTTGACTTGCGTCGTCCGATGCCATAAACGCATTCCTTGAAACAAAGCTTGATAAATTGCAAAACCGATCAATGCGGTCAAGAGAATCCCTGTCATGAGTTCGATCAGAGTAAAACCTTGTCGTGTGGAATATAAATGATGCATGCGCTTAATGTTTTCTATCAAATGGTTTTGAAAAATAAATCTCACGTTTGATTGTCTTGACCTGGCCCATGTCATGCCAGGAAATTTCTGCCTGAGCCCGCATTAAATTTTCAGTAAATCCAAATGCAGATAAAGCAAATGTCACCGTATAAATGGTGTGTGAGCCGATTAATTCTTCACGTAAAACAGGTGCGGGAAACTTTTTTGTCTCACGTATGGTTTGAAGAATTTCCCATGCTTGCTCATTTACGAGATAATTGGCTTCTATTCTATTCTCTGCATATTGAAGCGCATTAACTGACGTTAATAGCGGGCGGTATACTGCAATGATACCGACGCCCAGTATGACAACCGTCATTAATACCTCAACCAGCGTAAGCCCTTGAATGTGTTTTGCTTTCCGAGTGACGTTTCTCACCAATTCACCACGTCATCGTCGGTTTTATCCTCGGTTGGACTCTTGCCAACCGACCACAAATCGTAATCGTGCGTTCGGCGAGTGCCGGGTGAGCGATATTGGTAAGCACGTCCCCAGGGATCAACCGGAACTTTTTCAAGATAAGGACCATTCCAATTTTGTGGAATCGGGTCACTTCCCGGTTTCTTTAATAAGGCAGCCAATCCTTGGTCCGTTGTCGGAAAAAATCCGTTATCTAACTCGTAAAGCTTGAGCGCCGTGGGGATATTCACTGTCACATCAGCCGTTGCGGCAGCGATCCTGGCTTGGTCTGAACGTCCCGAAATTCGCGGGATAATCATGGCTGCAAGAGTGCTAATAATGACGACTACGGTTAAAATCTCAATAAGCGTAAAACCATTTTGGCTTTTGTCCAGACCATTGCTTTGTTCGCGCACAATTCACCTCTTCCGTCTAAGTGACTAATGTATCAAAACTAAATACTGGCAATAAGACAGCAATAATAATAAGGCCCAATATAAACCCAACAATTAAAATGAGTATAGGTTCTAGTAAATTTGTAAAAATCCGGATGTAATCAAACACATCTTGTTCGTACCAGTCTGCTATTTCTTTCAGCGTTTCATCCAAATTCCCAGTCTCTTCCCCTACCTTGATGAGTTGTTTAAAAAAACTAGGGACGTATTTCGTTTGGTTTAGCCCCTCACTAAACGACCCGCCTTCTTGAATTGTATTTAAACATCTCTCAAACTCTTCCCGTAATAATAAATTACCAATAACTGGACATGCTGTTTTTAACGCATTAATCAAAAGAACGCCATTTTCAATCTGTAAAGCCAATGCTCGTGAAATGGTAGCAACCTCAGATTTGATAATAAGCATCTTAACCTGTGGTATGAAAAAAATAATTTTATCTAAGATTCTTTTTTCCCGTGGGTACTGTTTCATTCTCTGAATTAATAAAAAAATGCCAAGCGCTAGAAGAAGGATCCAAAACCAACCAAATTGGCACCACTGACTTACTCCCATTAAAATGCGTGTCGCTGTCGGTAATTTCTGGCCCATGTTTGCAAAAAAAGTAGAAAATTTGGGAATCACAAACGTTAGCATGATAAAAATTGTGAAAATTCCCATACAACAAACAAAAACAGGATATGCGAGAGCTGTTCTGACTTTAGATTGAATATTCTCTTTTTCCTGATGGTATTGGATAAGCCGTTTCAAAGATTCTTCAATTTTCCCGATATTTTCACCCGTTTGGAGCATGGCAATATCAAAGGACGTAAAAGCTTTTGGGTGTTCTGCCATTGCTGTTGAAAGTGAATTGCCGTCTTTTACACTTTCAATTAACTGCTTGGTGACGCCCTTCAGGTAAACATGGTTCGTCTGATCGTGAATGATTGAAAGTGATTTAAGAATTGGGATGCCGGATTTTACAAGTTTGGCGAGTTGTCGATAAAATACGGAAATATCTCGTGTTTTTATCTTTCGAAAAAAGACTTTAACGTCACGTGCTTTGATCGGCTGAATTCGTTTTTTTTCTTCTTCAATGTCGATGGGAAGTAAACCCATAACATTTAACTTGTCGATAATCTCATCTCTGGTTTCCCCTCCCAGTGTCCCCTCGACAACCTCGGCGATTCCTTTTTTTGCTCGGTATTTATATAGCTTCATACATTTTATCCGATGGTTAATTCACAGAAATTTTCAATGCGAGTCCGGTCAACACTATTAATTGCTAAAAATAGAACTGCCAATTTATAACGATATCCACCCGCATCACCAACCCAATCAAGCACCTTCATCACACGCAAAGTTCTTCCGAGGCACTGAATTGGATCCAGCTGGTCGGGCATTTCTAATTTAAGTTCTAAAATTGATCCGGCTTTAATGGGATCACGCGTTAAAAAAGAAATTCCTCCCGCACTAATATTCTCTGTTACCCCACGACCGTAGGGGTGACTCAATTTCTCCTTTGAATCAGTTTTCTGCCCCTGATCATCAACGATACGATAAGTGATGGGAAAATTTATCATCAACCTCTCGTATTTTCGTTTATTGTGAAAGCCTTGATCGGGTGTTTCGATCTTCACTTTTTGAGCACTGGTCATTTTGAAGGGCATTGGAATGATATCGGGTACGGCACTGGTTGCCCTAAGCACTTCGTCAGCTGTCGTTTGGCCGGCCAATACTTTTTGCCACCCATCTTGCCGCAATGTCTTCATTCCTTTTGTCATGGCAAATGCTTTGATTTGCTCGGCCGTTGCTTTTTGATAAATCAGTTGTTTAATGTCTTGATCAATTTCAAGCATTTCATGAATTGCAATCCGACCTTGATATCCTGTTTCGAAACATTGATCGCAGCCTCTTCCATAAAAAGCTTTTATAGGATTTTCATCGGTCATTGCCAGGTCCCGTTCAATCATCTCATGAATCTCATCCGGCAATTGCTCAACTTCCGTTTTGCAAGCCGGGCAAATGACTCTAACCAAACGTTGTGCCATAAATGCAATGACGCTTGAGGCAATGAGATAAGGCTCAACGCCAATATCTAACAATCGCGTCACACCGCTTGCCGCATCATTGGTGTGTAAAGTCGATAAGATGAGATGTCCTGTTAAAGCAGCCCGAATGGCAATATCTGCTGTCTCTAAATCACGAACCTCTCCTACCATCATGACATCGGGATCATGCCTCAACATGCTTCTCAGGCCTTTCGCAAAGGTCAACCCAACATCAGGGACCACTTGGATTTGCGTAATGTCACCCATCTCATATTCAACCGGATCTTCAATGGTAATAATCTTACGCTCCGTTTTGCTGATTTGCTGGATACCCGCATAAAGCGTTGTTGATTTTCCGCTTCCGGTAGGGCCCGTCAGAAAAACAATACCTTCGTTGCGCTGTAAAAGTTGTTTAAATTTTTTCAGGTAGGCCTCCTCTAAGCCCAAATTTGCTAAGTCATAAACCATTTGATTGGGTAAAATTCGAATTACCATGCTCTCGCCTTGCGATGTCGGAATACTGGAAATGCGTAAATCGATTGATTGATTTTGTGTTCTAACTCTCGCTTTTCCATCCTGCGGTAAACGTTTTTCTACAATATTGAGATTCGCCATAATCTTAATCCGTGACAAAATTGTGGGAAGAAAGCGTATAATGTCTTGCGGAACCGGTGCTTCATGTAAAACACCGTCAATGCGGTAACGAAACCTCACCTTGCCTCTCGACGGCTCAATGTGAATATCGCTCGCTCGCTTCTTAACTGCTTCCAATATGATTTGATTAACGAGCTGAACAACTGATGCAGATTCTGCCAATTTCTCAAGATCCTCAACCTCTTCCGATGAAACGTCGGCGGAAGGATTAACATATTCTTTTCCGATTGCGCGTTGCGAGAGAATTTTATCAACGGTTTCAGCGCCAAGCCCATAGTGTTTCTTTAAGAGTTCTTGAATGTCTTGGGAAGGGATAAAAGCAAGAGAAATGTCAAAACCTAAGCCCAACCTAATCTCATCTAGCGTATTAACATCGATTAATCTTGATACGGCAATGGTTAACTTGCGGCCTTCTAAGCTAATGGGGAAAAATTTATAGTACCAGGCAAATTTAATTGGAACTTTCTTAAGCGTGCCGTCATCAACTGCGATTCTCTTCTTTTCAATATAAGGAATATTGAGGACTTCAGAATAGATTTTGAGGATAACTGATTCCTTAATCAACCCCAACTGAATCAGCTGTTCCGAAAAGGAGTTCTTGGCACGCATGGACTCTTCATAAAGTTTTTCAAGTTCGGCTTGCGGCAATAAATTTGCCTTTATCAACTTGTCGAAGCATGCTTTTTCAATCCGAACGTTCATTTATGCTGACCTATGTAATAACTGGTGCATGTCCAATTAAATAAAACTCTTCAGGTTTCAACTTATCATATTTTCCACTGCATATATTCTCACAATCAATGATCAAATCATCCTTCGGCACAAACTCTCCTTTTTTCCCAGTAAAAGCCTCACCTACCACGAAAGGTTGCGTCAAAAAATTAATCATTTTTTCAGCTCGCTTATAATCTATTTGGTCTTCTTTCGGAATTTCTTCAATACCGACCACTTGCACAATTCGCTTCAGCGAAGCATGTTTCGCCATTAAGGCGATGACTTTTTGGCTTAAATTGTAATGACGCTCGCCCACGATACGCGGATTTAAGAACGAGCTGGAACTTTGCAGTGCAGCAATAGCAGGAAAGAAACCGCGCTGAGCTAAGTCGCGCGATAAAGCCAACACGGCATCCAAACAGCTAAAAATCGCAACCACTGCGGGGTCCGTCATGTCATCTGCCGGAACGTAAACCGCTTGGTAAGACGTAATCGACCCGCCCCCGGGAATAGATCGAATTCTCTCCTCCACAGAATTCACTTCTGAGGAAAGTGTTGGCTGATAACCGGATTCACCCGGCACCCGCCCTAACAAAGTGGAAATTTCCTGGCCTCCTTGAACAAAGCGAAAAACATTATCCATAAACAGCAGCACATCCTTGTTTTTTCTTGCCAAGTCTTCCGCCAGTGTAATACCGGTATTCACACATTCGTATCGTGCACCGGGCGGTTCGTTCATTTGTCCGAAAACCAGTTTCACCTTGCTTAATAAATTATTTGAACGCAATTCATCGTACAAGTCATACCCCTCACGAATACGCTCGCCGATTCCGACAAAGACGCAGACACCGTCGTGTTTCTTCACAATGTTATTAATCAATTCCAAAATCACGACGCTCTTACCGCATCCCGCCCCGCCCAATACTCCTGTTTTACTTCCTTTGACCATTGGAAATAAAAGATCAATATATTTAATACCGGTTTCTAACACTTCTAATTTGTCGCCAAATTTATCTTTTAAATTAAACGGATCAATGGCCGGTGGCTGCCGAGTTTCTTTGAATTCGGTCGAAGTTAAATCTGGACCATTATCGTAAGGATGGCCAAAGACGTTAATAATGCGTCCGAATAAATCATCGCCTACACGAATGCTAACCGGCTTACGGGTATTAATCACCCGGCTATTTAACTGCAAATTAAGGGTATCAGAAAGCGAGATACACCTCACATCGTTTTTCCCAAGATGTTCCGCCACTTGCAAAACAATTCTTTCCTTTACAAAACTTTCGGCTTCGATAACAACATAAACAGGCGGAATATCCTCAACATGTTCAAATCGCACATCGACCACAGGACCTCTAACGGCAATAATTTTACCGTAACTAATACGTTCTGCTTTTTGTTTTGAACCGTTAGCAGCGTCTGCCTGAATCGGTGATTGAATAGCTTGTTTTTCTTTAATGTCATCTTTTTCTTCTGCCATAAACTCCCTTTTTATCGCCGCCTTTGCCTAATGACTTTTTGTGATGAGAATACTTCCGCCATGGCTTTGTTCATATCGCCGCGCACAGCTTTCTTGAGAGAAAGTGCCAGTCCTTGCTTTTCTTTCGATAAGCCTTCCATGCTTTGCTCGAGCTGCTGCGCTTGTGCTGCGGCTTCAGCAATTCGTGTATCAGAAATTATTTCAAATAGCCGACAAGATACCCACACGTCTGCTAATACTTTCATGATGCCGTCAATCGAAGACTCAGAAATGAAACCTTGCCCAACCGAGTGACTCTCACCGCCTTTTTTTTCACCACCGCCTTCTTCATCATCTTCGCTGCTAAGCAACTCAACGGCCGGCAGCAATGCCACCACGCGCGGCTTTAAAATATTAAAATTTTTTGCCCAAATATAAATCACAATTGCTTTGCCCGAAGCCCCGCTCATGATCCGGTCAATAAGATAATCTCTAATTTTGAGCGAGACTTCATACCGGCCTTGCTGTTCAATGTCTCGATAAATCCGTTCAATCTTGAGCCCTAATTGCTTGCAGCGATCAGCCCCGCGCCATCCGACGCAAATGATTTTAGCTTCCTGATGTTTCTCGAATTCTTTTGCCGCTGCGCTGCACACCTTTGAATTCAACTGCGACATAAAACTGGCCTCTGAAGTGATCACGACCAGATCAGAGCCCGGATTATTATTGCGCACCAAAGGACAATCGGTTTCTGCAGATTCAAGCAAATTAAAGAACAATAGAAAAACTTCTAGAAATTTTGCGAAATCATTCTTCTGCTGTGCAAACACAAAAAACCGATTTGTTGAGACGTCTTTTAAGACATTAATAATTTCAAGTAACGCCTCAACGTCGTCCAGATCGCCTTGTATTCTCGCAACTTTTCCCATTGCTGAAGTCCTTAATCTTCCAGATCAATTTTTTTCTTGTAGTTTTCTGCTGCTTCCTTGATGTGATTCAGCAATGAATCGTCTAACAGCAGCGTCCCGAATTCGAGCATGATTCCCACGATCATATTTTTGTCTACCATTTCTTCGATTTCGACTGGCCTGCCCAATTTCTGCTCCACCATTGCCTTAATTCCGCTAAGTTCTTCTTTTTTATTTGCCAATGCAGACTTGATGGTAATTTTATTAATATGGGGGCCAACACCTGTTAAGTTAAAATCTTTTAAGCGTTCCATAAAATTTCCTACAAATTGGGTATGGAGTGCCTTGATAATTTTTTCGTTAAAAGCAGATCCTAATAGGGTGACGGAGTGATCAATGGTGTTCTTTGTAAAATGCTTTTCCAAACCTCGGTTAAATTTGTTTTCTGCGTCATGCGCTTTTTGTACAATGGCATCAGCTTCTGTTTTAGCTTTTTTAATAATCTCATCTTGCTTTTTTCTAACCTCATCTAATGCTTCAGTTTTTAATTTGCTGGCAACCAGGCTTGCTTCTTCTTTTTTTTCGTTATATTCTTTCTCTGCAGCCTCTATTTTTTGCCCTAAATCTTTTTGTTTTTTAAGCATGTCCTGATAAACCCGGTCAAGCCGGTTAATAGAACTCTCCGTATCACGGTAGAGGATCTTTTTAAGAAAGAAAATGACGGCGCCAAAAACAATAATTTGCAACCCAATGAGCGGTAATATAGACATAAATGCCACCTCTTCTTTTATTGTCCAAACAACTGAAAAATAACTAAAAGTGCAATAACAGATGTCGCTTCAGCAAAAACCAACATCAGAATAACTCCGGTAAAAATCTTTGGTGCTGCGGAAGGGTTTCTTCCCAACGCTTTAATAGTTGCAAATCCAACAACGGCGATAACAATCGCAGGTCCTAACACTGCGATAATCATCACACCTACTAACACAACCGCATACTGCGACATATTTAATCCTAATGGTTTTGAGTTACATTCATAAAATGACTAACCAGTTTCAACATCATCATCTTCTACTTTCTTACGGCTTTTGATATCGGCAACATAGGATTGTACAACTTTTGTGATGCGAGACTTCAATTCATCGACTAACTTTCTCTCTGCTCTCAATAATGGGAGCAAACTGCCGTCATTTTTCAACGTCCAATCAAAAATACCGCTCTGAAATTCAGTTACTTGATCTTTATCCATCTCATTAAGCAAGTTTTCATTCTTAGCATAAAAACAAATAATTTGCGTTTCTTGGCTAACCGGTGAATTGGGTGGTTGCGTGAGAAGTGTCTGTAAAATCTTACCGCCTGAAAGCTTATCTCGCATTTCATCCGATTGACCGCCTGTTTGCAGCTTGCTGACGCGAAGTAGCTCTTTAAATTGAATAAACTCCAAACGAAGTGATTTGGCAACGGTTTTCATTGCATCCCACTGAACACGGCTGCCAACCCGCGAAACTGATAAACCAACGTCTACTGCCGGACGAAAACCTTCATTAAAAAGCGGCATACTTAAGAAAATCTGCCCATCTGTCATGGAAACTAAATTAGTGGGCACATAGGCCGTTAAGTCACCTTCAAGAAGTTCAACAATCGGAATAAACGTCATAGAACCACTGCCCAATTCCTTATTAAGCTGAGCAGCTCGTTCAATCATTCGTGAGTGGAGATAAAAAATATCACCGGGATAAGAGTCTCGACCAGGCGGTACTTGCATTAAGAGCGACAGTTCACGATAAGCCCACGCATGTTTGGTAAAATCATCGAACAGGACAAATACTCGTTTTCCTTTATACATAAAGTAATCTCCTAAGGCGCAAGCAGCGTAAGGTGCTAAAAATTGCTGACCTGGGGAACTGGAGGCTGGGGCCGACATAATGACCGTATAATCAAAACAACCTTTTTCTTTAAATAAATCAACCACGCGCGACATAGCTGAGCGAGGCTTTCCGATGGCACAATAAATACAAATGACATCTTTTCCTTTTTGGTTAAGGATAATATCCGTGCCGACCGTTGTCTTACCTGTCATTTTATCACCCAAAATAAGTGACCTCTGCCCATGCCCAAGCGGCAGCATGGTATCAATTAATTTGACACCGGTTTCAAGCGTCTGTCTAAGACCTTCACGATCCATGATGGCAGGTACCTTATTAAAATACGGAATCATTTTATCCGGTTTGACCGGAGCCATTCCGTCCAACGCCTCACCCAATGGATTAACCATACGACCGATAAATCCATCACCTGCAGGCATATTAAAAGGTTCCAGGGTGGCAATAATTTGATTTCCCGGTTTAATAGGTTCATTTTCTTTCACCAAAAGAATCAGAGCTTCTTCTAAATCAAAGCCCATAATAATTCCTTCCGTTCCATAGCCAAATTTGACCAATTGGCCGAGAAAGCAATTCTGAAATCCGATACCGGTGGCAATACAACCAGCGGATGATTTAACAATCCCGTACTCTTTATAACGTAGTTCTGCCATTTGACCCTTATCTATTTTGGCGGTGCTGCCGCATTCGGTGGCGCCGGTGTTCCGGCAGCTGCTGTTTTTTTACCGTCATCTTTAGATTTCTTTTTGACTGTTTTTGTATCTTTCAATTTAGAAACCCAAATCACGTAAAAGCTGGTTGCCATGATAAATAAGAAGGCGATTAAACCTAAGATAATCCACCAGGTGGTTGATAAGTCAGGTTTAAATCCTAATTTGATAATATCAATAATATTTGACAAGCTTTTAACCGCTTTTCTAATTTGATCTACGACCGTCTCTTGACGTTCCATCGGAATTTCAAGCAGCAAGTCCTGTAAGTCTTTTAATTTTTGTTTTGCCAATGTAAAGCGAGATGTATTTAAAACATGAGCTCGTATTTTATCTTCCAGCGCCGGTGCGCCGGCTACTTCTGCCTGCAAAGCTTCAATGGCATCTAAATTCTCAAAAATAAAATCGGTTTGTTTGACAGCAAAATCTTCATAATTGCTGCCGGTGAGATGTTCTAAAATGGTTTCGGTTTGTTTTCTAAGGTAGTCAAGTTCGGATTGAGGGATATACCAAATATCTCTTAAAATGATTTCATATTTCTTTTTTTCTTTCCCTTCTAATTTATCTTCTTTCTCAACCGAAAATCTTTTTCCCGCGTCATCGTAAAGTAAAAGAAAGCCGGCTTTATCAAGAACGTCCATCCCGGTGATGTCTTTTGGCAACTCCGCACGAACAGTCATCGTACGAACTTCTGGAGATGGGTTTTCAGCAGTGATCACAAACTTAGCGGTGCGCACACCTTCCGCTTGTTCGGCTTTCAGTCTTTTAAGCGACTGAACTGATGAGATTTCGCGTTTAATCGTATTCAATTCCTGGACATGAGCCCGGTAAAGTTCGATCCGCTGCCGCATCCCAACCGCTTTGGTTCTTTCCTCTTCTATCTGTGCTAACTTCTCTGAAACTTTTTGCTCCAGCAACTGAGCCGTTTCCTGAAAATCGGTTCCCTGCAAGTTTTTTACGTTTTCTGCCAAATCAGCGCGGGCTTCAGCCAGTTCTTCGTCGGAAATAAGCCAAACATTTTTAACCTTCACCGGGATAGTCTTGGTTTCTTTTGGATTGAGGGTAACTTCTCCCGTCAAATAATAAGCTCCTTTTTCTTGATCGTATTTCACTTGTAAATTAGCTGCCTCAACAATATCTTCTGGTTTCACTTCAGGTGGGAGTGGCTGGTTAATGGATGTGGTTAAGGCTGTGGTTTCCGACGGATTCATCGCTAAAATATTAATTTTTACATCTTCTTCCGCTAATAGACAGCTTACCTTCAGAAAGCTAATTAAGCTTATCATCCCAATAACTAAAAACTGCTTTGGTAATCTGTTTATGGTTGAATAAGGCATGGTTAACCTAATCGTTTGTATTAACGGCATTTTCTCCTAATTTTAAACAGGGCAACTTACTTCCTCTTTACTGTTCAAGCTCCATCCAAGCCGTGACAACCGCTTGCGGTTTTTCTTCTTCCTCACTCACAGCTGCTGTTTGCGCTTCTGTGGCAGCCTTAATAGCAAGCAAGTAAGACCTAATCTCTTCTAACTTATTCTCAATGGCCTCGCGGTTACCTGAGTTTGAATCATCTAATTTTTGGATTGTGGTTCCGATGAACCCTAACCGTTCTAACGTTTCCTTAGCCGACTCAACTAATGAATTCACCATTTCTTTTGCAATGTCATTGGTCTCAACGCCTTGAGTTAAAATGCTTTCCGTCGCACCCTTCAAGTCATCCATGAGCTTCTTTAAACGATCAATCCGGCCTGCAATTTGTTCTTGATCAGCCGAACCTGATACGCCTAACTCTGACCGTAGTGCTTGCGCCTCTTGCAACACACTCGCTGCCGTTCCATCAATATTATCTAGAGATGCTAGCAAGTTCGCGATCTTACCGAAAACACTTGAGACGCTTGCTGAATCGGATGTGGCTCCTACCAAAGTACTGATATCATCAACACTGGAGGCAGTCGATGCAATTGAACCAAAAATGGTATCTGATGCGGTGTCAGTTGAAGTTCCGATTAGATCGCTGACCGCTGAAACGCTCGAAGTAGCAGCGGCAATCTTTCCAAATAAGGTATCTGCGGTTGTTAAATCAGTCGCTTCGCCGACAAGACTCTCAATGTTTGTCACGGTCGTATTAATACTTGAAATAGTCTCTGTATCTAAGCCTTCCAATGCAGCTGTCAAACTATTTAACGCTTCCTGATCAAGCGCGCCCACAGCATCATCAATCGACAAAACCTTCCCGTAGATCGTGCTGTCACCAGCCGAATCAGACGTAGAGCCAACTGTTGTATCAATGCTGGTGACCAAGCTGTCTAAGTTCACCCAATTGACACCGGAAGCGCTAAAGCGTGCCATATAACTCCAGTTGATACCTGCAACGGTCTGGCCGGCAAAATCTGTCCAATTAGAATTAGCGCCGGTCATGACCGCTAAATCAGTCCAATTAATATTTGAATGAGTCATAAAGTATGCATCCGTCCAATTGATTGTGGACGTCGTGAGACGTTTAAAGTCTACCCAATTAACGCCTGCTTTACTTAAGACATTGAAATCTGTCCAATTAATGCCTGCTTTGGAGAGGGCATTCACATCAGCCCAATTAACCCCCGTCTTCGATAAGCGGTCAAGATCAATCCAATTAACACCTGCTTTTGAGAGGTCAGTAATTCCAGTCCAGTTAACTGCCGCGGTTGAGAAATTCCTGAGATCTGCCCAATTAATGCCAGCTTGAGCTAAGCGGTTCACATCTTCCCAGTTAACTGAACCTTCAGAAAGCGCACGAATTCCTAACCAATTAACTGAGCTGGCAGCCAAATCCATAATCCCGTTCCAATTGACACCGCCCTCACTTAAGTCTTCTAAGCCCTGCCAGTTAATGCCGGCTTTACTTAAGACATTGAAATCTGTCCAATTAATGCCTGCTTTGGAGAGGGCATTCAGATCTGTCCAA
>Ga0210009_1000159_pt1 | contig 86229 bp, 70 predicted proteins | sample CryGeyCG2114_065_FD_185457 | JGI IMG/M metagenome (GOLD analysis project Ga0210009, IMG submission 185457) | Groundwater microbial communities from aquifer - Crystal Geyser CG12_big_fil_rev_8/21/14_0.65 (SPAdes) (version 2) | ecosystem: Environmental > Aquatic > Deep subsurface > Groundwater ...
ATATCGCGTTCATGCCAGAGAGAGATATTTTCAAATCCGGCTATAGCGTTTGCGCGGAGAATGCGTGCAAGTCCTGCAATTCTTTCGCAAGTAATAGGATTTCTTTTATGCGGCATAGCGGAAGAACCTTTTTGTCCTTTAGAGAAAAATTCTTCCGCTTCAAGCACTTCGGTCTTTTGTAAATGGCGGATTTCCGTAGCAATCTTTTCCAGCGTACTTCCGGTTATTGCAAGAACGGAAAGATACTCGGCGTGTCTGTCACGCTGAATCACCTGTGTGGAAACAGGCGCCGGGGTTAGTCCCATTTTTTTACAAACATATTCTTCAACTTGTGGAGAAAGATGTTCAAACGTTCCGACTGCACCGGAGATTTGTCCAACGCTTATTCTTTCAATTGCGGATTGCAACCGCTCGATATTTCTTTTTGTTTCTTCAAACCATAAAGCGAATTTCAATCCCATGGTTGTCGGCTCGGCGTGGATGCCGTGTGTTCTTCCGACACAAAGGGTGTTTTTATATTCGAGCGCTTTTTCTTTTAAGATTGATTTCAGTTCCTCTAAATCTTTTAAAAGAATTTCTCCCGCGGTTTTCATTTGAAAGGAAAGAGTCGTGTCGAGAATATCGGATGAAGTCATTCCATAATGAATATGTCGGGAAACGGGTCCCACATACTCCGCGACGTTGGTAAGGAAAGCGATAACATCATGCTGTGTGGTCTCCTCGATCTCCAAAATCTTTTTTACATCAAACTTTGCCTTTTGTTTTATCAGATCAACATCTTCTTTAGGAATTTGTCCAAGTTCGGCTCTCGCTTCGCTCGCAAGAATTTCAATTTGCAGCCATGTTTGATATTTAAAATCGTCTTCCCAAATTCTTCCCATTTCCGGGCGGGTATATCTTTCAATCATCAGTGTCTCTCCAATTTCATGTTTAAAGTTTCTTCAGCATTATCGCGGATTATTTTAACCGTGATCTTTTGGTTTGTTCTAAATTCCTGTAAAACGCCGATCAGATTTTGTTGGTTATTTATTTTGAAATCATCTATTTGTAGGATAACGTCGCCCGGTTTTAACCCGGCTTTACCGGCGGGAGAATTTTTCTCGACTTGTGTAACGATAACCCCGCGAGTTGACGATAGTTTGAAATATCCCGCAATCGTTTCGTCTATATTTTGAATCGCAAAACCGGGATAGAAATCTCTTTCGATCTTTCCCTTCATTTTAAGTTCTTCCATTATCCGTTTAATTTTATTAACGGGAATGGCGAAACCAAGCCCGATACTTCCGGAATTACCTCCTGCCGTATAAATGATAGTGTTCATTCCGATGAGTTCGCCGATACCGTTAACTAACGGTCCGCCGCTATTACCGCCGTTTATCGCAGCATCCGTTTGAAGCATATTGAGATAGTAGCGATTTTGAACGGGGTCTAAATTCATGCCCGTAGCGCTGATGACTCCGACGGTTACTGTTGGTTTATCATTAATTTCAAATAAGCCAAAAGGATTTCCGAGTGCGATAACCCATTCTCCGATGATCGCATCATCCGAATTCCCAAAAGGAATGAATGGAAAATCTGTTCCCACATCTTGAGGAGAAGGCTCAATTTTTAAAAGACAAATATCGGAAACCGGGTCAGTCCCGATGGTTTTTGCCTTGTATTGTTTTCCGTTCGTCAAGGTAACCACAGTCTCGGATGCATTTCCTGCTACGTGGTCGTTGGTAATAATATAACCGTCTGAAGAAACAAGGATACCTGAACCAAGACTTTTTACTTTCTGTTTGGTATTCCGGTCTCCGAAAAATTGTCTAAAAAATGAATCGTCAAAAAAAGGATTTGAAAAAAGTGTCTGGTATTGTCTAATTTCAGTTACATTTATTCCAACAACTGCCGGGCTAACCTTTGAAACGGTTTCTGTTAAAATATTTTTGCGTGAGCTGTTTATCGCATTATTGGCGTTTTCAAGAGCGTTTTGGCTGAATAATCCAGCTGGGAGTAAAAAAAAAGCCAAAAAATAGATTTTCATCAATTTCATATTCAATTGTTCTCCAAAATTATGATGTGCAAAAATAAGAAGATTTGCCGACCTAAGAAGGGCAAACTTTTTGGAATACGAAAGACGAAAGCAATTATTGCAAATTATAAGCAAAAACGCGGCTTTTCATCACAAAGGTAATTAATCCTTAAAATTCAACTTGATTTTAGATTCTTTTAGGATTACATTTTGAGTGCTGTTATAAATAAATGGGTACTGAATGACTTTTTTTGATTCCGAAAATTCTGAGAACGAAAACGAATTTATTGAAAGTAGAGACCTTCCGGCTTCAATTAAAAAAGCGAGAGCTCTTGTTGAAGAGGGAAAAACTTTTCTTAATCAAAACTTTCTTGAAGAAGTTCTAGATCTCTGCATAGAAAATTTCCGATACCGCGATGCGCTTTTTCTAGTTGATACCTTGTTGGAGGTAGCTCCATACAACGCGGATCTCTATTTGCAGAAGGGGATTTGTCTTGTCCAGCTTAACCAAAACCGGAGAGCAATGAAATTTGTAGAGAAATCTCTTTCACTTAATCCGGTTGATGTAGATGCATTAGCAGAAAAGGCATTAATAAATATTAATTTAAAAAATTTTGAAGAAGCACAACGGGTTTTACAACAAGCGCTTGCGATCGAACCGAAAAACGAACTCATTTACTACCGTTTTGGCAAGCTCTACCAAATGAAAGAACTTTATGCGAAAGCAGCCGAATATTTTGATAAAGCCGCCGAGCTTGATCCTGAGTTTTCCGAAGCTGTTTTTCAAATGGCAATTAGTTATGAATACGGCAACAACTATGAAGCTGCTTTAGAAGCTTATGATAAATATTTAGATATCGAACCGAATTGTGAAGTGGGCTGGTTTAACCGGGGAATTGTTTTAGAAAGTTTAAATAAACTTGATAAAGCAATAAACAGTTATGAACTTTCACTCGCAATTGACGATCATTTTACCGATGCATGGTTTAATCTTGGTAATCTTTTTGCCGATCTTGGCAAATTCGATCAATCAATTGAGTGTTTCAAAACAGTACTGAAACTTGAACGGAACGACGAAGCCGCTTATTTTAATATTGCTACCATTTATGAAGAAAAAGAAGAGTACACCAGCGCAATAATGTTTTATACAAAGGCAATTAAAAAAGATTCCGGTTACCACGAAGCATTTCTTGGAAGAGGATACTGCTTTTACAAGTTGAATAAAGTCCGTTCTGCGTTACGAGATTTTCGATTAGCGCTTGCAGCAAATTATTTTTCAGATGAAGTGTGGGACGTCTCTCTTCGAGAGAATTTTCAGATTGACGAACCAACCATTTTGCGGATCAACGAACTGATTGATTTGCATCAAGAGAATCCGGAGGACGTTGCCGTTGGGAAAGAATTATCAAAAAAGTATTCAGAAATTTTTGCTCTCGATAAAGCAATAGATTATTTATTTAAAGTGTTACAACTTCAGCCTAATGACGCTGATAGCTATTATCAACTTTCAAAATTACATTTTCAAAAGAAGATGAGTAAACACGGGTTCTATTACTTGAAAAAAGCGTTTACGGTAAAAGCTGAATTGAAACAAAAGTTTGTAACTTCATTTCCCGGAGTTGGGCAGTCTAAACTTTTTATTTCCCTGTTAGAAGATAATTCCATTTTCCAAATTCAGTAATCCAATTATTTAATAGTATTCAGTTTTTTATGAAAGATACATTTCATCTCTCTACTCAAATGTTAGGTTTGCTTGGTCATCCGATCAAGCATACTTTCTCTCCATTTATCCATAATATGGCAATTGATTTACTCGAGCTGGATTACATCTACTTACCGTTTGATGTGCCCCAAGCGAATTTGAGAAATGCTTTGAAAGGAATTGTGGCGCTGGGAGTGAAGGGATTTAATGTTACTATTCCTCACAAAGAAGCTATGGTCGGTTATGTGAACAGTTTGTCTGAGGAGGCAGGCATTATCGGCTCTGTTAATACGGTTGTAAATGAAATGGGAAAGCTCATTGGCTACAACACCGATGTAACGGGTGTAATTGAAACGCTCAATCCTTTTAAAGAAGAAATAGCAAATAATGAAGTTACGGTTGTTGGCGCCGGCGGAGCTTGTCGGGCAGTCATTTATTCTCTCATTCGTAATTTCAAACCATCCCGGATAAATATCGTCAACCGCACTGAGCAGCGCGCCGACAGTTTAAAGAATTATTTCTACGAAAAAATGAAATTTGAGAATTTTAAAACTTTTGAACTGTTCCCTCCTGATTTAGTCGAAGTTTTTAGAAATTCAAAATTGATTGTCAATGCAACTTCGGTGGGGATGTTTCCAGAAATTGAAGACACTATTATCAATTTAAATAATGCTTTTGGAAAAGATCAGATAGTTTTTGATTTGGTTTATAACCCGCCTCAGACACGACTTCTTAAAATCGCTGCGGGTGAAGGGGCAAGAATTTTGAACGGCATCAACATGTTGGTGCATCAAGGAGCAAAATCATTTGAATTGTGGACCGGAGAGAAAATGCCCGTCGAAAAGATAAGTAAAGCGTTGACATTGTATATTGATAAGAATTAATCTCTCTTTAGCGGGATATTTTTTTCAAGTTGAATATAATTTAGCCCGGTTTTTTTAACCCGTGTTTAATCCTTTTCATCCCTTCATTAATTTCTTCATTAGAACAAGCATAGGACATCCGCACACACTTATCATTCCCGAATGCTACACCGGGAACTAAACCTATGCGTTCTTTTTTTAGCATATAGTCACAGAACGAAGAAGAATCAGTTATTTTTGTTCCGTTTAAAGCTTTTCCGTAGAACTTGCTGACATCAAAGAAGACGTAAAACGCTCCTTTGGGTAAGGCGCAATAAATTCCTTCTATGCCATTCAGCTCACCTACAATAAAATCTCGTCTCTTCTGAAAAGCTATGACCATTTTTGCGACTTCAATGGAATGTTGTGTTAGTGCCGCCACGGCTGCAGCCTGAGAAATTGAACACGCATTAGAGGTTGAATGTCCCTGCAGCTTTCGAGCAAGTCTTATTACTTTTTCGTTCCCTGCAGCATAACCTATTCGCCATCCTGTCATTGCATAAGCCTTGCTTACGCCGTTAACAGTTATGGTTCTTTCACGTAACGCTTCAACCGAACCAATGGCAAAATGCTTTTCTTTATCGAAAACTATTTTTTCATAGATTTCATCCGACACGATAAAAAGATTTTTGTTCTTTAGCACTTCTGCCAACGCCAGAATTTCATCTTTGGAATAGACAGCGCCGGAAGGATTTGAGGGGGTATTAAACAAGAATACTTTGGTTTTAGCGGTAATTGCTTTTTCTAATTGTTCCGGCTTCAGTTTGAAATTTTGTTCGGCGTGTGTTTTGAGTATAACCGGTTTTGCCCCGGTAAGTTTTACCATTTCAGGATAACTAACCCAATATGGAGATTGAAATATTACTTCATCGCCAGGATTGCAGAGCGCCGTCAGCACATTGTAAATTGAGTGTTTCGCGCCGCTTGAAACTAAAACATTTTTGGGTTCAAAGTGAAGATCATTATCTTTAGAGAACTTTTCGATGATTGCTCGTATAAGTTCAGGTGATCCTTCATTTGCTGTATATCTTGTTAAGTTGTTATGAATCGCCTTTATTGCAGCATTCTTAATAAATTCCGGCGTATTAAAATCCGGTTCACCCGCAGTAAAACTTAAGACATCAATTCCTTCTCTTTTTAATTCAAATATTGAAGCAGAAAGCGCCAAAGTTCTGCTTTCTTCTACACTTAGCATTAATTCCGATAACGATAACAAGTACAACTCCTAACCCGGGAAAACCGGAAATCAAAAAAAGATGTTCACCGCGGCGAACCAAAAATCATTTAAATTTCGATCTCGAATTATTAAGAATAGAAACAACTAGAAGACCTTGCGATTTTTGAATTTGGTATTATTTGATATTTGGGATTTATTATTTGTTTTTTTCTCCCATATAGTAAACTAATTTGAAATTCAAAGTACTAATAAAGTCACTTTAAAATTCAAATTTAAAATAACGCTTACGCTAAAGACATCAAAAAATCTATCAAATTATTTTTGGTTATCTGGATATTTATTCCTCTAAGAGAAAATCTATTTTTATTCGTACGAGTTTTTCTTGCTTATCTGTAAAATGCGGAATAAATTGCATGGAGAAATAAATTAATTAGTAAATAATAGGATTAATGTACATGAGTCTTAGTTTAATAGCAAAATCCATAAGTCCTTCCCCAACTTTAAAACTAAATGAAAAGGCGGCGATACTTAGAGAAAAGGGAGACCCGGTAATTCATCTCGGCGGCGGTGAACCAAAATCAATGGCACCGATGGATGCGATAATGGCTTCGGTAAACTCACTGAATTCAGGTGAAGTACGTTACGCTCCTGCGGACGGTATTCTCCCCTTAAAAAAAGCAATTATCCGATACACAGAAGAATTTTATAACCGGCACGTTATGCCCGAAAATGTGATTGCAAGCGGCGGAGCTAAACAAGCATTAATGGTTGCGATGCAGGCAATCTTAAATCCGCAAGATGAAATTATGTATCCTGCCCCATTCTGGGTTAGTTATCCTGAAATGGCAAAACTTTGCGGTGCGGTCGGTGTTCCGGTTCTTCCGGAAGATGGTTCGTTTTATCCCCGCATTTCTGATTTTGAACAACGATTGGGAAGTCAGACCAAAGCTATTATTATCAATAGCCCGAACAATCCGTCAGGCGCAATGTATGCTAAAGAGTTTATTGCCAAGATCGTAAAATTCTGCGAGAAAAAAGATTTGTACTTGATCATGGATGACATTTATCATCGTCTTGTTTTTGATGGGAAAAAGCCGATCAGTTGTTACGATTTTACAAAAGAAAGCGTCGATAAATCTAAATTGATTGTCATCAACGGAGTTTCAAAACAATATGCCATGACCGGTTTCAGAATCGGTTGGGCAGTTGCAAGTAAAAAATTAATTGAAACGATGGCAAACATTCAAGGACATCAAACATCCGGTCCTTCCGTTGTATTGCAAAAAGCGGCTGTCGGTGCGTTAAACGGAATTCAATCCAGCGTTGAAAATCTTCGCGTTACTTTGGAAAACAACCGTAACATCATGATGGATTTACTAGACTCATTCGATGGTGTAAAAGTTACTAAACCGGATGGAACGTTTTATTGTTTTGCTGATTTTAGCGCATACGAAAAAGATTCAAACAAACTTTCCGCTTTCTTAATTGATAAAGTTCAAGTGTTGACCGTTCCGGGAAAAGAATTCGGAATGGACGGCTATTTACGTTTGAGTTATTGCGGTTCCATAAAAGATATTACCGAAGGGATTGAACGCATCAAATGGGCGTTAGATCCAAATGCGCCGAATGAACTTTATATCGGCGACCGCAAGTTAGTGAGGGATTGGTTATGAGTAAATACTTAGAATTTCAAACTCCCGCTTCTAAAGAAGCTATGGAATTGGCTTCTGATTTCAGATTAAAAAATCAAGGTCTGACTTTTCTTGATAAAGTGTTCTGGAACTTGCCTGATGCAGCGTTGAATGAAGAAGCTATCTTCAGAAACGAAGCCAAATATTCAGCACACGGAGCATTATTAGTTACTACCGGCAAACATACTGCCCGTGCCGCGGCAGATAAGTTTGTTGTTCAAGAGGATTCCACCGTTGATAATATTTGGTGGGGTGTGTACAACAGACCTTATTCATCTGAAAAATTTAACGCATTGTTCGCAAGACTCCAGGCTTGGGCTCAAGGTGAAGAATTGTTCGTACAAGATTGTTACGCCGGCGCTGATCCTGAATATAGAATGCCAGTAAGAATTATTACTGAAAAAGCATGGCATAGTTTGTTCGCAAGAAATATGTTTATAACTACCGACAGTAAAGATGAATTGAAAAAATTCGTTCCTGGATTCACAGTTATCGCTGTTCCGGGCTTTAAGGTTGATCCGGTTATTGACGGAACCCGGACTGCAACGGGAATAATTATTAACTTTGCAAACAGAATGGCGATCATTGCCAACAGCGAATATGGCGGCGAAATAAAGAAATCGGTTTTCACTGTTTTAAATTATCTTTTAACTTTTAACGATGTCCTTCCGATGCACTGTTCTGCTAACCTTGGTAGAGAAGGAGATACCGCACTCTTCTTCGGTCTTAGCGGTACCGGTAAAACCACGCTTTCAGCCGATCCTAAAAGAAAATTAATTGGCGATGACGAACATGGCTGGAGCCGCAACGGCATATTCAATTTTGAAGGCGGTTGTTATGCAAAAGTTATCGGACTTTCAGCAGAAAGCGAGCCTGAAATCTTTGCTTGTACACAAAAGTACGGAACGATTTTGGAAAACGTGACCTTCGATCCGATCTCCCGAAAAATTGATTTGAATGACGACAGCATTACCGAAAACACCCGTGCTTCATATCCCCTTGAATTCATTCCGAATATTGTTCCGGAAGGATATGCACACACTCATCCGAAAAACATTATTTTTCTAACGTGCGATGCTTCCGGCGTTCTGCCACCGATCGCAAAACTGAATCCCGAACAATCGCAATATCATTTTATCAGCGGATATACTTCAAAGATTGCCGGAACGGAAATCGGCTTGGGGATTGAACCGCAGATAACGTTCTCAGCTTGTTTCGGCGCGCCATTTATGGTTCGGCATCCATTTAAATATGCCGAAATGCTGAAGGAAAGAATTTTGAAGAATCAATCAAATGTTTGGTTAGTAAACACCGGTTGGGTTGGCGGAAAGTTTGGTGTCGGTAAACGAATCAGTATCCGGCATACGCGTAACTTGCTTAACGCCGCACTTGATGGGAAACTTGATTCGGTTGAGTTCAGAAAAGATAAATTATTCGGATTTGAAGTTCCTCTTACTTGTCCTGAAGTTCCTTCAGATGTTCTCGATCCTATGAACGCCTGGGGAAATAAGGAAGAATATTGGAACAAGTATGACGCTTTAGCCGCACGGTTTATAGACAATTTCAAGTTGTTTAAAAAAGGTGTCACCGCTGAAGTTTATAATGCGGGACCGAAACGGCTATAAATTGATTTACTCAAGTTGACCAACTATAAATTGTAAAGAATTAAAACCGTTGAAACGGTTAACAATTTGGGCTTTTGTTTTATTAACACCTCGATTAATCGAGGTGTTAATGAAATAATATGAAATGTATTTCAACCGTTTTAACGGTTTATCAAATAGTGCGGTCAACTTGAGTTGATTTAAAAGTTTTTTTCGATAATATTCAAACCTCCAGTGTTTTAAAAACCCTGGAGGTTTTTTTACACCAAAATAAAAATATTCCTTGCATAAATATATTTACATGTTTAAATTTGCAACAGCAAAGGGTGATTAATCTACCCGATGCAGATTGTTCTTTGAATAGTTGAATCTTTCCCGTTTTTTTTAGTTGATGGAATTTGTAGCTTATTTTTCTGTAGTACCTTTTAGCAAAGTCTTAAGGTTCGGAAAAAGCTAGGGTCGTATTTCTCGCACAACACTGGAGGCGCTAAGCTTTTATTAATTTAGATATTTTATTTTGCTTAAAGGGAAGATTCGTTCTATATCAAAGTTATCTCTTCTACCAAAGAAGTTTTTATGGCGGATATACACGTTAATACCGAAAACATCTCTCATTTCTTTTATTAAAAAAATTCTTACGAAATCATTTCTTCAAATGCTTAGTACTTGAGCAATTATTTCCGTTGCGGAAAAAATTCCCCTTTTATCAAGAAGGATTTTTCACATGCGAAGTGTGCAATTCCTTAATGAGAACATAAGAATCTGAAGCGGAAAAGAAAACACCCAACATGCAAAAAGAAATCCTGAACGCGCAAAAGTAAAACCTTAACATGAAAAAGAAAATTCTGAACAAGGGAAAGAAAATCCTGAACAAGGGAAAGAAAATCCTGAACAAGGAAAAGGAAATCCTGAACAAGGAAAAGGAAATCCTGAACAAGGAAAAGGAAATCCTGAACAAGGAAAAGGAAATCCTGAACAAGGGAAAGAAAATCCTGAACAAGAAAAAGAAAATCCTGAACAAGGAAATGGAAATCCTGAACAAGAAAAAGGAAATCCTGAACATAAAAAAGGATTTCCCTTAAGGAAAAAAGGTTTTCTCTGAAGTAATAGCCCGAAAATTGGGTAAAAACGCAATAAATAGTAAAATTGGTGCTCCTAACGTTAAATGAGTGAATATTATGACGAAATCCTCAAAATGTGATAGCCCTGAAAGGGCGATATACTTTAATAACTGAAAAATAGAATGCATTTATGAAAAAGTATAATGGAATATGATGAACAGTATGTATGGAATCGAAACTTATGCCGCCCTTTCAGGGCTTGAACGTTTCTTAGTTCATTATCATAGGGCTTTGCCCTATGTTTACAGATTCCACCCCTTCGGGGCTTGAGTTTTGTTCTGCTCAATTTTATTTGAGTGAATTTTACGACGATAATATTTATGTTCATTAGCCCTGAAAGGGCGAGATACTTCAACATAGGGCGCAGCCCTATGAAAAAAGAACACTAATATGTACCAAAGCCCTGAAAGGGCGGAATAACTTATGGGACAATCACTCGTAAAAAATTACATTCATATAATATTCAGTACTAAACTGAGAGTACCGATAATTCATCAACCGGTACAAGATGAGTTGTACAGCTATATCGGTGGTATTTGCAAAGAGATGGAATGTCAGCCCATAAAAATCGGTGGTCATGTAGACCATATTCATATTCTCTGCATGTTGTCCAAGAAAATTGCTTTGATGAAGTTATTAGAAGAAGTGAAGTCACATTCATCAAAGTGGATGAAAACGAAGGGCACAGAGTTAAATAACTTTTACTGGCAAAATGGATATGGAGTATTTTCTGTAAATCCGTCGGAAACTGACAAAGTGATTGCTTATATCGAAAATCAGGAAGAGCATCACAGAAAGAAAACATTTCAAGAAGAATACAGAGTTTTTTTGAAGAAGTATAAAGTGGAATATGATGAACAGTATGTATGGGACTGAAGTTTATGCCGCCCTTTCAGGGCTTGAGTATGTTTTAGTCCATTCACATAGGGCTGCGCCCTATGTTAACAGATTACGCCCTTTCAGGGCTTGAACGTTTCTTGGTGCATTCTCCTGGGGCTTCGCCCCATGTTTACAGATTCCACCCCTTCGGGGCTTGAGTTTTGTTCTATTAATTTTGCTTATGTGAATATTATAAGGATGATATTAATGTGCATCAGCCCTGAAAGGGCGAGATATTACAACATAGGGCGTAGCCCTATGAAAAAAACATTAATAAACACTAAAGCCCTGAAAGGGCGGAATAAATTGATGAAGGATTCTTGGAACAAATAACGTAATGGTTTTATGACGACAAAAGAATGTGCTCGTACATATAACATAAACACACAACTAAGCTTTAGAGGAGAACATTATGTCCAGGATAAAATCAGATCAGAATGGAAAAAATGTTGATAAAGAAATTATCTGATAGCCCTGAAAGGGCGATATATTTCAACATAGGGCGCAGCCCTATGTATAAAGATGAATAAACTCCAAAGCCCTGAAAGGGCGGAATAAATTGATGAAGGATTCTTGGAACGAATAACGTAATGGTTTTATGACGACAAAAGAATGTGTTCGCACATATAACATAAACTCATAACTAACTTTATAGGAGGACATTATGTCCAGAATAAAATCAGATCTGAACGGAAAAAATGTTGATGAAGAAATTCAGGCAACAAGAAACAGGTACACCGCTTTAGCGAGCAGTGAAGCTAAGGTAACTGTGGACGCTGCGAAGCTAACCAGTTATCAAGCCGCTATAAACGGACTTGAAGAGAAAGAAAGCGCTCTAATCGCTCTTAAAGATAAACAAAAACAAGCGGTTATAGAAAGAGATGCCGCGCAAGAAAATCTTGAGAAGATAGACGTTTCAATAGTTAATGAGATTAACGGCAAAACAGACGATGTGAATCTTTTGTTAACTACAGGGTTTCCAATAGCGGCGGACAGAAGCCCTTCCGAACAGCTTGAACAGGTAACTAATCTTTCAGCGGCAATTGGAGATGAAGCCGGTGAAATTGATGTGAACTTTGACCGTGTAAAGACTGCTACGGGTTATGAGTTCCAAATATCGGCGGATAACCCGGAAAGCTGGACGAATGCAGGTGCAACAGGCAAAACTTCTAAATATACTTTTACAGGATTAACAGCCGGTAAGAAATATTGGATAAGAGTCCGTGCTTTTAGAGGTGAAGAGAAAGGAAGCTGGAGTAACCCGGTTTCGGCAACAGCTCCCCATTAAGCAGTGGAAAGTTAAAAGTAGAAAGTAAAAAGTGAAAAGTAGAAAGTAGAAGTGGAAAGTAGAAAGTGGAAAGTGGAAAGTGGAAAGGGAGTCAGTTCGCAGCGGCGAATCAATGGTCACTTGTCATTGATGATTAATCATTTGTTTTAAACTGATCACTGATCACTGAATACTAAAAGGGGTGATGGACTGGATTGAGGGTGGTTCATCATCCTGGTTATTTTGAAAGAAAGAAACGAATGGAATACATATATGCAGAACCGGGCAGATAAGAATTACTTAATTAATAGCATAGTGCAGTATAAGTAATAATTTATTAAGCTAAAGTAATTTAAAAAAAATATTAAAATTCAAAGAAAGGAGCTCATTATAAAGACATTGATGCAATTAAAATTAATTATAATTTCACTGTCATTTGCAACAACAAATAGTAGTCTTGCCCAAGCTTGGATAGATCAAACAAGTGGTACAACTAAAACTTTAATGGGTGTATCTTTTACTGATGCAGACCACGGAATTGTTGTTGGAGAAGGTAGTACAATTCTAAGAACAACCAACGGTGGAGAAGATTGGGTTTCATACACAAGTGGAATAAGTGACTGGTTACAGGACGTTACATTTATTGATTCAAAAAATGGTACAATTATTGGACTGTTCGGTACAATACTCAGAACTACTGATGGGGGAATAAATTGGACCCCTCAGACAGCTGGAACATATAATGGCTTTACAGGTGTTTCATTTGCTGCTACATGTATTGGGACAATTGTAGGAGCAAATGGCTTAATATTAAGAACAACCAATGGTGGTGAAAATTGGATTTTGCAAACAAGCGGAATTTTCGCCCCATTATATGATGTATCATTGATTGATTCACTTAGAGGTATAGTCGTCGGAGACAGTGGTATAGTCCTGAGAACCACTAATGGGGGTGCGAACTGGGTGCACCAAACTAGTGGAACAATGAATCGTTTATATGATGTCTCATTTACAGATGATTATAATGGGACTGTCACTGGATTAAATGGTACGATCCTGAAAACAATTAACGGGGGAGTTACTTGGGTACAACAAACAAGTGGAACAACAAATTTATTGCCAGGTGTTTCATTTACGGATGCAAATAATGGTACTACCGTTGGGTTAAGTGGAACAATTCTGAGAACAACAAACGGTGGAATTAACTGGATACACCAAACCAGTGGAACAACTAATAATTTAACGAGTGTTTCATTTATAGATGCAAATATTGGTACTGCTGTTGGATGGAATGGAACAATATTGAGAACTATAATTGGTGGCGGATTAGCTCCTTTTCCACCAACAAACCTTACTGCAAAAGTTGATACATTAAAGGTTCTACTTACTTGGCAAGACAATTTTAATAATGAAGATGGATTCGTGGTTCAAAAGAAGAACGGGGATACAACAAGCTCGAAATCTTTCTTTTCCATTGATACTTTAGGTGCAAATGTAATTACTTATACAGATACAAACTTCATGATAGATACAATATATTCTTACAGAGTAAATGCGTTTAATATATATGGATTATCGGGGTATAGTAATATTGTTACCATAACAGTTCCACAGCCTGTAGGAGTAATGGAGAATGAAAAATTTCCTATACAGTTTACCTTAAACCAGAATTATCCCAATCCATTTAATCCTACTACAACCATTAAATATGCAATCCCTCAGCAAAGTTTTGTAAATATAGCTATTTATAATTTACTTGGAGAAAAAATATTAACATTAATTAATGAAGAAAAACAACCCGGGAATTATGAAGTCCTATTTGATGGCAGCAATTTATCAAGCGGTGTTTACTTTTACAAAATAGTAAGTAGTAATTTCATAGAAACAAAAAAATTAATACTCATGAAATGAAAAATAGCTTTCTAAAGTAAAGAGGTAAAAAAATAGAAGCCATGCATTAGAGTGATTTGGAGTGGAAGAGGTTTTGGAAATAAACAACACATTTAAAAAGTGTAAGCTAGAAATGGGAATCAATAATTAATTTATTTATTCAGTATTGTAATACGATAACATAATATCGCATTATATAATTAAAAATTGCAGACTCAATAACTGCAAATCATTTAAATAAAACAAAGGAGATATTTTCGATGAAGAAATTATCTAAGGTACTTATCGTTTTTGTTCTGATATCATTGTTCTGTGGTTATTTTACATATTCAGTTAAAGGTAATCCTCCTATTAATTCTCAAAGTATTGTTGAAAAATTGTATAGCAATATTAATTCTAAGAAGTTTAGCGAAAATCATGATCTATTTATGTATTCTGACGCGGACATTATTGCATATGGAAAGGGACAGGGTATTGCATCTAAAAATAAACGTTCTGCTTCTAATTGGATTGATTGGCAATATTCTGAAAAACAGTGGAATCATTATATTGATGATATTGAAGTGAAAAATCTTTCGAATACTCTTTGCGCCATTTTTGTTAAAGGACATACTGGTAGCTGGAGGGTGGACTTTGATACAATTTTTATTTTATCGAAAAAACATGGTGAGTGGAAAATTGTATCAATGACACAAGAAAACGGTTAGTCCACCCGACATAGTAAGGATATTGTTTCTTGAATTTTTGTTATTGTATTAATGCAACAAAGTCGTTTTTGTAAAAATTGGAATTGAAATGAAAATAAAAAATTTCTTTAGATATTGGCTCCTTATAGGTTTATCCCTTATAACTAACTTATTAATAACATCATTTTCCTCACCAAATTTTTATGCAACTATGGGAATTGACACCCCCTTGAGAACTGGAATGACAATAGCTAAAATATTTTTGGGAATTATTCTTTTTGGTTTTATAATACCAAAATCTAAAAAGAAATAATGCTGGAACAGTCTGTATTTCAATTTGATTTAATTATTTGTACTGTTTAACGTCATAACATTCCATTATATTAAAAAAAGGAAGAGCTATAAAATGTTGACGAAGATAATGTTAGATTTTAAGGGAATTGAAAAGTATGAAAATCAGCTTGATAGAGAGGAGTACAAGCTACTCTCCCTTATATTTATCTTTTTGCCGATGAGGTATTAGAGCCCGTGATTTGCGAAGGAGCTTTTTCCCTAGGAGTGAAGAAGAGACGAAGAAAATCCGAATTAGGCAAATCGAGTTACTCAAAACGATGGAGATAGAAGCCGGTTACGGTGTTGGGTTGGGAGATGAGATACTTAAATTAGGTGAAAGAATATAAAGGGTTTATTTGCTCAGCTTTCAAGTCGCAGTTTTTTATTTGTGGCATAGCTGCAAATAAGGTAGACTCATAATTAAAATGAGTTTATTAGTTGATTAGCATTGGTCTTGTAGAAAAAAAACTAAGGTTGTAGATTATAGCTGAAGTTACATTTGATATTAATAATCCAAAGATCAAATATTTATGATTCCTAAAAACAATTTTTGAAATTAAATGAAATATTTTGCTATAGCGCTAATCTCGTTGTTCCTTTATTCCTGCCAAAGCAAATTTCCCGAGAAAGAATTTATTGGCAATAGCTCTCATAGGTTAGTCAATCAGGATAGCGTGATGGTTGATTTCCCCAAGAAATATGGTGGGAAAATTTTACTTGTGAGTTTTATTTTTACAAATTGTCCTGATATTTGTCCTCTTACAACGCATAATCTACAACGCATTCAACAAAAGGTGAAAAAAGAAAAAATTGATAACGTTTCGTTCGCAGCAATTTCTTTTGATCCAGAACGAGATACTCCATCAGTTTTGAAAAATTTTACCGAAGTGAGAAATCTTGATCTCTCAAACTATAGTTTATTTTCAGGTAAAAGAGAAGATATAAAATTGTTAATGGAAAAATTTCATATTGTTGCGATACGGGGCGACACAACGTTCACAGATGATGGCGATCCGGTATATTTTTTCACACATACAGACCGCATTGCTTTAGTTGATCAAGATATGAATATCAGAAAAAGTTATAAGGGAAGTGAGATCAATTTAGAAGAAATTATCAACGATATTAAAAATTTAGGAGATTAACATGCTTTATTTTTAGTCACTTCTTTTTTTCTTTTTTCAATCTGAAGCGAAGATAAGCGTTGAAAATCAATGGATACGGAGCGCCGGGAAGAAAATGAATACCGCTTTTTTGCAGATGTTAAAAATCTTTCCGACAAAAGCGATACGTTGTATAAAGCTGCTTCACCATTGGCTAAGCTCGTACAAGTTCACGAAACATTTGAAGAAAATGGAATGATGGGAATGCGTGAAGCTGAAAATCTCGAAATCAAATCGGGAGAAACATTAAGATTGAAACCCCGTTCATTTCATGTTATGTTGATAGGTCTGAAAAAGGAATTGAAAGAAAATCAAATTGGTGAAGTTACTTTATATTTCAAGCATACAGGTGCTGTGAAAGTCAAAGCCAAAATAAAAAATATGATTCAGTAGAGTTAATTTTTTTAATGGTTCATCACTTTTTTTTGTAAAGCCTTTTGTACAACATCAGGAACAAACTCGCTAACATCTGCCTTAAATCTCGCTAATCCAAGGATGATGCTTGGGAAAATGCTACCTGCCTGCCAGATTACCCGTAGAGAGGCAGGCGGGAATGGAAAAATGAAAAACAAACAGCACATTAATTTGTTTTGTTATGGTATTTTCTGTCAGCAGCCCACAGATTCATTTGTGGGTAATTTAACAGAAGAAAACTCTTAAAACCGATTTATCGGTTTACGATTTGAAAGCTCTATTATTACTCATGGGTGCGACATTGTTCTTCTCTTTGCTAACCCGCCTGCGGCGGGGAATGACCTTTTTATTTAATTCTACCCCATAGCTGAGGGCTGCTCTTCCCGGCGATTATCGTTAACATGTTAGTAATAACAGTTTTCTAAGCGCCTATCCAGTTCCTGAAAAGTTAAACCATTACAAATCTGTAAAAAAAACTGTCTTATACAAAATGGGAAGATCTAAAAATTCTCTCAAAGTTTGTAAAAATGGTGAAGCGTACCACGAATACGAGAAAGCTTGAGCAAAATTTCCACCACTTAATTGATAGTATTGAGGATGTGAAAATGCATTCGACGATCAGGTAATCTCTAAGAACTTTACGATAATGTCTCGGAATTTACAGTAATCGCATCGTGATCAGGAGTAATCTTAAAAAATGTTCAGAAATTTCAGCTATCAAACCAGCAATGGTACAACCTGGTAAAGTAACGAGATAGGTCAAGCAAGTAACCGCACTGATTTTTTTTTATTTTAAAACTATCGTTTCTTCTGATTGCTCAAAATTACCTATGCGAAGTTGGTAGATGTAATTTATTTTTGCTCATACTACTGTTTAATAAAATATCGGTAGAGATGTTTATATTTCTTTTAAGAAATATGAAGTTTTCAAAAGTAACCTTTTGTGTTTTGAGTTTGATTATAACATTATGTTTGTAAGGTCGTGAAACGTTACCTTTTCATCTTAAGCATCATCACTCCTATTTTATTCACGGGGTGTCTTCGCACATATTATCCGGCTGTTTATCAGTCAACTGCTTCTCCAATGGTATTTGAAACCAATAATACTGCCACCGAATCCGGTAAATATCAGAGCGTTGATTTAACAATTTCGAAGGGGGATTACAAGAACGAATCTCTTCAGTTATTGCGGGGAAGTTACCTTATAGTTAATACTCGAGAATATCTAAATACTAATACAAGGTTGTTCGGATATGGTGGTATTTATAATGTCGCCGGAGTTGAAAAGTATGATGGAAATTTTGTTGTATCTTATCCCAAGGAATTCAATGGTTCAAAAAGTTTCTTAGGTGCCGGGGGAGAGTTTGGGTTGAATCTTAACTTTAAAATATACGCGCTCAAAATTGGTGTTGGATTTACAGCGGGTTTCACAGCAGAGTTAGGTGACTATTATAATTTTAGGAAAAAAGCTGCAAGTCAAGGATTAATAAAAAGTGAACAGGCTTTTGTCTTCTTATCGTTTACTGCGTTCCCAATTTTAGCCTACGAAATTTCAGAAAAAACTGTTATATCAAGTCAGCTAAATATTGGTTTTCCCGGATTCATCTCTCCAAGTTTGATATTGAATAATGATGGTTCGGTTTATTGGTTAAGCTGGTTTCCGGATTCTGATGATAGGAACAATATTGTAGGGCATCGGCTGTCAATTGGTTTTATTACGGAGGTAAATAAATTTAATTTAGGTTTTTAAATGGTAGAATAATAAATAGGAGAATTGTTATGATAGATTTCAAAAATGCAACGTTTATTAAACTTAAACCCATTAAAATCGAAGAGATCATCGACATAATGCCGAAAATGTTTCTGGATGGTGAAAATGTCTTTGCAGCATTTCAAACTGTGAGAGATCAACTCGTCTTTACCGATAAACGAATAATTGCCGCAAATGTACAAGGAATAACTGGAAAGAAAATTGATTTTACTTCAATTCCCTACAGCAGAATACAAACTTTCTCCGTTGAAACTGCGGGACTTATAGACCTTGATTGTGAATTGGAGATATTCGTAAGTTCCATCGGTCCGATCCACTTTGATATTGTAGGCGGATTTGATCTTGTTGCGTTCGGCAAGCTAATAGGCAAATACATCCTTTAGAATTAGGAATTCCGCCAGAAGCGGACACGGTGAGAATTAGGAATTAGGAGGTTTTGAGTTAAATTTTATAGCAAAGAGTAAAGTTCTTAATTTGAATATCGAATATCGAACAGAGAATATTGAATTATAAAGTTTATTAACTCCATAAATTTTCCATCCTAATTCGTAATTCCTCATTCCTAATTATTTATTGCTCCTTCTTTTATCCAGGTTTTAATTCCATCAATCTGGTTTTTTGTTAATCCAGGATAACCGAACGGCGGCATGCTGCTTGAACCCAATTGACCTTCCACTGCCCAGACGAGGCGAGAAGTTTCCGGTTCGTAATCGTTAATAATTCCTGGAACATGTACATTTGCCCAAGTTGTTAAACTCAAACTTCCGGCGCGAGTTTCGTCATCATGGCATCCAGAACTTGTGCATTTGACATTAAAAACGGGTTGGATGTGTTTACCGAAAAGTACATTTGATGCCGGAATGACTGCATCATCCACTTGTTGGTTTGTAACGGTATCTTTGCACCCGTTTAGAAAGGCTAAAAGGAATAGTGATACTACTGAAATCGAACCGAGTCTGTTTTTCATGGAACCTGATCTTTGTCTTCGTGATTGAGTTAATAGAATTCAAGTAAAAATTCCACCCAAATTTCAGCATAAATTTTTTAGAGAACAATGACAAAATGATAAATCTTTTTTTTCCGTTTAAAACTATGGTAACGTTTCTAAGAAGAAGTTTAAGGGGAGCGCTATTTGATTTTGTCTAAAATAAATAGTTAATTTTGTTGTAGTAAATCGAAAACATTTAAATGCTAGACGAGCCTCCTGCTGTTCCCGATTAGGGGGATAGAATGCAACAAGGAATAAAGTAAAATAAATCCATCAGTTATTTATTACATGATCAATTATAAAATATTTATGACATTAAAAAGACCGGTAAACTCCACTATTCAGATCATTCAAACCGTGAGAGTTCATCAATTTGGAAATAATAAAAACAATAAAAAAGATAGTAAAAGAGAGAGGATCACAGAGGGAAAAACAGAAAGCAATCAGCTTCAACAGAATAAACTTTATCAGGAGATTCTGGAACCTCACTTAGATCATATGAATAATTTGAACATGCTATGAAAAATCCCTTCCTAAAATTACCTCTTTGCATCCAAGGGAAACAGTGAATAAATAATTATAAACAAATAGATAAAATTGCTATGGTAAAATCTACAGTAATGCTCAAACTCGTAATTGGTTTATTTTTGCAGAGTGTTTTCATGATATGCAACGCTCAACAAACAAGAATGGATATCAACGATGCCATTTTATCAGCCTTAAAAAACAACACTACCGTTCGCATAGCCAATATGGATGTTGTCAAAGCCGAAGCCGCAGTTAAAGAAGCATATGGATATGCTTATCCAACCATTGATTTCTCAACGGACTTTTCACATTTTCTAACAAAACCATTAACGGCTTTTCCCGATTTTGAGGCGCTTCTAAATAATTTAACCTACAAAGTGCTGTTCGATGAAGGAGTGCTTCCTCAGGACGACAATAAATATCTTCCGATGTCAACAAAACTTCAGTCCTTTGCTCAAACAAATAGTTTCGAGTCAAAATTTACCATTACCCAAACACTGTTTAGCTCGACTGTATTCCGTGGTATTGGCGCCTCACAAATTTATTTGGATCTGTCGAAGGAGAAACTCAAATCAGTTGTTGCCAAAACCATTTCGGATGTTAAAAAATCATTTTATGGAGTGCTATTAAGTACGGAACTTCTGAAGATTGTTGAATCAAGTTTGAAAAACGCTGAAGAAAATTTCGCCGATTTAGAATCTCATTACGAACAAGGATTGGTTTCCGATTTTGATAGACTTCAGGTTGAAGTGCAAGTCGAAAATATTAAACCTAAGGTTTTAGAATTGAAAAAAGTTTTGCATGATTCTCAGAATGGGTTAAAAATATTACTGGGACTGCCTCAAAGCGCAGATATTGTCTTAGCTGGCTCACTGAATTATTCAGACGAAATAATCATTTCGGAAGATGATGCGATTGCCTTTGCTTCTGAAAACAATTATGACCTTCGCACGCTGCTGAATAAACGAAAAGTGGATGAAGCTTTCATCGCCCTTGAAACATCAAACTACTGGCCTATGCTCACTGCTTTTGGTAATTATTCATATGCGGGTTCTTCTGATGACCTCAAGTTCAGCACATATAATTATATACTCGTCGGACTTAATCTACGAATAAATCTTTTTAACGGATTGAGAACAGCTCGACGCGTTGAGCAGGCGGAAATCGGAGTAAGACAATCAGGCGAGCAAATAATTTTGACAAAGGAATTTCTTATTCAGCAGATCAAAAGCAAGCTCTACGAGCTAAACAGAGTGAGGTCTGAAATCAATGCGCTGGAGCGAACAATCAATCTTGCCTCTAAAGCTTACGACATTTCGCGGGCAAGATTTAATTCAGGAGAAGGGACACAGCTTGAAATAAAAAATGCCGATCTGGAGTTGAACACTGCGAAAACGAATAGACTTCAGTCTGTTTACAGTTATCTAACTGCAAAATCAGATTTAGATTTGTTGCTCGGAAGAATTGATGAAGAGTATTTCAAATTCATGAACGATCAACTCGAAAAATAAATTTTTATTAAGGAGATAAATAAAAATGACTTATGTAAAAGCACTATTTAACCTTGCTTGTTTTTCCGTAATGATGATGAGCGGAATGTTGATAACTGGATGCACCTCCGACGATACCGCTTCTAAAAGTATGTCGCAAATACAGGCTGAAGAAGGAATTCCGGTTACGGTTGAAACGATTGTTAAAACAAGTTTTTCAAAAGAACTTTCTTTTTTTGGAAAACTATACGGCATAAAACAAACCACCCGTGGAGCGCTAATCGGCGGAAAAATTGAAAATGTTAAGGCTTCCGTCGGGCAGTATGTAAAAAAAGATCAAGTAATAATTGAGTTTCCTAAAAATGCTCCTTCAATCGGTTATGAACAAACATTAACCGCTTACGAAGATTCTAAAAAAAATTATGATCGTGTAAAAGCATTATTTGATGTTGGAAAAGCTTCTCAAGCAGCTTTAGATGGTATTGAAGCTAAACTTGCAGTTGATAAGCGAAATTATGAAACCCAAAAGCAGTTGATCATGGTTGAGGCGCAATTCGACGGTGTGATTACTGAATTAAAAGTCAAAGAAGGGGACAATGTCGCCGCCGAAGCAGTGTTGTTTACTCTGGCTCAGACAAATATTATGAGAACAAAAATATGGGCATCGTTAGAGGAGATAAACCAGATCAAAAAAGGAATGAATGCCGCCATCAAACAGAACGGATCAAAATTTCCAGGCAGAGTTATTGACGTTTCTTTAAGCGTTGACCCGTACACGCAATCATTTTATGCGGAAGTTGAATTCAATAATCCTAAAGGGGAATTGAAAGTCGGAAGCACGGTTGAGGTTACAATCAGCACTTATCAAAACTCACAAACCCTATCAATTCCAAGACATTTAATTTTGAAGGACGAAAACGGGATATATCTGTTCCTGGAATACAACGGCAAAGCAGTAAAAAGATATATTACTGCACAAGGAGAAAATGGAATTGATTGTGAGGTTAAGAGCGGTTTGAGCATCGGGGATAAGTTGATTGTAAAAGGTTCATCCCAATTGTCGGATGGTTCTAAAGTAAAAGTTATCAAGTGAGAGGATGAATTATGCAGATAGCTAAGCTCTCTATCGAACGACCGATCATGACTACAATGGCAATCCTTGTGTTCATTATTTTTGGCGGGATTGCATATTTCAGTCTCAACCTAAATAACATGCCCGATATTGAAATACCTTACATTACAATATTTACAACTTATCCCGGCGCCGGACCAAAAGAAATTGAGACATTAATTACTAAAAGAATAGAAGAGGTTGTGTCAACCGTAAGCGAGTTGGAAAGAGTTGAATCCTATTCTTTGGATGGAGTATCAATTTCCATTCTTGAATTTAAGATAGGGAAAAATGTAAATATAGCGAACCAAGAGGTTAAGGATAAGGTTGATGAGATCATCAACGATCTACCCGATGACGCGCAAAAACCGGTTGTTCAAAAAGTTGATTTCCGTGCTTTCCCAATAATGAATCTTGTTCTCAGTGGAAAAAATGATCCGCGAGAGCTCTATGAAATTGCGGACAAAACTTTGAAAGATCGGTTTTCCCAGATTCAAGGTGTAGCAAAAGTTGATATAAAAGGAGGGCGACAGAGAGAGATTCGAGTTATACTTGATGACCGCGTGATAAACGAACAACTTATTTCATTACCTCAACTGATGATGATCCTAAAATCGCACAACATGAATATTCCTGGCGGTTACTTTCAAGTTCGCGATCAAGAATTTACGGTACGCATGCAAGGAGAGTTCAACGATATTGAAGAAATGAAAAAATTGCAGATTCCAACAGCTTTTGGCAATAGGAAGTTGGGGCAGCTTGCCAGAGTGGAAGATTCCGGGAAAGATGTCCGCCAGAGATCAATTTATTTTGATGCACAGAAAAATTACCGGAATGAAAATGTTGTGAAGTTAGGGATAATAAAAAGTCCGGAAGGGAACGTTGTTAAAGTAGCCGATGCAGTCAGATCAATTCTTCCTGAAATTCAAAATGCTTTACCCAAGGGAATGAGGTTAGAAATAGTTAACGACGATTCCGATTTCACCAGAGCAAGCGTTAATGATGCAATGGGCAATATCATTCTCGGTGTCATTTTTACCTCGATAGTTTTATTCCTTTTTCTAACCCAGCTTCGATCAACATTTATTGTCGCTCTCTCAATGCCAATTTCAATCATCTCAACATTCGTTTTAGTAAAAGCCTTTGGGCTCTCGCTCAATATGATGTCATTGATGGGACTTTCGGTTTCAATTGGTGTGTTGGTGGCTAATTCCGTTGTCGTCATAGAAAATATTTTTCGGCATAAAGCCATGGGCAAAAGTAACAAAGAAGCTTCATTGGATGGGACTAAAGAGGTTATGGTTGCAGTACTTGCTTCCACGTTAACAAATTTAGTAGTGTTTCTGCCTATAGCAAATATGTCTTCAATGGTTGGAAAATTTCTTGTCGAATTGGCATTGACCGCTACATTCGCAACAATATTTTCTCTCGTTTTCTCATTTACATTAACACCAATGCTGGCTTCGTTGATGCTTCCTAAAGTTAACAAACCCAATAAGTTTTCCGATAAACTCAATGCAGTTTATGATTCATGGGATGCGAAATACAAACGGCTGCTTGTTATTATTCTAAAAAACAAAAAAAGAAGTTGGATCACTGTTGGAAGTTCCGTTTTGATTTTCATTATAGCGACAATGTTTTACGCACCCCGGATCGGGTTTGAATTTTTACCTCAATTCGATGATGGAAAAATTAAAATAGAAGTTGAATTACCGGAGGGATACAATCTTAATGAAACAGCCGGTGTCTTAAATTCAATTGAAGATCGAGTGAAGAAACACCCGGAAGTAAAATATTTACTTACTAATTTAGGATACATAAGTGATCTGAATACCGGTACGAACATGGCGAGGATGGATGTTCAATTAATTGATGTAAAAGCTCGTGATAGCAAAATAAAAAGTATGATTGATTTGTTTGTAAGGGAATTGGCTGATATTCCAAACGCGAAAATTGTTGTTGATTACGGCTCGAGCAGCGGTATGGAAGGAGCTCCGGTTCAGTTTTATTTACAGGGGCAAGATTTATCTAAATTGGAAGAGTTGAAAGAGAAAGTAGTTGAGAAAGTAAAATCAACCCCGGGTTTGATAAATTTTGACAATTCTTCACGAGCCGGAAAACCGGAAATTACCGTCTACCCAAAACGTGAAGTTTTAGCCGAAGCCGGAATATCTGCCCAGGAAGTTGCGTTGACATTGCGTTCATCAATTGAAGGGATGGAATCCTCCAAGTATAGAGAACTGGGTAATGAATACGATATTACCATTACTTTAAATGATGAATCGGTAAATACGCCTCAGAAAATTGGGAACATTCCTATCGTTTCGCAACGAGGAGTCGTTTACAAATTATCTCAGCTTGCTGAAATTAAATTCACACAAGGTTACAGCAAGATACTTCACGCCAATAAATACACGGCAATTTTGTTTTCGGGTTCTCCTGCAGCAAATGTTCCCCTCGGCAATGTTACTAATGAAATTGATAAACGGTTAAAGGAAATGAGTTTTCCGGAAGGGTATAAATTTGCATGGGGCGGCAATACGCGCATGATGAATGAAATGGTTTTGGATATGTTATTCGCATTTGTCCTGGCAGTTCTGCTGACGTATATGCTTCTCGCCGCTATGTTGGAAAGTTTTGTGCAGCCAATTTATATATTAATCACTTTGCCGCTTGCTATGATAGGAGTGTTCGCTTCTCTTTACCACACAAATGTTTCATTTGGAATTACTTCACTAATGGCCATTGTTATGCTTGTTGGTATTGTAGTCAACAATGCCGTTCTTATGCTGGACTATGCGAATCAATTAGTACGGGAAAGTAATATGAGCATAAAAGATGCTTTAATTGAAGCGTGCCCGACCAAGCTTCGCCCGATCATCATGTCTTCTCTCGCATTAATACTTGGTATGCTTCCCATGGCTCTTGGAATTGGTGATGCAGGTAAAGAAATGAGAACTCCGATGGGAATTGTTTCTATCGGAGGTTTAATCGTATCTACAGTACTTACTCTTGTTGTTATTCCAGCTATTTTCTATGGATTCTCAAAGAGAAAGAAAATTATTGCCGAATAAGTTTGGACTGATTATTTGTATTTAACAAATTTACAAAAGAATTGAAAGAACTTTTCTAAGTGCCTACGTTTTTTGCTATAAAAAAAAACTAAGGGAAAATTTAATAATGAATATCGAACAAGAAATTTCGAATAATGAAGTTGAAATATAAATTGCTTTCACTTCGCCCGCCTCTGGCGGGCTTGTTCATTATTCGATATAGAATTATCGTTTACATGTTAGCAATAGTGATTCTCTAAGTGCCTCTTCCTTTCAACTTAAAATCCATAATTATGTACTTCCGTTGCAGTTTGCCAATTTCGAACTTCCGGGTGTCGCCGCCCGAATTAAGCGTATTCTTGCTGAATTTGTGCATAGCAAACTTCTCCTTGTCCTACTGACGGATTGTTGTATGACCCGGAGTCTAAAAGTGGGATTCCGCAACTTAGAATGGCGGGTTTTAAGTCTTTATAAATTTCAAAATTATTTTCAAAACTTTGTTGAATCATTGGATTAGAAAACTGCTGGTTTTTTTTAGTAACTAATTTTATTTTTCCACCCTTCATAGAAATTAGTCTTTTGCAGCTTATCAAAACGCCTGTATAAGTAGAATCAAAGAAGTCAACTTTAGACATATCTAAAACAATATTCATGTATCCAGTTTCAATAACATTTTGAAGATAATTATAGAAAAGGATTGCTTCTCTCTGAACTGCCATGTGCAAATTAGCTATGATAACCAGAACATTTTTATAAAAGTAACTCTCATAATCTAACGAGATAGTTCTGTGTGTAAGAAAATATTCAAACGCTTCGTCATCATAACCGAGAGGGATTAACTCACCAGATGGATTGTGTACATCTTCGTTAAAAATTTGCGGAAGAATTGGTTCTTCCTTTTTTTCCAACTCCAAGATATTTTTATCTTCAAAAATGTTAGAATTTTCAAAATCTAAATCCCTGGTGGTTGAAACTTTTCTCAAATTCTCTTCAGTAATTTGATCGTTTTCTTTTATCACGGGTTGTTCTGCAAAAAAACTGCCCGAAGATTCAGAAAGGTTTTCGAAATTTTTAAGTTCGTCTATTTTTTTCTTTACACTATTTAAAAGATCATCAGCATTAAAAGGTATTGTAATATAATCATCAACTCCAATGGATACACCCTTTCGAATATGAGACGAATCTGAGTTTGTACTTAAGAAAACAAAAGGAATTGTTCGTGTACTATCGCTCAGAGCCAATTTTTCAAGCACCGAATATCCCTCTAAGTCAGAAAGCATGATATCACAAACAATTAAATCGAGACTGTTACTAAACGCTTTTTCAATTCCATCCTTACCGTTAGAGGCAATAACAACGTTATAACCGTTTCGTTTAAAAATTGAATGAAGATTGTCTCTCGTATCGGGATCATCCTCAATTACCAGGATAGTCTCTTTTTCTTCATCGGACAGAGCAATTGAAGAATAAATAACTTCAAGTAAACTCTTTACTTTAAAAGGTTTGGTAATATAATCTTTAGCGCCAAGTTCTAATCCTGTTTGGATATCAGCAGAATCTACCTGTGCACTCAAAAAGATGAAAGGGATAGATCTTGTAGGTGCATTCATTTTCAGAACCTTAATTACAGAAAACCCGCTCATATCAGGAAGCGCGATATCGGATATAATTAAATCGGGTGGGTGTTTAAGACACATATGCAGGGCTTCTTTTCCCGTTTGTGAAAGTAAAATATTGAAATTTTTTTTAGATAAAAACATACTCAAGTTGTCGCTTAAAGAAATATCGTCTTCAATAATGAGAATGTTTTTCTTTGTTAATGTAGTCATATTCTTAACTTGCCTCCTGGATTGGAAATTTAACATAAAATGTAGAACCAATTTCTGCTTCGCCTTCAAACCAAATTTCACCATTTAATAACTCGGTCGAACTTTTAACAATTGCCAAACCGAGACCGGTACCGGGAATCTCTTTGGCATTAATCCCTCTGAAAAAAGGGCTGAACAAATTAATCCGGTCATCTTGTCTAATTCCGATGCCGTGGTCTTCGATGGATATTAAAACTTCAGTACCAATTTCTATCCTCATTTTTATTTCATTTTGTTTACGGTTATACTTTATCGCATTGGTAAGTAAATTCAAGATTATCTGACGCAAAAGTTTTTCATCACTCTGCATGAAATGTTGCCGCACATTACTGTTAAAAAGGATTTTGGGCGCTTCTTTGTAAGAAATACTTACTTCTTCGATAAAGAGTTTACATAAACTGATAATCTCAATAGCTTCAAATTTTACGAGATATTTTTCACTATCGGTTTTGTTGAGTGTAAGGATGTCGTTCAATAATTCAGTAAGTGTATCAACCGATTTTTCAATCCTACTGAACAGCTTTTCTTTCTCTTCAGAATTCATCTCGTCGCTAAATGAGTGGAGCAAGTCGGTTGACGATAAAATCGTACTAAGCGGCGTGCGAAACTCGTGAGAGATCATTGATACAAACTGCGATTTAATGTCTGCGAGCTCTTTTGCTTTTCTATTCGCCTCCATTACTGCTTCTTCGGCTAATTTTCGGACAGTGATATCTTCAATTCTTCCCATAAATCTTATCGGGTTGCCATCGTCATCTCTTAAGACTACTTCCCCTTTACTTAAGACCCATTTAAGTTCGTTTTTACAGGTTTTAATTCGATGTTCGACGTTGAATTCAGGAGTTAAACCGGCGATATGATTTTTTATTGCTTCTTTGAATTTATGTTTGTCAGCCTCCACAATCATACTTTGGTAACGGGTGAAATCACAATTTTTGCATTTTTCTGAATCAAGGTCGAATAGTTCGCAAAGATTTTTGTTAGAGAAAACTTCTTCCGATAAAAAATTTACATCCCAAAAACCTTCTTCGCTTATATCAGTTGCTTGTTTACCCCAGGTAATTTCGTCGTGGAAATTATTTTTAACTTCAAGCGGTTCAGAAGATCTTAATTTGTTGTCAAGGGATAGCTCATCTGAAGAAACGATAGCGCTTTTATTTACTCCCAGTGTAAAGGAAGAATCTGCAGGGCTTAGCGACACGTCTGGCGAACTAATGTTTTGGGGAAGAATGTTGTTTTGTATTGAAGATGCCTGCTCAGTTTCTTCCTCATTAATATTTTTTAACGGGGATATTTTTAATGAAAAATTACTTCCCTTAGACTCTTCTGCTTCACGTATTAAATAATTCATGCTATCCATAATTATTCCAACTTACTCCATTATAAAAATTTTATACAGTTCAGTTAAAAAAATGTATACTCTTTTTTCCATTTTAAACTTTTCTTTACTTCAATAAAAACTTAAACCCGAACAAGGAATTCACTTAATATTTTTTATTTGGATTTAAGCTGTTGCAAAAGTACATTCAGAAACCTTATAGGGGAATACCAAGTTTAGGGTATTCATAAGGAAAAGGCTAAAATACCCTATTATAGGTAGATTTAGGGTGGTGTGACACTTGGAGAGCAGCAGCACTAAGAGGGATTATTCCACTACCCAGGACAAGCCAGAACCAAATTGACAGAGATGAATGACTGAATAAAAAGCATTCATCCATTCATCTTCATTCATTCATTCTTTCTTTCTATCTGTCTCATTAATATTCTGCCTGGTATCCCATGATTTATACTGATAATGCACTTATTATATTGCCGGGTAATAAAAATACCCTATTCTTGGTATTTTCAATTTCCAATAAATGTTTTATTTATAAGTATTAAATTATAAGTTAATTTACCGATACATCCGCTAACCCGGTTTAAGAAAGACAATATGACTACTCTCTGGATAATAGAAGATAACATTTCATTTTCACACATGATACGCACTGCCCTTAACCAAAGTGATTGGTGTAAATGTGAACATGAATTTACAAATGTGGCAGATGCCCTTAAATTGCTTTCGATGGGAAAATCTCCCGACGTTATTTTAACCGATATTAATCTCCCTGGCATGAATGGTATTGATGGTATAAAAGCAATAAAATCAATTGTGAAAGAAATTGAAATTATCGTCCTGACCGTCTTTGATGATAATGAAAAACTGTTTGACGCAATATGCAACGGAGCCAACGGGTATCTTCTTAAAAACTCTTCCCCTGATGAAATACTTGATGCTATAAAGATAGTTGTGGACGGAGGATCTTCAATAAATGCCGGACTTGCACGAAAAGTCTTCAACATCTTTTCCGCAATGAAGCAAACAGAAAATACGTACGGGCTTACAAAAAGGGAGACAGAAATTCTTAATTATCTTGTTGATGGGAAAACCGTAAATGAAATTGCTAAGATTACTTTTACCAGCCCCCAAACTGTGCAGACTCACATTAAAAACATATATCATAAAGTTCATGTAAATTCCAGAGGGGGACTTGTATCAAAAGCCTTAAAGGAAGGGCTTGTACCGAAGGGAGTCTTTACTAAGAATTAAAATTAATATCAATTTTTCAATGGAACTTCAAGTGTTATTTTCGTTCCATTTCCGCCATTACTTTCAATTAATATTTGCGCGCCAATTAATGCCGCCCTATTTCTAAGATTGCTCAATCCTGCGCCCGGAACGATCTTTTCTTCACTAAACCCTTTACCATTATCGGCAATGATCATAATAAATTTTTTCTCTTTCGCGGTTAATAGAATGTTCACTTCGGTAGCCTCTGAATGCTTGATTACATTATTCAACGTTTCTTTAAAAATAAGGAAAATATGTCTTCGCATATTTAAGTCAGGCAAAAGATCAAATATCCGCGCCTCATCTCCTGCAGAGTCAAAACTGTAATTCAATCTAAAAAGCATCTTCGAAGCAAGTTCCTTCATCCTAAGCACTAAGTCTTCGGATTTATCATGAAAAGGATTTATAAACCAAACAATATCCCGTATTTTCTCCGTGGTTATTCCCGCGGTGTACTCAATATTCTGTAACTGTTCTTTTGAATCATCATCCAAATTCTGATTTTTCATCATCAACCTGCTCTGTAAAGAAATTGCGCTAAGGTTGCTTCCAATTTCGTCATGAAGATCTGCCGCTATTTGATTTCGCATGATTGCTTTTTCTTTTTCTTTTTCGACTCTTAACAAGTTAAATCTATAACCAACAGTTCCGCCTAAAATTAAAGCTTCCCATAATATTCCCAAATTAATTGCATTTTGAGTCCAGAAATTAAAAGGTAGAGGAAAAAAATTATTTCGGGTGGAAGTGGTTATCAAGACACCTGCGGCAACTCCAAATATAGCAAGCAGATAATATTTTGAGAGATAATTCCCCTTTTTTAACGAGATAATACAGACAAGAATTCCAAGTAAATAATAACTAATAATGCTGGCGGCCAATATTGCTGCCAACCATGGTATATGGAATGCAAACGTACAAATGTAAAAGAATGGTGCTAAAACAGTAAAATAGGTAAGCGCTTTATATGCCCACGGCATAGTCAATTTTGTATTTAAAAATGCCCGTGTGAAGAGTAACCAGAATACGCCGCCTAGCGTGGCGGCGCCTAATGGTAAAATAAAATAATCTTGCGAAAAAGTGCGCCCGATTATATCAGAATAATAACCCTGATAGACAAAAAGGTAAAGTGAAAAAAACAATATATAAAGGACATAATGAATATAAACTTCTTCCTTTATTGAAAGATAGAGAATGATATTATAGAGTATTAATAAAAAACTAATACCAAATATGACCGCATGGAAAAAATTTCTTTTTGAACTTCGGATAACATATTCATTTGTCGTAACCAAATTGAATGAAAGGATAAACTGTGATTTGGTCTGAACCCTTAAATAAACGGTATCAGGTACATTTTTTTGAATTGGGAAGCCGGCTACAAAATCAGATATTTTTATACTTTTCTGCTTTACCGGAACCATACAACCGGCTTTTATTTCAACATAATTATTTCCTTCGTTATTTAAATCTTTGTAATAGAGTCGAGTGTCTTCTATAACCTGTTCATTATTTACAAGAAGCCATGTACTATTGTCATGAAATCCTTTAATAACTGCAAATTGAAAAGAGGTTGTATCCAATACAATAAATCTAGCCCAATATGCTGATGTTGTAAATCTTAGGTTGAGGGTTGTTTTATTTACGTAAGAATATTTGTCCCTCATCGAGTCCGAGGCAGCTTCATTAATGCTAAACTTATGTTCTTTATCTTCAAGAATGGATAAATAACCTCCCAGCGAATAATTTTCTATACCGCTTTCAACAATTAATTTTTGCTGCGAGAAAATGTTCTCAGCGCAAATTGCCGCAAGAACGAAAACAAATGTTAACACTTTGAATGTAAAGATCAATTATTACCTTATTGATTGAACGAACAAAGATTCGGTGCAATTAATACTTCATCTTCTCAACAGAAAGCTAAGGATAAATATTTCTTCAGGCAAGTATGTTTCTGTAATATCGGTTGTGTAAAGTCGAGCAGTTAAATTATATAAAAAGATTGGCTGTAGTTTTTAAGCGGCATTCCGGTTCCTTGGTGCCGCTTATTGTTAATTTAGTTGAAATTATTAAAACCGGTAACTGAATGTAACTAACATTTTATCCGTGGTAATATCCTGATAAACTCTTGATAGGTTTGTTCCGTAATTGTCTCCGTACGTTTTCCACCAACCGTGTGCATAGGCAACATCAACGGCGAAAGTCTCATCCGCTAAAAATCCAATACCGCCTGTTAAATATTTCCTGCCGAAATCAGAAGGATCGCCTTTATAAGGGGAAGGTTGGGAAATAAATCCGCCGCGGACCCGCACACCAACCCGGGGGATTGTGTATTCCAACCCGATATTAATGGCAGCCACAGCACGAAGTAATTCTTTCATATCTTTATTCAAACTTGCAAAATAACTTGTCGAAATACCTTTAGGGTTGCTGAATTGAGTTTGAGTGTAGTCGGTCAAGGTCGCTTCACCCGAAAAAATCAATCCTTTTACAGTTACAGAAGCTGCCCCGGTAAAGACAAATGGAGTTGTGATATCATATTCAACTTTATCACTGAAATAATCCTTCAGATCCGAAGGGAGATCCACAATGTTACTTCCAAACTCTGAACGAGCGTCGAAGGTGTAGGTTTCCTTAATAGTATAGGTCTTTGGTAATTGTATAGTCGCGCCAAAACGTGCAAGTTTAGAGAGCTGGTACAGGGTTCCGATTTTTAAATCCCATCCGCTTATTTCCCAATCCAGGATATCATTTCTATAGAACGTAGTAAAGTTTTTAGTGAAAGAATTTCCGGGCGCTGTTTCAGTTGTGTCATAATTCCCTTTAGAATCATCTTCATAATATTCGCGGTTGCTATTGAATGTTCCGGAATTTACATTTAACGAAGCACCGACATATAAATTTTTAGAAACTTCCATCGAGCCAGAAAAAGTCCAACTATCAAGTCCACCTTCTTGTAACGTTGTTCCGCTTTGATTCAGATTCCCATTTATGGTTGAAACGTTTCCATTATCATCACTTAAAAATAAATTGTAAGGCACCGAATTTTTATAAGATTGACCATCTATCGGAGTTTTGGCTTCTTCTAAATATTGTATCATCGAATGACTGCCAAAATTAAACCCGTTAAATTTTAAAGCTGAAGTTAAATCTTTGCTTTTATTGTACGCCATTCCGAAAACTAAACTTCCTTGTAAAGTAGGGAATGGGAATACAAATCCTATCTGGTTAAAGTTAGTAGCGCTGCTTGAGTAATCGGTTTTATTATTGTAGAGAGCTGCATTATTGTTGAAGTTGAAATAATCCAAACCGCCTGCAACCTCTATCCTTTTTATTAATCCCAAACCGGCGGGATTAAAATACATTGCCGAAGCGTCGTCACTTATACCGTTATAAGCATTTCCCATTCCTAACGCTCTCGCCCCGACACCTAACCCGCTTTCTGAAACGCGTAATGCATCGCTAATTGTTTGAGCTTGACTGACTACAGAAAAAATAAAAATTGTTAGCAATAAAACTTTAAGAACTTTCATACTGTTTATCTCCTTGGAGTATCGGAAGAACGGCTTCCGTCATTATTTCGTGTATCGCGTGAATTAGAAGAGTTTCCTTTTTCTCTTTCCTTTGTTGTACTCTCTGTCTTTGTAGATGAATTATCACCATCGGTTGTTGGCGGATTAGTGCTTGGAGGTTGATCACGACTTGGCGGTGGTGGATTAGTGCCGATGAGTATAGGTCTTTCCGGTGTTCCTCTGTCTGTCGTGCCGCCGCTTCTTAATAGAGTTTCTTGTGTGTCTCTCACCCTAACCGGGGTAACAAAGCTTGGCGGCGGCGGAATTGTGTACCACCAGGGAATTTCATAATAACGTGAATATTCACCATAATAAATTTCCTCATAAAAAGAATCAGAGTCTTCACGAAGTTCCTTTGTGGGGAAGGCAACATCGGGTGTCCAAAGCACTGTATAACATCCTTGAACAGCGATCATCGTAATTCCGAAAGCAAGAAGTTTAAGCGCTTTCATAATTATCTTCTCCGGTCGCTTGAGCCACGGCTGCTGCCTCCGCTGCTTCTTGAAGATGAGGAAGAAGATGATGATCTTGAAGATGATCCGTTGTTACTGCTTCTCGGAGCTTGATAACTTGGCGAGGATGATTCTCTTCTTGGTGAGGAATAACTGCTGTTTCCTTTCTTCCTCTTGTCTGAATTATCTCTGCTTGGAGAAGCTGATTCCTCTTTTCTTCTATCGCTTCTAACATTTGGCGAAGCGGACTCTCTCGTGTTCGGTTTTACTTTTCTCACTTCGTCGGAATTGCCGGTTGAAGAATTTTTATCTTTTCTTAAGATTTCCTGATTCCTTGCTGCAGGCTGATCAGAGTTCTTTTTAACTCTTACCGCATCACTACTTTCGGATGATCGCCCGGGTCTCTCATTTGAAATAATTGTTCTATCACTTCCCGTGTTATTTTTGTCTCTGTTTCTGAGTACGGGAGAACTTTCACGGGTTACCCCTAATACATCTCTTTTCAAGGTTTCTGTTCTTGCCCTATCTCGGCTTAAAGATGTTTGGATAAGATCTCTTGTGGCTCTGTCTCTCAAGGTGGTGGTTCCTCTTCCGCCGTCATTATTTCTTAATCGGTAGGAGGTGGTAGTTCTTTCTTTATAAATTGATCCGCTGTTCCAATAGGAGTTATTGTTGTAACCTCCATAATATCCGCCGTAATAATAATTGTCATAGTAATAGGGATTATAATATGCAATTACCGGGGGATAATATCCATACCACCATGGGTCGTAGCAGAAGGGGTCCCAATAAGGTCCGTATGAAAAACCTATTGAAAAAGAAGGATAGTAATTATGCCAGAGATATCTTCTATAACCGGGGTAATATCCGTCATAATAATTGTTTATCGTTACGTCCGATTCACCATCTGAGTAAGTTTCGGAATCATTGTCGGAATAATTATCATCCCGATTTTGATCGTGAGAATATTCGTAATCATCTTGATGCCGGTTACGAAAATCAACTTGGGTGTAACATCCGTAAAGGGAGAACATTACAAACACGATTGCGATTGGTAAAAAATATTTTTTCATGGCAAATTTCCTTTTTCTTCTTGCTGCAAAATAGCAAATACCGAGCCTAATTTTTAGGGCTAAAATCGAGTTGTATTTAGAAATGTTTTTAAAACTGTATAGTAATTACTGCAAACATGTTCATTTGAATGAACAGAAGCAAAGCGGCTAAAATATTATTGTTCCAATCCGTAATCTTTAATTTTTCTATAAAGAGTGGAAAGCCCCAGGTTAAGTTGTTTAGCAACTTTTTCTTTGTCAAATTCGTTAGTTTCCAGTGATTTCAAAATAAAACCTTTTTCAACTTTTTTAATAAAGTCATCAAGCGACCCAGGCTTTTCAGGAATAAGTGCGTCCTTTGACAGGTGCATTGATTGAGGCAAATCTTCAATCGTAATGTATTCATTCTTCGCAAAAATTACGGCGCGTTCTATTATATTTTCTAATTCGCGAACTTCCCCCCGCCATTCATAATGCAGTAACGCACGCATGGCTGAACTCTCGACTCCCTTAACGTTTTTTCCGATCTCTTTTCGGTATTTGTTGACAAAATGATCTGCCAGGATTGGAATATCTTCGGCTCTTTCTTTAAGAGAAGGGAGGTTCAGTTCAACTACGTTCAGTCTGTAAAAAAGATCTTCGCGGAACCTGCCGGATTCCACTTCTGCCTCTAATTTTTTGTTTGTTGTAGCCACAAAGCGAACGTTGATCGGAATTGAGTAGGTGGTTCCAACGGGTGTGATTTCTTTTTCTTGAATAACGCGAAGGAGTTTTACTTGCAGCGGTAAAGGCATTTCACTAATTTCATCGAGGAAAAGCGTTCCGCCGTCCGCAGCTTTTAAGTATCCTTCTTTGTCTGATATAGCGCCGGTAAAAGCTCCGCGCTTATGTCCAAAGAGTTCGCTTTCAATTAAGTTTTCCGAAATGGCTCCGCAGTTTACAGCAACGAATGGTTTGTTTTTCCTTTTACTGTTGAAATGAATTGCGCGTGCGACAAGTTCTTTCCCGGTTCCTGAGTTACCGGTGATGAGTACGGTGCTTTCTGTTTCAGCGACAGTTTGAATCATCTCAAACACTTTGTGCATAGCAGGGGACTTTCCAACGAGTTCAGAGAAATCATAATTGCGCTGAATCTCTTTCCGTAAAAGTTGATTTTCTGAAACGAGATTTTTTATCTCGAACAGGCGCTTGATTTTGATAAGGATTTCGTCAAACTCAATCGGTTTTAAGATATAATCTTGAGCCCCGTTGCGTAAAGCTTTGATCGTTGTTTCGAGTGAACCGTAAGCCGTAATCATGATTACTGAAGTTTGGGGAGTTAAGGTGGAAATTTTTTCCAGCAACTCGGTTCCTTTCATCATCGGCATTTCAATATCCGTGATGACCAAATCATAGTAAGAGTTTAAAATTTTCTCGTAAGCAACTTTTCCGTTTTCGGCTTGTTCGACTATGTAACCTTCTTTCTCAAGGATAAAAGAAAGCGAATCATTTATATCTTTTTCATCATCAACAACAAGAATTTTTCCGGGCATCTTTTTCCTTTATAAAATTAAATTGAGAGGAAAGTTTATAATAAACGTTGTTCCTTTGTTATCTGCACTTTCAACTTTTATATCACCGTGTGAGCTTTTAATGATCCCGTAACTTACCCATAACCCAAGCCCGGTGCCTTTACCTTCTTTTTTGGTTGTGAAAAAAGGTTCGAAGACTTTTGAGAGTGATTCTTCAGGAATTCCAATTCCATTATCATCAAAGACTACCATTATCGTGGCATCTTTAATTGAGGTGGCAACCTTTATAAAGGACTCTTCCCCGGATTTGTATTTTTCTTTTTTCTCGGCGATAGCATCAACGGCATTTATCAAAATATTAACAAATACTTGTTGGATCTGGTCGGCGATTAAAGGTACGGAGGGTATTGATTCATCCAAATGAGAGATAAAATTTATGTCCTTTGTTTTTTTACCTACTTTTACAATTTCAATCGCTTCTTTCAAATTATCGTTTATATCAGTAGACTTTAATTCATAATCCGAAGGACGGGAGAAGTCAACTAGATCTCGAATAATTTTTGAAATTCGGGTAATTTGTTTTTTTACAAGTTCAAGTTTTTCTTTGATAAAATTATCATCTGTTTCGCGCTGCACAATTTGAACTAATGCAGAAATTGAAGCTAACGGGTTTCCCACTTCGTGGGCAACTCCGGCGGCTAAGGTGCCGATACTTTCCATTTTCTGAGTATGGATCAACTGTTTTTCCAGCATTTTTTTATCAGTCAGGTCATGGTGGATCCCGAAGTACCCTACAACTTTTTGGGTTTCGTCTATTATCGGGGAAACTAATAAACGAGTATGGAGAGATTCGCCGCTTTTCTTTTTATTTTCAACTTCTCCGAGCCAAACTTTACCCGAAGAAATAGTCCGCCACATCGTTTCCCAATATTCCCCGGTTTGTTTTTTGCTTCCGAAGATTTTAGGATTTTGCCCGATCAACTCATCACTTTTATAACCGCTTGCCCTTTCAAAAGCGGGATTCACATAAATCATTTTTCCATCAATGTCGGTAATTTGCAATGGATTTACCGTGTTTTGAGCAACAGTATAAAATTTTAAATATTCAGATTCTATTTTCTTTTCAGAAGTAAAATCTTTCCCTAACAAGAGTATATTTTTTTTCTTATCTTTTTCATTTATGAACGGGGAAAGGAAAATATTTACATCGTGAATCGTTGAGTCAAATGACTGCATTTTAATTTCAAACTCGGCGGAAGTGTTATTTTTAAATGAAAGAGCTAAGTTCTTTTCAAATTGGGGGATTGTATCCGGAGTAAGTATTTTAGAAAATATTTGTCCTTCGGTTTTACTCTTGGGTGGCGAAAAAAATTTCAAGGCTGAGTCGTTTAATTTTAGGATAGTTCCATTTTCCGCCAGCACAAAGCATGGATCGTGAAAACCTTTTAGGGCTTCAAAATTCATTTCGCCTTCTTTCTTTTTGTGAAAAAAATCTAATTCTTATTCTAAAAATAGAGAATTTTCTTCACTTAATGAATTTACTCAGAACCCATTCTTCCTAAAAAAATCAGAAATAAAGTTGTTCACCTGTTCGAATTCAATTAAAAAAGCATCGTGTCCGAACGGAGAATCAATCTCTTGATATTCGGCATTTGGAATAAGCGATGCAATTATTTCCTGCTCACCGGGAGGATAAAGAATATCGGAAGAAATCCCAAGATTCAAACACGGTGCGGAGATTTTCCCAAGAACATTTTCCAGTGTTCCTCTTTGCGCCGCAACATCATGGGTGTCCATTGCATTGGTGATGTAAAGATAAGTGTTAGCATCAAATCTTTTAACGAGTTTTTCTCCCTGGTAAAGCAAATAATTTTCAATTTGAAATTGCGAGCCAAAATGATTTTTATCCCGATCGCTATCAGGATCAATTTCTCTCCCAAATTTCCGATTAAAATCATCCGGCGCGCGGTAACTGATCATTGCAGCTATTCTTGCAGAAGAAAGAGCCTGTGGTTGTTTTGAATAATTTCCGTTTTGCCATCCGGGATCATTTATAATTATTTCCCGTGCAAGCGTATTGAAGCCGATTGCCCAAGCGGAATGTTGCGCCGCAGTTGCAATAGGAACAACGGACTTCACAAAATCGGGAAACATGATCGCCCATTCAAGCGCCTGCATCCCGCCCAATGAACCGCCTGCGACCGTTACAAGTTCTTTTACCCCTAGCGTGTCAAGTAATTCTTTTTGAACTTTCACCATATCTCTTACTGAATACTGTGGAAAGGAGGTGCGGTAGGGTTGGTCTGTTTTTTTATTTAAAGATGTTGGACCCGTTGTACCGTAACACCCGCCAAGAAAGTTAGAGCAGATAACAAAATATTTTTCGGTGTCAAAAACTTTTCCCGGTCCGATGAGTGAATCCCACCAGCCTGCTTTGTGCAAATTCATTTTATTATACTTAAAAAGAAATTCGTACGGTTTTGAATTTTCAACTTCTTCTTCATTAATTCTTCCCGCAGCGTGTGCATTGCCGGTTAAGGCATGGCAAACAAGAATGGCATTCGTTCCGCTGCTGTTAAGTTCGCCGTAAGTTTGGTAAGCAACATCAACTTCCGATAGAGTCTCTCCGGACTCCAAATGAAATGGATGCTCATCATTAAACAAATTCACAAATTGTGTTCTTGCCGAAATTTTTTCTAACGTTTTTGTTTCCATAAAAATATTTTAATAAATCTGTTCCATCTTTTAATAGAAGGAACAGATTGTGAAAGAAATTAGTTTTTCAAAGTTGCTTTTAATGCTTCTTCAAAATCTTCCTTGATATCGTCAATGTGTTCAAGACCAACGGAGACGCGGATTAAATCAGCCGTAACGCCGGATTCTTTCTGATCACTTTCGCTTAACTGCTGGTGCGTAGTTGAAGCCGGATGAATGACTAACGTTTTTGCATCGCCGACATTTGCCAAAAGACTTGCAAGCTGAACATTGTTGACGAACGTTCTACCGGCTTCAAGTCCTCCTTTTATTCCGAAGGTCAACACTGCGCCGAACGATCCGTTACGTAAAAATTTCTTTGCGTTTTCATAATACGGATGCGATGCTAAACCCGGGTAAGATACCCACGCAACTTGCGGATGTTTTTCTAACCATTGAGCTAAGGCTAAAGCATTTTGCCCGTGTCGTTCCATTCTTAATGAAAGCGTTTCCAATCCTTGAAGAAGAAGAAATGCGTTAAATGGACTTAAGCACGGACCTAAATCTCTTAACCCTTCAACTCTCGCACGAATTATAAAAGCTATATTTCCAAATGGTCCATCTGCTCCGAACACATCCCAAAATTTTAAACCGTGATAACCTGGACTCGGTTCGGTAAAAATAGGAAAATTCCCGTTGCCCCAATTGAATTTACCTGAATCAACAATAACACCGCCGATAGAAGTTCCGTGCCCGCAAATCCATTTCGTGGCGGAAGCAACAATAATATCAGCGCCGTTGTCAATTGGTCGGGCAATGTAACCAGCCGCCCCAAAAGTATTATCAACGATCAGCGGAATATTATGTTTGTGGGCAACGTCTGCAATGGCTTTAATGTCTGCAACATTTAATCGTGGGTTGCCAATCGTTTCAAGATAAAGAGCTTTTGTTTTCGCATCAATCAGTTTTTCAAACTCTTCGGGAGAATCGCCTGAAACAAATTTAACATTAATTCCTAATCTTGGAAACGTAACGTTGAATTGGTTATAGGTTCCGCCATAAAGTAAGCTGGTGGAAACAATATTTTCTCCGGCTTGTGCAATTGTAGTAATTGCTATAAGCTGGGCGGCTTGCCCTGATGCAGTTGCCAGCGCGGCAACTCCTCCTTCAAGAGCGGCGATTCGTTTTTCAAAAACATCAGTTGTCGGATTCATAATCCGCGTATAAATGTTTCCGAATTCTTTCAAGCCGAATAAGTTTGCCGCGTGGTCGGCATCGTTGAAAGTATATGATGCAGTTTGATAGATTGGAACAGCGCGCGAATTAGTTGCAGTGTCCGGCGTTTGCCCGGCGTGCAGTTGCAGCGTTTCAAATCTGTAGTTTCTTGGTTTTTGTTCAGCGCTCATTTTGTTACCTCTTTGTTTTTATGTATTGATTTATTTTCAGTTAATGACAAAAAAAAACCTCTTCGGAAAGATTTACGAAGAGGTTAAACACCTGCATTCTCATCTTTCCCCTAATCGCGGTAAAACCGGATCGGGCAGGAAGTAGCACCAAAATTCACGGCAAGCGTGATGGTTGCTAAGGTTTCATAGGGCCTGTTCCCTCAACCTTTCTCGATAAGAGCTTTTTTATTTTATAAGAACATACAAAAAAGCCCTTCTCGAGTTTTTACTTCGGAAGGGCTTCAATTAAAATAGGAGAACGTTTTTAGGCTGAGACCATCCGGGTTGATGAACACATCATACAACAGAGGCACATTGCCATATTTTTAATTTCGATATTTAAATTTTTGTTTTTCATTTTATTGCTTGCAAAGATAAAGGATTGAAATCCATTTGTCAAATACTTTTTTATCAAGATTGAATATTTATGAATAAATCTTCGCAGCTTTTTCAGCGGAGGTAACAATACCTTTAATTAACGCCGAGCTAAAGCCGTTATGCTCCATCTGATTTAATCCTGAAATCGTAATTCCTCTCGGAGTTGTAACTTTGTCAACTTCACTTTCAGGATGATTTTTATTAACTAACAAAAGCGCCGCCGCTCCTTTTGCAGTTTGCGCCGCCATCATAATTGCTTCTTCCGAATGGAACCCTATCTCAATTCCGCCTTGCGAAGCGGCGCGGATCGCGCGTAGGAAAAATGCGATTCCGCAAGCGCATAATGCCGTTGCCGGTCCCATCAACTCTTCTTTGATAACCAAACTCTTTCCAAGAGCATCGAAAATTTTTTCTGCATACGTTAATGCCTCCGGTGAATCGGAGGATAAGCAAGTCATTGATTCTTGGATGGCTATTGCAGTGTTCGGCATTGCACGAACGATTTTTATTTGTCCGCCGAGAATTTTTTTTATCGCCGAAACTGTAGCGCCGGAAACCACGGAAATTACCGTATGCTTTTTTGCTTTCAACACCGGTTTTATTTGAAGCAGCAAATCATTTAACTGCTGGGGTTGAACGGCGATGATAACAATATCGGCTTGCGTAACGGCTTTTTTGTTATCGCTTGAAATAGAAAATCCTTGTGCAGAAAAATCTTTCAGTAATTCGGTATTTCGTCTTGTTAAGATTACTTTTTTCGGAGTAACCAATTGAGCATTTACTAAACCCTTTGCAATTGAGAGACCGATATTTCCGCTTCCAAGAATTGTGATTACTTTATTTTCCATTTGCATTTCCTCTTATAATATTGTCATGTAAATTTTTGTTTTTTTCAAGATATTTCGAACGGTTTACTTTTAACTTTTTACTTGTCCTGCCTTGCGGGATTGCAGTATAGTTTGTTTTGTTGCCTTATGTCAGCAGCCCACAGATTCATCTGTGGGAAATTATACAGCAGCAAAGTTTTCAAACCGATTCATCGGTTTACAATTTGGGATCCATATTTTTTTTAATGAGTGTGATATTATTGTTTTCTTTCCTAAACCGTTAAAACGGTTAATGATTTTTTTTCTATTCTCATTCCCATAGCTGAAGCTATGGGTTGCTTTTCTTCCTAACACCGATTTTGCTTTTTCGGAACGATCCCGATTATCATCGGGAGAATTTTCCAAATCACTTTATACTTTTAACTTGCGGCTTGCCGCACTATGAAATAGTTTGTACGAGCGCTTCTTTAAACGAAACAAAATCTTTGTTTGTTTTTACCGATACTTTTTGCTTTCCGAAGCATACGGATAATCTTTCCGGAATCGAAGTTTTTTCTTCCAGAACTTTATCAACAATTTCAGAAAATTTTGCGGGATGAGCGGTTTCAAAAATTACACCGTTAACACTTTCTAGTATCGTATCCTGGAAATATTTTTTCAGCGCTAAATAGCCAACTGCTCCGTGCGGATCAATTGTATAATGATAGTTTTCTTTTACTTCTTTTATTGCCGAGAGAGTTTGTTCATCATTAAAACTTGAACTAATTATTTTCTCCCGGACTAAATCCACATCATTTCCAAAGAAAGAAATGATACGGGCAAAGTTGCTCGGATTTCCGACATCCATTGCATTTGACAGCGTTGCCACCGACGCCTTCGGTTCAAATTTCCCGCTTTGCAAATAATTTAGGAAAACGTCATTTGTATTTACCGCTGCAATAAATTTATGAACCGGCAATCCCATTGCTTGAGCAATTAATCCTGCCGTTAAATTTCCAAAATTTCCACTCGGAACAGAAACTATAAATGGAAGCGATTTATCTTTCACTTGTTTGAACGCTTCAAAATAATAAAATGTTTGAGGAAGCAGCCGGGCAATATTTATTGAGTTCGCCGAAGTCATCGAAAAAATATTTTTCAAATCGGGATCGTGAAAAGTTTTTTTTACTAACCGCTGACAGTCGTCAAACACGCCGTTAATTTCAAATGCGAAAATATTTTTGCCGAGAGTGGTTAATTGCTGCTCTTGAGTTTTACTTACTTTTCCGCTTGGATAAAGAAGTGCAACTTTAATTCCTTCTTTTTCATAGAAGCCGTTTGCAACTGCGCTGCCGGTATCGCCGGAAGTTGCAACCAAAATTAACGTTTCTTTTTTCTCATTCTTTAAATAATGCACTAAAAGATTAGCAAGAAATTTAGCGCCGAAATCTTTGAACGCTAAAGTCGGTCCGTGGAATAATTCGAGAATGGAAATATTTTTTGATAACTGCACAAGCGGTGCCGGGAAGGAAATTGCGTTATTTACTATGGCTCGTAAATCAGCCTCATTTATGTCATCAATAAAAAGTTTTGCAGCTTCAAATCCAATTTCTTGAAAAGAATATTTTTCAAGATGATGGAAAAAACTTTCCGGCAGTTTAGGAATTTCATCCGGCATAAAAAGTCCGCCGTCATCCGCAATGCCTCTTAAAACGGCTTCACGCAAGGAGACCTGTATCTGTTTATTATTTGTGCTATAAAATTTCAATAGCTGTCCGTGAGAGAAATAATCTTAGGTCCATCGTAATTTATTTTAGAAATGAAGATGTCGCTTTTCAATTTTATTTTTGTTAGAACTTTTTTCATTTCGGAACCAATACGTTTTGCTTCTTTCTCGCTCCGGCTTAAAGCAAAAACTGAAGGTCCCGAACCGGAAATACTGCATCCGAGCGCATTATTTTTAAGTGCTGTTTCTTTTAAAAGAAAATAATTTGGGATTAATGAACTCCGGATTGGTTCAATAATGTAATCTTCAATCGAACGTTTTATCAAATCATAATCCGGTTTCATTAATCCCGCGACCAATGCAGCGGCGTTTCCCCATTGTTTAACGGCATCGGAAAGCTTTATTTGCGAGCGTAAAATTCTTCTGGCAAACTCCGTTTTAATTTCAATGTGAGGATGAATAATTGTACAATAGAGATCATCCGGAACCGGAATAGAAATAACATCCGGCGGATTGCAGCCTCTTACTAAAGTAAACCCGCCGAACAAACAAGGGGCGACATTATCGGCATGAGCAATATTTCCGCTGGCAATTTTTTCTCCTTCCAACGCAAACAGCAACAAACCATTTTTTGAAAAAGGTTTTTTCAGCAAAGCATTTAAAGCAAAAACGCTGGCAACAGCGCTTGCGGCGCTTGAACCGAGTCCGCTGCCCAACGGCATTTTTTTATGAAGTTCAATCTCAACACCAAACTTCGGTTCGAGCGTATTCATCATAGCTCGAAGTGATACTGAGGCGGTATTTTTTCCCACATCTTTGGGCAGATGATGTTCATCGCCGGTAATTTTTAAAATGTGAATTCCCGGTTTGTCAACAATGCGCATTACCAATTCATCGCCCGGTTGATGCAGCGCAAAACCGAAAATATCAAAACCGGCTCCGACGTTAGAAACAGAAGCGGGGGAGAAGACTTTTACTTTTTTTGCTTTAAATAAATTTTTCATTATGAAAGCAAACCTTTTACTTTCATCAATTCAGCGCAGAGAATTGCGCCGCCGGCGGCTCCGCGAACAGTGTTGTGTGAAAGAACAGAAAATTTATAATCGAATAAATTACAATCGCGTAATCTCCCGATTGCCGTTGCCATTCCTTTATCAATATTTCTGTGGAGGCGCGGCTGCGGATAATTGTCTTCAAAAAAATAATGGATTGGCTGATGCGGCGCTAACGGTAATTCATATTGCTGTGGTTCACCTTTAAAATTTTTCCAAATAGAAAGAATATCTTCCTTTGAAGGTTTGTTTTTTAATTTAACTTGAACTGATTCGAGATGTCCGTCAACAACGGCGACACGGTTACACGAAGCGCTGATTTTAAACTTACTCAATTCAATTTCTTTCCCGGTAAATTTTCCGAGAATTTTTAATGGTTCGGTTTCCATTTTATTTTCTTCTCCGCCGATAAACGGAATTACGTTATCAATAATATCCAAACTTGAAACGCCCGGATACCCTGCGCCGGATAAAGCCTGCATCGTTACTACGTTTACCTGTTCAATTCCAAAGGCGTCGTCAAGCGGTTTTAAGGCGATCAACATTCCGATGGTTGAGCAGTTAGGATTTGTTACGATCGAACCTTTGCCGAACTTCTGCACTTTTAATAATCCTAAGTGTTCCGGATTTACTTCGGGAATGAGTAAAGGAACATCTTTATCAAAGCGGTGATTTTTAGAATTTGAAATTACGTGATAGCCGCCTTTTGCAAAAGCTTCCTCAATATCTCCGGCGACACTTGCATCCAATCCTGAAAAAACAACAGCGCAATCCAAACCCGGTTCACAATTTTTAACAGTAAGATTAGCAATCGTATCAGGAATCGGCGCAGGCAAAAACCAGTTTACGGCATCTTTATATTTCTTCCCGGCAGAGCGATCCGAAGCGGCGACTTCTGTAATTTCAAAAAACGGGTGACCGTTTAAAAGCTGAATAAATTTTTGTCCGACGCTCCCGGTCGCGCCCAAGATCCCGACTTTTATTTTTTGTGTTGACATCATTTTTCTTTTCTGTTTTTCTTAACTCAAATAATTTGAAATTCTGAGAACATCAGCGAAGACACCGGCTGCGGTAACATCAGCTCCGGCTCCCGGTCCTTTTATTACAAGAGGACTATGCACATAGTTTAGCGTATGAACCGCAAGGATGTTATCGTTTCCGCTCATAAAAAAAAACGGATGAGTGCGGTCAATTGCCTGCAACGATACTTCTGCTTTTCCTTTTTCCAATTTAGCGATATAGCGTAAAACTTTTCCATCTTTTTCTTCTTTCAAACGAAGCTTTTCAAACGCACCATCATTTTCTTTAAGCACCCCAAAAAATTCTTTGACCGTTTTAACTTTTTGCGCTTTCGGAAAAATTAGATTTTCCACTTTGATGTCGGATAATTCCATTTGATATCCGCATTCACGTGCAAGGATTAATAATTTCCGCGCAACATCTTTTCCATTTAAATCTTCGCGCGGGTCAGGTTCGGTATATCCTTTTTCCCTTGCTTCAAGAACAACGCTGCTGAATTTTTTCCCGGCTTTAAAAGAATTAAAAATATAACTCAGCGTGCCGGAAAGAATTCCTTCAATTTTTGTCATTGAATCTCCGCTGGTTACTAAGTCTTTAATCGTTCCGATGATCGGCAAACTTGCGCCGACGTTTGTTTCATAGAGGAACTTTACGTTATGCTTTGAAGCAGTCTCACGCAATTTTTTATAAAAGGTGAAAGATTTTGTGTTGGCTCTTTTGTTCGGAGTAACGACAGAAATATTTGAAGAGAGCACATCCAAATAATATTTTACAACTTCTTCGCTAGCGGTACAATCAATAAAAATAGAATTCCGCAGGTTGAATTCTTTCAGCGTTGTAACGAATGTTTGCAGATTGGATATTTCATTCGATGAAGTTAATTCCTTTTCCCATTTGTCAAGGGATATACCTTCTTTTCTTAAAATCATTTTTTTTGTATTGACAATTCCGCAGACATGCACGGAAGTGGAAAATTCCTTTGCTAATTTTTGTTGATGATTTTTCAGTTGAGTTAAAAAAGTTTTTCCGATCAATCCGGGTCCGACCAGAAAGAGATGGAGCGATTTCGTCTTCGATAAAAAGAAAGATTCGTGTAAGGCGTTAAGCGCTTTGGCTTCGTCTTTTTTAGAAATAACAACGGAGATATTTAACTCGGAAGAACCTTGTGCGATGGCGGCGATGTTAATTCCGTTTCTCCCGAGCGCCTGGAAAACGCGTCCCGCAATGCCGGGAGTTTTTTGCATATTCTCTCCGACGATTGCGATAATCGCAAAATCGTTTTCAACTTTTACTTCGCTTATTTTTTTTTCAATTAACTCTAATTTGAATTCAAACTCAATCGCTTCTTTCGCTTTCTTTTTATCACGCGGAGGAATTGCCAGACAGATGGAATGTTCGGATGAGGCTTGGGTAATAAGGATAACGTTAATTTGTTTTTTCGCCAATGCGCTGAAAATTCTTTCGGCAATACCGGCGACCCCTACCATACCGCTTCCTTCAACCAATACTAAAGAGATTGCATCAATTGAAGAAATTCCTTTTATCAGGAAATCATTTGCAATTTTTTTCTTGCTGATAAGCGTTCCTTCAGCAGAAGGATTAAAAGTATTTTTTATGCGGAGAGGAATTCCTTTTGCATGTGCCGGCTGCATTGTAGGTGGATAGATTACCTTTGCGCCGAAATGGGAAAGCTCCATCGCTTCATTAAAAGTTAAATGTTTTATGGGAAAGGCATTCTTAACTTTTTGAGGGTTTGCCGTAAGCACTCCGTCAACATCGGTCCATATTTCAATTTCTTTTGCGTTGAGAGCCGCGCCAATAATTGAAGCCGTAAAGTCAGAGCCGCCGCGTCCTAACGTAGTCGTTTCATTTTCTATTGTTGAGGCGATATACCCGGTAACGATCTGCAATTTTTTATTTGCAGCAAAATACTTCTGTATGTTTTTATTAGTAAGATCAAAAAGCACGCGGGCATTTCCGAATTGGGCATCCGTCTTAATAACCGAACGGGCATCTAAAAAATTATTTGCAATTTTTTTATCGTTAAGAATTTCGCTGATAGTATATGCTGAAAGCCGTTCTCCGAAACTTAAAATATAATCAAGAGTTTTTAACGACAATTCCTTTATTAAAAAAACTCCGTGGAGAATATCATCAAGCTCATTAAGTTGAAATTTTATGTTGGCAAGAGCGCTGCTTTGCTTGCTTACGGAAATTAATTCTTTTGCAATTGCGAGATGCCTGTTTTCCAATTCTTTTAAATTGTCTAAATAATTAGCATTCCCTTCTGCGGCAAGATGGCTGGCAGCAACAAGTTTATCGGTTACCGAATGATACGCAGAAAAGACGACCGCAAGTTCTTTATCCTTTTTAAGAGATGACTTAATGATCTCAATTACATTTTTTATCCGCTCAGCTGAAGCGATTGATGAACCCCCGAATTTTAATAGTTTCATTCTGTATCCAACTTTAGTTTTGCACAAAAAAAAACCGACTTCATTTTGGGAAGTCGGTTTTAAACATTTAAATAATCTTATACGCTTACCAACTTCCGGTCCCCGGAGGCATTGTGGTGCTTGTGCACATAAGGGTAATCGTATGGTTGTGTTTTATTTTCATAATTTAAGTAAGGCAAACCTAACACAAAAAATATTCTTTGTCAACAGACTGAAAAGAAAAAGTGAATATTATTCCTATCGAGTGTAATCTTATCGAAGAAAGTTTAGAAATGAGAGACAAAACTGTCGATCACTTGAAGTGTTGAATCTCAGCAGCGCTGAAGAAGCTTTTTGTTCGGAAAGGAGAGAGAGTTGAAATTTGAGAACGTGATTTATTTGTAATTAAAACCAAGTTCAATATATTAACAGTGTTAATTTAATAAAATTGGTTAAGAGGAAAAAGTTTTATGGGAAATAAGGAGATTCAAGAGCAGAGGATGAAAGGTTATTTCATTCAAGCCACAAAGGAAATATTAAAAGGAGAAGGTTTAAGGAACATCAGCGTGCGTAACATTGCTGAACGAGCAGGGTATTCATACGCAACGCTTTACAATTATTTTAAAGATGTGAGAGACCTAATCTTTGAATGTGTGGTTGATTTTCAGGAAGAATGTGAGACTTTTGTTCTTTCTGAATCGGCAAAAAATAAACCCGGTATAGAAAAAATTAGAGCAATCGCGAAAGCGTATGTTAAATATTTTATTCAGTATCCCGGTACGTTCGAGCTTTTCTTTCTTGAAAAAACGAATGATGTTGCGAATAAACAACCAACACTGAAATTAATTTCCAATTTTCTTGATCGATTGAGTAACAATGATTGGGAGTATTGCATCACTACAAAAGTGATGACTGCAGAGGCAGCCAAAGTAAAAAAGAATACTCTGCATTTTACATTAGTGGGAATGCTATTGCTCTATAGCAACAGAAGACAGCCGGAAACATATAAAGAATTTTCGGAGGAAGTAGGAAATCAGATAAACTCAATCTTGGCAATGAAATAAAGAAATGATCGACAAAAAAGAATTAAAAAAGCAATACAAACAATCGCTCCCGCGTATGGGAATTTACCGGATAAAAAATGTAGTGAACGGAAAAATATTTCTTGGAAGCAGCCTTAATCTGCACGGGAAATCAAATAGCTTTAAATTTCAGTTGAAAAGCGGATTGCACGTGAATAGCGAATTACAAAGGGACTTTAATCAATTCGGAGAAGAAAATTTTGTGTTCGAGATTGTTGACACCTTAGAACCCAAAGAAGATATATCCTACAACTATAGTGACGACCTCAAAGTATTTTTGGAGATGTGGATGGAGAATCTTCAACCGTACGGAGAACTCGGTTATAACAAAAGATAATAAAGCTTTAGACTGACTTTGTTTTCTACAAAATAATTAAGAGTTTGCCTTCACGATTATTAATTTATTTTGAGTAGAATAGAAAAAGCCGGTAAGGAGAATCAACTTTGAAATGTAAAACTTTGCTCTTTTTTATTTTTGTTCTTGTGTTTATAAACGATTTGCTTTCACAGTCCGTTGCGGAGAGATATAAAAATTTCGGACAAATCTTTCTTCCGCAATTTTCTTCAGCGCCTTTTCCTCATCCCAAAAGAATGGATGGGCATAATTATAAAAACCGGTTATTCTCTTTTCAAGAACACTATTCTGATAGCAGTGTCACGATTTTTGTTCCCAATGGTTTTAAGCCGGTAAACAGTACAAATATTGTTCTCTATTTCCACGGATGGAATAATAATATTGATAGTGCGTCTGCTCAGTTTAAACTAATTGAACAATTTTCAGAAAGTAATAAGAATGCTGTCTTTGTTTTCCCCGAAGGGCCAAAAAACTCTCCAGACTCTTACGGTGGAAGGTTAGAAGAAACAGATGGACTAAAGAATTTGATTGCCGATGTGCTAAAGTTTTTAACGGAAAAAAGTATAGTAAACTCCGGGAAGATCGGCAACATTATTTTAGCCGGACATAGCGGCGCCTACCGTGTAATTGCTTTTTGCTTAATGCAAGGCGGGGTAACTGAAAATATTTCTGATGTTATCTTATTTGACGCGCTCTATGGACAAACGGAAAAGTATGAAAACTGGATAGAAAACTTTACCGGCAGGTTCATAAATATTTATACTGATTCCGGAGGTACGAAGAGCGAAACTGAACAGATGATGAATAATTTCGATTCCTTGGGTGTTTCCTATGCTCATAAGGAGGAGAGTGAATTAAGTGCTAGTGATCTCTTAAATAACCGGCTGATATTTATTCACACCGATTTAAACCATACTGCTGTGATTGCCACGAGAAAACAATTTCTAATCTATTTAAAGACTAGCGCGCTTCCTCTTATAAAAAATTGATTTACTTGGATGAATTTATCAACATTTCTGAAAATTTTAGAGATGTCGAAATCAAAAGTGCTGGAGAAGACAGCTTTGGACGGTTTTTTAATCCATCCAATGAGTAAGGGGCAAAGTGAAAATTTTTCAATGCTAACCTTTGATTGGCACGAAATATTATTTTCATTTTTTAAGTTTACAATCTTGACTTCATCATTGAAAGAACTTATATTAACAAGTGAATGTTTACAAAGAACAAGTTCTTTTGAAAAATAATTCTCCAGATATCATTCTTGGTTAATTTTATTCAAATGGGACTTGCTAACAAATGCGAACAGACACATTAATTATTATTTAATTTCTTAAGGAGATCATTATGAAAAATTTCTTGGTACTTTCTTTATTTCTTTTCTCTGTTTCAGTGTTCGGGCAGGCAACCATTGATTTTGAAACAGTTGGGCAAGATTATACATGGACCATTTTTTCGAACTCAACTTCCGGGCCAGAGGCTCTTTCAGTTGTTGATAATCCAAATGCGACAGGGATTAATACTTCTGCTAAATGTTTGAAGTATGTAGTTAATCCTGCTGGCGATCCTTGGTCAGGTTTTTATGGTCAAGGTCATGGTTCATTTACTCTTGATGCTAATAACAGTATGATCACCATGATGGTTTATAAGGATGTAATTTCTCCTGTCAACCTAAAATTAGAACCACCAGCCGTCGATCACAAAGTTCCAAATACTTTGATTAATCAATGGGAGAAACTTACCTTTGATTACTCTTCTGCTATCGGAACAACAGTAGCCACTATAACTTTAATTCCTGATTTTCCCGATCCAAGAACAGGAGGAAGTGTTAATTATATGGATAATATTGAATTTATTCATACTCCGGTTCCTGTCGAATTGGCATCTTTTACAGCTGTCGCTGTAAAAAATGGCGTTAAGTTAGAATGGACAACCGCTACCGAAACAAACAACAAAGGTTTCGAAATTCAAAGAAGTTTGGATAGCAAAGTTTATTCTACCATCGGTTTTGTTAATGGTAAAGGTTCAACCACTGCAAGGCAGCAATATAATTATGTAGATGCTCAAACAACCTCCGGAAAATATTTCTATCGTTTACGACAGGTTGATTTTGACGGAACTTCCAAATATTCACAGGTTATTGCAGCCGGCGAAATGGCTCCTACTGCCTTTGAACTTTCACAGAATTTCCCAAATCCATTCAATCCGGTAACAAGCATTAAATATGCTATTGCTAACGCTCAACAAGTTACTTTAAAAGTATTTAACATACTCGGTACAGAAGTAGCTGTTTTGGTTAATGAGAAAAAAGAAGCTGGTACGTATAACGTTAACTTCTCTTCTGTCAACTTAGCAAGTGGAACGTATATTTATCGTTTACAAGCTGGTGCATTTGTACAAACAAAGAAGATGGTTATCTTAAAATAAAATTAACCTCACCCTTAATCCCTCTCCTTATGAAGGAGAGGGAAAGGGGATTGGATACAATTAAATTATTCTTTATTAATGTTGTCTAATTTCATTGCATGAGATTGTTTCGATAAAGATGTAGGAAATCGAGAGGGAAAAGTGAACAGTTCTTTCTTATTGATCATTCCTTAGCTTTTCTAGTTCATCCCATCTTTCGTAGAGGATTTTAACAGCTTGCTTTGCATCGTCAAGTTGAAGCGTTAATTCATTTGTTCGTGCGGCATAGTTCTCGTAGAAATCACTCGAGGAAAATATTGTTTCGATGCGTTCAATTTCTTTTTCTCCGGTTATTATTCTCTCTTCTATCGTCTCGAGTTCTTTAGTTTCTTTCCACGAAAGTTTTTTTACTTTTGGTTTTGCTTTTTTCTCTTCAGTTTTTTCTTTCGACTGCATCGGAACTTCCATCGCTTTTCTCACTTTTCTTTTTTGCAGATAATAATCATAATTGCCCTCGCTGAAGTGGACATTTCCTCCTTCTTCAAATGCAAGGATACCGTTGCAGACTCGGTTAAGAAAATATCTATCGTGACTCACAATGATAACACATCCTGCAAATGAAATGAGAGCTTCCTCTAGGATGCGCAGAGTCGGCAAGTCGAGATCGTTTGTTGGTTCATCGAGCATAAGAAAATTGCCCCCGTTCTTAATGATCTTAGCGAGTGTAAGTCTACTTCTTTCACCGCCGGAGAGTCTGCCGACCTTTGTATTAATTCTGTCATCGGTAAAGAGGAATCTTTTTAAGTAAGTCCATACACCCATTTGGTATTTGCCGAACTTTATCGTTTCGCTCCCTTCGCCAATAGATTCAACTACGGTTTCCTCATCGTTTAATAAAAGCCTCGCCTGATCAATGTAATTAAAATCGGTTTTTTCTCCGATTTCTAATTTGCCTTTAGTGGGAAGAAGTTCTCCCAAAATTATTTTTAGAAGAGTGGTTTTACCCGCGCCGTTCTTTCCGATCACGCCCAACCTTCTGCCTGAGGCAAAGTCTAAATTTAGTCCTTCAAATAGTAAGTTATCTCCGAGTTTTATTCCAACATCTTTAAGTTCAAGAACCTTCTTCCCTAATTTTTCAGCAGGCGGGATTATCATTTCAATATCTAATTCAACTTCAGTGTTTTGGTGAGACGCAACTTCATAATAATTATCCAGCCTGCTTTTCGCTTTTGTCCGTCTTGCTTTGGGTCCACGCATGACCCATTCAAGTTCTCGCCGCAGAAAATTTTGCCGCTTACCTTCTTCGACTTCTTTGACTGCCTGACGCTCGGCTTTGTTGATAAGGTAATCGGTGTAATTCCCTTGATGCGAAAAGAAAGTTCCGGCAGTGAGTTCAACAATCCTGTTGGCAATTCGATCAAGGAAGTAGCGGTCGTGAGTAACAAAGATGCAGGTCCCTTTGTAGGCAGCTAAAAAATTCTCAATCCATTCTATCGAGTCGGTGTCGAGATGGTTGGTTGGTTCATCAAGGATGAGCAGATCGGGCTGAGAAATTAACGTACGGCTCAATGCAACACGACGTTTTTCTCCGCCGGATAATGATACAATTTCTCTTTCAGCCGCGGGGGCATTGAGTGATTTTATCAGCAGATCAATTTTACGTTCAAGATCCCAGCCTTCGAGCCGAAGAATCTGAGCTTCCAGGATATGTCGCTTAGCTGAATCATGTGAAAGCCCTTCGTACTCTTTGAGTAAGCATACTATTTTGTTCGCTCCATCTAAAATATTTTCATGAACATTTTTAGCTTCGTCAAGAGTAAATTCCTGTGAGAGCATCCCAATAACAAGATTTTTTTTCTTCGCAACATTACCTGAATCGGGATTTAAACTTCCTGAGATCACTTTTAAGAATGTTGATTTCCCCGCACCATTCCTTCCCACCAAACCAATACGGTCTCGTTCGTGAATACTGAGAGAGGCGTTATCGAGAATTACTTGTTCTCCAAATCGGACGCTTAGTTCCATCGCCGTTAGGATAACGGGGTTGACATTGTTTTTCATGAATTTTTTTTTTGTTAATTGAGATGCAAGTATAACGAAATCGCTTATTCTAAGAAAATTATTAACGTATGAATCTGTAAATAATCATTTGTCATTGGTTTGTATTATTCTGGGATATGGGAAAGCAAGTTTATTTTCTCACGAAAGAAGTAAGTGGATCATTGATAGTACTTATTTAATTTAAAAGTGTAATATATTTGTAGTTACTAATTTTTTATCTTTAACAAAAAAAGGAAGCCATGAAAAAGATATTTTTAATCGTTTTCGCACTTTTATTTTCATTCTCCACAAGTTTTGCCGGTGGCGGAAATAAATATGGCAAAGAGCTAAGCCTAAAAGAAAAAACAAAAATCTCAGCTATTCTCGAAAATCCAAAAGAATTTGTCGGAAAAAAAGTTCATGTCGAAGGAAATGTTGTCGCAGTATGCGAAAAAAGAGGGTGCTGGATTGAGTTGGCAAGTGATAAACCATTTCAAAAAATTAAAGTAAAAGTAAAAGACGGCGAAATTGTTTTCCCATTAGAAGAAAAAGGGAAATCTGCCGTTGTTGAAGGTCAGGTTTATGAAATAAAAATGACCAAAGAACAGGCGCTTGCCTCAGCAGAAAATGAAGCGAAAGAGCACGGGAAGAAATTTGATCCGGCTTCAGTAACCGGTCCGGTTACTATTTATCAGATCAAGGGACTCGGCGCGGTAATTAAGTAATTTTTATCTAGAATTTTCAATAAAGGTTGTCAGAATAAAATAGATGTTATTCACAATTCTGTCTTCTAATTTCTCTCCTCAGAATAACATTTTTTGGCAACCTTTTTTTATTTCGAAGAGGTTTTAATGTTCAAGTGGCGAAAGTGGGTTAGAATTCTTCATAGAGATATTGGGTACATAGCAGCCGGGCTCACCGTAATCTATGCCATATCCGGTGTTGCAGTGAATCATACTAATGATTGGAATCCAAATTACTCGATAGAAAAAACGACGATGAAAATCGCCCCAATTCCCGATAGTTTACTCACATCTCAAACGCTCATTACTGATATTCTAGCGAAGGTTGGAGAAGAGGGGAAATTAAAAAGTTTTTTCTTACCCGACTCAAATCATATTAATATTTTTGTTGATGGTAATACCATAACCGTAAATCTTAAAAAAGGGGAAATCTTGCAAGAAAAAATTACAAGTCGTGCCGTAATCAGGGAAACCAATTTTCTTCATTTAAATTCACCAAGAAAAATTTGGACGTTTGTAGCAGACCTTTTTGCAATTGCGCTCGCATTTCTTGCCATCTCCGGTTTATTTATGATTAAAGGCAAAAACGGAATAAAAGGGAGAGGGGCATGGTTAACAGCTCTGGGGATTCTCATTCCGGTTCTCTTCCTCATAATTTATTATTACAAACTGCTTTAGGTTACGCATACTTAGCTTAACAAATTATTTACCGAATTTGAGTATATTTGTGCCGTAAAAATAAGTTTTTTTTGCGTTCAATTACACTAACCGGAAAAATTCTCAGATCAAGTTGGAGTTAAACACATTTCCGTTGGAGAATGTGCTTCCCTAATTTGCATTTCTAGAGGGGCTCTTCAGGTCTTAAAGAACAAACAAAATAAAACCGCAGAAAACGGAAAATCCCGTTTCGTTTAAATCTTCATATAAATTAATAATGGAATAAATGTTCGATGATAAGTACAAGCAATCTTTCTTTAAGTTTTGGTAAAAGGATATTATTTGAAGATGTAAACCTGAAATTTACACCGGGTAACTGTTACGGAATAATTGGTGCAAACGGATCCGGGAAGTCAACTTTTATAAAAATTCTTTCGGGAGAAATAGAACAAAGCTCCGGCGATGTGATTATTACTCCGGGGAATAGACTTTCAACTTTAAACCAAAATCAATTTGAGTTTGACGAATACCCTGCACTTAAAGCAGTTATGGTTGGGCACAAAAGGCTCTTTTCTATAATGCAAGAAAGAGATACATTGTATGCAAAAAATGAATTTAGTGATGAAGATGGAATGAAAATCGCTGAACTTGAAGGAGAGTTTGCAGAGTTATCGGGTTGGGAAGCTGAATCCGAAGCTGCTGAACTCCTAAGTGGATTAGGAGTTGCCAACGAACTTCATACAAAATTGATGAAAGATTTATCAGGTAATGAAAAAGTAAAGGTTCTTCTAGCACAAGCATTATTCGGTAATCCCGATATCTTGTTACTCGATGAACCGACAAACCATCTTGATATTATTTCGATCGGATGGTTAGAAGAATTCCTTGAAAATTTTAAAAACATAGTAATTGTTATTTCTCACGACAGACATTTTCTTAATCAAATTTGCACACATATTGCCGATATAGATTTCGGGAAGATACAGATGTATACCGGCAATTATGACTTTTGGCTGGAAAGTAGTCAATTAGCGGCAAAGCAGGCAAAAGATGCTAATAAAAAAATTGAAGCGAAAATGGTTGAATTACAAGAGTTCATCTCCCGCTTCAGCGCGAATGCTTCAAAATCAAAGCAAGCAACTTCGAGGAAAAAACAACTCGAAAACCTGACGCTTGAAGATATCAAACCTTCGTCCAGAAAAATGCCTTACATTGCTTTTAAGCCAGAACGTGAAGTTGGAAATAACGTACTCGAAATTATTGAGCTTACAAAAAATTCCGATCAAGGGACTTTGTTAAGTGAACTGACTTTTAAGGTTGAAAAAGGGGATAAAATTGCTTTTGTCGGTCCAAACGATTTAGTGAAGACTACATTGTTCAATATTCTCAATGAAAAAGACCAACAGAGTACCGGAAGTTTTGAGTGGGGTCCAACTGTTCGAATTGCTTACTTTCCACGAGATAATGCAGAATTTTTTAATGTGGATTTAAACCTTATTGAATGGCTGCGTCAATATTCGAAAGAAAAGGATGAAACTTACATCCGGGGATTTCTTGGAAGAATGTTGTTCAGCGGCGAAGAGTCGTTAAAAAAAGCTAAAGTTCTTTCCGGAGGAGAACGCGTTCGCTGTCTGCTGGCAAAGATGATGCTTTCAGGGGCAAATTTTCTGGTTTTTGATGAACCCACAAACCATCTCGATTTGGAAGCGATATCTGCTTTGAATAATGGTTTAATAGATTTTAAAGGAACAGTACTCTTCAGTTCGCACGATCACCAGTTTATTCATACGGTCGCAAACAGAATAATTGAAATTATTCCTTCCGGCGTCATTGATAAGCGTATGACTTTTGATGAATATTTGAACGATGAAGGAATAACGAAAATCCATTATGATATTTATCAGGCGGCAGCAATTAATCTCTAATCTGAAAATCTTAATTTTAATCCTACTAGCCGGTTTCAAATTCATTAGGAATGAATGATTGTTTGTTTGAGGAACATACATGGTAAGAAGACGCACTGGGAAAGTTGTATTTCCTTTCCATAGATTCGATTCCTTCTGGACGTGAAACCCAAAAGTTAACGCGATTCAAGACATCCTCATAAAAAAAAAGATAAAACATTAATTAATACTAATTCAAGCCGTTCATCTATTCAATCATTTTTTTATTATACTAATATGTTTGTTTTTTTCTGTTAAATATTTTTACAAATTTTTTATAAACGAAGAAAAAATTATGATCATCAAAATATTATCCGGTACGATCTTTATGGTGTCAATCTGCGTGTTTGCACAAGAAGAAAAAATTCTAAAAGAACCGGTGACGGTTCCATGCGTCAATCTTCAAAAATATATTGGAGTCTGGTATGAGATAGCAAAATACCTAATCGCTTCCAGAAGCAATGTGTGAAAAACACAACTGCCGTTTATAAATTGGATAGCAAAGGCACAATCACGGTTATTAACACTTGCTCCGATGAAGATGGTAACACAGACCATGCCGAGGGAATAGCCCGTATTGTGGATAAAACTTCAAATGCAAAATTAGAAGTTAGTTTCGTGAGTATATTCGGAATAAATCTCTTCTGGGGTGATTATTGGATAATTGGCTTGGATAAAAATTATAATTTTGCAGTAATAGGAACTCCAAATCGCAAATACGGCTGGATTATGGACAGGCAGCCGCAAATGTCGAAAGAAGAATTAGAAAAAGCTTTTTCAATTCTGCGAAACCAGGGCTATAATCCAGATCATTTTGTAATGACCACCCAGGTGTTTAAGTAGTCGACAATTTTAGAAGTGTTATTGCAGCTTTAAAGCAAATTCATAAACTAGTTCCGCATGGGTGTCAACATTAACATCGCGAATAATTTTGGCAATATTTCCATTTTTGTCAATGATAAAAGTTACTCTGCTATCAAATCCGAGTGAGTTTAAAACGCCGTAGGATTTCGAAACCTCCTTAGTTTGATCTGAAAGAAGAGGGAAGTTCAGGTTATACGATTCAATAAAATCTTTAATCTTTTCTTTTGAATCAACGCTAATTCCCAAAATCGCTATTCCACTTATTTTAAATTTCGAAATATTATCTCTGATTCCACATGCCTGTTTAGTGCATCCGGGGGTTGCCGCTTTTGGGTAGAAATAGAGAACGACCGGTGATTTGTCCCGATACGAGGTAAGAGAGAAAAAGGTTCCGTAAGCATCAGATAAATTAAAGTTTGGAGCCGACATTCCTTCATTCAAATTCTCTACCGATCCACCGCATGACGCCAACAGCAACGAAGAAACGATCGAGAGTATTTTTAACCTTTTCATATAATCCTTTTTGAATTAAAACGAATAAATTCACTTATTCGTTCCAAAATTAATTTTAACTCTTTACCTTATTTCAGAATAGCCACAATCTCTTCTTGCTTTACTCCGCTTGTTTGTTCAACTTTTCCATCAGGATGAATAAAAACATCAATCTCGCTTCTAATTCCAAAATCACCTGTAAGGTAAATTCCAGGTTCAATAGAAAATGAAGTCGAGGGAAGCAGCCTGCGTTCGTCTTTGGTTTCATAATTGTCCATATGAGGACCACTACCATGTAAAGTTGTGGTTATTGAATGTCCGGTTCTGTGAATGAAAAATTTTCCATAACCGGCATCTTCTATCACTTTACGGGAAGCATCATCAACTTCAAATCCATAAACAGGCTGATTAACATTGAATCTTTTAACTACAAAGTCGAACGCTGCGTCGCGGGCATTTTTCACGATTTCCCAGATGGTAATGTACCTTTCCGGCACCTCTTTTCCCACAAAACCTACCCAAGTAATATCCGACCACACCGAGGAATCGTTCTTTCTTTTTGCCCAAAGATCAATAAGAACGAAATCATTCTCTTTAATCTCTTTGAATGTGGTTTCATCGGGAGCATAATGTGGGTTTGCGCTATTTTCATTTACCCCCACAATTGGTGGAAAATCTGTTACTAACTTGTTCTTTCGGAATTCTTCCGCTATGAATTGTTGTACCGAATATTCGTTTAAAGTGTCCCTAGCTAACACACTAATTTTAATAAAGTTAAAGGCATCTTTCGCAATTTTCACCAAGGCCTTTGCCACTGGCACATTTTCCGCGTATTGCTCGGGTGACCATAATGCTGTGAATTGTGTTATTAAGTCCGCTGAGCTAACAACCTGTACTCCAAATGTTTTTATTAGTTCTAAAGTACCAGCATCAACTTTGGATAGATATGGAATCGCATTGAGTGGAGAATACTCCATAGCGATTGTTTTGCTCCCTGCAAGCGCTTTGCCAAGCTGCTCCCTTAAAGAGTTGTGGCTTGAATAAGAAAGTTTTTCTCCAGGCAGATGAGCTAAATTATGTTCTTCGATAGCATTTACAATTTTACTGGGATTTCCGGTCTGTGGTATGAAATAAAAAAACCTTCTGGTGAGATGAGATTCTTTTTTTATTCCAAGAATTTCTAGAGCAAGATCATTAGAATTGCGGAAATCAAATAATAGCCAACCGTCAATTTTTCTATTTTTTAATATGTGCTGAATTTTAGTGATATTAAGTTCCATAAGAAACTTCCTCTATTATTTGGGAAATTGTTTATTTTTGTACAGTAATATTCAAAAACAATATAGAAAAACAAAAACAAAATTTGGACGATAGATTTATAGTTGAGTTATGATACTTGAAACTTTAGATATAAAACAAAACGACATCTTTATTTATTCTGAAAATAAATTCGATTTGGAGAAGAATTTTCGATTGATTAATAAAGATGATCTGGTAAAAAAAGTAGTGCCGATCCATTTTAATGAAGTTTGCAAATATATCAATTCGGCTGATCCAAAATCAGTTATCGTCTACCGGCTGTTAACGAATCTACCGTCATTTAAAACAGACGTTATTAAATATGGAATGATGATAACTATCAATAATGAATCGGAAGTTATCCATTTTGATCCGGTCTTTGCAGTCAAAGAATTGGAAGAGTATGTTAAAAGCAACGATATTGTGAATGTCCGGTTTAGGATTCAACAAATCGGGTTGTTGTCTCAAATAAGTAATTTCGGCAAACCAAACTATACTGAAGTATATGCTTTTGATCTGGAAGTTATAGAAGCAAAATGGCAAAACGATAGAGTCTTTGCAGAACTGATTTTTGCATTCGACGAGATTGATTTTGATTTAACTCAGGGACAAAACGATGTCCGTAAAATAAGGGTTGAGCCGGTCAGAACAACAAACCGGTTCAAAAAAATTACCGTTGAAGATGTTAAAAATGATTTGATTGAGGAAGACGTAAACTTTGATGCAGACAAGATGAGGAAGTTAACTTATTTGCCAATGCCCGGGGCGAATAAGGTTTCTCATCCTCAAAAGGCAATGGCTAAGGACTTTAATAAAAATAGCGAGATTGAGTATGGCAAAAAAGGAGATGCTGCTCAATCGAACGGAGAAGGGAAAAAGACTTTTGCTTCATTTTTGAAAAATGTTAAATCTGATATACCCAAACAGGGAACCTCAGTAGAAAACATAAAAAACAGAGGGAATGTAATTGATCTCTTTAAATCGTCTCAACATGTCCATCAATATGTTGTTGCGCGTGAGCAAAAGCATATCGTTCTAAAACTAAAAAACGAATAAACCGGGAAAAATTTTCTGCATAACTTTTTTTCTGCACTTGCTTCTTTGGAAGAAATCAGACAAATCATCTCATGAATGTTTTTTTTTATTCTAATAGAATCTTCAATTTCGATTGAGGAAGAAGCATTGAAGACGCAAATAATTCTTTTTCTCTAAGAGTCTTCGGAAAGCAGCCCCAAGTTACCGGCAGATATGGGTATAATTAAATAGATTGATCGGGCATTCTTCACTGTGAATGTGGTGTTAAAAAATCGGCACATCTCTTCTTCGAGGTAGGCAGCAGAGAGATAGTTCTTGGAACACCTTCGCTTGCATCAGATTTGATTATTTGAATCTTAAATCCAATCAGTTTGTAAAATCATAATGTCGTATCCGAAATAATTTCATCAAAGAGTTGGGCGATAGATGAAAATTGGTTCTGCGAAATTCGTTCGCTAATATTCTCGCTGAAGTTCACACTCTTTTGCAATGCATAAAATTCTAAAACACCATCAGAAATAGCTTTTGGAGATTCAGGCTCAACTATAATCCCGGTTTTTTTATCATCAATAAATTCAGCCAAACCTCCAACGTTTGTAGCCAAAACCGGTTTGTGAAAAGCGTAAGCAACATTAAGAATGGCGCTTTGAGTAGCGCTACGGTAGGGAAGAATAACTAGATCTGAAGCTGAATAATATTTAGCGACATCTTCATTTGCAACAAATTTATTTTCCATTTTAACATAGCTCGATAAGCGCAACCCTCGGACAATATTTTCATAGATAGAAAATTTCTCGTACGATTCACCGACAACGAGTAGTTTTATATTTGGAATTTTTCTTACCAATTCCGGCATAGCCTGCAAAAGAATATCAAGCCCTTTGTAATGGCGAATGTACCCGAAGAACAGCAGCACAAAATCTTCAGCAGAAAAAGAAAACTCTTTTTTAGAGGAACTACTTCCCGTTGTAGAGAGATCATAGCAGTCAAAAATCGGCAGTTCAGAACGATAGACTTTTCTTTTTCCGGAAATGGTTCTTAAATCTTTTTCAACTATTTCAGAAAGTGCAAGAAATGAGGAGGCTTTGGATAATCCGAATTTAGACAACAGCCGATCAATTAAATGACCTTCATGTGAAAGAAAATTCTCCGTAATAAAAAGGATATTCTTGTGAAATTTTTTGCCTAATAAAAAAGATATTGAAAAATGGCAGAAAGAAAAAAACGGATGCCACCAATCAAATACAACGAGATCAGGTCCAATTTCTTTGATCCTTCCGGCTGTTTTAAACCATGAAATAGGGGAAATTGAATTTACGATTCTTTCACTTTTGCCCGGTTTGAGCGTTACGCTGCTTTTATCATATTGGGTCGTTCCGGGGAATAACAAAGACGGGTAAAGAAGCGTATAATTTAGAATAGTTACATCGAAGTGATTGGATAATTTATCGTAAAGATGTCCGATGAAAATAGAGGGACCACCCCGATAAGGATAAGCAGGCCCTATGAAAACGATCTTCTTCTTTTTTATCATTTTAAGTTTTGAATTTCTTACTTCAAATTAAAGAATTATTCGAGGCGTGATTACCGAATAATTCTTCCCTTGATTAGTTGTTATGTACAGAATAAAAAGTCATCTCTGATCTCCTTCAATTTTTAAAATCAGCGACTGAATATTAGCATCATTTGGCTTAAGTTTTTGAGCTTTTTTTAAATTTCGTAGCGCTAATCCTTTATTCCCTTCAAGGCTAAACGCTTCGCCCAGTGCGGCAAAACCATCTGAAAAAGTGCTGTCGGTTTCCGTTACTTTTGTGAAAAAAAGTATTGCCTCTTTAATTCTGTGAGCCACGAGCAAATCAGATCCAAAATCTTTAATCTCACTGTTCAACAAGTTAAAATTGCTATCTTTTTTAGTCTCGATACTCCTCCAAAATGATATCGCCGAATCAATTGAAACGGCTGTTGTAATTTTGGTTAGTGTATCGCTCAACGAATATTTTGGAAATGCAACATTTTCACCGGTATAAAGAGCAGCAATTTCCCCGGCAACATTAAGAAGATTTCTATCTCTGCAATTAATAAAATGTACTGAAGCTAAATTGAGATCCGGATAGCAAATAAAGTGCGAAACGAATCCGGTTCCACCGCCGCCATGCCCGTAAAACTTTCTTCCATATTTATCAACTCCAAAATCCAATCCCAACCCATATTGAATTTTTTTCCCACTGGCTAATACTGTTTCGGTGAGCATGATATCCAGTGTTTCTTTTTTTATCAATCTATGTTGCATAAGCCCGTTACTAAATTTCAGTAAATCTTCTACAGTTGAGAGAATTCCCCCGCCCGGTAATTTAATTGACAAGTCCGCTAACGGCGCATTCTCAAAAGCTCTGAAAGAGTTTTTTTCATATCCACTCGTGCGATTAGGTATAATTCTGTTGTGGTAGTCAAGTTTGGTCGAATTCATGCCCACAACATTAAAAATGTTTTTTTGAAGATATTCTTCAAAAGATGAATTTGAAACTTGCTCGACTATTCCTGCTAAAAGATCATATGCTAAAGTGGAATACAAATATTCAGTTCCCGGTTGATGTTTAAGGGAGTCCTTTGCGACATACAATACTGCCTCTCGAACAGATCCGAAATTAAGTTTGCTATTAAACTCTTCCTCATTGATATAGGAACGTATTCCTGAAGTATGGTTTAAGAGTTGCCGAACGGTGAACACCCATTTTTTTTTAGGAATAAAGGGAAGGTAATATCTAGCATTACTATCAAGATTTATTTTCCCTTGTTCAACGAGCTGCATCACGGCAACGGCAGTAATTGATTTTGAGATGGATGCAATGCGGTTCAATGAATTTTTTGTTACCGGGACATTATTTTCTAAATCAGCGGTTCCCGTATAATTCGTCCAAATGATTTTATTGTTTTCCATTAAGCCTGCCGAAAGGGAAGGGAGCGAATTCTTCTTAACGTATTCCTTGCAATAACGATCCAGTTTATTTAGAGAATTCTGTGAAAAAGTAACGATTGAAAAGAGAAGGGATAATATGATTGTTTTTTTCATGGTAAATTATTTTTCGGAGATAAAGGAAAGCCTGTTTAACTTATTGTAGGTGAACAGGCTTAATGAAATTTAGGGTCTTTTTTCTAAAATATTGTCAATAATATTGTAGGTCTTAGCTTCTTCGGCGGATAGAAAATAGTCTCTGTCACAATCTTTTGTGATTTGTTCGATTGATTTACCTGTGTGAGCAGCTAAAATATTGTATAACGATTCGCGAGTTTTAATCATTTCTTTTGCGTGAATTTCGATATCGGTAGTCTGACCCTGTAAACCGCCAACCCATGGTTGATGTATCAATATTCTTGAATTAGGAAGGGAAGTCCTTTTTCCCTCTTGACCACCGGCTAATAATATAGCCCCCATACTTGCCGCCATGCCAACGCAAATTGTAGAAACTTCCGGTTTTATATATTTCATTGTATCGTAAATTGCTAAACCGGCAGATACGCTCCCACCAGGTGAATTAATATAAAGAAAAATATCTTTTTGAGAATCCTCAGCCTCAAGAAAAATCAATTGGGCTATTGTTAAACTTGCAACATGATCGTCTATTGCGGTTCCAAGGAAAATAATTCTCTCGCGTAAAAGTCGGGAATAGATATCCATTCCGCGTTCACCGCGCCCGGTTTGTTCTATAACGTAAGGAACTAATTGATTATATATTTCAATGTTTTTCTGCATGGACTTCTTCCTTCTGCGAAAAGACTTCGGGGTCAATTCGTTTTATTGTATTTGATTTTTTTAGAAAAGAATAGAACTCGTTCATTAAAAGCCTGTTTTTCATTTCAGCGGATTGGTAGTGTTTAAGAAGTATATCAGCCGAAACCCCCATTTTTTCTGCGTTTTCTTCGGACAGTTCCTTCAAGCGTTCATCCGACAAAATAATGTTTTCTTTTTCAATTATTTTATCTTTTAGCAGAATCCATTTTACCGAATTCTCAGCTTTCAACGCCAATTTTTCTCGAATTACTTCCGGGTTAACCTTCTTCTTTTTCTTTTTATAATTATCAATTTCATCTTTAACCAGATGATCTAAATAATTTTTGATGAAAACCTTAGGAGGAGAAAAGCTGTTGTTTTTAAGAACCGCCTGTTCAAGTTTTAATTCCGCCATGTCGTTGATACTCGATTCATAATAGGAAAGGAGATCTTTTTGGATGTTCTCACGCAGCTCTGCTTCGGTTGTAATTTTATCGTGTGTAACTTTTTTTAAGAATTCTTCGTTCAATTCCGGGTAAACAATTTTCTGAATATTTTTAATGACTACCGAGTAGAAAATCTTTTTGTGCTCATGGGGAACATCGTCATGATGTTCGTGGGCTTCATCAAAGGAGAAAGAGAAGGTATCGCCAATATGTTTGTTTAATGCGTTATCGAAAATCTCTTTATTTATATTCTTATTTGTTAGATTAATTTTATAATCGGATTCCATCTTGATCCCTGTTGAAACGCCATTTTCATCAGCGGTAAAAATATCGGCGGTGAGAAGATATTTTGCATCTTCAACAGTTTCAGCATCTTCATAGGTTGCATTAGCTTCTAATAACCTGGTTACTTCACTTTCAATTTCTGCATCGGTTACTTTATAATCCGGGACTTCAATCTCTAACCCTGAGTAACCTTGTGGTTCAATTTTAGGGAAAATTTCATAACTAACTTTGAAAGTAAGTTTTTCATTCGGCTTAAAATCAATATCCGTTAATGCCGGTTCATTGATCGGTTTTAAGTTTTGTTCTTTTTCAATCTGCCAGAACAACTTGTTTGCAACTTTTTCAGCGGCGGTATATTCCAGAGAATCACCATATATTCTTTTGATAACTGCCGGGGGAACCTTTCCCTTTCTAAAACCATCAATTTGAATTGATTTCATCTGTTTTTGAACGTTCTCATCCAATAAACTTTTAATGTCGTCATACGCCGCAATAACTTCCAGCTCATTTACAGATTCACTTATGACATTTATTTTCGTTTCCAAACTCACCTCAAATTAAATAAAAATTGTGCGAAAGGGGGGACTCGAACCCCCACATCTTTCGATACTAGATCCTAAGTCTAGCGCGGCTGCCAATTACGCCACTTTCGCAGAAAACCTGTGATAATTCTTTTAATTGCTAAAACAAATATAAACCGGAACAAAAACTTTAGCAAATATCTTGCCAAGGCATTATCTTTTAAACGCTGATTATCGCAATTAATTAATAAAACTCTGAATAAATTTTTATTACATTTGTAATGTATTTTCTCATTAACATCCTTTTAGATATTACATGGTTGTAAACTATATTTTTGCTTCGCATCTCGGGAAAAGAAGAGCGGTTAACGAAGATTCCGTTGATGTTTTTAACCTTGAAGAAGGTCTGCTTTCTGTTGTCTGCGATGGTTTAGGTGGAAATCGTGCCGGCGATGTTGCCTCAAAAACCGCTGTTCAGAGAATTCACAAATATTTCCTTGAAAATCCCCAATTGGATCACTTGACTAAAATGAAAAATGCCCTTACAGATGCTAATACAACTCTTTTACAGATGGGGAGTGAGTCAGGGCAATACAAAGGGATGGCAACTACTGCTGTTGTAGTTTTTATAGCCGGAAATACGGTTTACTGGGGTCATATTGGTGATTCCCGCATTTATCTTTTAAAAGATGGAAAATTAAAGCAAGTAACTAAAGACCATTCACTCGTTCAAAAAATGGTTGATAACGGGCTTATTACCTCAAGACAAGCTGAAAAACACCCGCATAGGAACATTATTGTAAAAGCATTGGGTGAGGAAAAAGATTGTCAACCGGATTGTGATTACTTTTATCTTCAAGATGATCAACAATTTAAACTCCTCCTCTGCACTGATGGTCTTTGCGGAGTATTGAGTTTTAATGAAATAGTTAAGATTTTATCGAACGGAGAAAATCTTGAAGAAATATCTGAAAAATTTTTCCATGATGTGGAAGAATCCGGTTCTCCCGATAATTTTTCTTATATAATAATTAAAAACAATTAAAAAGTTGAAGTCAAAATGATTGGATCATTAATAGAAAATTATAAAGTGGTTTCCGTTCTCGGTGAAGGGGGAATGGGAATTGTTTATAAAGCATTCGACATTAAATTAGAACGCTTTGTTGCTCTAAAAGTTTTGAACCAAACCGGTTCTCTGAACTCAAATTTTGTTGAACGATTTAAACGCGAAGCTAAAAATCAAGCTAAACTTAATCATCCTAATATTGTTTCGGTGTATGGTTTTACCGAACAAAACGGGATTCTCGGCATCGTGATGGAGTATGTTGAAGGTGAAACACTTGAAAAGCTCATCACAAGAAAAAAGCAGCTGGATACAAGAGAAGCTTTGCAGATATTACAACAGATGCTGGATGGGGTTGGGCATGCTCACAGCAAAAACTTTATCCATAGAGATATTAAACCCTCAAATATCATTATCAATAAAGAAGGGGTTGTAAAAATAATGGACTTTGGCATCTCCAAAGCCCTCTTCGATAAAGGAATTACAAAAACCGGAACAAAAATTGGAACTCTCCTTTATATGAGTCCGGAGCAGATCCGCGCGGAAGACCCGACAAAACAAAGTGATATTTACTCAATCGGGATAACGTTGTACGAGATGCTTTCAGGTAAAACTCCTTTCGATAAAGGAACTGAATATGAAATAATGGAAGCTCACCTGAAGAAAACTCCTCCCCGTGTTTCCATCAGTTCAAGTAATATACCCCCCGAACTTGATAGAATTGTCTCGAAAGCATTAGATAAAACTATTTATAAGCGATATAAAAACTGCGAAGATTTTTTGGAGGAGACTAACCAAATTTTGCAGAAATTAGAAAGATCGAGTGTCGAAAAAACCGAAAAAGTTAAAACGAAACAAAAACCGGCCGATCAAAACCGTGATAATAAATTTAGAATGTTAAAAACTACGCTTTTCGCTCTTCCTCTTTTGGCGGTCATAATCTTTCTTGCATATTTTATTTTTGATGCTATTGTTGCTTATTGGCCCGGGGTAACTTCCAGGCAAATCCAATCAAATGATACTACTGCAATTTATAACACCCGTGCGTTGGTAACGACGACGGTTGATTGGCTGAAGGCGAGCTCCGGTACAAAAAATAATCTTAACGGAATTTCGTTTCCTTCCGACGAACTTGGTTTTGCATGTGGCGAACAGGGAACAATTTTAAAATCAACCAATTATGGCGCTGATTGGATTGAGCTTCTTCCAAAAGTTGATTCTTTAATTACCTTTACCGATATAAAATTTCTTTCTTCAAATTTAGGATTAGTTGTAAGTGACGATGGCAGAATTCTTAGAACCGAAGACGGTGGAAATACATGGCAAATAATTCTTTCTTTAAAAGGAGAAAATTTTTTCCGGATATATGAAAACAAGGGAACAAGTTTCATTTGCGGTGCAAAGGGAACAATCTTAAAATCAAATAACGGCGGATACACATTCCGCCGGGTTAACTCCAATACGGCTAACCTTCTTTTTACTATTTTCTTCATTGACCAATCAACAGGTTTTGCGGTCGGTTGGAACGGCACATTCTTGAAGACTACCGATCAGGGGGAAAATTGGGTGAATCAAAATAAATTTACTGATACGTATTTACGGGACATCTTCTTCGTAGATAAATCAAACGGTATTGTAATCGCCGGCGGCGGTGATGTTTTCAAAACTTCCGATGGCGGAGTAGCATGGGAAAAAGTTTCTTCCACGTTAGCCTCCGGGTTGCTCTCAATTGCTTTTACCGGCAAAACGAACGGTTTTATCTCATGCAATAAAGGAGAAATTTTAGTTACCCGGGATGGCGGAGTCAATTGGGCAGTATCTTCTTCGGGTGGATTCACAGCCCTCAATCGCTTAAGCATTACTCCCTCTAATAAAATATTTGCAGCCGGTGTTTACGGTTCAATATTTTCAAGTAAATAAAAGGATATTTTGTGGATAAATTTATCATTCACGGTGGAATTGAGCTTAAAGGAACCGTTAAGATCAGCGGCGCAAAAAATGCGACGTTAGCCTTAATGCCGGCTGCTTTGCTTGCTTCTGGTGAATCCGTTTTACATAACACTCCTCAACTGAATGACGTTTACACCATGAGCAAATTGCTAAAACAACTTGGCGCTGAAATTCAATTTGAAGATCAAGTATTGAAAATAAATTCCGCCACGGTGAATAATCAAACTGCCCCCTACGAACATGTTAAAAAAATGCGCGCCTCTGTTTATGTACTTGGACCGCTCCTCACCCGTTATGGATATGCAAAAGTTTCTCTTCCGGGCGGCTGCGCATGGGGTCCGCGTCCGATCAATCTTCACCTCGAAGGCTTAAAAAAACTCGGCGCCGAAGTTGAATTGGATGGAGGTTACATCATTGTTAAAGCAAACCGGTTGCATGGGGCAAAAATAAATTTTGATAAATCCTCTGTCGGCGCTACGGGCAATATTTTAATGGCATCGGTTTTAGCGAAAGGGACAACTATCATTAATAACGCCGCCATGGAGCCGGAAATAACTAATCTGGTAAACTTTCTTTTAAAAATGGGCGCAAAAATTTCAGGTATCAATACTTCGATTTTAGAAATTGAAGGCGTTGAAGAGCTTCATCCAGCCGAGATTGAAACTATCCCCGATAGAATTGAAGCAGGAACTTTATTGATCGCTGCAGCAATTACAAAAGGGAATATTCTTATCCATGGCGGAATTGATGCCCACTTATATGCGGTGCTTTCCAAATTGGAAGATTCGGGAATGAACGTTGAAGTTCTTGGAAATGATATTCGCATTGATGCACGAAATATTTGCCCTAAAAGCATTGATATCTCCACCGGGATTTTTCCCGGATTTCCGACCGACATGCAAGCGCAATGGTTAGCGTTGATGAGTATTGCCGACAGTGTTTCCTCCGTTACCGATACAATTTATACTGATAGATTTAGTCACGTTCCTGAATTAGTGAGACTTGGGGCAGATATTTCAGTTCAGGATAACAGCGCAATAATAAAAGGAGTGAATAAACTTCAAGGGGCTAAAGTGATGTCAACCGATTTGCGTGCGAGCGCGTCTTTAGTTCTTGCTGGACTTGCAGTCGAAGGAGTCACCGAGGTTTTGCGAGTTTATCATTTAGACCGCGGCTATCAACGCCTTGAAGAAAAACTTCGTTTACTCGGCGCAGACATTGAACGCGTTGCCGGACAAGAATTCTAGATTATCGTGGCAGCAATATTTAAAAAGAATCTCTTTCTTCAAATTCTTCTCTTTCTTCATGTCGTAAATAATATTTTACTTCTTACGCTTCCGCTTACCAAGTATTTTAGTTTTGAATTTGCTACGCTGAACGGTTTCTTCCTTCTCATTTATGTCGGATTATTTACTCTCCACGAGGATAAATTCAAGTCCTCAGCAATTGCGGTAAAGGTATTCAATTTCCAACTTTTAATTTTCTCGGCAATATTTTTAATCATCCCGGTATTTCTTGCATTTCTCTTTCACTCTTTTAGAAATGATTGTTCCTTCCTTGATGGATTTAAATTTTATGCTGTGCTGACTCTTCCTGCTGTTGTTATTGGCTATGCGCTAGGTATGCTTTCCGGTTATATCAATAAAAAATATGCATATCTAATTTTTATTCTTCTGCTTCTAGCTCTTGCTCTCATTCCTCTATTTGAAATATTTTTTCGTCCGCAAATATATTTTTATAACCCATTAGTTCCGTTCTTTCCTGGTACGATGTACGATGAAGATCTTGATATCACGTTAACCCTGGTTGTGTACAGATTTTTTAATCTACTCTTTTTTTGTGGAATAATATTTTTGATCCGGAAATGGGAATTGAAAACATTCAAACTTCCTAAATGGATGTTATTCAGTTTCATCATTCTTCTTCCGACAGGATTCATTTACGTCTCTCCGCAATTAGGGTTTAGTTCAACCGAAACTTCTCTGCATAAAATTCTTCAAAAGAAAATTATTACAGATCATTTCATCATTTATCTTCCTCAGCAGGTAACAAAGGATGATGAAAAATATATTCTCCGTCTTCACGAATATTGTTTTGAGAGACAGACAAATTTCTTTGAAGTAAAACCGAATTATAAAATCACATCCTTTGTATTTAGTAACAGTGATGAAAAAAGAAAATATTTTGGCGCCGGTAATGCAGATGTTGCGAAGCCCTGGTTGAATCAAATCTATTTATCGTTAGATTCATACGAGCAGACGGTAAATCATGAGTTAGCCCACATTTTTGCCGGAATGTGGAGCAATAACTTTTTAAAGATTGATGCAAACTACAATCCTGCAACCATTGAAGGGATCGCTTCTGCAGCGGATCCTTTTTATGATGATTTGGATATTCATTATCCGGCATTTCTCGCCTCTAAAAATAATTTGCGGGTGAGCATTCAAAAGTTGTTCGAAGGATTTTCTTTCTTCACGAATGTTTCTTCTCTGTCTTACATCTATTCTGGTTCATTCTGCAAGTTTCTTATAGATGAATATGGCATTCAGAACTTTAAAGAATTCTATCATTCCGGTGATTTCGAAAAAAGTTATCGTAAATCGTTAGCGAGCGCTGTTTTAGACTATCAAAAATTTAATGATAAGAAAGGTTATGCCAACAATTTGCACACAGCAAATTATTATTTTGGAAGGCTACCGCTTGTGCAGAAAGTTTGTCCACGCTACCTTGCCAATAAAACGAATGTGATTTACAAACTACTTACCGAAAAAGATTTTACTGCGGCTAAGGAAGAAATTCTTTCAATTAAAGATTTCAATAAAAACTATTCTTTGTTAAGTGGATTGATCTTTTGTACCGAAGAAGAGAATCCCTACAAAGCAGAAACTTTAATTGAAAAGAATTTGTTGAACTATAAAAACTCCCCTTATTGGTATCTGCTTCAGTTAAAATTGGCTGATGAAAAAATTGTGAATGAAAAATTTGATGAAGCAAAAGTTATTCTGGATAGTTTGTCTGATTGGGCGCCGACGGGTGGATTGGAATCCCGCATCAACCTCCGAAAAATATTTTTGAGGAATAAGAAAGACGCAAAATTGTTCCTCAGCGCCAAAGAGATTGACCGGTTCACTTTCTTAAAAGATGCATTCGAACAGAATCCTTCGCCGGTATTGTTGCTTCCACTCATTCAGCTTGTTGATAAGGAGAAAGTTAGTTATACTTCTTTTAGAAATATGATTACGAATAACCAAATTCAGGCTTCCCCGGCTGATTGGTTTCCTATACTGCAACTGATTAGGTTTGCCATAAAGAATTCAGATTTTACATCTGCAGAAAAGTTCATAAAAATATTGGAGGACATAATTCCAGATTATGCTTCCGAAAGTTTGCAGAATGAAAAAGATAAACTTGCATGGTTTATCAAACATGAAGAGAAAAAATAAATTTATATGATAAATATTACTAAAATAGAAAAGACCTATCCGTTCCTAAAAACTATTGCAAATGCTGCTGAACAACTGCAAACAGAAATATATATTGTCGGCGGATTCGTGCGCGATCTTCTCCTCGAACGTGAAAAAAAAGAAATTGATTTCCTTGTAATTGGTGATGGAATTTCTTTTGCTGAAAAACTTTCTGAAAAAATTGGTGGAGAAAAGATTTCAGTTTTTAGAAATTTTGGTACTGCACATTTCAGATATAATTATTTTGATTTAGAGTTTGTCGGAGCCAGAAAGGAATCCTACGATAAATCCTCGCGCAAGCCGGTAGTAACCAACGGAACCTTCAAAGATGATATTTCACGCCGTGATTTCACAATTAACACTTTGGCGCTCTCACTCAACAAAAAAAATTACGGTGAACTGATAGATACGTTCGGCGGGCTCGCCGATCTGGAACAAAAACTTTTACGGACGCCGCTTCATCCCGAAGAAACATTTAACGATGATCCGCTCCGTATTATGCGGGCTTTTCGTTTTGCCGCACAGCTTAATTTCAACGTATCTGATGAAATTAAATCCGCCGCAAGAGCAATGGCTGAACGGCTGAAAATTGTTTCGCAGGAAAGAATAACTGATGAGTTCCTTAAAATTCTTGCTTCTCCAAAACCTTCCATCGGATTAAAACTGCTTCAAGAAACCGAAGTGATGAAAGTTATTTTTCCTGAGTTTGCAAATCTTCAGGGAGTTGATCAACGGCAGGATTTCCACCATAAAGATGTTTTTTTTCATACTTGCAAAGTCGTTGATAACATTTCACCCAATACTGACAATGTCTGGCTGAGGTTTGCGGCTTTGGTTCACGACATTGCTAAACCGCAGACAAAACGTTTCGTTGAAAATGTTGGTTGGACTTTCCACGGACATGAAGACCTTGGCGCAAGAATTATGAAAGGCATTTTTACGCGTCTCAAACTTCCGTTTCATCAGTTGGAATATATACGTAAACTTGTACGGCTTCATCTTCGTCCAATTGCATTGGCAAAAGAAGAAGTAACCGATTCCGCCGTTCGCCGTTTTATTGTTGAAGCGGGTGAAGATTTGCACGACCTCATTACGTTATGCCGCGCCGATATTACAAGCAAAAACATGGAGAAAGTGAGTGAGTATCTTGCCAATTACGATCGGGTGATGAACCGTGTTTTGGAAGTTGAAGAAAAAGATAAATTGCGTGCCTTCCAATCTCCGGTGCGTGGTGAAGAAATTATGCAACTCTGCAATTTGAAGCCCTCGAAGAAAGTTGGGGAGATTAAAACCGCAATTGAAAATGCGATCCTTGACGGTATAATTCCCAACACGTATGAAGACGCGTTGAGTTATTTGTACAAGATAAAAGACAAATAATTTAGAAACACAATCATAGAATTCACTTTTGAAATGCAACTACTCAAGATTACTAAAAAATAATGGACAAGCTCAGAGCATTATTAGACAAATTAGTTGATGATTTTATCCGCAAACGCGGGCACCTCTATTATTTAAAGGGTGCTGTAACGCTTTTAAGTTACTCAAACCATAAAGTTATCGCTTCTGTAATGGGTACGATGCTATACAATGTTGAGATTGATTTTGATGATAAAAAATCTCCCATACTTTTATGGTGTTCTTGCCCTTATAACAAAACAGCCACTTGCAAACATATTGTAGCAACGCTATACAAATTGAATGGATTAAATTATTTTCAACTACCTGACGCTAATTTTTCTGATGACGGTGACGGAGAAGAAGATTACTTTCGCTCAGATTTAACAGACTTCATTCCCGGGCAAAACAACCATTACTACGACCCAAAAGTTTTCCCGCAGATTAAAGGAAACGAGGGAGAATATCTTTCACCTCCTACTAGAGAACTGTGGCTTGAAGAACTTAAAAAGAAAAAAGAAGAGATAAAATTTAACCAGTTTAAAAATCAATTATCGGATTTAATTATTCCCGATGTGGTGAAAACAATTTCCGCCAAATACAAAATTGCGTATGCGCTTGAGCCCAAAAAATACCGGACTATTTTTCATGTCGTCCGTCAAAGGTTAAAAAAGGATGGGAGCGTTTCGGCATCGGAAATTATTTATGGTTCTAAATCGAATACTTTCCCTGAGATGCCTTTCCAGGAAAGATTAATAATTGATCATCTTTCAAAACATTACAGTGAATACTCTATAGATATTCTTTCAAATGAGTACGGAAGCGTATCGAAAGAGCATTTACATGAATCTCTTCTAATTTCGGAAATTCTATTATTTTACTCTGAGAGAGAACTTTATTTATCAACAGGCTATCGTAAAATTGGTAAAAGAATTTATGTTCAAAAAGAATTTGGCTCCGCTGAACTTTTAGTTGAAGAGATCGGGGAGAATCTTTCACTAAAACTCCAATTTTATTTTAGAGGAGAAAAAATAAAAACCGAAACGGAAATTATTCCGATTTTAGATAACCCTCTTTGGGTTTTAGTTGATGATAACATCTTTAGAATTTCAAACTTAACCTACGCACAACTGCATCAGTTTTCAGACAACGCAAACGGTGTTTTAATTCCGAAAGATTATCTGTTGTATTTCGAAGAAAACCTGTTACCGCAATTAGCTAAGAACCTTCCGATAGACTCTTCCAAATATGAAAAAATGGAAATTATTGCTGCACCACAGAAGAGAATCTATCTGGAGGAAACAGAATTAAGTTTGAAAATTATTTTAAGATTTGGTTATGACGCTCGCGAGGTTAGTTATAATGAAGATGAACTCATCTCCTCATTTCTGCAAGAGAAAACCATTGTTCGTATTGTACGCGATAAAACTTATGAAGAGCAAGCATGCATGGAGTTGAAATCCTTTTATGTTAAGGGGCTCGAAAAAGGGGTCTATACTCCACGGAATAATCCCGTTGATTTTCTTTTCGGAGCGCTTCCCAGGCTTAAAGAAATGGGATTTGAAATTTACGGTGAAACCAACCTAAATAAATTTAAGGTGAATATTTCCAAGCCGACTTTTTCCTTCTCTGTTTCTTCGGGCATTGATTGGTTTGATGTTGCCACTAATGTTAGCTTTAACGGCGCTCCCGTTGCATTTAATGTTTTAGTTGATGCCATCAAACATAAAAAAGAATATGTTCAGTTGGCAGACGGATCAATAGGACTTTTACCGGAACAGTGGATAAATAAATTCAAGAGAGCATTTTCTTTTGGCGAAGCCGGTAAAGATGAAATGCGTTTTTCCAGGTCGCAGGTAAATGCACTTGATATGCTGCTCAAAGAAGCAGATGAGACCAAAACCGATGAGGAATTTAGAGAGCATTTAGAAAAACTTAACTCGTTTGAAAAGATTAAAAAACAAGTAGTTTCTTCCTCTTTCAAAAAAGTTTTACGTCCGTATCAAAAAGCAGGGTACGATTGGTTTTACTTCCTAAAAGAATTTCATTTTGGCGGTATCCTTGCGGATGACATGGGGCTGGGAAAAACGATTCAAGTTTTGGCGTTTCTTTTAAATGAAAAAAAGAAGAGGAAGAAATTGCCTGATTTGGTTGTGGCGCCAACCTCTGTAGTTTTTAATTGGCTGGTCGAAGCGGAAAAATTTTCTCCCGAATTAAAAATCTTAAATCATACGGGGAGCAGTCGAATTAAAGAGGGCCCTCTTCACTTTGATGAGTATGATATTATTCTCACAAGTTATTCAATTCTTCTGCGGGACAAAAGTCTTTTTACAGTTAGAGATTTCAATTATATAATTTTGGATGAATCACAAAAAATAAAAAATCCAACTACAAAAACCGCCAAACTTGTCCGTGAATTGAAAGCAGAACAACGGCTTTGCTTAACGGGAACTCCGGTAGAAAACAATTTGGATGAATTATGGTCGCAAATTTCTTTTCTTAATCCCGGTATGCTTGGTCCATTAAAAAAATTCCAGGAAGCGTTTTCTAAACCGATACAAAGAGGAAATGATGAGGCGGCGGCTGAATCATTAAGGAAAACAATCTACCCTTTTATCTTAAGAAGAACTAAGGATGTAGTTGCAAAAGAACTTCCGCCTAAAACAGAAATAATTCATTTCTGCCAGATGGAGCAGCAGCAGGAAAAGATCTATAATATTTGGCGCGATGCCGTGCGAGATGAAATTATCAAAGAAATTGAAACAAAAGGGATTAAAAGATCAGGCTTTAAAGTGCTTGAAGGTTTACTCCGGTTGAGACAAATATGTAATCATCCTTTACTTGTTAAGGGAACTTATAGAAGCAGTTCCGGGAAATTTGAAGAATTTAAAGATCAACTTGGAAAAGTGTTAGAAGAAAATCATAAAGTGTTGGTTTTCTCCCAATTTGTCAAAATGCTCGATTTGATAAAGTTGCATCTTGACAAAGAACATATAGCTTATGAATATTTAACCGGGAGTACACAAGACAGGGAAAGCTGCGTAAAAAACTTTCAAGAGAATGAAAAAATTAAAGTATTTTTAATAAGTATTAAAGCCGGCGGATTTGGTTTGAATTTGACTGCCGCTGACTATGTCTTTCATTACGATCCATGGTGGAACCCTGCTGTTGAAGCTCAGGCTACCGACAGAACGCATCGCATCGGGCAAAATAAAAAGATCTTCGTTTACAAGTTCATCACAAAAAACAGCGTTGAAGAAAAAATACTTTTGCTGCAAGACAAAAAGAAGAAGCTTGTCGAAAATATTATTACCAGCGAAAGCGGTATTCTTAAAAACTTAACGAAGGATGATATAAATATTTTATTTAGTTGAGTCAAAACAATAACTCCAGCTTTCTGCGGTATTGTAGCTTTGCCGATATTAAATGCAAAAAGATGAAGAAGGTGTTGGAAGCCTTTGAAAAAGTCGGTGAAATTGAAAACGGTATCCTTGACGGCATAATTGCCAATACACATGCAGATGCGCTTAGTTATATGTTTAAAATAAAAGACAAATACTTGTGAATGAAATTTGCCTACTGTTTTTAGCGATGCAAAATCACGTTTGTTATAACAAAAATAGTCTGTTTTCTTTGTGAACTTTGTAGTAAAACTATTAACCACAAGGTGCACAAAGTTTTTCGCAAAGATCACTAACTATTAACAAAAGGAAAAATTAGACCTCTTTTAGTTTAATTTTTCTCACTAATGATTTTGTGTATCATCGTAAAGTTCCGTTTACTTGATACGATAAACATTGACTCCTTTTGGGTTTGCATCTTTTATGTATAAGTTTTTCACTCCATTTGTTTCAAATTCAGTTGAATATTTGTCTTCTATGGGGTCTTGTTTGTTGAAGAACTCTTCGATATCCATTTCCGCTACCCTTTTTGATCCAAATTGGTTCATCAAATCCCGGTTTACCAATTTATTTATTAATTCATCCCAGAACATATCATTATTGTAATCATCAATATATTCCATCATAGGACTCGTCTCATCAAATTCGTTTGTTGGAAAATATGCTTGCATGTCTGCATCATGTTCTATTAAAACTTCACATCCCATTTCTTTAGCGAAGGAATAAATCTTTTGCACCAGCCTTTCATAAGGTTTCTTCTCTTGGGGGATTTTTAAGGTATGCGCGTCCATAACCCATAAAGCAATCTCCAATAGATCAAGAAGAGTTACATATTCTTTTTTGGTAAAGTTAATTTTCATTTTCTTCCTCTTTTTTTTATTTGTACCAATGAAATTAAAAATGTTTTTGGAGGTTACCAACGTAGAGATAAAAAATATTTTGGTTCCCGGGCGTTTCCCATTGCAAACTTTACTGTATTGAAATTGATATTTTTATAGAAGCATACTACATTTGATAATTGGGTGTGAATTAACAAAACAGAGCAGCAAATTTTATTATGAGCGGGTAAAGAGATTCGAAATAACTCGATGGAATTTGTGAAATGACTTTACCGGCTCTGCATACATCAAGATACACTTCTTTGATACAAGATTGATCCCAAGTCCTTTTGCTTCCTCGATACTCTCAGGTGACTCACATCCTTGTTGCAGCCAGACATTTCTAATTCCTGCTGAAGCAATTTCACGTAATATTGGAATAATTTTGCCGCCCGAAACAGAGACAAATACTCCGTCTATTTTTTCATTAATTGAAGGGAAATTTGGGTAACATCGAATCCCGTCAATCTCTTTTTCAGTTGGATGAATTGGATAAAGAGAATAACCCCGCGCAGTTAATTCCTTGTATGCATAATTCCCAAATTTATTTTTCTTGTGAGACAAGCCTATCAATGCTATCTTTTTATGCTTGATAAAATCTTGGATTGCCTGTTTCATAAAAACTCCAAAAAATTGTTGTTTCAAAATAAAAAAAGCTGCCCAAAATGCGACAGCTTTTTGAAGAACAATAAACCAAGAATTATTTAAGAAGGAGCATCTTCTTACTAATTGATTGTCCATTTACACTAACATTGTAGATGTAATTTCCTGAACTTAAATCACTTGCATTTAAGGAAACAGTATAACTACCTGCTTCTTGAAATCCATTAACAACTTCTTTAACTTTTTGACCAAGTGTATTAAAGATAATTAAAGTAACTACCCCTGGTTGAGGTAAGCTGTAGCTTATTGATGTTGATGGGTTGAAAGGATTCGGGAAATTTTGTGCCATTGCAAATGTTGTTGGCAAAGTTGATGCAGATACATTCACGATGTTCGAATAAGCGAACGTTCCATCAAAATCAATTTGTTTTAATCGATACGAATAATTTTCTTTTACGTTTTTATCTGTAAAAGAATAAGACGAAAGTTCAGAAGTTGTTCCGTTTCCTTTAACAAAACCGATTTTGACAAATTCACCGGAAGCTGATTTTCTTTCAATATTAAAACCGTTATTGTTCTTTTCTGTTGCTGTCTGCCAAACTAATTCAACATCTCCGTTAACAGAATTTGCTGAGAAGGTTGCCATTTCTACGGGAAGAGCACCGGGATTCAAATCGGTCCAGGCATCCGCGCTCGAAGCACCGTAACCAACTCTAAGCGCATCAAAAGCTCCAACAGGATTCCCTAAACCTCTATTGTGCCAAACAAAGTTACCAACATCAGCAAGTGCGCCGTATCCGTCAAAATCAGTGTCGGTTCCTGCAACTACCGCGGTGCATTCGGCAGTTGAGGTTAATGGTTCCGTAGCGCCTTGAGGATTAACCCAAAGATACGCCTCATCATCATATTTTTCAGGAGCAACGGTTCCGGTTGCATTGAAAGTATAACGAACAACAATCACGTAAGTCTTATTAAATTCTAAAACGGTAGTTCCATAAACAGCGGTATTAGTAGTTTTGGACAAGCCCATACTATAACCCGCGCCATTTGCAGTTGTAAACAACTTTGCGCCATAACTCGTGCTGGCACCTGAAACGCCTAACGACATAAAATAATTTTTCGTGGAAACATTGTCTGCAGCACTTGAAACATTCAACAAGAAAGAATAATAAAAAGTAGTATTGACTAAACTAGTTACAGGTGTAGCGAATGTTTTGTAAACTCGGCTTGAAGTCCCGGTTGGTGTTCCCATAACAACATATTCTGCACCACCGCTGCTGTAACCTTCATAAGTCAGAGGAGTAGTATTATCAATTGTAACATCCGGGCCAGAGCCTCCTTTAATCCAATTTGATTGACCGGCGAGATTTGTCGCGACTGTAAGACCTGTGAAATCATCAGAAAATGTTTGACCAAAATTACTAGCGCTCGCTAATAATAAAAACAAAATAGATAAAAAGTAATTTTTCATCATGATATTCCTTTTTTTTTGTTATGAATAATGACCTTGTTGACAAACATAAAAAAAAATATATCTAAAACAAACTTTAAAAAAAATCGGGTGACTTTTTAAAAGTGATTTTATACTGTTTTTTTATAATTCCAAATAGCTAATCCATTAAACACAAACGCAAAAGCAGTTATAATGAGAAAGTGATAACGCAGATCCCAAAAGCTGCTTCCCTTCAAGACAAGCATTCGCATGGCTTCTATTAAATAACGGACGGGATTAACATAGGTTAAGTACTGCGCCCAGTCAGGCATGTTTTCGATTGGAGAAAATAGACCACCGAGCAAAATAAAAATCAGCATAAAAAAATAAGCAATAAACATTGCCTGCTGTTGTGTCTCGGCATAGATTGAGGTGAGCAGTCCAAAACCGAGCAGCGCAATTAAATAAATGCCGGCAAAAAGATATCCAACCCAAAAACTTCCGACCGGGTAAAGTCCATACATGATAAAACTGATGACAAACCCGATAGACAGTACCATCAACCCAAGAAACCAAAAGGGGATGAGCTTGCTTAAAATAAATTGATATTTTTTTATTGGTGATACATTCAGCTGTTCAATGGTGCCGATTTCTTTTTCCTTGACAATATTTAACGAAGACATGAGAAAGCCAACCAAAGTAACAAGTAACGCCAAAACCCCCGGAACGATAAATTTTTTATAATTCATTTGGGGGTTAAACCAGTTTGAGCTGGTAATTTCAATTGTTGGAATTGCACTCAAGCGCGGCATGGAAATCCATTCGGCGCGGATGTTATTGCTATAATCTCTTATAATTGAATTGGCGTACGCTACGGCAAGTCCTGCGGTTTGTCCGCTTATGGCATTCGCGGCAAAGAAAATCATGGATTCGTTTTGTCTTATCAATTCGCGCTCAAATCCAGCCGGTATTTCAACAATCAAATCCGTTTTATCTTTTTCGACTTGATCCAACGCTTGATCATACGATTTGGAATAGTCATTCAATTGAAAATATCCCGAAGCGGTAAATTCATTTATTAACTTTCTGGAATACTCCGAATGATCATGATCCACAACGCTGAAGGTAATATTTTTAACTTCATAAGTTGCAGCATTGGGCAGAAGAATAAGCTGTATTACCGGTAGCGCGAAGATCATTCTTAAGATGAGCTTGTTCCGGAAGATTTGTAAAAATTCTTTTCTGAGTAAAAATAGGAGTGTTCTCATTACAACCTGATCTTAAATCGTTTGATACTGATCATTAAAAAGAAAACTGTCATTGCAAGAAGAATGAGCAGTTCTTTCCAGATTTGTTCCATGCCGATTCCTTTTATCATCACTCCTTTTACAATAATGATATACCATTTTGCCGGAACAAAATTTGAAAGAACTTGCAAAATGAACGGCATGTTTGCTATTGGGAAAGCATAACCGCTCAACATTACTACGGGCAGCATTAACCCTAATAAAGAAATCAACATTGCCGCTTGCTGTGTATCACTAATTGTTGAAATCAGTATCCCAAAAGAAAGTGCGCAAAAAATATAGAGAACCGTAGAAACAATAAGCAGCAGCAGACTCCCTTGAATTGGAAGCCCAAGCACAAACACGCTTAAGATTAAAATTGTAGCCACATTTACAAGCGAGATAATAAAGTAAGGGATAACTTTACTGATAATTACCAGCCACGGTTTCATTGGCGAAACAAGAAGTATTTCCATGGTTCCTAATTCTTTTTCCTTAACGATCGAAATCGAAGTCATCATTGCAGAGATGAGGAGCAAAATCATTCCCATTACACCGGGCACTGAGGTGTAGGCGCCTTTTAACTGCGGATTATAAAGCATCCGCGTTTCTGTGGTGATAGTGTAGGGAAGTTTATTTTGTTGATTGAGTCCGGCTTGGTAGTCCATTATAATTGCGCTTGCGTAATTAATTAATGTGGCAGCCTGATTCGGATCAGTTGCATCTGCTATAATTTGCACTTGCGCTTTGTTCGCGTGCATGAGTTCGTTTTGAAAATTTTGTTGGAACACTATTGCAGCTTTTATTTTTCCTGTTTTAAATGCTTTTTCTACCTGTTCATTCTTTATCAGAGTTCTGTCAATATCAAAGTATTTACTATTTTCTATTTTATGAATGATTAGCCGGGTGGTTTCATCTTTTGCATTATCAAGAATTGCAATGTTTGCCATGCGCACTTCGGGAGTAATTGCAAATCCAAAGATTAACAATTGAACGATCGGCAATCCAAGTAAAACTAAAAGTGATCTCTTATCCCGAAGGATGTGATGAAATTCTTTAGTTAAAAATGTTAAGAGCTGTTTCATAACACTAACTTTTTGTGCTGCTTCAGATGTACGTGAGTTTGAAAATTATTCACCACGTTTCGCTCCGCGAGCAAGTGTTAGAAATACTTCATCCATTGAATTAGCGTTGTATTGTTTCTTCAAATTATTAGGAGAATCAAGTGCAGTGATTACGCCATCAACCATAATTGAAACACGGTTGCAGTATTCGGCTTCATCCATATAATGGGTAGTAGCGAAAACCGTTATTCCGTTATGCGCGGCTTCGTAAATCATATCCCAGAACTGCCGCCGTGTGATAGGGTCAACGCCGCCTGTTGGTTCATCGAGAAAAACAATTTTGGGATCATGCAGAATCGCAATGCTGAATGCCAGTTTTTGTTTCCATCCAAGCGGAAGGGAAGCGACAAGTTTATCTGCTTTATTTTGAAGATTTAATTTATTGATTAACTCGTTACTCTTTTTTTGAATTTGTTTATTGCTTAATCCGTAAATACCGCCGAAGAGTTGAATGTTTTCCCGTATTGTTAAATCTTCATATAAAGAAAATTTTTGACTCATGTATCCGATGCTTTTTTTTATCTGCTCGGTTTCTTTGTAAATATCGAACCCGGCAATTTCGGCAGATCCGGAACTTGGTTTTGAGATGCCGATTAACATTTTCATTGCGGTTGTTTTGCCGGCTCCATTTGCACCAAGAAATCCAAATATTTCTCCTTTAAAAACCTCAAAAGTTATTTCATTAACTGCAATGAAGTCGCCAAATTTCTTCGTGAGCTTATTGGTCTTAATTACAATTTCACTGCTCATTGAATTATTTCTTTTGGGGAAGGGCTTTTCATTAGCTGCATAAAACAATCCTCAATTTCCGGTTCAATTTTGGTGATGGTTGTGTTCAAGTGGTTTGTAGATTTTAAATATTCTTCTAACTCTGTAATAGAAAGAGGGTCTTCCGTTAACGTAAGATGATGGTTTTGTCCAAATGCAAAACAGCTTGCCGTTTGTTGAAATGTGCGTAGATCAATCAACAATTGAAACATATTTTCCGAATGAACCGCATAAAGATTTTTTCCGAATTTGTTAACAATGTTGGGCGGAGTATCTATCTGTAAAATTTTTCCGTTTTGCATAAGCGCAATTCTATCGCACAGTTTTGCTTCATCCATGTAGGGCGTTGAAACGAGAATGGTTATTCCCTGAGCTTTAAGACGTTTTAGCATATCCCAAAATTCTTTTCGTGAAACAGGATCAACTCCGGTTGTAGGTTCATCTAAAAAAAGTATTTTCGGTTTATGAATAAGTGCGCAGCTTAACGCGAGTTTTTGTTTCATGCCGCCGCTCAGTTTTCCTGCGCGGCGTGTTTTGAACGGTTCGAGTTGTCGGTAAATATCGGCAACCAAATCATAATTTTCTTGGATAGTTGTGTTGAAGATGGTTGCAAAAAAATTAAGATTTTCTTCTACGGTTAAATCCTGGTAAAGAGAAAATCTCCCCGGCATATAACCGACAATATCCCTAATCTTTTTGTAATGAGTTACAACATCATATCCCAAAACTTTTGCATCTCCTTTATCGGCAAGCAGCAGAGTTGTGAGAATGCGGAAGATAGATGTTTTTCCGGCGCCATCCGGACCAATCAATCCAAACAGTTCTCCTTCTTCAACGGAAAAAGAAACGTTATCAACTGCCGTAACTATTGATTTTTCCGCAGCGTATGTTTTAACAATATTTTCCAGTTCAACTGATTTCATATCATCACTTAAAATCGGACTTCGCCGTACATACCAATTTTAAGATAGCCGTCATTATTTACCCTGACCTTTATTGCGTAAACAAGATTTGCGCGCTCATCTTTAGACTGAATTGTTTTTGGGGTGAATTCCGCTTTTGAAGAGACCCAATAAATTTCTCCGTTCATTTCTTTTTGTTCTTCGTTTCCTTTATCAACGAAAACTTTCACTTTTTGACCGAGTTTAATTCCGCCAAGCTGGTCGCCATTGATGTAAGCACGTAAAGTCATGGTTGAGAGATCGGCGATTTTGTATAGAGCTTTAGCGTTAGTTGTAATTTCGTTTTGTTTGGCGTAACGGGTGAGCACTGTTCCATCAACGGGATTTTTTATTTTGCTTTTATTTATTTGATCTTCAATTTGTTCTATCTGCGCCAGGAGGGGATAAGTCTCATTCTGCAATCCTTGTTTTGTTATTGAAAGATTTGACTTAGTCGCTTGATACTGCCTGTCAAGTAATTCGAGTTGAGCATCTATATCATCAAGTATTTTTGTAGCGGCAGCATTTGAGTTTATAAGATTTTCAATTCTCCGCTTCTCGGTTGATGCAGTTTTTATTTGCTCTTCGATTATTGCAAGCTGGGCGGCAATATCAGGTTGTTTGCTTAAGACTGCTTTAATAGTTGCTTCGAGTTGTTTCTTTTTTAAGTACAGTTGAAGTGTATCCACAACGCCAACCAGCTGATTTTGTTTCAGCTGCATTCCTTCTTCTACATTCAGCATAACAAGCTTTCCCATTGCTTCGGAAGAAACAATTATTTCTTCAGATTCAAACGTTCCGCTTGCGTCGAATTTACCGTTATCGTTGCCGCATCCGAAAAAGATTATTAATAGTAAAGGGAATATAGCCAATCTTATTTGTCGTGTTTGTTTCATTTTATTTTTACTTTTGATTAAATAATTTCGAGAATAAAACTTTCCCTTTTTCTGTTAGCACGCCGCCGAGAACTATTTTAAACGTTGTTTGAGCTGCCGTAACGATTGAGAAATTGTTATTTATGATGAACTCCGGATTTACCGTTGATCTGACCGCATTAACAAAAACATTCATGACGATGGGAGTGGGGAAGTCGAGAAATAATCCTTCGCGTTTTCCCTGCTCGTAAACTTTGGTGATATTTCCGTACATCATTTCGGTTCTAAATGAATCAACATGCTGCCAGACTTCCGGATAATGATTCTTTAATTCCTTAAATACTTTGTCGCCGATTTTTCCGGCTGTGTTGCTTAAGAGTGTTAACAAATCAGCGAGTTTTTCAATGGCATTTTTATCGCTTTCTAATATCGGAAGGATTTTTCTTTCCATTTTTTTTGTAAAATGATTGGCTACAGCCATCACCAAATCGCTTTTAGAGGGGAAAAACTTATAAATGGTTTTTTTGCTCATATGCAATTCAATTGCAATATCTTCCATCCTGGTTTTGTAAAAACCTTCTCTAAAGAGTTTCTCTTCACCTAATTCAACTATTCTGTCTTGTAATTCCATAATTCCTATTGGAAACTAAATTAGTATTTCTGGTTTCCAATATAAATAGCGAATCTTTAATTGTCAAGAAAAACTTTT